>Ga0326727_10020528_pt1 | contig 13107 bp, 14 predicted proteins | sample MB2enrmetagenome_FD_207643 | JGI IMG/M metagenome (GOLD analysis project Ga0326727, IMG submission 207643) | Lab enriched peat soil microbial communities from McLean, Ithaca, NY, United States - MB29MY | ecosystem: Environmental > Terrestrial > Soil > Wetlands > Peat | place: USA: New York...
TATTAATTTTGTGATCATCGGATATGAGCCGCTTACCGAAAAAGGGTTGACGTCGCTCGCGAACCGGATCAGAGTCCATTCTTTTGGAACCAAGACAGACCTTTACGCGAGTGTGATCCTTGTGGTACCTTTTGCAATGCCAGTGCCCTCGATGGCTAGAGCTCCTAAATGAGGGGCCGGTCATGCGTACGAATGCTATCACTGAGCTTCTCATATCTACTGCATCACAGGATACTGAAGTAAACTAACAGGCGAAAGGCATTCCCATGAATACCGGACGCCGCACGTTCCTCTTCTCATCGCTTGCAGCCGCGACATCGGCTGCAGCCTCACGGTCCGCCAATGACCGCATTCGTGTCGCCATCGTAGGCCTGCGAGGCAGGGGACGCGATCTCATCCGCGGCTTTCACGATATACAAAGCCAGAACGTCGAAATCGCCGCCTTCTGCGATGTCGACCAGACCGTGATGCGGCAGCGTGCGGCGGATTTCGAAAAAGAGACCAGCCTGAAGCCGGTCTTGCTCGACGATATGCGGCGCGCCATGGACGACAAATCGATCGATGCCATTGCCTTCGCCACGCCCAATCACTGGCACGCGCTGGGCACCATCTGGGCTTGCCAGGCGGGTAAGGACGTCTATTGCGAAAAGCCGGGCACCCACAACTTCTGGGAAGGCCTGCAAATCCAAAAGGCCGCGGACAAGTATCAGAGGATCGTGCAGCACGGCACGCAAAACCGCTCCAGCCCCAATATCGTCGAGGCCGTGGCGAAGCTCAAGGAAGGCGTAATCGGCCGTGTGTATATCGCACGCGGCATCACCTTCAAAGCGCATCCGCCCATGCCGAAAGCCGTCGAGGCCCCTGTGCCACCCGGTCTCGATTGGGACAAGTGGCTCGGGCCCGCGCCCAAGGTTCCTTATTCGAAGCGAATCCAGGGGTCATCCGGTGCGGGATGGCACCTGTTATGGGACTACGGCTGCGGCGACATCGGAAACCAGGGCGTCCATGAACTCGATATCATTCGCTGGGCGCTCGATTTGAAGGACTACCCGTCGAAAGCCGTCTCCATGGGCGGACCGTATGTCTACAACGACGACCAACCTTCGCCGCAAGTCCAGGCCATGATGTTCGAATGGCCGGGACGCAACGTTCTGGTCACCTTCGAAACCCGCGGCGGCTGGACCAACACCGAAGCCGGCATGGGAGACCAGTACCCGTTCCTCGATCATCAGAACGTGGTCGGCGTGATTTTCATCGGCACCGAAGGCCACATGATCATCCCGGACTACACCAGCTACTACACCTTTATGGGCAGGAAACGGACTCCGGGCCCCAGCAAAGTGGGAGACGGGACCATCGAAACCACGCCGCACGTAGCCAATTTCATCGCGGCAGTACGCAGCCGTAAACCTTCGGATCTTGCGGCGCCGCCGGAAGAACTGCACAAATCGGCGTCGCTGGCGCACTTTGCCAATATCAGCAATCGCGTGGGGAGGGCCGTGTACTTCGATCCCGCGGCCAATCGCTTCCGCGGCGACGATGAAGCCAATGCGCTGCTGCGGCGTACGTATCGCTCACCCTACGTGGTTCCCGAGAACGTCTAGCTCGTAAAGCCGATCCGCTTCTTCCGCGGTTGCGCGGGCGGTTCTTTCAGCGCATTGATTTCATCCATGACAAGGGAAATCATGGACGCGTGGTCTCTCTGTGTCTCTTCGATCTGCTCGATGTGGTAAGCAAGGTCCTTGTTTGCCGCCAGCATTTCCCTGAGCTTCACGAATGTCCGCATGATGACAATGTTCATCTGAACGGCGCGATCGCTATTCAATACCGACGACAGCATCGCGACTCCAAGCTCTGTGAACGCGAATGGCTGCGTCCTCCGGCCTCCATAACTTGACATCGCAATTTGCGATGTCAAGTTTGCCGTTTCCTCTTTCGTCAGTTGAAACATGAAGTCTTGGGGGAACCGCTTTTTATTGCGCTTAACAGCTTCATTCAAGCGGAACGTGGGTATCTGGTAAAGCTCCGCCAGCGCGGAATCGAGCATCACTCTTTCGCCGCGAATCACGTAGACACGTCGTGCCACCGTCTCAATTGGGATGAGCGCCAGTTTCCGCGGAGTTGTTTTCTTCTTCATGGTTCCTCAATCAGTTTTATCGGCCGGTTGTGATGGGAACTTGAATCTTGACATCGCAAATTGCGATGTCAAAAGTTTACTCAGGGCCCCTACGCGCGCATGTTGGGTGATTTCACGCACGGATGCGTTACATTCCACAGGCGACTTCTCTAAGTGATTGATTTCAGATTCCAGACTATTTGGCGAACACCGTGCAAAAGTCACCAGACTTGTACGGCGCTGACACCACCTGGATAACCATTGCGGCAGCCATTCTTATGGGCTTGTCCGGGGTCTGCCTGTTCATCTTCGCCGTCAAGCGTGACCACTTTCGGGACTTCGAGGACGCCAAATACCAGGTCTTCTGGGGCGATATCGAAGCGACCGTAGAGCATAAGGACAAAGATGACTCCACACACCAAACCAGCTAGCCAATCCGAATCGCAACCATCGCGCCGCAGCCTGATGACCTGGGTGAGCAGCTTCGCGCTGGCCGCATCCGGACTGATTGCCGCAGCCGCGAATTTCGTCTTCATTAAGCCCCGCGCCACCTACGGCGCTCCCAGCCGCTTCCTCATCGGCAAGCCCGAAGACTTTCCGCCCGGCACGCGCATCTCTCTCGATGCCCACCGCGTGTGCATCGTGCGCGACGGCAATAAGCTGGCGGCGATCTCGACCACTTGCACGCACCTGGGCTGCATCGTCGGCGTGGCGGACACCGGTTTTGCCTGCCCCTGTCATGGCTCCCGCTATGACCAGGACGGCAACGTCACCGGAGGTCCGGCGCCCAAGGCTCTCCCGTGGTATCAGCTCACCCTCGCCCCCAACGGCGAAATGCAGATCGACACCAACGTTCAGATCAAATCCGGTACCTATTACAACGTATGAAGACGCTACTCGAGTTTCCCCGTGCGGTGTGGAGCTCGGTCTTCCGCCATCCGCTTCCGGATAGCGATCTAGGCCGGTCTCAAACCTCGTTCACGAATTTCTTTCTGCACATTCACCCGGTGAAGGTGAACCGGCACACGCTGAAGCCGCTCTACACCATGGGGCTCGGCCTGATGTCGTTCTTTCTGTTCGTGATTCTGGTCTTCAGCGGCGTGTTGCTGATGTTTTATTACGTGCCGTCGACCACGCAGGCCTATGACCGTATGCTCGACCTGCGGGGCACCGTGGCGTTCGGAACGTTTCTGCGCAACATGCACCGCTGGTCGGCCCACGGCATGGTTGCAATCGTGGCGTTCCACATGGCTCGCGTGTTTTTCACGGGGTCGTACAAGAAGCCGCGCGAGTTCAACTGGATTATCGGCGTGGCGCTGTTCCTGGTCACCTTATTCCTCAGCTTCACCGGCTACCTGCTGCCTTGGGATCAGCTGGCTTTCTGGGCGATCACGGTCGGCACCTCGATCGCCGGCTACGCCCCGGTGATCGGCAAAGATATCAAATTCCTGCTGCTGGGCGACACTACCGTCGGACAGGAAGCTCTGCTGCGGTTCTACGTTCTGCACGTGGTGGTGCTGCCGGCGATACTCTCCTTATTAATTGCGGTCCACTTCTGGCGAATTCGTAAAGATGGCGGTCTGTCGCGTCCTCCGGAAGCGGATGAGATGCCGGTCCGGCTGGCCGCCAGTACCGGGCCGACCATGGCGGTCACGGTGAATGCCACGCCCATGCAACTGGATCCGGCGCCCAAGAAGGAGACCCGCCAGTTCGGCTTAATGGGGATTGTTCGCGGTCCGTTCACCAAGACGGGCAACCTTCCGGACAACAGCGTCTACACGTGGCCCAACCTGTTGACCGCTGAGCTGTTCGTCTTCATCCTGACCGTCGCGATCATCCTGGTGCTATCGCTTTGCTTCATGGCGCCGCTTGAGGAGCCGGTCAACATCAGCCATCCGCCGAACCCCGCCAAAGCGCCCTGGTACTTCCTCGGGCTTCAGGAGCTGGTCAGCTATTCGGCGTTCTGGGGTGGAGTCGGAATTCCGGGAATTGAAGTCGCCATCTTGTTTCTGGTGCCGTTCCTGGATCGAAAGCCGGGAGGAGTGGGTAAGTGGTTCGCGTCGCAGCGCATGTTGCCGAACACTCTGTTTCTCACCTTTGCTCTGCTCAACGTGATGTTCATCATTATCGGTACGGTCTTCCGCGGGCCGAACTGGGAATTCATTTCGCCATGGTAGGGAGCCGAAGAGGATAACCATGCGTACCGCACTTGCAATTGCCGCTTTGGTCGTGTTGATCGTCCATGGCGTCGTCTTTTACGACCAGTTTCAGAATGCCTGGTCGAGCCAGCAGAAGGGGTACTTCGAGCAGGCTGCCACGCACGCGCGTAATGACGCGGAAAAAGAGGAGCTCCAGTCGCGCAGTCCGAAAGTGGAGCAGATCCTGGTCAGCCAGTTCGGCGAGTCGCGGGTCGATCGCTGCATGACCTGCCATATCGCCAGCGACGATCCGCGCTTCAAGGATCATTTCCAGCCGTTGAAGAGCCATCCCTATTCTGTCGCGATGGGTGATGTGCAGAAGAAGAATGGCGAATGGGAGCGCAAGCATAAGTTCAACGACTTCGGCTGCACGGTTTGTCATGACGGGCAGGGACGCGGGCTCGATCAGTTCCATGCCCATGGCATAGATGAATTCTGGCCCGATCCTTTGTTAGGTTACGTCACGCAGCCCAACTGGCGCAAGGACTTCACGCACTTGAAGGGCAAGGAGTACATGGAAGCCGCCTGCGCGCAGTGCCATACCGAAGAGAACTTCTCCGGTACGCCACACGTGGCTCGCGGACGGCAGCTTTTCTTCCACTACAACTGCTTCGGCTGCCACAAGATCGAAGGCCTGTCGGAAGGCACGCTGGGTCCCGAGCTGACCGAGGCCGGCAAGAAGTTCAAGCTCGATTACCTTTGGGAGTCGATCGTCGAGCCGCGAGCGAATCTGGCGACTTCTTTCATGCCGCAGTTCAAGATGCCGCTCGAAGACGTAAAAGACCTGGTCATCTTCCTGAAGAGCCGCAAGGGTTTCAACTATAACGAGACCGGACTGGAGCGGTATCGCGCGAAGGTGAATCCAAAGATGGAAGGTCCGGAAGCCGCGGCATTGGTTCCGGCTACGCTTAGCACGACTCCGGCCGCGCCGCGCGTCACCGGATTTGAGCTGCTCGACCAACACTCCTGCTTCGCCTGCCACAAGCTCAACCAAAAGGACGGCGGAGTCGCACCCGATCTGAGCTGGGAAGGTCTGCTACGCGATCCCGATTGGCTTTTCGAACACTTCCAGAATCCTCGCAATAAGATGCCGGATTCGATCATGCCGTCCTTCCGCTATAACGACGCCGTGTTCCACGACATGACCAACTATCTGGCAAGCCTCAAGACGCCGCCGAAATTCGCTCCGGGCGAGGAAACCTTCAAAAACATCTGTGCGCGCTGCCACGGCGAAAAGGGCGATGGGCACGGACTGACCATGAATTACCTGGATCCCGCACCGCGCGACCTTTCGAAGGGCAGCTTCCTGATTACCAAGTCGCGGGAACGGCTGCTCAATTCGATTAAGGAAGGCGTAGCCGGAACTTCCATGCCGCCATGGGGCAAGGTCCTGACGGACGCCCAGGTTAATGGCACGCTCGATTACGTCTTCACTGCCATCGTCAAAGACCAAGCCAATCAGTACAAGGACCACCATATGCCGGACGCCAACCCGGTGGCCGATGCACCCGAATCGCGCGCCCGCGGAGAGCGGACCTTCCTGGCCCGCTGCACCGGCTGCCACGGCAAGAAAGCCGACGGCAAAGGACCCAATTCGATCGACATCCTGCCGCGTCCGCGTAATCTGCGGAACGGCTACTTTGTCCGCGCCCTGCCGGACAAGCGCATGTTGGACTCCATTCTGTACGGCGTTCGCGGAACCGCCATGCCGTCCTGGATCGAGTACGGTCTCACCCAGAAAGACGCAGGCGACTTAATGAACTTTATTCGCAGTTTGACGCCGGCTCAACGCCTTCAGGCGCCCATCCGGACGGCAAGGAGATAGATTTCAATGGCAACAGTTTCATTAGCAACCAGGCCCACCGACGTTCCCAATCCCGATACAGGCCATCAGGATACCACCGTGAAGTGGTTCCTGCTGAGCTCCGTGAGCTACTTCTTCATTGTCGGGATTGTCGCGCTCATCATTGCGGCCAAATTCTGCTGGCCGTCCCTGATGGGCACGATCCCGATTTTCACTTACGGACGGCTCCGGCCGCTGCACGTCAACGGCATGTTATTCGGCTGGCTTCTGGCCGCGGACATGGGGCTCGCCTATTACTTCGTCCCTCGCCTCTGCGGCGTCAGATTGTGGAGCGAGAAACTGGGCGTGGCCACGGGACTCCTGTGGAACGTCATCATTCTCGGCGCGGTGGTGATGCTTCCCATGGGAATGAATCAGGGGCTCGAATACGCGGAACTGCCGATGAGCCTCGACATTCTGGTGGTGATCGCATGGGTCATGTTCGGGGTGAATATCTTCGGCACCGTGCTGACCCGCAAATACCAGCAGATGTACGTCTCGATCTGGTACACCCTGGGCACCATCCTCTGGACCGCGTTCGTCTACATCACCGGCAACTTCGCAGTGCTGGGGGTGACCGGCGTCAACCAGGCGAACCTGAACTGGATGTATGTGCATAATGCCGTCGGTCTCATCTTCACGCCGGTGGGCCTGGCGATCGCCTACTACTTCATCCCGCGCACCAGCAACAACCCGCTCCACAGCCACAAGCTCTCGATGATCGGTTTCTGGTCGCTGGCTTTTATCTACGTCTGGACCGGCGCGCACCACATGCTGCACGGCCCCATCTCGCAATGGCTGCAGACCATCTCCATCTTCTTCTCGGTGATGCTGCTGATTCCGGTGTGGACCGTGGTCTACAACTTCTTTGCGACCATGCGCGGTCAGTGGCACCAGACGCGCGACAACGTGCCGCTGAAGTTCCTGATGTCGGGCGTGGTGTTTTATCTGCTCACCTGCTTTCAAGGCCCGATGCACAGCCTGCGCACCGTGAACGCCATCGTCTCCAAGACGGACTGGATTCCCGGACATGCGCATATGGCGCTGCTGGGGGCCTTTTCCTTCTTTGCCATCGCGGGCACGCTGCACGTCACGCCGCGCATCTTCCGGACCAAGCTTTATTCGGACGCGCTGGCCAACTGGAGCTTCTGGTTCCTGATGATCGGCGGCCTGGGCTTCTTTGTGACGTTATGGCTGGGAGGTTTCTGGCAGGGATGGCAGTGGAACAATCCGGCGATCCCGTTCATCGACACGGTGGTTGCGCTCAAGCCGGTCTGGCTGGTGCGCTTTTTCTCTGGATGTCTGATGTTTACCGGGATTACGCTGTTCCTCTACAACATCTGGTCCACGGTAGTGAATGCGGGTAAACCGCAGGTAGCAGCGGCGTAAGAGGAGATCAACATGTTAGGAAAAGCCGATAGCAACGCAACGTACTTTATCATCGCTTCTCTGGCGCTGTTCTTCACGGGTGGGTTGTTGACCACCGTGGCTCCTCCACTGATCGACAAATCCTGGAACCGTCCGTTTGAGAATCACGATCCGTCAAAAGGACCCACCGGTAAGCTGAACCACTACACGGAACAACAGCTTAAAGGTCGGGCCATCTATGTCCGTGAAGGGTGCTGGTATTGCCATACGCAGCAGACCCGCACGCTGCTCTCGGACGTGAAGAGGTCCGGTTGGCGCGGCGTGGATTCTCCGGTCTCGACGCCGGATGAGTTTGTCTACGACGATCCGCACCTGTTCGGAACCAAGCGCACCGGTCCGGATCTTTCCCGCATTGGCGGGAAGTACGACACCCAATGGCACCGCACGCATTTCCGCAATCCGCGGGACCTGGTGGCCGGATCGGTGATGCCGCCGTTCCCCTGGATCGTGAATAACGAAGAGGAGTTCCAGGCCTTAGTCGCGTTTCTGCAGACCGTGGGACGCGCCAAGGACTGGCGTCCGGATAACGACTACGAAAGGTAAACACAATGGACTACACGTGGCCAAGCATCTATCTTGCGAACCTGATGTTCTTGATCATCTTCGGCGGAAGCGCTTATTTCCTGATCCGGTCGCGCAAAGACGGGTATTGGGGGAAATCGAGCGAAGAGCCCAAATACCGCATGTTGGAAGACGACGACTTTGAGGACCGACATCATGGCTGAAAATACCGTGCCCGCAACAGACAAGACCGAGAAGGATCCCAATCTCCACGAGATTGCCGGTGGCTGGATTATGGAACGGAAAGGCACGGAAGTGCCCGGATTCCTCAAGGCCACTTACATCGTGGTCGCCGCTAGCTGCATCGTGTACAGCATTATTTGGGTGAACGGCGATACCAGTGGCGAACGTGGGGCCCTGGTCCAGCAGTTCAACGCGGTGACCGGCTTCTCCCGCGGCTTTATGTGGTTCGTAACCGCGCTGGTGGTGATTTTCGCAGTCATTCTCTTCAAGTTCGCGTTTACCAATCACAAGGATTAACTCGCCGCCATGCAGCAGCCCCTGTATCAGATTCAGCCTCCGGACGCGACCGATTACTGGGTGCGGATGGTCAAGTGCCAGGACGCGTGTCCGGTACACACCGATGCCTGCGGGTACGTGACGGCGATCGCCGAAGGCCGTTATCGCGACGCCTATAAGATCGCGCGAGCCACCAATCCTTTCGCTTCGATTTGCGGCCGGGTCTGCGGAGCGCCGTGCGAAATGAATTGCCGGCGCGGATCGGTGGATTCGCCGGTTTCGATTCGCGCCCTCAAAGGCTTCGTAACGGCGCAGTTCGGTCCGGAGACGGGCGATTTCACGTGCTACCACGAATTCGCCAACGAGAAGATGCTGCCTCCCAATAAAGGGGATTACGAGAAGGTGGCCGTTATTGGAGCGGGTGTATCGGGCATGACCGCGGCGCACGATTTGGCCCGCACCGGTTACAAGGTGACCGTGTTCGAATCCGACGCCACTCCGGGTGGGATGCTGACCGCGGGCGTCCCGATTTTCCGCTTGCCGCGCGATCTGGTGAGGAAGGAAATCGAGGCGATTCTCTCGTTGGGCGTTGAGATCCGGTACAACATGAAACTGGGCCGCGACATGACCATCGCGAGCCTGCGGCGGGAAGGCTTCAAAGCGATCTTCCTGGGCATCGGTCTTCCCAAGGGCCGCAAACTTCCTCTGCCCGGCGCCGATTCGCCCAATGTTTACGACGGTCTTGATTTTCTGCGCAGCTTCAATGAAGGCAAACCCATGCCGCTGGGCAAGAAGATCGTGGTGATCGGCGGAGGGAACGTGGCGTATGACGTGGCGCGCTCTGCGGTCCGTCCGTTCGATGTGCTGGCCACGCGCGAAGATGTCGACGCCGAGATGGAGCGCAGCGAACACACCGCGTATGACGTGGCGCGCTCGGTGCTGCGCATGAGCGCCGATAAACAGGTGCATGTGGTCTGTCTCGAGAAGCGCCACGAGATGCCGGCCGACAAGCGCGAAATCGAGGAAGGCGAGGAAGAGGGCATTTATCTGCACGACGGCCGCGGCCCCAAAGAGATGCTGGTGCGCAACGGCAAGGCCTACGCTTTGCGGACGGTCAAGTGCACGCGTGTCTTTGATGATAACGGCAAGTTCAATCCGGTGCTTGATGAGACGCAAGTCGAGGATCTCGAGGCCGACACCATTCTGTTCGCTATTGGCCAGACGTCGGAACTTTCGTTCCTGTCTCCGGACGATGGCGTGGAGACCAATCGCGGGTTGATCAAGGTCGATCCGGAGACTTATCAAACCACGGCGCCCGACGTATTTGCTTGTGGCGACATCGCGCATGGGCCGCGGCTGTTTATCCACGCTGTAGCTTCGGCACAGGTGGCGGCGCGGTCCATGCACGACTATCTGCGCGGTTTCCGCACCGACATCACGTTCCGCAAGCAGTGGAAGCCGGCGGTTTATACGATGGTGGAGGGTTGGAACCAGATTCCGCGCCGGGAGCCTCCGATTCTAGAAACGGGTATCCGCGCCAATTCGATTGAACAGGTGGAGTTGCTGTTTCCGGAGAGCCAGGCGCGGGAGCAGGGCGCGCGGTGCTTGCGCTGCAACGTCAACACCGTGTTCGACACCTCCACGTGCATTGCGTGCAACGGCTGCGTGGATGTTTGCCCGCAGGGAATTATCCGTTTGATCGGGCTCAGCACGCTGATTAACGACGGCGACTGGCTGAACGCCGCGGCGCGCGATCTGGATGTGCCGGCGGAATATCTGAAGTCGCTGCCTGCCGAGCGGTTGGATGAATTGGGCGGCGTGATGACCAAAGATGAGTCGACGTGCATTCGCTGCGCGATGTGCGCCTCGCGCTGCCCGACGCACGCCATTACCATGCAGAAGTTCGAATTCCAGCGGGAGTGCGTCAGCGTTCCGACGCGCAACTCCAAGTTGCGGTATCGGGAGGATGCGGTTCCAGTGAAGGCCTAAATGAACTGGACTGACTTGCCCGCTGTTTTCGGATTGAGTCTGCTGGCCAGTCTGCATTGCGCGCAGATGTGCGGGCCTATTGTGCTGTCGTTCAGCCTGACAGGCAGCGGTTCGCGGCCCAGCATCCTGGCCTATAACGCGGGCCGAATTCTCACGTATTCGGTGCTGGGCGCGATTGCCGGGCTGATCGGGCAGGGAGTTGCGACCTTGGGACGTTTGGCGGGAATTGAGGAAGCATCCGCGCTGGGGTGTGGGAGTCTGCTGGTGATCGCGGGGCTCATTATGTTCGGCGCGCTGCGTAGGCCGGAGTTGGTTCAGATCGCGCCCATCCGCCGGGCCGGGAAGCTGTTAGGACGTCCGGGGCTGGCGGCGAAGTTTGGCCTCGGAACGCTGCTGGGGTTTCTGCCGTGCGGCTTGATCTACGCGGCGTTGTTGAAGTCGATGTCGGCCGGTTCAGCCGTGGCCGGCGCCGCGAATATGGTAGTGTTCGGCTTGGGAACGGCCGTTCCGCTGGTCGCGCTAGGGCTGTTTTCGTCGACCTTTCTCCGCTGGTTCGGAAAGCATAGCGCACCGCTGGCGGCGGCGGGCGTCACGTTGATGGGGTTAGCTCTCGTGTGGCGTGGATTGAAGCCGATTTGCCTGATGCACCTATGACCCCTTTAAGTTCAAAGGCAAACCCCTGCGGACGGTTGGATTGGGGCAGCCAATCCTGGCTGCCGCCGGCTTTCAGCCAGCCCGGCGCCCGCGCAACGGGCGCTCCAAAGGAGTCTGAAACAGCACACAATCCGAAGGCCTGCCATACGGTTGTTACGCTGTTTCTGGAGAGCCGGCTTCGTGCAAGGATTTGTTCGCAGTCGAGGAGGCCGCCTGAAAGGCGGCTGCGGCCAGGATTGGCCGCCCCACAGGGGGTCTATGACCCCAACTAGCCCCAAACCGCGCCTGGTCCGTCCGACTCCCATTGAACCGCCCAAGGGCTACCACAAAGGCCGCATGCGGATGCACCTGTGCTGCTTCCTGGTTTTCTGCGCCCTTCCCTTCTTTGACGTCGTCCGTTTTGATATTCCGAAAGCGCGCTTTTACTTTGCCGGCCAGGAATTGTGGATCAGCGAATTCGGCATCATCTTTCTGACCATGATGTTCCTGCTGTTCTCGATCGTCGCGGTTTCAATGATCTTTGGCCGCTTGTACTGCAGCTACACGTGCCCCCAGATGATCTTCAGCGAAGCGTCGCTCCGTTTGCAGAACTGGATTGAGCGGCATTTGAAGAAGCGGTTCATCGACTGGCCGGCGCAACGGCGCGGGATCGTCGGAGGCGCAGCCTTTTACGTGATCGTGGCGGCGGCATCCGTGGTGCTGGCGTTTGTCTTTATCTCGTATTTCGTCGAACCGCGGGATCTGTTGCGTCGTCTGGCATCGCTCGATATCGTCACTGCGGGAGGGATTGCCGGCGCCGTCACCACGCTCATCACCTTCCTCGACTTCGCGTTTGTTCGCCAGCGCTTTTGCACTTCGGTGTGCCCTTATGGCTATCTGCAAGGCATGCTCGGCGACAAGAATACGTTGTTGGTGCATTACCGCGATGCGGCGCACCAGTGTATCGAGTGCAAGAAGTGCGTGCGCATTTGCCATATGGGGATCGACATCCGCAAATCGCCGTTTCAGATCGAGTGCATCCACTGCGGCGAATGCATCGACGCCTGCAACGAGGTGCTGGCGCGCCTGGGAAAGCCCGGGCTGATTCAGATGGCGTGGGGCGAGAAAGGCGAACAGGTGGGCGCCAAGGACCGCTGGTACCGCAAGCTGGGACTGCGCGACGCCAAGCGCGTCATCGTGGTGGCCGTGATTCTCTGCTACGGCGCGGGTCTGTCTGTCGCTCTGTCGATGCGCAAGCCGGTATTCGTGCGTGTCGCAGCCGACCGCAGCGTACTGTTCAGCAAAGACGCGTTGGGCGCGACGATTAACAAGTTCCGCATCATCGTGGGCAACCGCACGCATAAGGATGCCCGCGTTCAACTGGCTTTGCAAGGACTGGACGTGGCGCATATTGTCGGCCCGTCCACGATTTCATTGGATCCCGGTCAAACTATGGAGCAAACGATCGGGGTCGCGGTTCCAGCGGGCGCGCAAACGCCCGATTATGTCACTCACTTTCAGATTCGTGCGACTACCGAGCCCAGCGGCGACGTCTACTCGCTCGATACAACGTTCATTATGCCTCGGGCAGGAAAGTAGAAATTATGTATAAGCTGGCTTGGTTTCTTGGAGTTGTGTTTACGGCGTTCTGTGTCATTCTGATTGTTTGCTACCAGATTTCTGAGAACGCGCATCCCATCTTTCTCGATCAGAATGGCCATCCCACGAATCTTCAATCGAAATAACCATTCCGGTGGCCGCAGTGGAGGGTAAACTGGAAACGGCCTGCTCGCTGTGCGGCCTGGATTGCGGAACGAAGCCAATTTCGCGTAAGGGCGACGGCCAACCCCTTACGTTTTGCTGTACCGGCTGCCTGAACG
>Ga0326727_10020529_pt1 | contig 13107 bp, 13 predicted proteins | sample MB2enrmetagenome_FD_207643 | JGI IMG/M metagenome (GOLD analysis project Ga0326727, IMG submission 207643) | Lab enriched peat soil microbial communities from McLean, Ithaca, NY, United States - MB29MY | ecosystem: Environmental > Terrestrial > Soil > Wetlands > Peat | place: USA: New York...
TTCACTGTTCCCTGTTCCATTGTGTGTTACTCCTTCGATACTGATTTACCGCGAACGCAATGTGGAAGTTTGCGTGTAGGCGGTTACCGGAACAGGCAAGAACTTCAGATCGAATTCTACGATTGGATTGAGTGTAGCACGGAAACGGATTGGCGCCACAAATATAGTTTTTCCATCATTTTAGAACCCTGGGCCTGGCCGCGGGGCGGCGCCGGGCGATCCGCGGCGTGGTCTTGAACCCCTCGGAACGCCGCGTTCGCCGGGGTTTGTGTTGCCGGCTTCGGTACTTCGGGGTGTGGAGAGCGCGGCCGGCAGGGTACACTCGATGGCGCTGGTTGAGGTGACCTTTGACCCACGAGAGCAGCCGCATTCTTGTCATCAACCCCGGTTCCACGACCACCAAACTCGGCGTCTATACCGTGGACGGCGCCGAAATGGTGCGGACCATCCGCCATGGCGACGAGGAACTGGCGCGCTTCCAGGGGCGGCCCATGGTGGCCCGCCAGGGCTATCGCGCCGAGCTGATCAGGAAGACACTGGAAGAGGCCGGATACAACGAGACCGGATGCGGCGAAGAGCGTTTTGCCGCGGTGGCGGGGCGGGGCGGGCTGCTGCCGCCCATGGGCTGCGGAACTTACCTGGTGGACGACGCCATGGTGGAGGAGCTCTACCTGGCCCGCCGCGGCGAGCACGCCTCGAACCTGGGCGCCTTGCTGGCCCTGCGCTTTGCGCGGGCGGCCGGGGTGAACGCCTACATTGTGGACCCGGTGACGGTGGACGAATGGCAGCCCTGCGCGCGCCCCTCGGGCTCGCCGCTGATCGAGCGCTCCAGCATTCTGCATGCGCTCAACACCAAGGCCGTGGCCCACCGCTTTGCGCGCGAGCGGCAGCAGCCTTACCCGGCGCTGCGCCTGATCGTGGTGCACATGGGCAGCGGCATCAGCGTCTCTGCCCACCGCGAAGGGCGCATGATCGACAGCAACACCATCGAGGAAGGCCCCTTCGGGCCCGACCGCACCGGGGGGCTGCCGGCGCGCGCGCTGGTCAAGCTCTGCTTCTCAGGCCGCTTTGGGCAAAAAGAGATCGACCGCAAGGTCTTTGGCGATGGCGGGCTGTTTGCCTATCTCGGCACCCGCGACTTGCAGGAGGTGGAGCGGCGCATCGACGGCGGCGACCAGCAGGCTGCGGCCATCTTCGAGGCCATGGTCTACCAGATCGCCAAGGAAGCCGGCGCCATGGCGGCGGTGCTCCAGGGCAAGGTGGACGCCGTGCTGCTGACCGGCGGCATGGCTCATTCCGAGCGGGTGGTCGCGCTGCTGCGCGGGTACCTGGAGTGGGTTGCGCCCATCCGCGTCTATCCCGGCGAGGACGAGTTGCAGGCCCTGGCCGAAGGCGTCTTCCGCGTGCTGCACGGCGAGGAACGGGCCAAGCGGCTGTGGGAAGAGGGGCGCAACCCGGCCCCTGCCGCAGATGCGAGGAAGCCTCTGGTTATCGGGATGGAATGAGGGGGGAAGATTTCGCGGCCGAGCTGCGACTTTCCGCCTTGCTACGGCGTCCCTTGGTCAGATCGCGGCCCCAGGACCTGCTGGCAGTTTTTTCAATCCGGCGCCGGCGATGGATCGCTTTCAAGCGGCATCCAAAGGAGACGGACTTGATGAAACTGCGCAGCGTTCTGGTGATGGCCATGCTGGCCGTGGGTCTGGGATTGTCGGCATGGGCCGCGGACTTCAACGGCAAGTGGACGGCAACCTTCAACACCCAGATCGGGGAACAGCACTACACTTACACGTTCAAGGTGGACGGCGACAAGCTGACCGGCACCGCCAAGAACGACAATGGCACGACCGAAATCCAGGATGGAAAGATCCAGGGCGACGAGATCTCCTTCACCGAGAATCTGGACTTCAACGGGAACAAGCTGGTCATCACCTATACGGGCAAGATCTCAGGGGACGAGATCAAGTTCACGCGCAACGTGGGCGAATTTGCCAAAGAGGAACTGGTGGCAAAGCGGGAGAAGTAGAGACGGGTGGAACGAAGATCGTCCAGTCACGCTATTTGGCGCAGCGGCCTCGATTGCTGACGGATCTCAAGCAGCATTGCGGCGAAAACTTGCCGCCGGACTTTCCACGGGAGGCTGAAGGCGAATTGTAGTGGGTTGCGAAGCCGGTCGAACGGTTCTGTTTTCGGATTTGTTTTGGTGCTAACCTCTGAGTGTGCAGATCAAGGTAACCATTCCGGACGAGGTTGCAGCGCAGATAGCGGCTGGCGGCAAGGATTTGTCGCGCGCCGCTCTGGAGGCGCTGGCGCTCGAGGGGTACCGCAGCGAGAGCCTGACCGAGGCGGAGATTCGCCAGATGCTTGGCTTTGAGACCCGCACCGAGGTTCATGCCTTCCTGAAGGAGCACAGTGCCTGGATGCACTACACCTTCGAGGATGCCGAGCGGGATCTGGCTGCCTCGCGGCAGGTTCGGGCGCGGATGCAGGCCGGGCCCGTCCCCGCCCAGCGCCGTGCGGGATGATTGTCATTGCCGATACAACCCCGATCAACTATCTGATCCTCATTGGGCAGATCGATGTGCTTTCCGCGCTCTATGGCAGGGTGGTAATTCCCTCGGCCGTGCAGCGGGAACTGCTGCACGCGCTGGCGCCGTCCGCTGTTCGTCAATGGATGGAAGAGCCGCCCGCGTGGCTTGAGGTTCTTACCCCGCGCACAACCATCGACCCGGCGCTGCTGAAGCTGGATGCGGGGGAGCGGGAGGCGATCGTGCTGGCAGAGGAAGCAGGCGCTGATCTGATCATTGTGGATGAACTCCAGGGTCGACGCGTCGCTGAAGGCCGTGGATTCACCGTGATCGGCACACTCGGCATTCTGCGCGATGCGGCTTCGCTTGGGTTGCTTGACCTGGATTCCACGCTGAACCGCCTGAGCGAGACCAGCTTTCACCTGTCACCAGCGATTCTCGACAGGCTGCGCGACAAGCAGTCGTGATTCTGCTGACGAATCTCTGCTAGATCTTCTGCAGATTGGCGAACTTCTCGATCAGCTTCTTCATGCCCACGCGGCTGAACAGCACGGTCAGCTTGGCGTCTTCGCCGTCGCCTTCGCGCATCAGGATGGTGCCCTCGCCGTACTTCGAGTGGCGCACGCGCTGGCCTTTCCTGAGGGGGGCGGCGCGGCTGGGCTCGGGCTGGTCCGCGCCCGCACCGGACGACGCCGGGCGGGGCATCGAGCCGGGCTGGCCGTGGCCGGTTTTGCCCCCAAAGAAACGGGCGATGTTGTCGATCGAGTTTGGCTGCTCCACACTTCCTCCTTTGCCGGGCGCGGGCGCGCTCTTTCCATTTGCACTGGCCCCCAAAGCGGGCGAGACCGCCTTCGCCGTCATCCACGGAGCCACAAAGGGCTTGTCGGAGGAGAACTTCGGCCTGGCGCCGAAGCCCTTGGCGGGCGCCGCGCCGGGGCGCTGCACCTCCTGGCTCTCGTCCTCGTAGTTGAAGTGCTTGTCCTCGAACTCGCCGCCTGCGCGCCGCCCGTAGGTCTTGGGGTAGCCGGGGGTGGCCCAGGCGGCAGGCGCGCGCCCGCCCAGGTTCTCAACCAGTTGGCTGGGAATCTCTTCAATAAAGCGCGAGGGAATGCTCATCTCCGGCGCGTCGTTGCCGTAGCGGCGGCGATAGTGGGCGCGGGTCAGGATCAGCGTGTTCATGGCGCGGGTCATGCCCACGTAGCAGAGGCGGCGTTCCTCTTCCAGCTCCTCGGGATTGTTGAGGGTGCGCGAGTGCGGGAAGAGGCCCTCTTCCAGCCCGGCCAGAAAAACCAGCGGAAACTCCAGCCCCTTGGCGGCGTGCAGGGTCATCAGCGTGACCCGCGCCTCGGGGTCGAACTGGTCGGTGTCCGAGGCAAGCGCGGCATTGTCCAGAAAGTCGGCCAGCGTCTCGCCGCGGGCTTCGGCGTCGTGGGCGGCGTTGGCCAGTTCCTTCAGGTTTTCAATGCGGCTGATGGACTCCGGCGAGCCCTCCGCCTCCAGCGCCTTGATGTAGCCGGAGCGGTCAATGAGGAAGCGGATCAGCTCGGGCAGGGTGGCCGCGTCACCGGGAGCGCGGAAACCGCTTCCCTGTCCCTTTTCGTCTACCGCAACTTCTTCGGCATCCGATTCGAAATCGGGATTGGGCTGAGTCGTTTTCCCAGGTCCCAAAGCCAGGACCTGGGGCACCCGTTTGGCTGGCGGGTCAGCGAAGGGCGAAAAGCTGGCGGCGTCCAGCAGCGTCATTTGCGCCTGCTCCCCGCCGAAGTTGAAGCTGGTGGCCGACTCCGCGCTGGCCGCATCCGGACTGGCATCGCCAAAGTCGAAGCCGGTGTCGGCATCCTCTTCCCCAGCTACGTCGGCCGAGAGCTTGCCGGCAAAGTCGGGGTCCATCATGGCCTGCGCGTCCAGAATCAGCTGCCGGAACGACTCCAGCGCCATCAGCGTGCGCGTGGGGATCAGCCGTTCCGCAATGGCCCTGGCGGTGATCTCCCAGGTGGAGGTGCCGGTCTCCAGGGCCAGCCGCTCCAGGGTCTCCAGCGAGGTTTTGCCAATGCCCCTGGCCGGGGAGTTGATCACCCGCTGCAAGGCCATCGAGTCGTGAGGGTTGCGGACCAGGCGCAGGTAGCTCAGCAGGTCGCGGATCTCGGCGCGCTCATAAAAGCTGAAGCCGCCCACCATGGTGTAGCGGATGTTGAAGCGGCGCAGCGCCTCTTCCACCAGGCGCGACTGCGAGTTGGTGCGGTAGAGCACCGCGCAGTGCGCCTCCTGGCCCTCGGTGCTGGTTTCGCGCAGGTATTTCTGAATGCGGTCGGCAATGAACAGGGCTTCGTTTTCGCCGTCCGGGGCCTCGTAGTAGCCGATCAGGCTGCCGCCCTGGCGGTCGGTCCACAGCTTCTTGCCCTTGCGGCGCACATTGTTGGCCACCACCGCGCCCGCGCCCTCGAGAATCACCTGCGTGGAGCGGTAGTTCTGCTCCAGGCGCACGATTTTGGCGTTGGGAAAATCCTTTTCGAACTCCAGAATGTTGCGGATGTCGGCCCCGCGCCAGGAATAGATGCTCTGGTCCTCGTCGCCCACCGCGCACACGTTCTTGCGCTCCCCGGCCAGCAGCTTCATCAGCTCGTACTGGGGGCGGTTGGTGTCCTGGTACTCGTCCACCAGCAGGTAGCGGTAGCGGTTCTGGTAGCGCGTCCGCGTCTCGCCAGAGACCTTCAGCAGCCGCACCGCCTCCAGCAGCAGGTCGTCGAAGTCCAGCGCGTTGTTCTTGCGCAGCTCCGTCCGGTAGCCCTGGTAGATGTGGGCGATGCGCTCGCTGTTGGGGTCCTTGGAGCCGAGGTAATACTCCTGCGGATCGACCATGTGGTTCTTGGCCCAACTGATCTTGCCCAGCACGGTGCGCGGAGTGAGCTGCTTGGTGTCCAGCCCCATCCGCTTCATCACCTGCTTCACAATGGCCTGCTGGTCGTTTTCGTCGTAGATGGCAAAGGAGCGGGTGAGGCCCTCGCCGCCCACCCGCAGGGCCTCAATGTCGCGGCGCAACATGCGCACGCAGAGCGAGTGGAAGGTGCACAGCAGCGGCTTGGCGAGGCTGGAGTGGTCGAGCATCTTGTCGACGCGCTCGCCCATTTCCTTGGAGGCCTTGTTGGTGAAGGTGACCGCCAGGATGGAGTCCGGGGCCACGCCCTTTTCCCGGATGAGCCAGGCAATGCGATTGGTGATGACGCGGGTCTTGCCCGAGCCGGCTCCGGCCAGGATCAGCAGGGGGCCCTCCGTGGTTTCCACGGCGGCGCGCTGTTCGGGATTCAGTTTGGCGATAAGTTCTTGCAAGGCGGCGTCCGGAAGGGAAGGGTCCTTGGTCTAGTGTACCGTCCGGCGCGATGCAGCGGGTTGAGGGGCGGAGCGCTGCGAAACGGGGCCGAGAAAACGTACATTTTATCTATTTTGTACAAATTGTGCATTTTGGCTATACTGCTTCCATGACGACCGTTTCCGCCACGCACGCCAAGCAGAACTTTGCCGCCATGCTCGACCAGTCGCAGCGCGAACCCGTCCGGATTCAGCGCCATGAGCGGGATGTGGCCGTGCTGGTGTCGGCCGAGGAGTATGCGCGGCTGCGTCAGGACCGATGGGCCGAGTTCAATCGTCTGGCAGCGCTTGCCGCAAAGCAGGCGAAGGCCAATGGCCTGACCGAAGAGAAGCTGGCTGAGATCCTGGCGAACGGATGAATTCTCCCGCGCGGCTCGTTCTGGACACAAACGTGGTGCTGAGCGGCCTCCTTTTTCCCGGCTCGGTCCCCAGCCTGGCTCTGCTGAAGGCGCAGACCGCGACGGTTCTGGCATCGGATGCAACCTTGCTGGAACTGCTTGAGGTGATGAGCCGCGACCGATTTGATCGCTATGTGGACCGGGATCTGCGACAGCGCCTCGTTGCGGAATTCGTGAACGCCTGCGCAACGGTTCGGATTGTTTCCCCTATCCACGTCTGCCGCGACTCCAAGGATGACAAGTTTCTGGAGGCGGCCGTGAATGGCCGTGCCGATCTGCTTATTGCCGGTGACCAGGACCTGCTTGGTCTGCACCCCTTCCGGGGAATTCCGATTCTTGCTCCCGCAGAGTACCTGGAGCACGCATAGGCATTCATGCTGACCCGTTATCCTGAAGTCACCATGACTGAACCAATCGGGACCCCTCGAAGCGTGGCCGTGTACTGCGGATCGGCCAATGGAACCAACCCTGCCTTTCTGGCCGAGGCCAGGGCGCTGGGAGCGGCCATTGCCGCCGCCGGGCTGGGACTAGTTTATGGAGGAGCCAGCGTAGGCCTGATGGGCGCGGTGGCCGATGCGGCGCTGGCCGGCGGCGCGGAGGTGGTGGGCGTGCTGCCCGACCTGCTGGCCGGCAAGGAGATTGCCCACGCCGGGCTCACCCGGCTGGAACTGGTTCCCACCATGCACAAGCGCAAGGCGCGCATGGCCGCGCTGGCCGACGCTTTCCTCATCCTGCCGGGCGGCTACGGCACGCTGGAGGAGCTGCTGGAAGTGGTCACCTGGGCACAGCTTCGCCTGCACGCCAAGCCCTGCATCCTCATCAACACCGCGGGCTACTGGAACGGGCTGCTGGCGTTTCTGGATACGGCGGTCGCGGCTGGGTTCCTGAAGCAGAAGAACCGGGAACTGCTGCGCGTGGCTGGCGGGGCGGCAGAGGCGGTGGAGATGGCGCTCGGCGCGGTTTGTGCTGGCAAAGGGCTTTAAAGGGCCATAGATAAAACTCTGGATCTTGTATCCCACCTTCAGCGCGATGAGACTGCGCTGAAGGTGGGGCACCCGCATTTATGTTCTTCCCGCTTGGATGGGTGGGGAGCCGGCTAGTTGGGCGTGCCGGTGGTCTCTTCCGCGGCGAAGGTGCACTCGCGGCACTGGCAACTGCGGCGCAGGTACTCCCAGGAGTAGATGCCGCCGGAGTGGCCGTCGAGCCAGTTGAACTGGATGGCGTAGCGGCCCACGGCGTGGGCGCTGGCCGGCTTGGAGGGCGGGGTGTACATGGGGAGCAGCTCGGTGGGTTTGGGCTTGGGCTGGCCGGCCTTGCGGCCTTCCAGCTTGCGCTCCTCGATGCAGGTGGCGCAAGGGCAGGCTTCGCGCAGCCAGGCGAAGCTCCAGGCGCTCTTGTGGCCGTCGTTCCAGTCGATCTCCAGGCCCTTGCCCTGGCTCAGCAGCACCCGGACCTTCTCCGGGGTAATGGCAATGCGGGGCAGCGGCAGGCGCTCTTCTTCCTCGCGCGCTTCCTGCTCCTTGTTGGTGATGCGGATGCCTTCGTGGCTCATGGAAACAGTTTACAGTTGTCCGTTGTCAGTGGTCAGCTTAAAGGCTCGGCGGCTGACCACTGACAACGGACGACTGATCACTGGCTCGCCGGTCGTAGCGCAGCTTGAGCGCCAGGATGGCCAGCGCCAGCGCGAGGGTGACGGCGTTGGCGGCGGTGATGGGTCCGGAGCCGATGCCAATGCCGTAGACCAGCCAACAGGCCACGCCAAAGCTGAAGAGCAGAAACATGGTCAGCGAGATGTCGCGGGCGCTCTTGCGCCGCCACACGCGGATCAGCTGCGGCAGGAAGGAGACGGTGGTGCAGCAGGCGGCGGCGGAGCCGACAAGGTCCATGGCCGCGCGCGAAGAAAGGCTCAAAATCACCATGGCTTAGGGATTTCTCCAGAAGAACCAGGCAGCCATGAAGAGGCCGATGAAGACCACCAGCCCGCGCAGCACCGGTTGCGGAACGCGGCGGGCCAGGCGGGCCGAGCTGTAGCCGCCGATGGCGCAAACCACCATGGCCAGCAGGCAGAAGGGCCAAACCACTTTGCCGCTCACAGCGAAGATGACCACGGCAATGCCGTTGGCCAGGGTGGTGGTGGAGACCTTGAGGGCGTTGATCTCGTGCAGGTCCTGGTAGCCGAAGAGGGAGAGCACGGTGATGAGCAGGAAGCCCGCCCCGGCGCCAAAGTACCCGATATAGAAGCAAACTGCCAGGGTGGCGAAGAAGACCGGCACCCGGCGCTGCGGGCGGGGCTGGTCCGCGGCCAGGCTCTTGCGGCGCTCCAGCCAGCGGGAGACCGGTCCGCTGACGGCAAAGATGGAGGCCGCCCCCAGCAGCAGCCAGGGCACCAGGTGGAGAAAGGTCAACTGCGGCGTGCTGATGAGGACCAGAGCTCCCGCTGTGCCGCCCAGCAGCCCGGCCAGCCCCATGGGCAGCACCATGTGGATGTTCTTGCGGAAATCGTCGCGGTAGGCGGCGATGGAGGTGAGCTGGCCGGGCCACAACGCCACCGTGTTGGTGGCATTGGCCTGGATGGGCGAGACGCCCATGCTCATCATGGCCGGAAAGGACAGAAAAGAGCCGCCTCCGGCCACGGCGTTCAACAGGCCAGCCAGAAAGGCAGCCACGGTGAGCCAAAGCCAGTGCCAGTCCATGAAGGGGAAAAGACCAGAGAGAAGCGCCATCTGCCTTCCATTGTAGAAGGCGGAGACGAGGGACGAAGGGACTAGGGACTAGGGAGTAGGGAGTAGGGACTAGGGAGTAGGGACTAGGGAACAGGGAACAGAAGACAAGACCAGCCAACCGGGTCCCTTGGTTCATTCTTGCTGTCATTCCGAGGGAGAGCGGCGAGCGGAAGAACCTCCATTTCGGTTTTCGGCGCATGGGCGGGAAACCAGAAGAGCCCCCGAACCGCCGCGGGCTCTCCTCCCTGCTCCTTTCGTGAACACAAGTTGTTGATATTACGCGAGATATTCAGAGTCTAGAAAATATGAGCGTAACGCGCGCACATTTTATGAATGTTTTGTGATATATTTCTATCAGATTTGCTGAGCGGCCTGGACTCACCCTCCCGGCCCCGCAATCTCAATCCATTTGGAGGTACACACTCATGGCAATCACTCGCTGGGATCCGTTTCGCGAAGTCGTTTCGCTACAGAACCGCATGAACTCTCTTTTCCGCAATCTGAACGAGGAGGACGTCCCGCTGGCGGCTACGAGCTTTGTGCCCGCGGTCGACATCTACGAAGACCCCACCAAGCTGGTGCTCAAGCTCGAAGTGCCGGGCATCGATGAAAAGGACCTGGACGTGCGCGTGGAGGACAACGTGCTCACCGTCAAGGGCGAGCGCAAGTTCGAGGCCGAGGAGAAGCAGGAGAACTTCCATCGCATCGAGCGCAGCTATGGCAGCTTCTTCCGCGCCTTCACGCTGCCTTCGACCGTGGAGACCGACAAGGTCCAGGCCAACTATACTGCGGGCGTGCTCAAGCTGGAGCTGAAGAAGAAACCGGAAGCGCAGCCCAAGCAGATCAAGATCAACGTGGCAGCGTAAAGAGCAGCTTTTAGCTGCTAGCTTCCAGCTGCTAGCCGGTTGTTGCTGGCGAGCGGCTTGGTCGCGCCGGGAGGGCAGGAACTCTTCTCCCGGCGCGGCGCCATTCTTGTAGACAACGGCGGAATAGAAGCAGATTTTTGTAAGCGGCGGGCCTGAATTCAGCGACTGGCAGATACGAGCTGGAAGCTAGAAGCTGGCAGCTAGGAGCTGAGTTTTATGGCGATTCGTTGGGACAAACTCACCGTCAAATCGGGCCAGGCGATGGAGCAGGCGCAGGCGCGGGCCGCGGAGCTGGGCAACCCGGAACTGCAGCCGGTGCACCTGTTGCTGGCGCTGGTGGAGGACCGCGAGGGCGTGATCCCCGCGGTGCTGGAAAAGATTGGCGTGCCCACGGAACGGCTGGAGCTGGACCTGCACCGCATCGAGGAAAAACTGCCTCGGGTGGCGGGGTCGGCCAGCCAGCCGGGCATCGGGCCGGCGCTGAACAGCGTGCTGGAACATGCCTTCCGTGAGGCCGCCAACTTCAAGGACGAGTACGTCTCCACCGAGCATCTGCTCTTGGGCGCGGCGCAGTTGAAGGGCGATGCGGCGCGCGAGGCGCTGGCGGCCGTGGGCGCCACGCATGAGGCCATCCTGAAGGCGCTGACCGCGGTTCGCGGCTCGCAGCGCGTCACGGATCAGAATCCCGAGGGCAAGTTTCAGGCCCTGGAAAAATACGCCAAGGACCTGACCGAACTGGCCCGGCGCGGCAAGCTGGACCCGGTGATCGGCCGCGACGAGGAGATTCGCCGCGTGATCCAGGTGCTGAGCCGCCGCACCAAAAACAATCCTGTGCTGATCGGCGAGCCCGGCGTGGGCAAGACGGCCATTGTCGAGGGCCTCGCCCGCCGCATCGTCTCCGGCGACGTGCCCGAGAGCCTCAAGGACAAGCGCGTGATCTCGCTCGACCTGGGCTCGATGCTGGCCGGAGCCAAGTTCCGCGGCGAGTTCGAAGACCGGCTCAAGGCCGTGCTGAAAGAGATTGAAGAAGCCAACGGCCAGGTGGTGCTGTTCATCGACGAGTTGCACACGCTGGTGGGGGCGGGCGCGGCCGAGGGCGCCATCGATGCCAGCAACATGCTCAAGCCGGCGTTGGCGCGTGGCGAACTGCGGGCCATTGGCGCCACCACGCTCAACGAGTACCGCAAATACATCGAAAAGGACAAGGCGCTGGAGCGGCGCTTCCAGATTGTCTACGTGGGCGAGCCCAACGTCGAGGACACCATCGCCATTCTGCGCGGGCTGAAAGATCGTTATGAGGCGCACCACAATGTGCGCATCAAGGACGCAGCCATTGTGGCTGCCGCCACGCTCTCGCACCGCTACATCAGCGACCGCTTTTTGCCCGACAAGGCCATCGACCTGGTGGATGAAGCCGCGGCTTCGCTGGCCATTCAAATCGGCTCCGTGCCCACGGAGATTGACCAGTTGGAGCGCGAGAAAACCTCGCTGGAAATTGAACGCGCCGCGCTCAAGCGCGAGACCGACGCCAACAGCATCGAGCGCCGCGAGGTGGTCGAGCGCGAGGTTGCGACCCTCACCGAGAAGATTACGGCGCTGCGCTCCCGCTGGACCAAGGAGCGTGAGGCCATCAGCCGCGTCAGCGAATTGAAGAAGAAGATCGAAGCTCTGCGCTTCGAGGCCGAGGAACAAACCCGCAAGGGACAGCTCGAACGCGCCGCGCAGATCCAGTACGGCGAACTGCCCAGGCTGGAAGCCGAGCTGAAGAAGTTGAGCAGCGCGCAGGACGGGGCCGGAAAAGGCGGGGGCGGCGTGGCCCGCATGTTGAAGGAAGAGGTCGACGAGGAAGACATTGCCGCCATCGTCAGCAAGTGGACGGGGATTCCCGTGTCGCGCATGCTGGAAGGCGAAGTGAAGAAACTGGTCGAGATGGAACAGCGGTTGCGCGAGCGCGTCATCGGGCAGGATGCGGCGCTGACCATTGTAGCCAACGCCATCCGCCGCTCCCGCGCCGGGCTGAGCGATCCGAAACGGCCGATTGGCTCGTTCATTTTCCTCGGCCCCACCGGCGTGGGCAAGACGGAGACGGCGCGGGCGCTGGCGGAGTTTCTGTTTGACGACGAGCAGTCCCTGATTCGCATTGACATGAGCGAGTACATGGAGAAGCACGCCGTGGCGCGGCTGATTGGCGCGCCGCCGGGCTACGTGGGCTACGACGAAGGCGGCCAGTTGACCGAGGCCGTACATCGCCGCCCCTATGCGGTCATCCTCTTCGACGAGATCGAGAAGGCGCATCCGGATGTGTTCAACATCCTGTTGCAGGTGATGGACGACGGCCGCCTGACCGACGCCAAGGGGCGCACCGTGGACTTCAAAAACACGGTGCTCATCATGACCTCAAACCTGGGCGCCAACCTGCTGGTGGGCGACACGCTCAAGACCGAGCACGATTTCGACATGGCGCGTGAATCCGTGATGCGGGTGCTGCGCGAGCACTTCCGCCCGGAGTTCCTCAACCGGGTGGACGACACGGTCATCTTCCGTCCGCTGGGCCAGGCGCAGATGGCGCAGATTCTGGAACTGCGGTTGGACGAGGTGCGCAAGCTGCTGGAAGACCGCCAGATTTCGCTCGAACTCACCGAGCCGGCGCGGCAACTGATTCTGGCTGCGGGCTCCGATGCGGCCTACGGCGCGCGTCCGCTGAAGCGCGCCTTGCAGCGCATGGTGCAGGACCCGCTGGCCATCAAGATCCTCAGCGGCGAAGTGCAGCACGGCGCGCATGTGCGCATCGGCGTGGACCGCAAGACCAACCAGTTGAAGTTCGAGCCGATGAGCCGCGAAGCGATGGCGTGATGAGGAATATTCCCAGGTCTCAGAATCGAGACCTGGGGCACCCGGCCACCTGCGGTGGGGCTGGCGGCCTTCGGCTGGCCCGCGCTCGTAAGACGCGCGGGGAATGGCAGGGTTCGGGTGGGATAGGAACGGAGCGTATCCGTCCCACCCTTCGCAAAGAACGCGAAGGATGGGGCACCCGGCAAAGAACGCGAAGGATGGGGCGCCCGGCAGTTTCCAATCAATCATCCTCCAACAGCTCAGGAACGAGAAGAATACTATTAGGTTCGTGGCCGCTTGAAGTTGTACCAATGCCGGGTGCCCCAGGAGCCTCTTGCAAAATTCCGTGGTTGCGTTGGTTTAGGGGTTAGGGGTGGGTATCGCCTGCTTTAGAATC
>Ga0326727_10020531_pt1 | contig 13104 bp, 12 predicted proteins | sample MB2enrmetagenome_FD_207643 | JGI IMG/M metagenome (GOLD analysis project Ga0326727, IMG submission 207643) | Lab enriched peat soil microbial communities from McLean, Ithaca, NY, United States - MB29MY | ecosystem: Environmental > Terrestrial > Soil > Wetlands > Peat | place: USA: New York...
GCTACGGCGCGAGTCTTCTCAGGAGCCATCGTCAGATTCCGTCATCGCCGCCAGCCTCCTCAAGCGGCACAAGCTCACCATGGGCTTGTTCATTGCCGGCATGGTGCTCCTGCTGGGCGGGCTGGGTCTGGCCATCTACAAGCTGAGCGTGCGCAAGAGTGAACTGAATTTCCAGAATATGAAGATCGTCCGGATCACTGAGAGCGGCAACGCCATAGATGTGGCCGTTTCTCCCGACGGGCAATACGTGGTCTATGTGCTCCAGGAAGGGGGAAAGCACGGTCTCAACGTGCGCCAGGTAGCTACCGGCAGTGACGTGCAAATCCTGCCGCCGGATGTGGTGGGCTTTAGTGGCCTGACCTACTCGCCGGACGGGAACTACATCTATTTCACCCGCTCCGACAAGAGCAATCCTATCTACAGCTACCTCTGGCAGATGCCGGCACTGGGAGGCACGCCACACCAGTTGGTGCGCGATATCGATTCCTCCGTTGCTTTTTCTCCCGACGGCAGGCAATTCGCCTTTCTCAGGGGAGTTCCGGACAAGGGTGAGGCCCACGTCCTGGTGACAGGCGTGGAGGGAGGCGGTGAACGTACACTCGCTAGCCTCCCAGCGGCCTCGTTTTTCGGGCCCGACTGGTCCCCGGACGGGAAGGCGGTTGCGGTCACGACCGAAGTGGGCACGAAGGTCCTGCACGGCGCGATATCAGTCATATCGGCTTCCGACGGGAGGGTGCGTGAGATCTACTCAACCCCGAACTGGCTGGGGCCGCCTCGCTGGCTCGCGGATGGGAGTGGCCTGGTCGTGACAGTATGGGATCCTGCCCTGGGGTGGCGGGGCCAGATTTGGCAAATCTCCTTTCCTGGCGGAGAAGCGCACCGAATTACCAACGACCTGGCGGATTACCGGTCTACTCTCGGCAATGGCACGGATCACAGGTCTCCTCTCGACATGACGCGGGATCGAAAGACCCTGGCCACTATTGAGACCACGACGGCTGCCGATCTCTGGGTGGCCCCCGTCGCCGATGTCGCGGGCGCCCGCCAGATCACCACCGGGGCGCAAGCGAGCAACGGTCTCGCCTGGCTCGCCGATGGCGCGCTTGTTTATGCCGATTTCGACGACGAATTGTTCAGCGTACAGGAGGATGGCAGCAAGCGGACATTGTTGGCGCCGGGCCAGAACGACAATGAACACCCCGCAACTTGCGGAGATGGGCGCTTCATCGTGTTTACGGCCTACCGGAACGAAATGCTTAACGTGTGGCGAATCGACGCCGATGGTTCAAATCCGGTCCAGTTGACTGACGAAACATTTGCCTTCAACCCTGAGTGTTCACCTGATGGCAAGTCAGTGCTGTATACCCGCGCCAATGACACGACCGCGTGGCAAGTGCCTATTCAAGGCGGGACGCCCTCGCAGGTAGTGGTGCCGAACACGGCCGGCGGACCACTCCGAATTTCACCGGACGGTAAACTGCTCGCCTATCTCGCCATGGCCACGACGATGACGAGCCCCATGGTCCTGACTGTGGTTCCCTCCGGTGGCGGGTCGCCATTGTATAGGTTCGAGATGCCCATGGGTGCGGCACGGATTCGGTGGGCGCCCGACGGCAAGGCGCTCGACTACCTGTTGACTCGCGGCGGGGCAACCAATATCTGGCGGCAGCCGCTCGCCGGCGGCCCCCCAAAGCAGATCACCAATTTCAAATCCGACCTGATCTTCTTTTTTGACTGGTCGCGCGACGGCAAACAACTCGCCCTCGAGCGCGGCACCATCTCCAGCGACGTCGTCCTCATCAGGAATTTCCAATAGCCCATCCCCTGCCGTCGCCCGCCACAAGGCCAACTCATAGAGGAGAGCCGGATTACTCCCGATCAACGGGCTACCGTTTACTTGCATTGTCTCCCACCGAAGTCCGGTTGGAAATTGCCTTCTTACCAACCGCATTTGTCCGTGTGAATCAAGCCTTCTCCTGAACACATCGGCCCAAATCATTGCCTGCCTGTGAACCACGGACCGGAAGGACTCTATTCCGACGGAGGTATTCCCCCACGATAATTGGTGTCACACATGATCACGACGGCCGGGCCGTTCAGCGGCTGTCCGTTTCCACCAAGGTTTCCATGGGGCTGCCACCCAATGGAGATCGTAACCATCCCACCAAGCTCGGCGAACGGTTCTTCGACAGCTGGAAGGACGCCGACGCCGACATCCCCATCCTCAAGGAAGCCAAGGCGGAGTGCGCGAAATTGCAATAATCCCTGCGCTCCCGCCCGCGTTTCCAGGACCTCCTAGCCGCATGGACTTTCCTAACTGAAACCCCACCCTCAAACCCGCCGCTGTCCATTGATTCAGACGAAATAGCCAAGGATTTAGTAATCGACCCGGGTCCCCACACGCTGGGCACCTGGCCGTATTACGGCCATAACCGTAGAGGCATGCGCCACCCGCGATGACCTTTTTTCATAGGTCTGCGGTTCGTCCCCAAACGACAGCCAGGTGACGCGGAGCGGGAAGACGGGTCCGCGCTTCCCGCTGGTGAGTTTGTGTTCTGGTGGTGGTTTCTTTCGGCTTCCCGGCGTGGCGGTTCGCGAATCACCCCCGGCGGCGGGCCGGGAAACTCACCCCTCCCCAACACGCTTTCCACCGGTAGGAAATTCAAGCGCCACTCTGCAAGTATTCATGCCGTCAACCGGCCATTGAGGCGCACCGCACGGCCGATGGCCGCCATCGTGCTAGCCTATTTTATGGAGAATCGCGCATGGTGAACTCGCGCACTAGAAAGAACGGGGCGAAATTCGCGCCCGAAAAAGCGGGTTGTCGTTGTATGCACCCGCAGGCAGCAGGCAGCAGGCAGAACTCCGGCAGGGAGGACTGACCGAAAAAAAGATGTTAATTTATGACGAGCGAAGCCGGGACGTATATGAAAACAATAGAAAAAGCGGCACTATGTCCGACGAAAAGTCGGACATTTACGTCGATGCGACATGCATTTTGCAGAAATTTGCGGATTTTGATGGACAATTTTGCCTGAACTGCGGAAACTCATCGCCAACCTGACGCAGAACGCCCGGCTGCTCGCCGAGACCCCTAGCGCGTCAACAATCTTGCCCAAATGAGCGGATGGGGCTTAAGAGCTTACACGAGGATGAGGATGGCGCGCGGTACCCCCGTACTATTGCTGGTCCTGGCTGTTCCCGTTAAGCTGGACAGGAAGCCAAAGCCTGCAAGGGCACTGGCCAAGGGCGAAATAGTTCTGGTGTTAGCACAGTCCTGGCAGAATTGGCAGCTTGACGGAGGAAATCAATGGTCGTGGCTCTCCTTATCCTGGTCTTCTCTACGGCGCTATTTTTCTTCTATTTGCAGGTCACTGTCCAAAGAATCCTGTGCCGTGCCTTCGATGGGGAGTTCCTTCAAACCCTGGTCACCGCCAACCGCCTGGAGTTCCCCGCCCTGCGCAAAGCCTTCGAAGAACCCAGCGTCCCCGTCGACTACCCCCGCCTGCGGAGGAATATCAAGTGCGATTTCCAGACCCTCACTTATCTGCTCAAGAATGCCAGCAACGTGGACCAGCGCTATTCGCGGGAAGAGCGGTTGTTGATATTCTATTTCCGCTTGGTTCTCGGTTCCCTGATCGCCCGGCATTGGCTGCGACTGCGCGAAAAACCCGCTGTCCTGGAGCTGGCGTTGATTCTCCAATACTTCGCCAACATCGTGGGCAAGCGTATAAAGTGCGTTCGCTTCGCCAACCTGTACGCCTCCGATTACCTACTGAGCCGCTAGCAGGTGTATTCGGCAGAGAATCCCTCACGTTGCTTCTCCCCTTAAACCGCCATTACTCGGGAAGTGTGACCACCGCCACGGCGAGGCCGCCCAACTTTATGCTCGGGCCTTCGATTTTGCTGGAGGCGGGCGGGTTGGAGCCGGTAGTCTGGTCCACCACTTCCAGTTTCCCACCTGGGGCCTCAGGCAAAGTCAGCGTAAACTCCTGGTCACGCTTGTTCACGATCAGAAGTTTCCGTTCCCCGCTGCGGGTCAGGTATCCCTGTGTCATCACGACCCCCGAGGAGCTTTCCGTATTCACAATCTTGTCTCCGGGGCGAAAGTTGTCGTGGATGAGCTTAAGCGCCCAGAAGCGCGCGTTGGGCTGGCCGGTCTGCCAATCGTGCAGGGCGATGCTCGGCCAAGTGCCGGGACCTGCGGGCGTTCCCGATTCGTTGACCGCATCGATCCCGCGCGCGGCCAGTCCTGCGTAAACATAGGCAAAGGTCGCGGCCGAGAGGTTCCAATAGGAAGGCCGGATCGGCTTGAAGACGTAATCGGGTCTTGTCTGTGTCCAGTCCTCAGGCAGCATCGTGCCCACTTCGTTCATCATGGTGCCGGTCTGGGGTGAATACACTTTGCGAATGGCTTCGATATAACCAACAATCTCCAGGAACCTGTCGGCCTGGTAGAAGTAGGTGATCGGTTGGACTTCCGGGGACTCGTCTGCGCCCGGCACGGCATAGAAGTGGTAGGAAATCATGTCGAGAGGAATTCCCGGCCTGTGATGCCTGGGATTGAGGAAGTACAGGAAGAAGTCCGGATGCCCGCCGGCATAGGAATCCGAGATACCCACAAACTTCGTCTCCGGCGAGACCTTGTGGATCGCTTCCACCATGGCGTCATAAAGCTTGGTGTAGGTCTCCGGGTCGAACCCGTGCTCGAGATCGGGTTCGTTGAAGACTTCCCAATAATCTATTTTGTAGTGGTGGCCGGATTGGTACCATTTTCCCAGCTCATCGGTGAAGCCGCCTTTGACGTGCCAGCTCACCACGCGCGCAAAGTAATCCGCCACTTCGCGGTAGGTGGGATCACGCAGTTCCTTGCCGCGCGCGCAGTCCCAGCACATCTTGGCCGGGTCTTCCGGGTAATGCACGGGTTCCGTTTGCTTGAACATCCACGCCGGGATGGTGGTGAAGTTCAGGACGATAGGATGCCCTTGGAGGGCGTTCATGACGTCCTCGGTCACCGGGTCGAGTTTGGAGAAATCCCATGAGGTGGTGGTGGCGGTGGGGGGCGCCAATTCCGCTACGCCATAGTGCGGGTAAAGGTATCCCCCGCCCGCAAAGCGCACATCGTCAGCGCCCAGTTCCTTGATGCTCCGGAAGATTTCATCGTGGGCGGCTGATCCCCGCCACATTCCCGGTCCCGAGCCCAGCATAATGGACGGGGCGGTTTTCGAAACCCGGACAACTTGATCCCAATGAACCTTGACCTCGACGGGTTGATCTTGCGCACGGAGGGCGTGTAAAGAGATGAAAAGTGAGAGTAAGGCGAGCGGGTAAATCCAGAGGGCACGACGGTGCATGGGCCGGTCTCCTGATTAAGAGCGATTCTCCGACGATGGCTCTGGCGGAAAAATTCAGGGGCCATCTTGTGCCGCCAGAGTTTACCCGGAATCTCCATTTTAGCGCCGAACAGCCTCACACAATGCGCCGATCGAAGGATTCCAGCGCACCTTTTTCCTTTTCATGGCACGGAAGCCACGGTCGATGCCGTGGTTCAGGGAGCCGATTTCAGCGAGCCGTTGAGCGCAAATAGTCTCGCCGCATTGAGTATTCGGCCCGGGAAGTCACCCCCTTGGAAAGTCTTCGCTATCAAAAACAAATTCCGACTGCACCACTGCCGAGGATCCGCCGCGGGTGGAGCAGAGTTTGTGCCCTTCGACCATTGAGGCTCTTAATCTGGCAAACGCTGACTGAAACGAGGTTGACCCGGCGACGGGCGCATTGTATGCTCTCGACTGACCGCAGGAAAGACTACTCGATCAGAGGAGGGCAGGGAGATGTTTCGACGCTTCATGATAGCTGGGATTCTGATTCTAGGGGTGGCCGCAGTTGCCATGGCCGCCACGCCCAACCCCGTGGACGGGCACTGGCAGGGAACGATCAGCGGGCCGAACGGCGACATGACAATCAACTTTACTTTTAAGGCGGATGGCACCAAGCTGACGGGATCGGTCGAGACCCCCAACGGCGATATTCCCATCAGCGATGGAAAGATCGAGGGCGACAAGCTCTCGTTCAACACTCATTTCCAGGACAGCGTCATCGAACACGCGGGAACCATCTCCGGCGATACCATCCAGTTGCACGTCAAAGGGCCATGGGGCGAATCGGATATGACCCTCAAGCGCGCGGCGGAGAAGAAGAGCGAATAGTGATTGGTCCGTGGAGATTTGAGGTCAGAAGTTAGAAGCTAGAATTCAGAAGCTAAGTACTGGGATCTAGGATTTGGGATTTAGGATTTAGCCCCCGGCCCCTGACAGGATGCGGAAAAGCCCATTAGCACTGTGATTCTGAGGAGCCAGCAGGCGACGAAGAATCTGCATTTGCTTGAAAACTCGAATGCAGATCCTTCGCTGCTGCTCAAGATGACAGGTTGGGGCGCGTTTTTCCGCACCCTGCCAGAAGCTGGGCGCAGGGCTTTTCACTTTTGCCTTTTGACCTTTGCCTTTTGACTTGCTCTTGCGGCTCCACGCCTCGGGCAGGGCAAGCCCCCCCTACAAAACGTGTTGGGTTGCGGCTCCGCCGCTTTCCTACCTGCTTCCGGCGCCCTAAGCGCCAGCAAGCTGGCCAAAAGCAAAGCGGCAGCAAGCTGCCGCACGTTCCCCGCAGCGGAAGTCACGGGATTTCCTATCCTTGGCTTGCCCTGGTAGGACCCACCTTGGGTTTTCCTCGTTGCTTTCCCTCTTAATCGAAATCATCTCAATGGCTTTCCGCAGCGCCGGGGGAGACGTGGTTTCTGCGCTGGGCGACAGCATCTTCCGAAACCGTCGAATTCCGCGCCATTCCGCGAACCGACGCGCCGCACCCTCTGAAACTCGCCCAGATAGTACGTTTGTCCTATAGACGGTGGTTTGGGAATTGGGTATAAAGGAGCATCTTTCGATCAGAAGCCCGCTCCAGTGGAGATCGCTATGGCCCCAAACCCTCCGCGCAGAAAGGTTCTGATCATCGAGGATGAACCCTCGATTCGGAATGTTCTGTACGTGTTATTGGCGGGGCTTGGTTACGATGGCGACGCGGCCCCCGACGCGTATCAGGCGCTGTCGATGATTCGCCAAGGGGAATTTGACGCGGTTCTGCTCGACCTTCGTTCCAGCCAACTTCCCCCTGATCAAATGGTCTGCGCCATCACGGAACTCCGGCCCAGCCTGGTGGGGCGTGTCTTGGTGATCACCGGCGAAGTCTCTCACCCCAGGACCCTCGAGATGCTCGAGCGTTACGCGCTGCCGCACGTTCCCCGCAGTCGTATCATCTCCGACCTCTCACGCAGCATCGCTCTGATAGATGATCTCACTTCCTTCATCTTTGCACCAAGGTAATCGAGGATATTCCCCTTGCAGTTTCCGCACTCTCTGTAAGTCCGTGGGTGCCTTGACATCGCTGTTCTCGGGCGTTTCAATCAGGCTCAGCCAAGCAATATGCCGCTGCGTATAAGTCGCAATCAGGTCCCGCGGCTATTCAGCGACCGGTTTACCCCAGCCGACTTCAGTGAAGAGTTGATCGAGGTCGGCATTCACGAAGGCGGCCGAACGCAAGTTACGGGATTCCCCACCCTTGGCTTGCCCTGGTAGGACCCACCTTCGGTTTTCCTCGTTGCTTCCCCCCCCAAGAATCCTTTGGAAAGGAGCACACATGATTCGGTCTGTGGAGGAGTTTACGTCTGCGTTCCAGGCCGCGCGCTGTGTCTCAACACCGTTTGTGGCCATACGCACAGCGGACCCGGCCAGCACCACACATTTCATCGTCGAGACTCTCAAGGAAGGCAGGGAACTTCCCCCGCTGGTCGGGTGGGAGATGGTCCGCGGCCTCTATGCGATCGGCAAAGACACTGGCGACGAACTTACGAGCTGGGCGAACGTCAGGCCGCAACGATCGGGCCTGTCGGTGCCCTGTTTTTGGCCTAGCAGCTTTGCGAGGACGGGTTGCTGCTCTAATCGAATGCTCACCGCTTCTGGACTCACCCCGGAGCGGATGGCCTCCGGGAAGTTTATCAGCGCCTCCACGCCAGGAGTCTACCGCTACGAAGAGGAAACTGCTGCCGCTGGCCGGCGGGTTATCCGGGGACTGGGCGGGCCGCTCACCATCATGCCACCCTCGAAATCAGAGGTCTGACTTGTTTGGCCACCCTCGTCAGCGTGTCGCGCACGGGGCGCCAGTCGCCTTACTCGGGGGCTGAGCTTTCGATTAGGAAAGGTACGCGAGCGTTGCAATAGGTACAGACGGCGGTCCCCTCCACCGCCTTATTCCCAAGCGTACTCGTCGCCCTGAACGTGCGCAGGCAATCCGTGCAGGTCAGAATGATATAACCGGCGAAGCCGGGCCGTGTCCGAACAGGGGTAGTCACTACTTGCGGAAGGTCAGTACGGTCGCGCGTTTTTCGAACTAGATCACGGAGGGTTTGCAGGAGTTCGTTGATGTTTAGTGCACCCTTTTCAAACCAGACGTCGGGTTTGGCTTCTGCCGGAACTTCATTGGGGATTGATCCCGAGAGACAGATTACCGCTATGGAAGGGAACCGCCGCCGCACTATCGATATAAACTCGATTCCTGCCATGCGGGGCATCTGAAGGTCAGAGATAATAACCTCGGGAAGCTCATCACGGAGTTTCACCAGACCGTCGATTCCGTCCTCGGCTTGTCGTGCTTCGAAACCCGCTTCTTCCAATTGCTCCGACAGAGTTTCCCGCAAGGAAGGATCGTCGTCCACCAGCAAAACACTACTTGGGGAAAGTTCGCGCATAACATTCTCCTCGATAAGCGCTGGGCGCTATCCTGGCCCCCAAGTGTTATGTATACCAAGGGTGACTCATTGTCTGTATAAAATTGAACAGTTCCCTTGCCACAACGGATTTGCCACCGTAGCACGACTCGGCCCCCCCCCCCACGGCCCAAAGTCCCATCTGAAGAATTCCAACAGCACAAAGGAGGATGAAATGGCGACAGCATTACCAATCCTGGACATCCAGGAACCTGGCCCAGACTTGGCCAGGAAAACGGTCTTCATCAAGCTTCACCCTGAGCTGGCAATAGGTCAGCTACGGCGTACCGGACGGCTTCGGGAAACCTCCGCCCGTATGTTCCAGATGGCGCGCGACAAGGCTGTACAGGCCATGTCGGAAGCCTGCGCTGAAGTATGACTCTGTCAGGCGACACAAAAGATTCGACCCATCCGCGACAAAGCGTTGGCAGACGGTTCTTGGATTTGTTCACGATGTGGGTATGGTTTGCCAAGCTGTCGACTCTGACCTTAGCCTGAGTTACGATGAAGGGAACATGGCCGCCCTTGACTGGCGCTCTGGATGGGCAGAGGGTGAGTTCGACCTGAGGTAGTGGCGAAGGAGGGGCTGTGGACCAGCAGAGAATCCAACGGTTGGAGTCAACCAGGAAAGTTTTCGACGAGCTGGCGGAAGATATTGAGCAGGGTCAATATCCCGTGGCGATGTTGGATGACTTCAAGGAATCAGTGGACCATGTGCGCAGCATAATCTGGACAATGACGAAGGTGGAGCAGGAGCGGGGGGGAGGCACGAGTGAGTCAATATTTGACCTGGGGCAGAAGCTGGTGGAATACCGTCTGCGACGCGCCCAGAAATTGCTCCGGCAAATTCAGATGGATATTGACATCGTGGAGATTGAAATCCACACTCCCGGCATCGTGGAATTCCAGCGCAGCGTGGAATCACTTAATGAGCGCCTGAAGCGACTCCTACGTCTCGGCGGGTAGAAGCTGACGTGGGCTCCCGCGTGACCCAGCTACACACTGCATGACGTGACCAGATAGTCGATCAGGCGGCTCCTTCGGTGCACGTTCACGCGCTGGGAACACGTCAGCGGCGAAGACGCTTTACCATCGTGACCCTTCTCCCCGACCGCGAGAACCTTACGCGGTCCATGGTGCGCCGAATCAGGAAGAGGCCGCGTCCATGGGTCTCGAACAAGCGCTCCGCTTGGGTGGGATCCGGGACTTCCTTCGGATCGAAGCCCGCGCCTTCATCCTCGACCACCAACAACATGCCTCGATCGGGCTGGCAGAAGCATCTCACATCAACCTTCTTAGCTGGGTCTTGCCGATTCCCGTGAATAACAGCGTTGGTGAGTGCCTCTCGCAAAGCCAATTCGATCTCTGCGAAATGGCCTTCTCCACACTTCATTTCACTTGCCCGCGCCATGATATTTTGGACGACCCCTTCGAGCGCCTGCACGGTGGCGGGAATGGTTTCATTGAAGCGCAGCGACAGTTGGTCTTTCTCCATCTGACACCGCGCCGAAGCTGCGGGTTTCGGTCTCGCTTTGCGCTTGGCTTGCATGCGGTTCATCCCTCCCTTCAAGCCAGATCCAGCTTTGGACTATCCTCTCCATTTTCGGCTGAGGCAGGACACCTCTGGAGATAAGGCTATGGAGTCCATAGCTGGGCCAGGAAACCAACCGGGAGTTGAGATAACCCCACTCCAGTTGCACGACTCCTTGTTGACGTATCGCGTAAAGTCGGGCACGGCGCGTACGTGTTACCGTGCCTCCGAATGATTCTAAGCCATTTTACCCGCTCACCATAGCACTCCGAAGGCCACTCATTCCTCAAACTGAGACACTACCCGCGCCCGCCCCTCGCTCCCTGCCCCATATTCTAATGCGCTTTCAAGTTGAGACCAACTGTGCAAGGCCAAGCCGTGAGTCTTCGCAAGCGTTCCTGGTCTGCGCCGAGCCGGGGCAAGCCCTGCACCAACTGTCGGATGACAGTATCCAGGTGTTTAAACACCCGGTTGGGAAACTCCTTTTCGCGCAACTCATCCCAAACATGTTCCTGCGGATTCAGTTCGGGCGCATAGGGCGGCAAGGCCCACAGCCGGATGTTCTCGGGAATCGGCAGGTCATTGGCCCTGTGCGAACTGGCTCCGTCCAGCACCATCACGATGAGATCGGCGGGATGGGACTTGGTCAAGAAACTCGGCCATGCGCGCCTCGTCTTGAGACATCAGGCGCGCGGGGAGGCCATGGACGCCTGCCGAGCGGCTTTCCTACCACCCCTGGTATACAAAGAAGATTACACCCCAACAAATCGTATTATGGTTAAAAATCATACTTTGCCTATTAGTACCTTAGTGCTATAGGTAGGCCTGTAGAATAGTGATAATTAAGCGGCTCTGGGTCAACGCCGTGTTCCGGATACCTGAAGCGACTCTTGAGAAAGAGAAAATGAAATACGCAACCGCTCTCGATGCCGCTCGACGTTCCGCCCGCAGCTCCAACCTCCTGCGGAAGAACGTACGCTTTTATGGCGCGGACCACGAGCGGGCCACGGCCCTAGGGAGGAACATCTGTAAGGACCTCCACGTTCTCACGCAAGCGCCGGCGGACAGACGTGGAGTCCCAGCGGGAGGTGGACGCGTGGGTGGTAGAGGGGATCGCGCCGCTGAGGGGGCAGACAGTAGGGTTCGACGCCATGACGCTGGAGGCCAACGCGGTGCGGTGATCCCATTCGTCCCAGGCCAAGGAGGCGTACCCCCCAGGTTTGGTGTGAGAAAAATTTCCGCAGGAACTATGAAAAACTTTCACCCGGAGTTGGCACGAGCGTTGAAAGCAGTTAATGTGGCCGCCCAGGGGAAAGCTCGCGGGCAGGTTCGTGCAGCTAGCAAGACGGGTGGCTCACAACGACCGTGCGTGCGGCGGCAGCCGGATAAACTCAAGCCCCTGCCGGTCTCCGCGTTTCCGTTTAATCAAAGCTTAGTGAGCAAGAGAAGTGTCCTCAAGCGAATCCCGTCGACTTGGCTTCGATCCTTCTATGCATGCGGAAGGAGGTCTGAGCCTTGAAGCTAACCTTGAGAACTTCCCCCGGGCTGCGGGAGGGGCATCAACCCTCTCCCACACATAGGTGTTTCCTCCCTCGGCAACTTCCCAAATCGCTATTCTTGCAACGACTTGGCAGAGAGCGCATCCCCGCCTGGGCGGATGTCATGTGCCTGAATGGAATGTTGTTCTGGCAAACCGATCGCAGCCGGGTTCTCTCTGACTCCCCCCACTTAAGTAGGCAAACGCCTGGGGCGATTATGTTTGGTGGGTGGAAATCTTCGCGCAGCAGGTTTACTCGGTTTTCTACAGACCCTTATCTTTGCGGGGAATTCCGTTGCTCGATTCGCTTCGAGACGCCTAGAAAGCATAAGAGGACGGATTTCTGACAGTCTCGGACGCCTGCTGAAAACAAAAGCCTTAGTCTTTTCTCTGGCTAAGCTAAGGCAAGTAAACATGGAGGAAAGGAACTCGACCTGAATTTGGCAAACCGCGTGCTTAAGGAGTCACCTCATATGGACACGAGAGTCCTTCAACGACGACGGGCGAAGGCAGCGATTTTCGCCACGGCCTGCATCGCACTTGTCTTTTTGTCTACTTCCTGTGGGGGCGGGGGCAGCACCGCAGCCGTTCCTGTCTCAACAGCAGGCTTCCAGGTAAGTTCCACCACCGTTACTTTTGGCAACGTGCCCGTGAATACCCCCAGCGCGCCTCTAAGCGCCACGTTGACTAACAATGGCACCGCGGCCTTGACCATTTCCAGCATCCTGGTGTCAGGCCCCAATGCCGGCGATTTTGTCTTGACCAACACTTGCGGCTCCTCGCTTGCGCCGTCAGCCCAATGTACGCTCAGCGTCACGTTTACGCCTAGCGCCGCCGGATCCGAAACTGCCTCGGTAGTGTTCACGGACAATGCCGCCGGCAGCCCCCAGACGGTCAGCCTCTCCGGCACGGGCGGCAATCCGCAGCCGAGCCTGACGAGCCTTTCGCCGTCCTCGGCCACTGTTGGGGCCGCGGCGCAGACGCTCACCCTGACAGGGACGAACTTCCTTTCCACTTCGACAGTCACCTACAACGGGGCAGGGCATGCGGCGACCTTCGTGAGCTCGACGCAGTTAACGATTTCGCTTAGCGTGGCGGACCAGGCCACAGCCGGGACTTACGCGGTGGTGGTGACCAATCCTGCGCCGGGAGGTGGCGCATCGAACCCGGTGAACTTTACCGTCACGGCCAACAACCCCGTGCCGAGCATTACCAGCCTTTCCC
>Ga0326727_10020533_pt1 | contig 13104 bp, 9 predicted proteins | sample MB2enrmetagenome_FD_207643 | JGI IMG/M metagenome (GOLD analysis project Ga0326727, IMG submission 207643) | Lab enriched peat soil microbial communities from McLean, Ithaca, NY, United States - MB29MY | ecosystem: Environmental > Terrestrial > Soil > Wetlands > Peat | place: USA: New York...
TTTGATTTGACTCGTTCGCCGGTCCTTGGCCGCCATTGAGGCGGCGGCCAAGCGGGCGGATGCCCGCGCCTGGCGAGCGACTTACGGCAGGCCAATTCATTGGCCTGCCGGTATCAGAACTGGACAGGCAAGAGTCTGGCGGCTTGGCGGAAGCGAATGTTCCGGCCGAATGGGACCGTCCCTGCGGGGCGCTCCACGGGTTGCTTGCGACGTCCGGTGTGCTGCCTTTACGGCTATATCAAGCTGCGCTGATCGGAACCGATCAGCGCCCCTCAATGGGCCACCCAACTTGCGATGAGGCAAACTCATCGCAAGTTGGTATTAACCCTTGCGGATGGCGCGGTATTGCAAGGGTGAGCGGGCGTGGACCTGGCGGAAACGGCGCGAGAAATAGAGAGGGTCATCGAACCCCAGGCGTCCGGCGATCTCCTTCACCGGCAAACTGGTGGTGTCCAAAAGGAAACACGCCCGCTGCATCTTCAAGCGAACGAAATAGTCGAGAACCGGAAAGCCCGTGCGCTTCTTGAAGACGAACGCGAAATGCGAGGCCGAGAGGTTCACCCGGGACGCCAATTCGTTAATGGTCAGGGTCCGATCGAGCGAACGATTCATCAGATCGATGATCGTCTTGATCTTCGCGCCATGATTGTCCGCCCCACCCGGTTGACGGTGACGGATGGTGATCAGATGCATGGCCATCTGATGGGTCTCGGCGGCGGCGGCGGTCAAGACATCCGCCGAGTAGCCGCGGCTGAAGAGGGATAGAATCCGCTCAAATGACACGGGCAAAGCGGGGTCCATGCCGGGGAACAGCAGCGACGACGCCGGCGACGTCTCCAGCAGATGCACAAGAGTATTGGCTTTGGATCCCGCCAAATGCATCCAATAGATTGTCCATGGCGTCACGGGATCGGCGCCATAGTCGTGGGGGACCCCCGGAGGAACAACCAAAACATCGCCGGGACGAACGCGGAAGAGGTTTCCATCGAGCCTTGCCCACCCCTCTCCTCCCACACAAAAGATGATGATGAGTTGCGGAGAGCCATCCGGCCGATCAACGAAGTGCCACTGGGCGGACGGATAATAGCCGACGTCGCTCGGGATCAGGTCAAAAAGAGGATCGTTCGTCAGCCAGGACGATATGACGCCGCGCGGCAAAACCACCGAACGCTGTCCCGGAAACCCCTCACGGATTTTCCGCAACGTCCCCTCGGGGGTGTCGGTATCTTCCGTTCCGTCCATGGCCTCTCATCGCCGGCAATTGCCCGAAGGGCCGGCCGATCCGGTACAAGCCGCCGTCAGCCGGCGGGCGAAAGCCGCGTCGTGACGAAGAGCACGGTATCCCAACTCCGTTGAATCGTCCATGTCATCCGTGGTTATCGCCATTCCGATGGGCGGTCGACGGGGCCACTATCGACCGAGGAAGCGCGGCCGAAGAGGCCGACCGCGGAAGCCAGCAAGAAAAAATCATGGAAACCACCCCTCTCACGCCGGCCCCGGCCCATCTGTCGGGAACGGTCAAGGCTTGGTCAGCGCCGCTGGTCCTGCCGACCTACGAGCCTCTGCCCGCCGACCGCAACCCGATGTTTCTCGAGAAGCGGGTGTTCCAGGGATCGAGCGGGCGTGTCTACCCCCTGCCTTTTTTCGATCGCGTCGCCGCCGAACCGGTCAAGCGCGCCTGGAACGCCCTGTTCATCGAAAACGAGTACATCCGCGTGATCGTGCTGCCGGACCTGGGCGGACGCATCTATGCGGCGATCGACAGGATCAACGGATACGACCTGGTCTATCGCAACCCGGTGATCAAACCGGCGCTGGTCGGTCTGGCCGGCCCTTGGATTTCCGGCGGCATCGAGTTCAACTGGCCACAGCATCACCGTCCGTCGACCTACATGCCGACCGACTGGGAGATCGAGGAGCACCCTGACGGCTCCCGCACCATCTGGCTGTCCGAACACGAGCCGATGAACCGGATGAAAGGAATGCACGGCGTGCACCTGTCGCCCGGCACCTCGCGGCTGGAGTTGTGGGTGCGCCTGCACAACCGCACGCCCCTGACGCAGACCGTGATGTGGTGGGCCAATGTCGCGACCGACGTTCACGAGGGCTACCAAAGCTTCTTCCCGCGCGACGCGGTCCGCATCGCCGACCATGCCAAGCGGGCGATGAGTGCGTTCCCCCATTGCGACGGTCGCTATTACGGCGTCGATTACGCCGAACGGGCCCGCTCGGGCGTACCGGCATCGGAGACGCCGCGTCAGTTCGTTCCCAAGGGCGATTACGCCGCCGACGATCTGCGCTGGTATGCCAACATCCCGGTTCCCACCAGCTACATGTGCGTCGACAGCGCCGACGATTTCTTCGGCGGCTACGATCACAAGGCCCGCGCCGGCATCGTCCATGTCGCCGACCATCACGTCGCTCCCGGCAAGAAGCAATGGACCTGGGGGAATCACGAGTTCGGCTACGCCTGGGACCGCAATCTGACCGACCCCGACGAGAACGGGGTTTACCACCCTTACATCGAACTGATGGCGGGCGTCTTCACCGACAACCAGCCGGATTTCTCGTTCATCGCGCCGGGCGAGACCAAGACCTTCACCCAGATTTGGTACCCGATCCGCGATATCGGCCCGGTGGCTCAGGCGAACGACCGCATCGCCGTCTCGGCGCGGATCGAGGGCGGCCGGATCCGTGTCGGCCTGCACGCGGTGGAGAGTCTGGGAAACGTCACGGCCGCTCTCTCGATCCCGGGGCGGGAGATCGACCGGCGCGTCGTCGTCGCCACTCCCGCCGTTCCGGTTCTTTTCGACGTTCCGGCACCGGATGGCGTCCGCGAGAACGATGTGACGTTGCGCCTGACCGGCGCCGACGGCTTCTCGATCCTCACGCTCGAGCCGGTCGCCCCCTCGGACCAGGAGCCGACCCGATCGGCGGAGGAGCCGCCCGCTCCGGAAGAGATCGGAAGCGTCGACGAACTTTATATCACCGGCCTCCACCTCTCTCAGTACCGTCACGCCACCCGCGCACCCGATCTTTATTGGCGCGAGGCGTTGCGCCGAGATCCGCAGGACAGCCGCTGCAACAACGCCATGGGTTTGTGGCACCTGCGACGCGGCGAGTTCGACGAGGCGGAGAGAAGCTTCGGCGCGGCCTTGAAGCGTCTGCGCCGTCACAATGCCAACCCCTACGACGGCGAGGCCTTCTATAACCTAGGCCTGACGCTGCGGCATCTTGGTCGCGACGCCAGGGCGTATGACGCCTTTTTCAAGGCGGCCTGGAACGCCGCGTGGATCCCACCCGCGCGTTTGGCCTTGGCCGAGATCTCGGCGACGCGCGGGGATTGGCCGACCGCATTGGCCCATGTCGAGGAAAGTCTGCGCCACGGGTCGGAGAATCTTCGGGCCCGCGCGCTGAAGGCGGTCTGTCTGCGGTCCCTGGGTCGGGACCAGGAGGCCCGCGGACTTCTGGAGGCGACGCTCGCCCTCGACCCGCTCGACCCTCTGATCCGCCAATTGCTCGGTCGCTCCATCGGTTGGGATTCGCAAACGGTTCTCGACCTGGCGCTTGACCACGCCCGTTGGGGTGATTTCGCCGGGGCGCTGTCCCTGGTCGAGAACACCTCGCCCGCACCCGCCTCGGGAACCGAACCCCTGTTCCACTACTACGCCGCCTATTTCGCCGATCGTTTGGGACGGAAGGACATCGCCACCCGCCGGCGCGCCCTGGGCGCCCGGGCAGACGCCCTCTACTGCTTTCCATCTCGGCTGGAGGAAATCACCATCCTCCAGGCCGCAATCGACGCCGACCCGAACGACGCCCGCGCCCCCTATTACCTGGGCGATCTCCTCTACGACAAGCGTCGACACGAGGAGGCGGTCGGCTGGTGGAGCCGGTCGGCCGAGCTGGATCCGACCTTCCCGACGGTTTGGCGCAATCTCGGGATCGGTCTTTTCAACATCCGCCACGACACCGCCGCAGCGCTCACCGCCTACGACAAGGCTTTCTCCTGCGACGCCGGCGACGCGCGGATTCTCTACGAGCGCGATCAGTTGTGGAAACGCGTCGGCGAGACGCCGGACAGGCGCCTGGCCGAGATGGAGGCGCGGCCGGAGCTCGTGGCTCGTCGCGACGATCTCTGCATCGAATACGCCGCCCTGCTCAATCAGGTCGGTCGGCCCGAGGACGCCCTCAAGCTGTTGACGACCCGCGCCTTCCAGCCCTGGGAGGGCGGCGAGGGCATGGCCCTGGAGCAGTACACGCGCGCCCGCGCCGCGCTCGGTCTCACGGCGCTGGAGCGGGGAGACGCCGGGACCGCGCGCATCCAGTTCGAGGCGGCGCTCACGCCCCCTGCGACTCTCGGCGAGGCCAAACACCTGTTGTTCAACAACAGCGACATCCATTATCGGCTGGGAACGGCGCTTGCCGCCTTGGGCGACGCGGCGTCCGCGCGGAAACACTGGACGCTGGCCGCCCAGTTCAAGGGCGACTTCCTGGGCATGGAGGTCCGCGCCTTCTCGGACAAGACCTATTACTCGGCCCTGTCTTTGAGGAAACTCGGGCGAACCGCGGACGCCGACAAGCTGGTCGACGACCTGGAGAAACATGCCGAGGATCTCGCACGAACGACGGCGAAGATCGACTATTTCGCCACCTCTCTCCCCACCATGTTGATCTTCGAGGACGACCTTCGGAAACGCCGCGACATCTCGGCCGAGTTCATGCTCGCTCAGGTCGCCGTCGCGCGTGGGGACCTCACCTCGGCGCGGGGTCGCCTGAGCCGGGTCCGCGACCTGGATCCCAACCATGCGGGCGCGGCGGATCTCGCGGCCGAGGTCCCCACCCTTCGGGAGGCCGCTCTCGAGCGGCCGACACAGTCACCGCTTTCTTGTTGACCCATGAAAAAGAATGAGGAGGAAAACGCGATGTTGAAACGAGTTCTGGGCAGCCTGGCGGTCGCCGCGGTCGCTCTCACCACCCTGTGCGGGGCGGCCTCCGCCGCCGACAAGGTGAAGTTCGGGTTCGTCGTGAAGCAGGCCGAGGAGCCGTGGTTCATCGACGAGTGGAAATTCGCCGACGCGGCCGCCGCCGCCGATGGCTTCCAGGTCGTCAAGATCGGCGCCGAGGACGGCGAGAAGGTCATGGCCGCCATCGACAACCTCGGCGCCCAGGGCGCCCAGGGGATGATCATCTGTACGCCCGACGTGAAGCTGGGACCGGCGATCCTCGCCGCGGCCCAGCGCAACAAGCTGAAGCTGATGACCGTTGATGACCGCCTGGTCGACGCCGCCGGAAAGCCGATCGAGAGCGTGGTCCACATGGGCATCTCGGCCCTCAAGATCGGTGAGCAGGTCGGCCAAGCCATTGTCGACGAAGTCAAGGCCCGCGGCTGGAACGTCGCCGAGACCGGCGTCATCCGCGTCACCTATGACGAGTTGCCGACCGCCGTCGATCGCGTCGCCGGCGCCTCGAACGTCATCCTGAAGTCAGGGATTCCCGAGAAGAACGTCTTCAACGCGCCACAGCGCAAGACCAACACCGAGGAGGCGTTCAACGCCGCCAACATCGTCATCACCAAGCAGCCGGCCATCAAACATTGGATCGCCTACGGCCTCAACGACGAGGCGGCCTTGGGCGCGGTGCGCGCGCTCGAGGGCAACGGCTTCAAGGCGGCGGACATCGTGGCCGTCGGCATCGGCGGATCGGACAGCGCGCTCAACGAGTTCGCCAAGCCCGAGCCGACCGGCTTCTTCGGCACGGTCATCATCTCTCCGAAGCGCCACGGCTACGAGACGGCAGAGAACATGTTCCACTGGATCAAGGACGGCAAGGAGCCGGAGAAGCTGATCCTCACGGCGGGCGTGTTGGCCAAACGCGACACCGTGAAAAGCGTGCGCCAGAGCCTCGGCCTGGAGTGATCCCCGGGATCGATTGAGAGGGGGCCGCGCGGGTCACGCGGCCTCCTTTCCCAGGCAACAAGGGAGCGACCGTCGATGGTCCCCAATCTGCAATTCGACAACATAACCAAGAGTTTCCCCGGCGTCCGCGCCTTGAGCGACGTGTCGTTCCGCATCGACGGCGGATCGGTGCACGGCCTTTTGGGCGAAAATGGCGCGGGCAAATCGACGTTGATGAAGATCCTGGGCGGCCAGTTCCGCGCCGACGCGGGCGAGGTCCGCATCGACGGCGAGGTCGCCCGCTTCTCCAATGCCCGCGAGAGCATCGCCGCCGGTGTGGCGATCATCCATCAGGAGCTTCAACTCGTTGCCGAGCTGAACGTCGCCGAGAACATGATGATCGGCCACTTCCCGGCGTGGCGCGGCTTCATCGACAAACGCGCGATGTACCGGCGGGTCGACGCGCATCTGGCCTCGCTTGGCATCGACATCAAGGCGCGGGCGTTGGTCGGCGACCTGTCGATCGGCCAGCGCCAGATGGTCGAGATCGCCAAGGCGTTGATGTTGAACGCGAAAATCATCGCACTGGATGAGCCGACCAGTTCCCTGTCTTCCCGCGAGACGGACATCCTGTTCCGCACGGTGCGCGAGCTGAAACGCGACGGCAAGGTGATCATCTACATCTCGCACCGTCTGGACGAGGTGTTCGAGCTTTGCGACGGTGCCACCGTTCTGCGCGACGGCCGCAAGATCGTCACCCACGACGAGATGGACAGCGTGACCAGGGGCGACCTCGTGCGCGAGATGGTCGGGCGGGAAATCACCGACATCTTCCATTACCAGCCGCGTCCGTTGGGCGACGTCCGCCTGAAGGTGGACGGGGTCGCGGGACGGGGACTGCGCAAACCGGTCGACTTCGAAGTGCGGGCGGGCGAGATCCTGGGTTTCTTCGGACTGGTCGGCGCCGGCCGCAGCGAACTCATGTCACTGCTTTACGGCGCGGAAACGCCGACATCGGGAAGGGTTTCCATCGACGGACGGACCATCCGCCCGGGTTCGATCCGCGCCTCGATCCGCGACGGCCTGGTCTTCTGCCCCGAGGACCGCAAGCGCGACGGCATCGTCACCGCCCGCTCGGTTTCGGAGAACATCAACATCTCCTGCCGCCGCCATCATCTGGGACTGGGCCTGTTCATCGACGATCGGCAGGAGACTCGCACCGCCGAGAGTTTCCTCAAGCTTCTGGGCATCAAGACGCCGACGATCCGTCAGGATATCGGCGCGCTTTCCGGCGGCAACCAGCAAAAGACGATTCTGTCGCGGTGGCTAGCCGAGGAGGGCGTGCGCGTCATCATCATGGACGAACCGACCCGCGGCATCGACGTGGGTGCGAAAAGCGAAATCTATTCCGTCATTTACGAGCTGGCCTCGCGCGGCATCGCCGTGGTCGTGGTGTCCAGCGAACTCCCCGAGGTGCGGGGCATCTGCGATCGGATTTGCGTCATGCGGGAAGGCGTTGTCGTCCGCGATTTCACGCGGGACGACGCGTCCGAGGCGGCGGTGCTGCAAGCCGCCCTCCCCGTGAAAGAATGAGGATGGGAACCACAATGACCGACATCGTCTCCTCCGCCCCGGCGGGCAAGAAATTCACCCTGCCCTTTTCCCTCGGCGATTCCGGACTGTTGATCGTCTTCATCGTCCTGTTCGTCGTGTTGTCCCTGGGGGTTCCCTATTTTCTCACCGCCCGCAACATGATCGGTCTCGCGCTCTCCATCGCCCAATTGGGCATGGTCGCCTGCACCATGATGTTTTGTTTGGCCGAACGCGATTTCGACGTGTCCGTCGGTTCCGTCGTGGCATTCACCGGCGTCGCCGCCGTGATGGTGATGAACGCGACCGGCTCGATGACTCTTGGCATCCTTGCCGGGCTGCTGTGCGGCGCGTTGGTGGGCTTCGCCAACGGCTTCTTCATCGCCTACGTCAAGATCAACGCCCTCATCACCACGCTCGCCACGATGGAGATCGTCCGCGGGCTGGCCTATATCACCACCGGCGGCCGGGCGGTCGGCGTCTCCAATCCGGCATTCAACCTCATCGGCTCGTCGCAGTTGCTGGGCGTACCGACACCGGTATGGATCACGCTTGTCTGTTTCGTCCTGTTCGGCGTGCTGCTCAACAAGACCATTTTCGGCCGCAACACGCTGGCGGTCGGCGGTAATCCCGACGCCGCCCGTCTGGCGGGCGTCGATGTCAAGCGGACCCGCATCATCGTCTTCACGCTCCAGGGCCTGGTCTGCGCGCTGGCGGGCATCATCCTTACCTCCCGCATCACGTCCGGCCAGCCCAACTCGGCGATCGGCCTGGAGATGCAGGCGATGTCGGCCTGCGTGCTGGGCGGCGTGTCGCTGGCGGGCGGACGCGCCAAGATGAGCGGCGTCATCGTCGGCGTCCTGGTGATGGGCACCATCCAGAACGCCATGAACCTGATGGATATCCCGGTCTTCTATCAATATCTGGTGCGCGGCACGATCCTCCTGCTCGCGGTCGGATTGGATCAACTCCGTACCAGCAAGCGTCGGGGCTAAGGTTCCCTTTTTCGGGAACGCGCCGTCGGGTGTGGTTCCTCCTGGACCCGGCGGCGTCCCCTTTTTCACCCTCTCCCAGGGGCAGGCGACATGACCCGCGTTCGACTTGTCAACGATCACCTGACGGCCGAGGTGTCCACCGCATTCGGTGCGGTCGCGACCTTTCAGGCGCAGCGAGACGGCAAGATCATCCCGCTGTTCCGCGCCGCGCCCGCGGGCCGTCCGATGCGCGCGACGGACACGGGCTGCTTTCCCCTCGTTCCCTTCGGCAACCGCGTTCGCGACAATCGTTTCGACTTCGGCGGTGCGATCCGGCGTTTCCGTCCCAATACCGCCGAGCCCCTGACCCTGCACGGCGATGGCTGGCTTTCGCAATGGTCGTTGGTCGGCGTCTCGGCGGTCTCTGCCGAGATGTTCCTCGCTCATCCGCCCTGCGACGACACCCCCTTCGTCTATGAGGCCCGCCAAACCATCACCCTGGACGACGGGGCGATGAGCATCGCGCTCTCGGTGGTCAATCGCGGGCAGACCCCCCTGCCCTTCGGCATCGGCCTGCACCCGTATTTTCCCTTGGAACCCGGCGTCACGCTGCACGCTCCCGCCGGGGCGTGGTGGGAGGAGGGGGAAGGCCACCTGCCCACCAAGCGGCGGAACGTCGAACACGAACACGACCTCGACTTCCGCCGCCCCGCTCCCATTCCCGCGCGCTGGGTCAACAACGGCTTCGAGGCGTGGACCGGACGCGCTGACATACGCTGGCCGGCGAGAAACGTCTCACTCGCCATCGAATGCGATTCGCTGTTCGGACATTACGCGCTCTTCGTGTCCGACCAGCGTTATGACCCGGCCTATCGCGGTGAGTATTTCTGTTTCGAGCCGATGAGCCATGCCATCGCCGCCTTCGAGAGGGCGGATTTGGGCGGACTGCGCGTCCTCGCCCCGGGCGGGGAGTTGCGGGGAACGGTTCGTTTCATCCCGGATCTGGGGTGAGGCCGTGGCGACCGTTCGGTCGGGCATGGTCATCAAACCCGATGACCGAAACCTGAGGATCTGCTCCCCCCGTAAAGCCGTTCTTCGTTGACGACGTCACGCTGTCGGCGACAAAACGGGCGAACGGAGCGATGTGGTTGTCGATGCCGGCTTGATCCAGGGCCGCAAGCTGTTCGTCTATTCAAGCAACATTTTCCCGGTCCACCTGTCGCGCCCGCGCCAAAAGTCGCAGACCGGGCACCATTCCCCCTCGTAATCGATGCCCTCTTGATGAGGACATCCGATAATCCCATCCGTCATGACGACAGACAACGCACCGTTCTTACCGATGAAATCAAGAACCTCGCCGATGATCTGGTCATCGTGCCGGACGTCGCCTGCCTCGGAAAACCACGCGCGCATTTCATCAACCGGCCTGCCTTCGCCACGAACGATCGCGACCGTCACCTTCGACGCCCGCTTGAGATCCGGACCGTAGAACGCGATAGTGGCGATCGGATATCCGCGGAACCCCTTCTTCGCCTTCTTCGCAATCCGCTTGGCAAACCGCTGTTCCAACATCGCGCTATTCCTCCCTGGCGCGGCATGTCCGAATAAGGCCATGGATGTGCCGTTCCGAACAAAGCCAGCGGTCAGCCGACAGGTTGGGCGTAAAGGACTTGGACGTCGTCATTGGCCCTTGCCCCCGCCCATCAAATCCAATGGGCTCGCGAAGAGCTTCGCCATGTTTTCTGCCTTCCACCACCGGCAGTTGGAGCGGGCTACGGGATTCGAACCCGTTTCTCCAGCTTGGAAGGCTGGTGCACAACCCATATGCCAAGCCCGCGCAGGGACCAGTCTATCTCAATGGGTGAGCCAACGGACACAACAAAGGGCCCGGCCCGGCGCGCCCCGCGCACCGCTGGCGCCTGCAGCCTTCCGCAAGTCCGCCATAGCCTTCAGAGGCTCGACAGGCTTTGCGTGAAGCGAACAACAGTAAATTCCTGCAGCACATAGTCTGCAAAGAATGCATTGACGCCATTGTAGATGTAATACCGGCGAACCTTTGATTTGACTCGTTCGCCGGTCCTTGGCCGCCATCGAGGCGGCGGCCAAGCGGGCGGATGCCCGCGCCCGGCGAGCGACTTACGGCAGGTCAATTCATTGGCCTGCCGGTATAAGTGTTCAGCCAGACCTCCAAGCTTACTGCGGCCGGGGTGGAGGCATCGTCGAGGGCGGCTCGTCTGATCATGCGATTATTCCCGGCAGCGCTCCGGCTGTTCATGCCCGGCGGCGGCGCAATGTGTCAATAATTTCCAGACTGGTTCCGACCTGTGGTTAAGCTCCACCTTCTAAGTACCCCCCCCCTCAAGCCTTCTTGACGAACTCCGATTTCAAATTCATCGCCCCGATTCCGTCGATCTTGCAGGCGATGTTGTGGCCATCGGTGGCGTCCACCAGGCGGATGTTCTTCACCTTGGTGCCGCCCTTGACCACCAGGGACGAGCCCTTGACCTTCAGGTCCTTGATGACGCTGATGCTGTCGCCGTCGGCGAGCGGATTGCCGTTGGCATCCCGGACCACCTCGGCGCCGTCGGCGCCCTCTCCGGCGACGGTCGCCGGGTTCCATTCATGGGCGCAGTCCGGGCAGACCCACAGGCTGCCATCCTGGTAAACGTTCGCCGAGGCGCATTGCGGGCACGTCATCTCACTGTCCATCATCAACCTCGTCGGCAAAGGGGGCAAAAATACTTCCGGGGACCTCCCGGGGCTGGTTGGGAACCTGCGGCGGATAACAAAAAGCCCGGTCCTTCGACCGGGCTTTTCATAGAGGCTTGGTAAACCTCCGAAATTTGGTGGGCGCGCACAGGCTCGAACTGTGGACCCGCTGATTAAGAGTTTGACGTTTTCTGCTTCCGATCATTTCGCCTGCTATCAGAATGTAGCAGATTTCCTGGATAGTCATGCTACCATCTTTCCTCGGATTGCATCCAGTTTCCGATTACGGGATACCCTGGGGATGCCCGATGTTTTCCAGGTATCCCGAGATTGGGGAAGATGGCGATAATGCGAGGAAAGATCACAAAACGATCCGTGGACGCCTTGAAGCCAGAAGATGGCACAGAGGTCGCGCTCTGGGACGTCGAACTGAAGGGGTTCGGCATTCGGGTTCGTTCCGCCAACGTCAAGGTTTACGTCGTGCGGTACCGGGCCGGTAAAGGGCGCGGCGCCCCGATCCGGACTTTCACCATTGGGCGCCATGGCTCACCCTGGACTCCCGAAAAGGCCAGAGAGGAAGCCGGACGTATCCTCGGCATCGTCAACAACGGGGGTGACCCGGCCGCCGAGCGCACCGCCGACAAAAGTGCTCAAACCGTCTCAGACCTGTGTGAGCGGTTCATCTCCGAACACGTCACGGTAAAGCGCAAAGACCGAACCGCCGACGAATATGAGCGGCTTATGAACAGGATCGTGCGCCCTGCCCTCGGCAAGATGAAAATCAAGGACGTCTCTCGCCAGGACATCGTCAAGCTGCATCATGATCATCGGCACACCCCCTATCAGGCCAACCGAACGCTTGCCGTCCTTTCGAAGATGTTCAACCTGGCAGAGGTCTGGGGATATCGAGCCGATGAGACCAACCCTTGCAGGCATATCGAAAAATTCAAAGAAATGTCCCGCGAACGATATTTGACCCCAGAGGAACTTTCTGTCCTGGGAGAAGCCCTGGCCAGCTATCGCAGTACCTCAGAATATGCGGTCGCCGCCATCAAGCTGTTGATCTTCACCGGCGCGAGGTTGAACGAAATCCTCACCCTTCGTTGGGAATGGGTGGACCTGGACCGCGGTGAAGCGAGACTTCCTGACAGCAAGACCGGTGCGAAAACGATACACTTTCCGACTCCGGCGCTGGATATCCTGAGGGATTTGCCTCGCTTCAAAAGCAATCCGCACGTGATCGTCGGCAGAAAGCTGGGCGCCAATTTAGTCAATCTGGAGAAGCCCTGGCGGGCAATCCGGGAAGCAGCGACTGTCTTGCTTTGGAAGTCGGCCGGCACCCCCGAGTTGACCAATTTGATCGACGCCATTCGCGATACCAAGGAAGACGAGCCGACCTTCGACGACATCGTTGACGGGGCCAAAGAAGCACATGTCGAATTGCCTCCTGGCCTGACGACCGTTCGCATCCACGATCTGCGACATGGGTTTGCCAGCACTGCGGCATCAGCCGGAATGGCATTGCCGATTATCGGAAAATTGTTGGGACACTCGCAAGCTCAGACAACGCAGCGCTATGCCCATTTGGCTGCGGACCCGCTTAAGGCTGCTGCTGCCACCGTAGCCGGAAAAATTGCCGAAGCCTTGAACGGGGAGAAGGCATGCCATGACGAGGTCGACATGCCCGAGCGACGATCATAACCTGCCGCATACCGAGCGCAATTGATCGGAGATTCAGAATCATGCCAAAGTTCAGAGGACTCGACATTCCGGCTTTAGAAGAATGCACGATTCTAGATGCTGTCTTATACCAACCTGCATTAATCAGAACTCATGCGCCCACTGACGGCGGCCGATTGACATGATCTTCCATGGCTGGTCGATGAGCCTGTTCCAGGCATCGGAGGAAAGGGCGACGACCTGGTCGTATGATT
>Ga0326727_10020534_pt1 | contig 13104 bp, 14 predicted proteins | sample MB2enrmetagenome_FD_207643 | JGI IMG/M metagenome (GOLD analysis project Ga0326727, IMG submission 207643) | Lab enriched peat soil microbial communities from McLean, Ithaca, NY, United States - MB29MY | ecosystem: Environmental > Terrestrial > Soil > Wetlands > Peat | place: USA: New York...
TGATAATCTCATCAACACAGGATTTAATATAGAAACCGTGACATACGCCGTATTGCCAACCCTCAACGGATGTCAGGGCAGTATTTCTGATTATATAGTCACAGTTAATCCTGTTCCGGATGTTATTTTCACACCAAACACCCAGGCCTTCTGTTCCGGAGGAACTACCGCGGTTGCATTGAGCTCACACGTAACGGGCGCAACCTTCTCATGGAGTGCGACAGGTAGTTCAGGAAACATAACAGGATTTGGGGCGGGAGCAGGGAATACGATTTCTCAAACTCTTGAAAATACGGGGGTAATTATTGAAACAGCAACCTATGTCGTCATTCCCACTGCCAACAGTTGTCCGGGAACAACCAATACTGTTGTTATCACGGTAATGCCTCTGCCACCTGTTACTTTCACCCCCTGTACAGATATGACCACCACCACTGATGCCATCCCCTTTATACTCAAAGGTGGAACGCCTCTGGGAGGCACCTATTCAGGGCCAGGAGTAAATTCAGGGATCTTCTATCCTTCCCTCGCAGGCGTAGGAACAACTCCCATTGTTTATTCCTACACAAATAACTATGGTTGCACCAGTACTGCTTCGCAGAATATCTCTGTCCTTGGCGCTCTTGGGTTCACCTGTAATAATATCCTGACCGATGTCAGGGACAATACACAATATCCGACTATCCAGCTTGGAACCCCGTGATAATTGTGTGGTGGAGAAGTATTGTATTAACGATGTTGCAGCAAATTGTTCTTCTCAAGGGGGGCTTTATCAATGGGATGAGATGATGCAGTACAGTGCCGTGACAGGCATCCAGGGGTTATGCCCACCGGCCTGGCATATTCCTACAGAAAATGATTGGACCACCCTGTTTAATTTCTATACCAGCAACGGATTTGCAGGAAGTCCGCTGAAAGCAACCGGCTTCTCTGGTTTTAATGCATTATTAATGGGAAGCCGGTTTGATAATATGACATGGGATTTCAGCAATTTTGCCACCTTCATCTGGTCTTCCACTCCTGATGGCCCAACAAAAGCATGGGCACATGCCATGAACAATCCGGATCCGAGTGTATCCTATTACCCCGGCAATCGCTCAAATGCTTTCTCCGTTCGTTGTATTAAAAACTAGGTGGTGAATTGGTGAACTGGTGAACTGGCGAGTTTTTTTTACTAATATTCAATACCAAATACCCAATCCCAAATTTATTACTTTTGGAGAATGAAAGCCGGATGTTTTATTCTTGTTTTTATTTTCATTGGGGTTTCCTGTAACCGGGAACAGAAAGAGAATCGTTTTTCAATTCGGTGTGAGTTTTCAAATTCCCGGAGTGAAAAGATTTTACTTTGTGAAATGGGTGTAAAGGAAACCATTCCCCTCGATTCTGCAAGGATCGATAACGGGAAGATCAACTTGTTCCATAAAATTGAACAACCTGGATTTTACCTGCTGATATTCCCTTCCGGAAAACGGTTGACCCTTGTCATGAAAAAAGGAGAAGATCTTTTCATCACAGGAGACATAACTGGGCCGACCAGTGATTTCCAATTGTCAGGATCACCAGATTCTCAATTGCTGCAAACTTTCTTTCGTGCGACAATGAAAAATAAAAACCGGATCGATTCAATAAAGAAAGTTCTGCTGATGCATGAAGGGTGTGATGATTTTCTCCGGTTCAGCATGATGGCTGATTCATTATTTTCAAGGATATCAGGGGATCAGAGAAAGCTTGAGAAGGAATTCATTGATCAGCACCTCGTGTCGTTAGCTTCTCTTATAGTCCTGAATTTTGCTTTCGGTCCAAAGCCGGTACTGACTATGGAAGAGGACCTGCCTTATTATCTGAAACTGACAAGTCTGTTCAGTTTCTATCCTAAAAACAAGCATGTTCTTTTTCACCTGGCAAGGGTAAATTTATTTTTAAATCATTCAAAAAATGCAAAATAAGATCTATTTCGCATCTGATTTTCATTTTGGCATTCCGGACCGGAAAGGAAGTCTGGAACGGGAGAATCTGTTTACCGCCTGGCTTGAAACTATCAGAAAAGATGCTTCAGAAATTTACCTGATGGGTGATCTTTTCGACTTTTGGTTTGAATATAAAACGGTGATCCCGCGTGGTTATGTCCGGTTGTTGGGAAAACTTGCCGAGATCGCCGATTCGGGAGTGAAAATTCATCTTTTCAGGGGGAACCATGATATGTGGGCTTTTGATTACTTAAGCACAGAGATTAATATTGAAATCCACCGCGACCCTGAATTCAAAGAATATGATGGGAAAGTTTTTTATCTGGCACACGGTGATGGTTTAGGACCTGGCGATCACGGATATAAATTTCTTAAAAAGATTTTTCAGAACCGGGTTAATCAATGGTTATTCCGATGGATCCATCCCGATCTGGGGATCTGTATCGCCTTATTCTGGTCAAGGCAGAGCCGTTTTGCAAGTCTTATAAAAGAAGAAAAAACTGAGCGGGATAAAGGTTTTATCGGATCAAGGTTATCTGTGCATTCGAAACACATCCTGGAATCTCATCCTGAAGTAAGATATTTTGTTTATGGACATTTTCATTTTCCCACAGATGTGGCGCTTTCTGAGAGTTCCCGGCAGATCACCCTGGGTGACTGGCTGACACATTTCACTTATGGAGTTTTTGACGGAGAATGTTTTCAGTTACTCAAATACAAAGAGCAATAAAAAAAGCTGCCTTATCCGAGGGCAGCTTTTTTGTTCTTTAGAAGGACCGAAGCGTTATGCCGGGTGAATTGCTTCTACCGGACATACATCTGCACATGCTCCGCAATCTGTGCAAACTTCAGGATTAATTTTGTAAATGTCGCCTTCAGAGATCGCTTCAACGGGACATTCGTCGATGCATGTTCCGCAAGCAGTACAATCTTCATTAATTACATAAGCCATGATTGAGTTGATTTAATAGTCTGCATAGGGCAGACAGGGTTAATAAATTTCTTTTGTGATGCAAAGATACAATTTTTTGGATTATCAAATTTTTAAGGTGATTTCTTGGGTTTGGGTGTTGGGTATTGGGTAGTAGGTGTTGGGTGGTCATTGGGTTTTGGTCATTGGGTTTTGGGTATTAGGCATTGGGTATTGGGTAAAAAAGACGAAAAAATCATATTACTTTTTATGTTTTGGCTGATTAAGTTAAAAAAACATGAGTTATAAAAATCTTGAAATCTGGAAGCTTGCTAATGAACTGGTCAAAGAAATTCATCTTATGACAATGACACAGTTGCCGAAATACGAATTATACGAAACAGGAAGTCAAATCAGGCGATCCAGTAAATCCATCAAATCCAACATTGTAGAAGGCTATGGCAGAAGAATATATAAACAGGAATATATTCATTTTCTTATTATTGCCATTGCATCAAACAGTGAGACTATTGATCATCTGGGGACTCTTTTTAATACCGGCTCTTTAAAAGACGAAGAATTATTCAAATCACTCACTGAAAAATACGAAGACTTGGAAAGATGATTCATAATTATATAGAATCTGTAAGAAATGATTATAAGTCAAAAAGCTAAAACCCAATACCCAATGCCTAATACCCAATGCCTAATTATTTTTTTAATAGACAAATATTGTTTTGTACTTTTACCTTTTAAAATGGTAATTTTTTCTCTTATTATTATGACAGCTAACAACAAAGAAAAAAAAGCGGCAAATAAAAAACTAAGTAACAAGCCACATAAGACCTATTACAAAAAAAAATCGCTTTTTGAAAACCCAATATTTTTGATTATTTTTATCCTTCTATTGACATTCATTACATTCATACCTTCTTTAAGGAATGGCTTTATCTCCTCTTGGGATGACGCACAATATATACTAGATAACCTGATTATTCGTCAGCTAAATTTCTTATCAATTAAAGCAATGTTTGTCAATCAAGTAAATATTTCATATGTTCCGCTTCCACTTTTGAGTTTCGCTATTGAATACCAGTTTTTCGGATTCGCCCCTATTCCATTTCATATTACAAATCTAATATTACATCTGGGATGTACTTTCTTAGTTTTCTACTTTCTCCGGCTATTAAAGTTGGAAGACATTTATGCTGCCCTTGGCGCTTTCCTTTTTGGAATTCATCCCATGCATGTAGAGTCCGTCGCCTGGATTACAGAACGAAAAGACCTACTTTATAGCTTATTTTATCTCACCTCAATGATTTTTTATATTTTAAATATTCAGCGGAATGAACGATCATGGAAATTAATATCCTTAAGTATATTGTTTTTCATCCTGGCTCTATTTTCTAAAATACAAGCAGTTTCTTTACCTCTAAGTTTACTTCTCATAGACTACTATTTTCAGCGCCCCTTAAAACTAAAGTTAATTATTGAAAAGATTCCTTTGTTTTTCCTTTCCTTTATAATTGGAATGGTCGGAATATTAATCATCAACAAACAAATAGGATTTCAGATCAATCAATCATCGCCATTTTATCAAAGAATATTCTTGGGATTATATGCATTAAGTGCCTATTTATTAAAATTTCTTGCCCCATTTTATCTTAGTGCCATTTATCCAATTCCTTTTAGCTCAAATCAAACATTGCCTTTAATATATTATTTGAGTCCTTTATTTTTATTACTCGTGGGATTTGGAGTTTACAAATCGGCTAAGTATACGAAAGCTATTATCTTTGGATTTTTGTTCTTTCTGTTCAACATAATTTTCCTGCTACAATTTATTGGTCAAGGTGTCACCTATCTTGCTGATCGTTATTCCTACATTTCATATATAGGTCTATCGTTTATTTTAGCATGGACAGTAGAACGATCTGTAAAAAAAAGTTACAAATACAAACCACATCTTGTTTTTTCAATGTTCATTCTATGCACAATCTTTATTTTTCTTACTTATAATCGATGTCAGGTTTGGGAAGGAGTCCAACTTTGGAGTGATGTTATAAAGAAATATCCGGAATACTCGACGGGTTATAACAACAGAGGTTTAGAATATCAGAAACTTGGACAAACGGATAGAGCAATAGATGATTTCACAAAGACACTTGAAATTGACCCCAATAATTACAAAGCATATGCTAATAGAGCTATTATATATGGTGACATGGGACAATGGGATAGACAAGTAACCGACTGTTCCAAATCGATTGAGATCAACCCAAAGAACCAGACTACGTATTCTAATCGTGGACTGGCCTATGAAAAATTAGGCGACTGGGAGAATGCGATTAAAGACTATACAAAAGTTCTGGAATTTAATCCAAATGCGAAGGAAGCATATTTAAATCGGGGGGGGGGGGTATGTAAACCTTCATCAATGGGATAATGCAATAGCTGACTTTTCCAAAGCAATCGACATTGATCCGAATTATGCAGCAGCTTTTTCTAACCGAGGTTTTGCATTTGATAATATTGGGAATTTGAATAATGCGTTAACTGATTACTCTAAGGCTATTGAAATAAATCCAAATTTTGCAAAAGCGTATTTTAGCCGCGGATTGACTTATGCGAGATCTGAGGAATGGGATTTAGCAATTTCAGATTTTTCAAAAGCTATAGAACTTAACTCAAATTTAAAAGAGGTATACTTACAAAGAGGAATTGTTTATAGCCACATAGGGCAATGGGATAAAGCAATTACTGATTATGATATTGCTTTGTATATTGATCCGAATTATACCTTGGCACACGAAAATAGAGAAATAGCTTATAAAAACATCATAAAAAGCAAATAATTATTAACACATTGAATATTGAATGTTAATAAACTGTATTAAATTGCACATCATTACGTGTTTGGATTCTGATTAAATTTGATCAAAATCCTGCAAATTATGATGAAAAAAATTGCCGAAGCAGCCTACGAAATATTACAAATTCTAAGCATTTCTCTACTGGAAAAAACGTCTGTCAGAGAGATACTTACAAAGTACGATTACAAAAATGTCAAAGAACAAAATAATAACCAATTAAAAATCAGTGAGATTTAAGTGCCCACTACTGTTAACTGAATAATATTCATTATGGCCTTTACTAAAATCCATAGTTTTGATGGAACTGAAGTATATGAATCAGACGTCCAGCGACCAGAGAAGTATTCTCAACTTCTCAGTGCCATAACCAATTCGACAAGGTGCATAGCACGAGGAGCAGGTCTTTCATATTGTGCTGCCAGCGGAGGGAACAATCTTGTCAGCATAGACTTGACCAGATTTAACAGAATATTAGCTTTGGATGAAGCCAGTCGTCTTGTTAAAGTTGAAGCCGGGATTTCCGTCGGTATTCTTTTACAATTTCTTATTCCTAAAGGCTGGTATTTCCCCGTCCTTCCAGGCTATCCTACAATAACCATCGGAGGATGTATTGCCAATAATATCCATGGCAAATCACAATTCAATGCGGGGAACTTTGGAAATTTTATTGCTGAACTTACTCTCTTTCATCCAGATCATGGAGAATTGACTTGCAGTGCCAAAGAGAATAATGAACTATTTTTACTAACAATTGGCGGTTTGGGATTGACAGGTATCATCCTTGATGTGACCCTGATCATTGAACCGCTTAAAGGGAATTCAATTGAGAAGAGTAAGGTAAAATGCCAGAACCTTTTTGAGGCTTTGGAAATCATGAAAGATCAGAAAGATCAATACGAATACGTTTATTCATGGAATAATCTTAATTTATCCAGTAAGAAATTTGGCGAAGGATTTGTTTATCTTGAAAAATTCTGCAACAATGTCAAATCTGAAATATTTACTCGGTATTCTGATACGATAACTTCCGAGAACCGGCAATCTTTGAAATTGGGAATGTTAAATTCCTTTACCATTCCCATCATGTGTGCGGTTTACTATAATCAGGATAGAATTTCAAAGAGTTTATCAGTTTCCGGCCTTGAAAAATCTACCTTCCCTATTTACGGGAAAGAAATTTACTTCAGATTGTTTGGAAGTTCTGGGTTGCGCGAGTATCAATTGATAATTCCAAATGACAATGCAGAAAGGTTTATCTCAGAATTAGCTAAATTAAAAAAAGAATCAAAAGTACCCATCGCGCTGGGTTCCTTAAAAATATTCCAGGGTACTAACCGTCATTTGAATTTTTGTCTTGACGGTGTGTGTCTGGCTATTGACATACCTAACCGTCCCAGATATTTAAATTTTTTTTCTGTCTTGGATTCTTTGGTCATGAAGCACAATGGAATTGCAAATCTAGCGAAGGACAGCCGGTTATCAGCCGAAGTTGTATCCAAAATGTACAGTGGTTATCATGATTTCAAAAATGGACTTAACAGGTTTGATCCTGTGGGCCGGTTTACTTCCTCGTTAAGAGAAAGGATTGGAGTGTAAATGAAAAAGGCAGTTATTCTGGGTGCCAGTTCAGGAATTGGAAGGTCTCTTGCTGAACTTTTAGGGGCAGAAGGATATACGTTATTGCTTTGTGCACGGAGTCAAAAAGATCTGGACTGTAATGCAAGAAATATATCCTTAATGTCCGGATCCGTTGTGATTCCATTTGTGGTTGATATAAATGTTAAAAGGGAAAGGGATGAACTTTTTGCTTATCTGGACACTGATTTCAAACCTGATTGTATTTTCATAACAACCGGTGAGATTTCAGACGATGATAACGGTTTTCAAGATGAATTAGTGATTAAGAGCCTGCTGGATACTAATTTAAATTCTCTCATATTCTTTCTTTCATCTCTTTTACGAAAGCCATCTCACAATAGAAATCATAAAGTATTCATCCTATCAAGTGTTGCTACCTCAAGGGCCCGGAGAAATAATGTGGTTTATGCGACCTCAAAAACCGCTTTTGATTTTTATTGCCAAGGATTACAACACTTATTCGGACAAGATAACATTCAAATTCTCATTTTCAGGTTGGGCTATATTGACACAATGATGAGTTATGGTAAGCACCTTCTTTTCCCTGCATCCCCTCCTGAAAAAGCTGCCTGGGCAATTGTTAATCACATGGAGTCAAAAGCTAGAATTATATATTATCCTGCATTTTGGCGCTTGATCGTAAACATTGTTAAAATCATTCCATGGTCCATATATAAAAAGGTAAACTTTTAACAATAGATTAATGGAAAACAAACCCAAAATAACCGTTTTTTTCCCGGTTTATAACGATGAGAAGACTATTCGTAGTATTACTCTCAAATCAATTGATGTTCTGGAAGAAATAGCGTCTGAATATGAGGTTTTAATTATTAATGACGGGAGCCCGGATAATTCAGGAAAAATTGCCGATGAATTATCAAAGGAATTTAAAAATGTCAGGGTGATCCATCATCCGAAAAATATGGGTTATGGTGCCGCATTAAAAACAGGTTTCCAGCATTCCCAGTATGATATTATTTGTTTTACAGACGGTGATGACGAATACGACATCTCCGACCTCAAAAAGTTTATCCGTTTAAAGGATTTTTATGATTTGATTATCACATTCAGATACGTGAGAATGTACTCGACATGGAGAATCTTTGTATCCAGAACCTATAATTTTGTCTTACGATTTTTGTTTAAAACCACTTATCGGGATATAAGCACAGGATTAAGGATGATAAGGAAGAGCCTGATTCCTGAAATTGAACTGATATCCAACAGCCCGTTTATTGGGGCCGAATTGACCATAAAGTGCATGTTAAAAGGGTATCGTGTTGGTGAAGTTGGAATTCAGACCTTTCCTCGGACCTTTGGAAAAGGTTCATCTGTTTCATTTATCAATATTATTAAAACAATCAAGGACCTGAAAAAAGTCCACAATCAAATCTTTTCTTCTTCGTACGATTTACCAAAAGGGAGATATCGGGATCTTTAATCACATTGATGATTAATCAAAACACCCTTTGAATGTTGTAAATCAGTTATCTTCATCTCCCGAACATGAAACAAAAAAACAAATAGGCAAGCATAAATCGGTACCTTTCGGAAAATCACCCAAAAGAGAAAAACCCGACTCTAATTACAGAACTATTGACCTTATGTAGGTATTAAAAGTATACCAGTATTTCCGTTAACTAAGCAGACTATAGGACACTGGCTGATTATTCTGGACAAAGTTGGCCACTCATTCCAGAGTAAAGTCGGCCACTGGTACGAGCCCAAACCTTAAAAAGGAAACGTATCGGACTAAAGTCCAGTTTGATATGCACCTTTGTACCCCCGCGCTAAAGCGCAGGGTAATTCATTTTCATTCCGGCACATCAAAAGAAGATTTAGCCTTTTTCATTACCAGCTCTTTAAAAGACGAAGAATTATTCAAATCACTCACTGAAAAATACGAAAGACTTGGCAAGATGCTCCATAATTATATAGAGTCAGTAAGAAATGATTATAAAAAGAAATCCTAAACCCCTTTGCTAAAAACCCAATACCCAAAACACCAGACTTAACACCCAAGTCCCAATACCCAAAACCTAATCCCCAACACCCAACACCCAATACCCAATACCCAATAAAAAAACATCTCCACATTCTAACCGTCCCGTCGAAATTACTACCTTTGCACCTCTAAAAAACAGATGTCATTATGGCTAAGCAAAAAAGAAATGTTGTTGAGGAAGAATCGGTAGTTGTTAAGTTTGTTGGCGATTCCGGCGACGGGATGCAATTGGTTGGCGATATATTCTCGGAGGTAGCTGAACTGGCAGGAAATGACCTTGCCACATTCCCCGATTTCCCGGCAGAAATCCGTGCCCCACAGAACACCATTGCCGGAGTTTCCGGATTCCAGATGCATATGGGCAGTTCCAGGATCTTTACCACCGGCGATATGGTGGATGTTTTGGTTGCCATGAATCCTGCTTCTTTAAAGTCAAACCTTAAATGGTTAAAAAAAGGAGCTACCATTGTTGTTGATACGGATGCTTTCGATGATAAATCAATAGAAAAGGCAGGATTTAAACAGGACCCGCTTAAGGATCATTCCCTCGACAGCTACAATGTGATCAAAGCTCCTATGATCACCCTCACCAAAGAAAGTCTGAAGGACAAGGGAGTCGATAATAAAACGGCTGAGCGTAGCAAGAACATGTTCGCTCTTGGAATATTGTACTTTATTTTCAACCGTGACCTGAAATATTCTTTCCAGTATTTTGAGAAAAGATTTAAGAAGAAGCCGGAACTCATCGAAATAAACAGGGTGGCACTTCAGGCGGGATATAACTATGCCGATACCATTGAAGCCATTGAATCGGTTATCCATGTTTCGCCTGCAAAAATGCAGAAAGGGCGTTACCGCAACATTACCGGCAATATTGCAACAGCATGGGGATTACTTGCTGCTTCAGAAAAATCAGGACGTCCGCTATTCCTTGGTTCCTACCCGATCACTCCTGCAACAGAGATCCTGATGGAACTTTCAAAGCATAAATCACTGGGGGCAAAAGTTTTTCAGGCTGAAGATGAGATTGCCGGTATCTGTTCCGCCATCGGAGCCAGCTATACCGGCTCACTGGCATGCACTTCCACTTCCGGGCCAGGTTTGTCCCTGAAGAGCGAAGCCATTGGGTTAGCAGTAATGACAGAACTTCCTTTGGTTATTGTTGACGTACAACGGGGTGGACCTTCTACCGGATTGCCGACCAAATCAGAGCAATCAGATCTGTACCAGGCTCTGTTCGGAAGAAATGGCGAATGTCCTGTGATTGTGATTGCTGCTTCGACTTCAGAAAATTGTTTTTATTATGCCTATGAAGCTGCAAAGCTTTCCATGGAACACATGACCCCCTGTATTCTTCTTACAGACGGGTACCTTGGATTTGGTTCAGCGTTATTCAGAATCCCGAAAATGGTCGACATGCCTGCCATCAATCCTCCTATCGCTGAAGCCAATGACCCGGATTTTAAACCTTACCGCAGAGACCCAAAAACCCTGGTTCGCAAATGGGCTATCCCGGGAACTGAAGGATTACGTCACCGGATAGGAGGTCTGGAAAAAGAGGATATTATCGGGACGGTCTCCACTGATCCGTTAAATCACCAGAAGATGGTGGATTACCGGAATGCGAAAGTTGAAAAGGTCGTAGATTTCATTCCTCTGCAGGAGATAGATGGCGATCCTTCCGGCGACCTGCTCGTGGTAAGCTGGGGAGGTACTTTTGGCGCCGTTCATTCAGCCGTAAAGCAAATACAGGAAGAAGGGAAAAAAGTAAGTCATGCACATTTCCATCACATTATGCCATTGCCGAAAAATACGGAAGAAGTATTCTCCGGATTCAAACGGATCCTGGTGTGTGAACTTAACAGCGGACAATTTGTTAATTACCTGCGAATGAAGCATCCCAACCACAATTTTTACCAGTTTAACAAGGTTCAGGGATTGCCTTTCATGATCAAAGAATTAAAAGATAAGTTTAATCAATTGTTAGAGGAGAAATAAAATGGATGATTTTGTTAATATGACCATTGAACGTTCGAACGTTCCACTGACAAAACTCGATTTTGAAAGCGATCAGATGGTAAAATGGTGTCCCGGATGCGGAGCTCATGCTATTCTTAGTGCAGTAGAACGTGTTTTCCCGAAGATCGGTTACCGTAAAGAAAATTTCTGTATGGTCTCCGGCATCGGTTGTTCATCCCGTTTTCCCTATTACGTGAACACTTACGGGATCCATGGGATTCACGGACGTGCCGCTGCAATCGGAACCGGCGTCAAGATCGCAAATCCGAAACTCAGCACCTGGATCGCCACCGGCGACGGAGACTCACTCGCTATTGGCGGCAATCACTTTATCCATATCATTCGTCGTAATGTTGACGTAAATATACTTTTGTTCAACAACCAGATCTATGGACTGACAAAAGGACAATATTCACCGACAACACCCATGGGAAAGGTGACCAAGACCTCACCCCAGGGAACCATAGAGCATCCATTCAATATCGGCGAACTCGTGATGGGCGCCCAGGGAACTTTTTTTGCCAGGGTTCCTGACAATAACATCAATCTGATGACAGAATGCATGTTTGAAGCTGCAAAGCACGACGGCACTTCCATCATTGAGATCATGCAGAACTGCATCATTTTTGCCGATAAAGCCCATGCAGGTGTGATCGGGAAAGAAGCTAAAGATGAGAACATGCTGGTGCTCAAGAATGGCGAACCTATGTTGTTTGGGAAAGACATGAAAAGAGGACTACGACTGAATGGTACCCGCCTGGAAGTAGTTGAAATTGGAAAAAAAGGAGTCACTATCGACAATATTCTGATCCATGATCAATATGATCAGGATCCGGGTATTCACACCATGCTGGCAAAACTGGCGCCTCCTTTCCCGATGGTGTTCGGAGTGATCCGTTCTGCCATGTTCCCCACTTATGATGATCTTGTACAGGAGCAAATTAAAGTTGCCAAGGATACTTCGAAAATCAAATGTGTGGATGATCTTCTGAATTCGGGTGATACATGGGAAATCCGCTGATCAACCGGTAAGTGGAATCATAACTCAATCAGGACTGCAGCCGTTTTCTCCTATTCGTCAAATGGTCTATGCTGAAAATACCGGAACCTTTGGCTGAAATGAACAAAAACAGAAAGCATAAAATCATAGCTAATTCGCCTTTATTCATGAGAGGTAGTACTGCGTTAATGCCATGAACAGACCAATAAGCAAATGCCATTTCCCCACTACAAATAAAAGCAACCCAGGAGGTCCAGAGCCCGACCATGACAAGCAGGCCACCAAAGAATTCAATCACACCCACAATATACATGAAGGTCGGCATATCGTGGCCTGACGGTGGATAACCGAAAAGTTTTTGTGAACCATGCCACAGGAAAAGAAATCCCGTAACAATCCTTAAGATCGCATAGATCTGTGTCTCATACTTTGACAGGAACATTTTTGTTTTCATGTTTTTTCTTTTTAATCCTGGTAATAATTTTAAATGTTTACAATCATGCTTCGTAACCCTTAAGATAACAATACAAAGATGCAAAAGAATAATTTATGAGCATGGGAAAGATGAAAATATTTTTCTGTGTTTCTTACGTTAATGTGGAATTATTAAATTGCCTGATATATTATTTTTTTTATTTTTACACAGGTATTACTTTTTTAGTTTTAAACACCGGCGGGTCTTTCAGACA
>Ga0326727_10020535_pt1 | contig 13103 bp, 13 predicted proteins | sample MB2enrmetagenome_FD_207643 | JGI IMG/M metagenome (GOLD analysis project Ga0326727, IMG submission 207643) | Lab enriched peat soil microbial communities from McLean, Ithaca, NY, United States - MB29MY | ecosystem: Environmental > Terrestrial > Soil > Wetlands > Peat | place: USA: New York...
GCATTGACCAGCGCTAGGCCCTCGGTGACGCCCGACTCACGCAGGCAATCCTCCACCTCGCCGGTGATGTTCACGAAGGCGCGGCGGGTGGGGAGGTTGAACCAGAGTTCCTTGCGGTAGCTTTTCATGGACGCGCTTTCGGCAAAAGCCAAGTTTCCCTTCCGTTCATTTCGATACGGCCGATCCGGTAGGCTGCCTATCCTGGTATGCCGGACCGCTCAGGGCCAATTCAATGAAGGATTTCGCTACATTGCCCGGCCCGTTGTCCTGAAGCTCGATGACCGCCAGATCCCGGGCCCGGTAAGCCCACACCAAGATGGTCGAGAGAGCGAGGGAGGTGGCCGTAAGGGCCATGGCCATCCTAGTTGCTGGCTACAACGCCCGTGAGTCGCCTTACAATTTGCCCAGATATCCTGTCGGATATGCGCTGGACCAGTGCGGACCCGATGAGTAAAAATGGTAAGAATAGCAAAAAAGCCAAAAAGTAACACCATATAGGCTGCGAAAGGCCTAATAATTTTATTATAATCTGATTAGTATAATCATGAAAGAGGTAAATTGGCAATGAATATTTCCCAAACTTACCGAGCAAAACACCTAGTGGAAGGTAAACACGAACATTCACCAGCAAAAAAACAATCAAAACAGCACTTCCAAAAAAAATAAATACATAAGGATTTACAGGATAATATATTATCCTTACATACGGCATTCTAAGTACATCAAATCCAAACATGGTGATCTGCAGTGCCGAAACCAAAAAACAAAAACACGATAAAACCAAAATAAACTGTGTAATAAACGGCCTTGGCGTCAAATTGATTGGCTTGGCCAGTGCCATTCCACAACCAAAAGAAAACACGTATGAGAAGTATATCTTACAGTACGCATAGTTCAAAACAACAGGAACGCGGAGGAGGTCAAGAGCTCCATTTACGATCAATGCAGCAGCAACATTTATAACTATAAAAAGTAATCCAGTTCTTCTTGCAACAAAATACATACCGGGAGCAAAGATATAACAATAAACAATGGCATTCAGAAACCACACAGGAGGACTGTCGAGGGACAACAAGAAGAAATCCAAAAATGAAGGTCTGATCGACTTAAAAGAAATAAATACAACCAACCAGTACAAAGGATAAATTCTGGCCGCTCTTTTCAATACGTATAAGAAAATCCCTGAGAGAGTCGATATGTTGTTCTTGCCTGAGTCGAGCGACTTGTAAATACCATAACCGCTCAATATGAAAAAGAAAACCACAAACTGATGGCCAAGATATGAAAACCGACCTTCAAAATTGTTATAAATCAAATGATGCCAACAAACTATAATAATGCAGACCCCCTTTACATAGTCTGAAACAACTTTCGTCGAAAATGGAGGGGACTGATCAAGTTTCTGCCGAGTAAATTTCATGATAATCTTCCTAGAAAAATATAGCAGTTCGCGAACCCTATCTCAAGGCAAGAAAACATTAGATTCAACATCCACTAGATAATATGCTGAATTTATGGATGAAAATGAAAAACGCTAACCGCGACCGATAAGCTTCAAACATTGGGAGCTCCAGCGCAACGTTGGCTTAGGCCTGATTGAGAATCCGATTGGTCTGCTTTTCTTTGAAATGGTTCACACTCATGGTCACGATCACCTCGCTCGTGTCACTAACTCCTGGCTTGGAAGCTTTATTTGTCAATGGTCCAAGCAATTACCTGTCGAGTTCGGATTTTCAAATCAATCTCCTTGATTTTTTTTAAAATCGTGGCAAAGTACATTAAATGAAACAAGCACCGCCCTCCCCAACAGACTTTGAATGTGATGAATCTCATAAATATTATGCGGAGTTAAAGAACCAATTTACCACTGCACAACATTATAATTTGATGCTGGCTGTGCGTAAGTCAAACTTATTTAAGCTTCTAGCATCCCTTCGCTTCTTAATGTTAATTATTTGAGAACAACACTTCAGTCACGAAAAAAAAACCCACAAAATAACAACTCCAACAAACAGAAGAACTGCTTAAAATTATAACGGAAGCGACTACAAATAATGCTGGCAGGCATTTCGAAAAAAACTTTGGGAGCACATAAATCATGAACAAAATAACAACCAACATCAACCAGAATTCATACGCAAAAAAAATATGGCAATTTGCCGACCCAAACACAACTGAAATCACGCTATTAATTATACTGATAGCAATTAGCATTTACCCCATATGGGCCACAACCTATATACCAACAACAGATGGACCCGTACACCTTGAAAATGCACTAATTTTGAAATCGTTGATATCCGGAGAGAAAGGTATCTTTTCCAACTTCTTTCACCTTACGAGTGGCTCCTACACCAATTATGCCGTATATCTAATATACATCGGACTCAACCATTTTGCAAACCTCTACACGGCAGAAAAAATATTGCTGTCGCTTTATATAATCTCACTCCCACTATCAATAAGATACGCAGTTTGTGCAATAAATCCAAAGAACTCATACCTAGCCTTCTTGTCGCTCCCCATGCTTTACAATACAAGTTTAAACTTTGGCTTTTACAACTTCATTTTAAGCTTGCCATTTATGTTTTGTTCAATTGGCTATTGGTCCAAACATAACAATTCCTTCAACTATTCCAATGCCCTAAAGATATCAATGCTCATTCTAATAACCTACTTATTTCACCCGCTTTCATTTGCAATACTTGCAATAATTATAACCACCACTGAGATATTGTTAATAATCAAAAAACATCACGGATTTAAGTCTTTAAAAGACAATAGACTACACATTTGCAAACGACTACTTACAAACACTTCCCTCTTCATCCCAAGCATTATTTTTGCGTGTTTATTTATATCCAAAGAAGGTTCCGTTATTAAGTATACGAAATCTCTGGCCACAAGACTTTATGCTCTAGCAGGACTATCCTCACTGATTTCGTTCAATCACCTTGAAGCGATAAAATCGTATACCGTAGTCTCACTGCTCATTGTGCTAATCCTTCTATGCTCAAAGGCAAAAATAAAAGCATTTATCAGCAACACATTCTTCTTATCCGTTGTGGTAGTCTTGTTTCTCTATTTTTTCATACCCGACGAAATATCTAACGGAAGCATGGTCAACATTAGAATGCAATTATTTGTAATCTTTTCCGTGCTACTTTTCATTTCAAACTTACCATTTGACCCCATCGCAAAAAAAACAACCATTTCTGCTTGTTTTTTTCTATGCTTATTTTCAACCCTTATCACCTTCAAAGACTACGCCGATCTCAGCAAGGGGGTAGAGACCTACCTTTCAACCTCATCTTTTATCAAGAGTAACTCCACTGTTTTGTCCGTGTCTTTAGATAGTAGATCTCCATCTATATATATACAACCATTTGTGCATGTAGCCTCACACCTAGCTTACAGCAACAAAGCCGTTGAACTTAACAATTTTCAAGCCACACAATCATATTTTCCCATAAATTACAATCTTGCAATAAATCCATATTCTTACCTTGGAGAAATCGAGTCAAAAATCCCAAAAATAAATATTAACAACTACACCCAGGTTACAGGTGTCAAAATTGATTACATAATAATATGGGGGCGATACGACGACAAATCCGCCAATTCTGAGCTCCATGGCTTGCTAGATCAGATCAACACACTTTATGACTTAGTATACACCAATAATTCGAATTTTAACGTCGCACTCTTCAGGCTCAAACATTCAAACAAAACTTAGAACCTTCCAGGTTTTCCGTGGAAATCCCACCGCGAGTTGACCGGATAGATGTCCAGACCGCCGCAGAAGAAATTGATGTGGGCATTGAAGTACTCCCGGATTCTGTAGTCGCAGGCCTTTCGTTTGATGGCCATGATCTTGCTGTTGAGCTCCTCGGCCACCCCGTCGGTGATCCGTTGCAGACAGGAGATCAGGATGTTCTCCAGATGTCTCCGGATTCTCTTACTCACTTTGCGCATCGGGGCAGGTCCGACCTATTCACCCACGACAACCATCGATTCACGAAACGCCACCCCCCGCCAATGCTTCAGGCTCTTCCAAACGGCATTCAGACTTTCCTTCATGGCCCAAGCCTTGGCTACCTTGAAGATTGTCACCTCAAGGCCTCCGGGGTTGGACGATGCCGGTCCGGAAAGTTCTCTTCCTAATAGAGCCAAAGGCAATTGGTGCCCGTGAGCCGCTTGTCCTTTGGGCCCATGACATCACAATACTCCTGTTTATATATCCGGTCCACCGTCTCGCCCACGTGCTTCATGATGAGGAATCCTGGCATGCCGGAACGTCTTGAACCGACAGGTGTCCAGGTGATGCCAGACCCGAGAGTCGGAATGGTCGCGGGAGATAGCTTACGCCCACAAGTGGGCTCGCCCACGGAATGCCGGGGCCATGGCCGACATAAATGTTCACGCGGCCTTCCGCCATGTTCAGCCCAAAAGTGTAGACAAACCAGGGCGCTCGTAGACCAAAAATTTGCGAATATAGGACAGTGTCCTTCATGTTAGCTTCCGGGAAGACCATCTCGGGATAGCTAACCGCAGTAAAGCCTCAAGAGCCAGATTTCTTATGGTTAAACAGTCGCTTGATGAGACGCCTCAAGATCAGAAAAGTCGACTTCCAACCTTGAAGCGGTGCTTACGTGTCAGAAAATCCCTAACAGCGCTGAGCCAATTATCAACTACGCAGTTGGTAAAGCGTGAATACCATGCTATGGCTGAATGATCTCTAAGTCCCGATGAGGGAGACAGCCATGCGCAGAAGCAGACAAGCTGTTACGGACCTTTCCGCCCGCCCAATCATGCACGTCAGGCGGATCCCCAAGGATCTGGACCTGGATATTGCGATCACCTACCGCGATTACCGGGACCTAGCCAGAACGTTCGACAAGATCGTCCCCATGGGCATGTTCGGGCACGTGGGACACAAGAATTACCAAGTCTTAACGCGCCCCATCCACCACTGCCTGCGCGAAGCCGGTGGCTTCCTCCTGCGCACCATCGGTAGCAACGTAACCGGCGAGAAGTTCGCCCCATGGATACGGAAGTACACTTTCCCCAATGGAATGCTTCCGTCCCTGGCTCAGATATCCCAGGCTGTCGAGGAACTGTTTGTAATGGAGGAGGTGCACAACCTGGGCCCTCATTACGACAGGACGCTCATGGCATTGAACGAGAGTTTTCAAGCCGCATGGCCGGGCCTCAGCCAGCGATCCCCGGAAACCTTCAACAATCGCAACGCATATGCTTAATCACTCTAAAACAATTCGCGGGGCTCACCGATTTGTAGTCCTGGATGGCATACGTGGTCTTGCAGCCATAGCGGTGATGTTTTATCATTTTTTCCAGAAGAATACCTTTGTTATTGCTGGAACAAATTGCGATTTATTATCCAACTCGGTCCTTGCCGTTGACTTTTTTTTCATGTTGAGTGGCTTCGTCATCGCCTACTCCTACGGAAACAAGTTATTTTCCAGCATGTCAGCAAAGGAATACCTGCTTAAAAGGTTTATACGCCTTTACCCAATGTTCTTTATCGGGGTGTTATTTGGGGCACTTGTGTTCTTATTTATTGTATGGTCTGATCTGTCAACTTATTCCTATAGAAATGTTTTTGGCTCTCTTGGATACAACTCCCTATTTCTTCCTTTCTTTAACAACTCTGCCGTCCATCACTTAGGATACTTTGTCTCTTTGAAAGGTGCCATTTTCCCAGGAAACCCTCCTGCATGGTCGTTGTTTTTTGAAATTATTGCCAGTATTGCTTTTGTATTCTTGTGCAAACTTAACCGCAATACACTATTGAACCTAACTGTAATTTTCTACATTATTTTTTTATTGCACTGCCTGTATTTATCATACACTGACCATTTTCTTGGAGTAGATATAGGTCTTGGATGGTCAATGAAGACTTTTACAGGTGGATTTCCGCGTGTTTTTTTTGGTTTTTCCCTTGGCATTCTCCTCTTCAAAATTAGCAACGACGCTTTTTTTTGCAAACGGCATTTTGATTTTATTGATAGATTTTCAAACAACCCTCTTTTATTGTACTTACTATTTCTCGCAGTTATCATATTTCCATTGCAGATGAACGGAATGTATCCAACAATTGTCCTATCGACTATTGCACCTTGTCTAGTGTTGATTGGTTCTAAAACTCGTTGCACATCTGTTTTTCAGCAAAACTTATCACTGTTACTTGGATGGCTTTCTTACCCTGTATATTGCCTTCATTATCCTGTTGGTCGAGCGATGCTATTAATTGGAAACCGTCTCCATCTCCCAGACTTTTTATCTGCTCTGGCATCTGTGGCTCTTACCCTTGTTGTGTCTATTTCATTGGTTAAATTTATAGAAGAACCTACCAGAAGACTGCTCGCACGCAAACTATTGAACTAATTGTTTCTGATCCTAGCCGAATGCCTGAGTGGGCAATTACTTATTTATATTTAATGTTCATAGATTCCAACCATTAATATTGCACTATGCCTTGCTAATATTATATTCCGACAATGACTACGGCAATCTGACCATATAAATTTTAAATTTTTCACAGCGCCGCTATTGCGATAAGTCCCGTACTAAGACGCACCGTTCCCTGAGATCCTCTCAGTCCCTTCAGTCCATGGAACCTCCTCCCGGATTCACCTGCCGATTCGGTGGCGCGGTTTATGCTTAGAATGCCTGGCAGACGGCTCCGGCCCGCCACGTCGTGATCCGAGCCTGTTTCCACTCAGGAAATGCCGCCATTCTGGAGAGACGCATGAAAAGCTGTCGGTCTTCTGCCTGTGCCGTCACCGGAGACGAACTCCGAATTTTCGTACCTACACGCCTGCTGGAACTCCTTGCCTCCTCCGCCGCGGAAAAGCTGAATTTCCTTCCAGTAGTTGTGGACGATCCGCTCCAGGAACTCGACGTCACGAAATTGGCCTGCTTCTCTCTGTCCTTCGAGGGACGGCGGACCAGAACCCGGCTTCCTTACGCCTTCCCCTTTCTCGATCTGGGACTCTCCAACGAATACAGCCGGGGCGCTAACTGCCTTGAACTCATCCCCTGCGTGGACTGGCTGCTGCTGTCCCGGGACGTATCCAGGTTCGTGGAATTGCTCGGGGCGCATGCCGCCTTCACCGGCGTCAAACGGGCGCGTCTGATTCCCTTTGAACGATTTACCGGTTCCCTGGCCGGCGGGGGAGGCCAGGGCGTCAAAACCGACTGCCCCATAACTCTTAAGCGTAGTGTCCAGAACTACAACGACCCCATCTGGAGCGAGAACAAGAAGAGTCTGCTGGATCTGCCCGAAGAGGATTGGTCCCGGACGGGAATCTCCAATATCGTCGACTTCCACGCCACATTCGCCCCCGATATCCACCGGCGGCTGCGCCGTTCCCCCCGGCTGATCCTGGACCTGGGCTGCGGCCTGGGGCAGACCGCCCGGTCCCTGGCCAGGTGCTATCCTCAGGCCAAGGTCGTCGGCCTGGACGCCAGTCCGGACGCCCTGGAGGTCGCCCGGAACAAGTTTCGGCTGCCGAACCTGGAGTTCAGGCTCTTCGACATCTCAAGCCCCCTGGAGTTCCCGGACCAATCCGCGGACCTCATCCTTTCGGTCAACGCCCTGATGTACGCCCGCAACCAGCGGGACGTCGCAAAAGAGGTCTTCCGGGTGCTCTCGCCCGAAGGGCTGGTCATCAACACCTGCCGCATGGAGGACTCGCACATCTTCTGGGACTTCCCGGTTGGGTTGGCTTTCCCCACCGTCTGCCAGCTCCACTTAGCCGACTGGGAGCCTGAAGCCTTCGCGAGGGGCCTTAGCAGCGAAGTCCGACCAGAACCTGGCCTTGCGGGTTTTTTGCCAGACTACTTTCGCGCCGGGGTCCTGCCCCATTTCCAGAAGCTGATCAAAGAGCACAGGCTGGAGCTTCTGGAGAAATCCGGCGGTGTTGGACCGTACCGGCCCTACATGTCCCATGCCCTGATTACCCACCAGGCCCGCCCGTCGGGACTAGGGAAAGAGCCGCGCCCGACGGAACACCCTCCCCTGGTGGTTGACCAACTGGAACGAGTAGACCGGATCGTGAGCCAGTTGACCTCGTATCCTGGGAAGATCCAGGACAGCGCGATTCTAAGCTGGGCTCTGACGGGCGGGTCACTGTCGCTGCTTCCCGAAGCGGTCGATTTCCTGGCCGCATGCCTGCCCCGGTCCCGGGACATCATCCGTACCGTGCTTCCGGACAGCATCCTGGTCGGGTGACGTCCATGCCGGACGAAACGGGGACGGGCATGGAGAGGGCTACGCGCCGGGAGACACTCCTGTGCGGCGGGGTGCAATCAAATACAAAGCCTCCCCTCCGGCATGGCGGCCGGGGGGAGGCACTTCTGGCGTGTGGAGCGGTCTACAGATGCTTGTACTTGACGGGAATCTTGACCTTGGGATTGATCTTCTTGGCCATGGCGAAGTCGGCCTTGGCCTTTTCGGGATCAGGGGGGGACATGCCCATTTCACTGATGCCCCGGTTGTAGTAGTAGTCGGCAGTGGCCAGGCTGGGCTGGGAACCGGCGTTCTCCATGCTGATGACCTTGTCCAGGTCCGCCACGGCTTCGGCGTGCTTGCCCATCGCGGCCAGAGCCCGGGCCCGGTGGTAAAGGGCGCTCTGCAGGTTAGGCTGGAGTTCCACGGCCTTGTCGAAATCCGCCACGGCCTTGTCGTTCATTTTCTTGTTGGTGTAGCAAACGCCACGATTGTCGTAGGCGTTGGCCATGATGTCCTTGGTTGTCTTCGGGTTGTCGATGACCTTGGTCATGGCCTCAATGCCGGCGTTCCAGTGGCGGCCGTTCACCTGCTCCACGCCCATGGCGTAGACGTCGCTGATTTCCATCTGTTCGTTCGGCTTCATAGCCTTCTTCTTGGCGGCCTGAACGGGAGCGGCGCTGATGGCCAGCGCGACCACGAGAGTTACGATAAGCGCACGAATACCCATACGTTCCTCCTCCTGATGGTTGATTATTAAGCCATGCTTTACGGTGTGCCCGACAATGACCGTTTGGGCAAGGAAAAACCGTAGAATCAATGAGATAAATGCAGTAGCAGAAAATTTGTCTTGCTATTTAAAAATGTTACCAAAGCAATAGAAAATGGAGGGGACCTGCGGCGGCGAGGTTGATTTCGCGTGAAATATAAGAACGAAGGAGCCCACCGCCGAACGGAACCCACCCTCCTGAAGGCCGATGAGGGCGTCCTCGTGCGCTATCCCTTTACCGGTAGGTACCGAGCAGTCGATTGACCACCCTCCGGCCGTGACGTAAACGGAGGCGGCCGGAAACTCCAAGCGTGAGCCAAGTGATGCCCCTTTCAAACCAATCTCCGCCGGGCCAACACGCAGCCCTAGCCAGCAAGCCGTCTTCCGACGGGCTCACGCTCACCCTCTCGGGACGCCTGAACGCCGAAGGCGTGGCAGCCGTCTGGAACAGCGCGGTAAACCAGGCCACGACCCCCGGGCGGTCCCTCACCGTGGAAGCCTCCGGCGTGAGCTACTGCGACGTGGCCGGCCTGGCCCTTCTGGTGGAGCTTCGCCGTCAGGCCGAGGCGGCCCGGGCGGACTTTCACCTCACGGGCCTAGGCGAACGCTACCGGACCCTCTACGAGCAGTTCGTCCCAGAGGACCTCATGCCCCCCCCCTCCCAGGTGAAAAAACCCAGCCTGCCCGAGGAGGTGGGGCGCAAGGCGTACGTCCTCCTGGACGACATCTACACCCTGATCGCCTTCGTAGGCGAATTCGCCCTGGCCGTGGTCCGGGCGGCTGCCAACCCGGGCCGGGTGCGCTGGGCCGACGCCTTCCACGTGGCCGAGACCGCCGGAGCCAACGCGCTGCCCATCATCGTGCTCATCGGCTTTCTCATGGGCCTTATCATGGCCTTCCAGTCGGCTATTCCCCTCAAACAGTTCGGAGCGGAAATTTTCGTGGCCAACCTGCTGGCGCTGTCGCTCCTGCGAGAACTTGGCCCCCTGGTCACTGCCATTATCCTGGCCGGAAGATCCGGATCGGCTTTCGCCGCAGAAATCGGCACCATGACGGTCAACGAGGAGATCAACGCCCTGGTGACCATGGGTTTGGACCCAGTGCGTTTCCTGGTGGTCACCCGGGTACTGGCGGCCATGGCCATGACCCCGATGTTGACCATCTTCTTCAGTCTGGCCGGGCTGATCGGCGGAGCGTTGGTGATGCTCTCCCTGGGATACCCGCTGGTGTCCTTCGTCAATCAGGTGAAGATGTCCATTACGCTGGGCGACCTGATGGGGGGGCTGGTCAAATCCATGGCCTTCAGCCTGCTGGTGTGCGCCATCGGCTGCCAGCGGGGGTTGCGCACCCGGGGCGGGGCCAGTTCCGTGGGAGAAGCGACCACCAGCGCCGTGGTGTCCGGCATCATCCTCATCGCCGTGTCCGACGGGGTCTTCGCGGTGATCTTTTACGTGATGGGCTGGTGATGGGCCGCCCGATCATCGAGGTGTCCGGCCTCACCCTGGGCTACGGGGAGGTCGTGGTGCTCAAGGACCTGAACTTCACCGTGGAGAGCGGCGAGGTGTTCGTCATCCTGGGCGGCTCGGGGTGCGGCAAGTCCACGCTGCTCAAGCACATGATAGGGCTCTACCCACCCATGGCCGGCAGCGTGTTCATCGAGGGCCGGGACATGGTGAACGCCCAGGGCAGTAAGCGCCGTGCGATCCTGCGCTCCTTCGGGGTTACCTACCAGTCCGGAGCCCTGTTCGGGTCGCTGACGCTCCTGGAGAACGTCTGCCTCCCCCTGGAAGAGTTCACCCGCCTGCCCCGGGAGGCCCGCGAGGCCGTAGCCCGCATGAAGCTCAAGATGGTGGGCCTGGCCGGTTCAGAGGACAAGCTGCCCTCTGAACTTTCCGGCGGCATGCAGAAGCGCGCGGCCATCGCCCGGGCCATGGCTCTGGACCCGGCCATCCTCTTTCTGGACGAGCCCCAGGCCGGGCTGGATCCGGTCACCTCGGCCGGGCTGGACGAACTTATCTTGACCCTTTCCTCGAGCCTTGGCATCACCTTCGTAATCGTCAGCCACGAGCTGGCAAGCATCTACGCCGTGGCCCACAGAGTAATCATGCTCGACCCGCAGGCCAAAGGCATCATCGCCGAGGGAGCGCCCTCCGACTTGCGCGACCATTCCGAAAACCCCAAGGTCCGGCAATTTTTCAACCGGGAGGCGCAAAGCCCATCATGAGCGCTCGCACCAACTATTTCAAGCTGGGCCTCTTCATCATCGGAGCCACCTCCATCATGCTGGTAGCCCTGGTCTTTTTCGGACTGGGGGCCTTGCACCAGAACACGATCATGATCGAGACCTACTTCGACGAGTCCGTGCAGGGCCTGGACGTGGGCTCCCCGCTCAAGTTCAAGGGCGTGAAGATCGGATCCGTGAAGCGCATCAGCTTTGTGTCTAACAAGTACAACGATAACAAGGACGTACCCGTCCGCTACGTACTGGTGGAGATGGCCTTGGACCCCGAAACCCCCCTGCCCATCCAGACCCGGGACCTCAAGGAATCCATCGGTCGCGAAGTGGAGAACGGCCTGCGGGTGCGCATCGCCCCTCAGGGCCTCACCGGCACCGGCTATCTGGAGATGGACTACGTCAATCCCAAGACCAACCAGCCCCTGCCCATCGACTGGACCCCGGAGTACTACTACGTCCCCTCCTCCCCGAGCACCATGGCCCGGCTGGAGGAAACGTTCGAAACCTTCTCCAAACTCCTGGGCAAGATCGAAGAGGCCGGGGTCGACCAAGCCATTCGGAACATCAACTCCCTGCTGGTCGTCACCGGCGAGGCTGTGAAGGATTCCAACATTCCCGGCCTCTCCCAGAATGTGAACGCCCTGATAGACGATCTGCGCAAGACCAACGACAACCTCAAGTCCATCATGGGCAGCAAGGAATCCCGCGAAGCCCTCAAGAACCTGGGCGACGCCCTGGCTAACCTCAAAGTCTCCACGGAGAACCTGCCCCAGGCCATCCTCGATCTCCGCAAGCTCCTGCGTGACGTCAACGCCCTGGTAACCAGCCAACGCGATGAGGTGCAGGGCATCCTGCAACAGGGCAAACAGGTGTTCGAGAACCTGAACGACCTGACTGGCGAGACCAAGCGCAACCCTTCGCGGCTGTTCTTCGGCGCTCCCCCGGCCAAGGTGAACCCGGAGAAGAAATGATGCGGTTCGCAAGCTTACGCATTGGGCGTCCGGCGTTGCCGTCCGGCGTTGTCCTGCTGGCGGTGGTCGTCCTCGGCCTCCTGGCCGGGTGCGGCTCGCCGCTCAACCGCCCGGCCCCGGAGCGCCGGTTCTACAACATCGCCGTCTCCCGCCCCGAAACGACCGCCCCCGCCGAGGACAAGAGCGTCCTCAAGGTGCGCCCCATGCAGATCAGCCCGGCCTACCAGGGCAAGGACATGGTCTACCGCATGGACGACACGCGTTTCGAATCGGACTACTACAACGCCTTCTTTGTGCAGCCCGCCAGCAACCTGAGCCAGCAGGTGGAGCAGTGGCTCGGCCGCTCCGGGATATTCGGCCACGTGGTGGACTCCACCAGCCAAGTGCCGGACACCCACCTGCTGGAGGGCATGGTCAACGCCCTGTTTGCCGACTTCCGGGACCGAGCCAATCCCAAGGCCGTGCTGGAGATGCAGTTTTTCCTGCTGAGGAACAAGAACGAAGCATATTCGGTGATCTTCTCCAAGAGCTACCGTCAGGAGGTGCCCTTCCCGGCGGGATTCACAGATGCCAGCGGCCTGACCGCGGCCTACGACCAGGCCCTGACAGCGATCCTTCGTGAACTGGAAGGCGACCTCAGGGCCGCGAAGTAGGCCCAGGCCACGTGGCCGGAACCCAGGACGAAGCCGGATCCAATACCGAGACCTAGCCCTTGCAGAGATCGCGGCCGCGCGGTCATTTTCCCATCCGCCGCTTATTCCTCGCAATCGTCACCAGCTCTTCATGGCGACGACACCCGGCAGGCGAATCATGGCGGTTGATGCTCGCATCATCGCACGCGGCACGAGGAATTTTCATGCCCATGATGCCGTT
>Ga0326727_10020536_pt1 | contig 13103 bp, 11 predicted proteins | sample MB2enrmetagenome_FD_207643 | JGI IMG/M metagenome (GOLD analysis project Ga0326727, IMG submission 207643) | Lab enriched peat soil microbial communities from McLean, Ithaca, NY, United States - MB29MY | ecosystem: Environmental > Terrestrial > Soil > Wetlands > Peat | place: USA: New York...
CGAACTCGTCAAAGCCGCCATCATGGTTCACGAGGCACTTGAAACGGTCCGTATGACCGTTGATCCAGTTAATCATCCAGCCCCCATACGATGCACCCAGCGCAGCCACACGTTCTCCGTCAAGCCAACGGTATGTAGCCAAAGCGTAGTCGAGCCCCTTCATCAAATCCTCAAACGGCTTGCCGCCCCAATCCCCCGAAATCGAGTCTGTGAAACGCTGGCCGAAACCTGTTGATCCGTGAAAGTTGATCGCGATTACCGCGTAACCCGCACCTGCAAACGCCTGCAGGTTCCACCTGTAATGGAAATGATCCTCGTCAGCACCTTGGGGACCGCCGTGAATGATTAAGGCCACCGGATATTTTTTCCCGTCAATGAATCCGACGGGCTTCAGAAGCCACGCGCGTACTGTTTCGTTGAGTGCCCCGGCGAAATGGAACTCCTCAGGCTTCGACATAAGTGCGATTTTCGCTCGCCTGTCGTTTACGTGTGTGAGCCGGTGTATGTCAGATCCGTCGTTAGCTGCGGTCCAGATTTCAGCTGGTTCCGTTAACGAGTCTTGTATGAAGATGATACGCCCCCCAGCGAGAGCTAGGCTGGAATTGTAGTGTTCACCTACTACCTCGCGAGGCTGGCCGGTTGCCAGATCAACAGCGAAGACTTTCTGACGGGCTGCTTCTTCGGAGACGGCGAAGAGAGTATCGCAGGCCTGAGACCAGAGGATTGAACTGGGCGATCTGTCCCATGCTTCCGTGAGCGTCCGCGTCTTAGCGGATTTGCGGTCGTACAATTTGATACGGCGACGATCTGCTTCGAACCCCGGCTGAGCCATCGAGACGTACGCGATGGTACTCCCATCCGGGGAATAGGCGGGGTTTGAGTCCGTGGCCTTGTTCTCTGCGGTTATGCATCGAGATGAGCCTCCGTTGACCGAAACCAAGAAAATGTTTAGGTCCGTGGACCAAGCTTCATCGCGGCCGAACTGTGTCGTGTATGCAATCTCATTCCCATCCGGCGACCAGGCGTACTGTTCCACTCCCCCAAAGGGTTTTGCAGGGCAGTCACCGTCGACACCCTTCATTAGATCGACTGGCGGTCCGTTAGCATCCCACTCATTGTTCTCCTGCTTGATTGGCAACACAAAGATATGTCGTCTCTTGCCTTCGAGCCATCTATCCCAGTGGCGAATGAACAGTCGATCAAACTTCATCGCTTTCACGCGACTCTCCGACCTTTCCTTGTCTCGCTTAGCGGTGGCTTCCAAGTCTGCGTCCGGGTAGACTTCTGCAGAGAACGCGATATGCGTCCCGGCCGGACTCCAGAGCAAGTGGTCAACATCCAACGGAAACTTCGTGAACTGTCGCGCCTCTCCTCCGTCCGTCTTGATTATCCAGATATGCTTCGATCCGCTCCGGTTTGAAACGAATGCGACCGTCCGACCGTCCGGCGACCACGCCGGTGACAAATCTTCCTGATGGTTGATCGAGGTGAGTCTTCGCATCGTCTTTCCGTCGATCGACACAAGCCACAGATTTGCTGTCGACTTGTCTGCCTCAGGATCCCACACCTTCCGTGCAAACGCAACCCACTTCCCATCCGGCGATGGTTTAGGATCCTCAAGCCGTTCCATACGGACCATATCATGTACAGAGAAAGCGTGAGGCTTCGAAAGATCAGGCAGTTCGGAATCAACCATAGGTATCGCTGGCATTCTCGACGGTGCTACCAACAAAAATTAAGATTATCGTCAGAAGAGGCCTATCTTAGCGGGTATTTGCGGTCATGAAAAAAGTCCAGTCGGCGCAATCACAGCTCTTGCTCTCTAGGTTTTCACCATTAACTACACAGATGGCACTCGAATATCAATATGTGCAATCACTATGTGATTGCTCCCATATTGACGCTGCCGACTGTTGTTTCTGGGAAATTTACAATCCCTGAGCCTGTGCCGGTAATGGTGACCTGGGACCCAGAAACAGTCAAGGTTCCAGTAGCTGTTATGTCAACCATCACTGGTCCCCCAAAACCTTGCGTAATAGCCGTTGATCCGCCGCAGTTCGGTGGTTCTCCGGCGAAGGTTAAGGATAGGCTTGAGCTGTTCAGAGCGGTGTAGCAGGCCGCCAAGCCCATCACGTAGCCGTTGTTAAGAGTTATCTGGCCTGCAGACAGCAGTCCTAGTGAAGTGCAGACCACATTTACTGCTGTTCCGCATGCCGTTGAAGCTGGACCAGTTAAATTGTAAGTGTTGTCACCAACGATTACACTGCCCGAAGTTAGCTGGATTTGACCGTTACTTATTGGGCCCGTGAGAGAACCTTGAAACTGAAATGATGTCGATTCAGGCGGTTGAGGGGAGAAAGCCGCGTCCAAGGTTACTGGACCATTCGGCATCGTGAAAGTACAGGAGTCACTTGAACATGAGACACCTTGCGCATTGGACCAGCTTGCGAACTGCCAACCAGGGCTAGGCGAAGCCGTAACCGTAACGGAAGAACCGACGGTCTCCGAACAGCCATTGGGGCAATCCGGATTAACCGAACCTTGGCCAGAGGCAACACTGGTAGTCAGAGTCTGACTAGACTGACTCTGAGCGAACGTTGCCATTAGAGTAACAGAGTTACTTGGCATGGTAAAAGCGCAAGGGTTACTGTATGGTCCCCCGAAACAATATGCTCCAAACGCACTCCACGCTGAAAACGACCATCCCGGGGAGGTTGCGTATGCCGTGACATAGACCATCGTGCCAACACCAACAGGTTGACCATACGGAAAGTATGGAGTGACAGCTCCCGAACCGGATGCAATACTCGTCGTCAACGGATAGTAATTGGAGAAACTAGGGTACCATGTAGAGTACCATGTAGGGTACGATGTATAACTAGTCGTGACCGCTGTCACCCACGTATGGCTTCCAGTCCATCCGCTCCACGTATGGCTTCCAGTCCATCCGCTCCACGTATGGCTTCCACTCCACGCGCTCCATGTATGGCTCCCGCTCCATCCACCCCATGTGTGGCTTCCAGTCCATCCGCCCCACGTATGGCTTCCACTCCATCCACTCCATGTAGTCCATGTGCTGCTGTTCGAATCCGCGCCCGCAGTACTGCTCGAAAGAACACCCATCACCGCGACGCAGATGATAACGCACAAAACTAGAGTACGGACCTTGCTAGACACTCCAATCAACCCTTTCTTCCGATAACGTTCCTACGTAACTACACCGAGTAGTTGGTTCGACCTCCAATAATAAGATTTGTAGAAAAACTCTGCGTTGGGATGCTCCCTATATGGGTTCAGCCTAGTCGGAAGAATGAAGAACGCGACGAACGAAAACTAATGTGAGGGTGAACGCAACGGAAAAACATTGGCCAGAAGGTAAGACAACAGAGGATAGTTTGTTCACGAGAGAATTTGCGTTCAGAGTTTTTGCTTAAGCAACTCGTTCACCTGCGAGATCGGTTACTTGCTAGCTTGGCAACATTGCGCCCCCTGTTTGATACTCTTGATTTTACCCCTCAACACATTACTTGCGCTTAGTTTCACACACTTCACCTCCTTCCTGGAAATCCAATGTAACGCCTTGAGTCCAGCTAATTGATTTCAAAAGCCTGACTCTATTCATTTCTTACACACGAACAATATCGCGTCAGTGACTCTCACGCATTTGACATCTTTGAACGATTGACGTCGAAGGAGGCTCATCATCTCCTCCTCTGTATAGAAACAGTCGGCAGAACGGAAGTCCCTTGTTTTTTCATGCAGCAAGAACGAGTTTACAATAAGCACTCCTTCCTCTGGCAGAATCCGTTTCACCTCAGTCAGAACTTTTTCCGGATCTTCCACATACGACTTCGTTGGCTTGTAGAGGAACCTGTGGAGAACTATTGATTCAAAATCTCCTTCGTTGAACCTTTTCAGCAATCCGCTTTCCCACGGTATCGGGTTCTTTCCAGTCGGATACTTGCTAGGCTTAGCCTCCACTCTTAGAGCATCTTTCAGTACCCTGAATTTCTCTTGCCCGATCTTCCGTCCTACGAGCAGTAATCTTCCTTTCGTATGTCGAGTTATCTCCATGAGCGTGTCAGGTGATTCAGACATCGTCAGTCAAGAAAGCCTCACAGCTCTCTGTGCATAAAGACTTGGGCGACCTATTACCTTGCTCCCAGGGAAGTTTCTTCGAGTCACGGTCACGTAGACTAAGAGAGTATCTTCTGGGTGAGCTCTTTCAATGAAGTCACAATCAATTCAGGTCCAGAGTCCCTCAGCCTAGCAAGCGAATGGAAATTTAGCCCACGCCTGTAAATCGCACATGAAATGATTCCTGCACTTCGCGCAGCGACTACATCTTCGGCCATATCGCCGACATACATCATTTCACGTGGTTCAAGGCGACCAAGCTTTCTGGCAGCAAACAATATGGGAAGTGGAGATGGCTTTGGCTTCTTCGTGTCGTCACCACATACAATCACGTCAAAGTATCCGCCCAAATGCAAATCGTCTAAAAACTTCAAAATCAGGAAGCGAGGCGTGTCTGTAACCACGCCGGTTCTTAAGCCATTGTTGCGCAATTTTCTAAGAGCTGCCTTAACATCGGGGAAGAGGGCTACGTCATGCATGCGTCTCTGGTATATTTCCAAGTATGACCGTTTTAGCTCATCTTCTGTAATACTAGAAAGACCGAGGCCGGAAATAGTTGAGGCAAATGGCAAGCGTACCGTTGCGCGGAATTGTTTCTGGCTTAGACTAGGAATACCGTAACGGGATCCTACCTCTTTCGCAGTCATATACACGGCGTGGAAATTGTTAAGCAGAGTGCCATCAAAATCAAACAAAATGGCTTTCAAGCGTCTCGCCTTGTTCGCTCTGCGGCATGGTAGCGAATTAGTTCCCTCTTCAATTCGTTTTTTTGATCCGCGTCGGTTATCAGAGCGTCGAGATCAGAGGCCAACAACTTCTATCCTCGATCGAACCTACAACGCTTCGTGTTCTCAATAATCAGCGCTTCGCTTTAGTCGTACCGTTGAGTTTCTCTGTGTGTGGACCTCATTATTGCTAGTATCTTTCGGAAGCTCACAGGATTTTTTTCAGGGCCCGTATGTTGAATGTTGTATTGGCGCAACCATTCCTGATTAAAGGCACATTTTGACCTGGCAGCCCCGTCTTCTCTAGCAGCCCTTCAGCTAGCTTGATCTCCGCGCCGCAGGCGACTCCCACAAGCGCCTCATAACGGCCTTTTTGCAGAATCTGTTGGATACATGACCCACCCGGCAGAACATAGACATCGTATCCTCTCTCCTCCCCAGCCAGTGTCGCTTGGTTTACCAAGCAGTCAGGTGAACAGTGAGAGCAACGGTATGATGGAATGCCTGAATCGAAGACGGCTTTACACCGATTGTCCATATACTTCCTTGAGCAGTGAGGAAGCAGTAGCACTCGCCTGGAAGTTCTTACGAATCTTTCCCGGTTGTCGAAATTCTTAGTCTGGATATCTATCAAGTCCTCGAGGAGCATCAGAGCTTGAGCAAAATCCAATCCTGTGATCTCCTGAACTCTGCATCGTTCAAGAAGACGCAGAGTTGCCTCGCCAATTCTTCTGTGCAGCTTTCTCTTTTGGGCAGCCACCACAATTCCTGTGAAGAACGATTGGGATAGCCGTGTCAGGTCGAACTTGAACTGGTAAGGCATGAGTATCGTACCACCGCCAGCAGCAATAAACTCACAGGACAAGTCTTGGTTTTGACGCCTGATCAAAAGTGTGTGCGATTTAACGCGATAAGAAGACAAAGGACGAGGACGGTTCGTAGAAGTCGTTGAGCGGGTCAGTAGCTGAACCATTTGTGTGTGGGTCTAATGGTGTGTGCGCACACCCGATTCGGTTATAAGTTGTCCGAGGAAAGGTCTGAGTTGTTAAGTGAGAGATTTGCGATTGGCCATTGGAGTAATGATCACCATTGTTTTCTCAGTCTCACTTGGTTTGCTAATAGCATTCCTTGCGTCAGGCCCTTCGCAACCTTTTCCATTTTCGGAGTGCATGGAATACCCATTAAATTCGCCACCTAGTTCGTGCACGCCACTCGCACCCGTTCTGCTTCTGCTCGCAGCCTTGCTTCTTTGTTTCGCTATATACTCAACCGTGAAACGCAGGAATATACGATAAAGGCCCCTCACAGTTCTTGGAGTAATGTAACGGAAGCACTTCAATCGAACCAGCCTCGTCACCCGAGAGATGCAAAGATGGCGGTACTTCTTTCCAAGAGCCAAGTAAGCTCGATCCTATCGATGGCTGAGAGCATTAGGGCGGTTGAAGAGGCGTTCCGGGAGCTTACTCTCGGAACCGCAACGATGCCTACGAGACTGAGCCTGTCAATACCCGAGAAGCAAGGATGGCTAGGAGTAATGCCGGCATACCTCGCACATGCCGGAGCATTGGCAACGAAAATAGTCACAGTCTACCAAGAGAACACAACGAGGCACGGGATCCCCAACGTCCTAGCGTCAGTAATTCTAAACGACGTAGAAACCGGCCGCGTTCAAGCAATAATAGAGGGATCCCAAATTACGGCGATGAGAACCGGGGCTGTGTCAGGAGTCGCTACGAAATATCTCGCCCGAACAGATGCAAACAGAGTAGGGATATTCGGCGCAGGCGTGCAGGCGCGAAAGCAACTTCAAGCGGTTTGTGAGGTTAGACGAATCCGGTCAGCGTTGGTATATGACACTAACAAGGAGAGCACTAAGGATTTCATTGCCGAATTCGCAAAAGCTGACATGACGGTCTCTGCCGCGTACTCACCAGAAGAGGTTGTTCAGAAATCAGATATCATCGTCACTGCAACGACATCGAGAACCCCTGTCTTCAGCGGCCGCCACATCAAGCCTGGAACACATATCAACGCAATAGGAGCATTCACCCCTGCCGCACGAGAGGTCGACAACGAGACAATCTCAACCTCAAAGATCGTCGTTGATTCAATCGACGCAGCCCTCGCGGAGGCAGGGGACCTTATCATTCCATTGAAAGAAGGCGTGATTCAACGCCAAAACGTCTGGGCAGAACTAGGAGAAATAGTATCGGGCAAGAAAGCTGGGCGAACCTCCAATGAAGAGACGACGCTTTTCAAGTCAGTAGGCCTTGGAATTCAGGATGCCGCAGTAGCGATGATCGTATTCAAGAAGGCTCAGAGCCTCGGAGTTGGAACGCAGTTCGACTTGGAAGCGTAAACTGTCCTTCTAAGAACTCATCTCAATCCTTCATGATAGCAGCGTTCTGATTACTTCCTTGTAGACAACGACCGTCTTTTTAACCGATCCAAGATCGACGAACTCGTCGGATTCGTGCAATCTTCCGCCCGAGGGCCCAAACTCTAGCGTCGGAATCTTTCCCTGGTTTACGAGAATACAGGAATCACATGGGCCCTCATGAAAATCAATTCTCGGAGCACGGCCCAGAGCCTTCGTTGCGGCTTCAACTACAATTTTCACAGTTTCGTTTTCTTCCGGTATCTCGAAGGGGTCACAGAACGGCGTTTCGCGGGCAATGAAACTTGCCGTGGCGTTTATCCCGAGTTCCCGGATCAGATTGTTGAGATCTTCGAGTGCGTCTTTCGAGTTGTGCCCTGGGACTAAGCATCTGTCGATGATAATTCGGCAGCGGTCGGGTACAAGCATGACGTTCTCCTGTCCCCCTTCAATTTTCAAGACGTTGACCGTGGAACGGCCCATTCTGGGGTGAGTGGGGCTACTAAGCCTCGGTAAAGAGTTGATAAGAATAGCCGCATCCTGAATCGCGCTTACTCCATGCTCAGGCCACATCGAGTGCGCAGCCTTTCCGTGAACAACAACGTCTAGGACGGTTCTACCGCGATGTGCCGTTACGACATTGAGGTCCGTCGCTTCGGAAATCATTGCTAAGTTTACGCCGCTTGTTATGCCCCTCTGAACTAGGGCGTAGGATCCCCAATCTAGCGATTCTTCGTCTACAACTGCGGCCACAATAACTTCACCCCTCTTGGGCAGCCCTTCCTTCTTGCATTCAACTGCTGCGGAGAGAATTGCAGCTAAGCCTGATTTCATGTCGACCGTCCCGCGGCCGTACATTCTACCATTCTCTATTTCTGCACCGAATGGGTCATGTTTCCATCCGGTCCCGGGTGCAACGGTGTCCATATGGCCGTTGAGCATCAGGCGGGGGCCGTCCTGCGCACCCTTTACTCTACTTAGCACGTTGGGTCTACCTGGTTTGACTTCAAGCATCTCAACAGGTAGCCCATTTTCCATAAGCCATTTAGCGATGAACTCCGCGACTCTACCTTCTTCCCCACATACGCTCGGAATCTTCACCAGGTCAGCAAGAAACGAGATTACATCGTCGGACAAATGATTCACACCTAGCGACAAATTAGGAAAGGGGCAGCATTTAGCTTAAGATACATCCCTCGAGCTTGTCTTAGATATTCTCGAAACAAGAGCATAAATGCACCGATCGATTTTTCCGATTCATGATGCTTGGCGTTCAAAGTTTATTTATACCGTGAGTCAGTGCCGAATCCGATTCTAAAATGAATGTTGGTGCTCGCCCTCTCGGAATTACATTGCTAGCTGTGCTTCACGTCCTCCAAGCAGTTTTCTTTTTCTTTGTGGGTGTAGCGCTGATTGCTCTTGGTGCGTTCATCAGCCGAGGCTTGATCGGTCTTCCGCGATTCCTGCATGGAGTCGTGTCTTTGATTGGGGTTGTGGTGGTCGTAATCGGATTGATCTACTTAGGCTTGGCTTGGGGGTTGTGGACAGGTAAGGGATGGGCTTGGGTGCTGTCGCTAATACTGGCCGCGTTAGGAATCGTCGTTTCTCTAATTTCACTTGTTAGAGGCCGCTTTCTCACGATTGTAGTATTGATTCTCGACGCGATAATCCTATACTACCTCTTCAGACCGAATGTTCGGGCTTTCTTCGGCGAGCAGAAGACCCCGCCACAGAATATGCCAGCAACCGGCACAACCGCTCAGCCGACGACAGCAACGCGATTCTGCTCAAATTGTGGCGCCCCAACCCAAGCGACCGAAAAATTCTGCTCGCACTGCGGCAAACCTGTTTCTTAAAGACCGATCGTATCGAGAGGCGTAATCCAAGAGTTGAGCGTCAAGTTGAACAATTCAGTTAGCAATGAGGAACTCAGGGCCGAATTCTCGCCTTCTCAAGAGCTCTGAGAAGGTCGCCTCTAGAGACTATTCCAAGCTCACATGGTTAGGTTCATTGACGATGGGGGGTCTGGTAGCTTGAATGGGTGTGTCGTTTGGGTGGTGACTTTGCCCAAGGTTATCTATGACCACATGTTATGACCAACTATGCTGTAGGAATTAAGCGTCTGGCTCACTGGAAGTGATTCGACTGAGAATTGTGTTCGCGATTCTTCTAATTGTTTTGATTTACGGCGGAACTTTCGGAATTTTCTGGATCACTTCCATCCATACCTTAACCCTTTACCCTATTGCACAAAGCTACTCTTGGCAAATAGTTCCCTTAGCCAATAATGGAGGTTCGGATAACTTCGAAATCACCTCGTGGCGCGATGGTCATAACATGAGAGGGTGGATCGAATTCAATCTATCATCGATTTCGCAGCAAGTGTGGATCGTGTCAGCCATGCTTAGTTTGCGGCTTTGGCAGAAAACAACGCCCCAATCCCAGCTGGGTGACCAGCTGGGTGCCCAATCGCAGTTGGGTGACCCCACCGGCAGAATTTACGGAGTCTACGCGCTGTCTTCACCTTGGACTGATGAGGGAATTAACTGGGCAAATCAGCCAAATTGGACAGATTACCATCACGCCGAATCCTCTGTCCCGCCGGGCCAAGGCGGATGGAATGGCCCATTGATTTACATGAACTGGGATCTCACTGAGATGGTGAAAGATTGGCGGTCGGGTGTACAAAACAATGGGGTAGTCGTAAAAGACACTCAGGAGAACGCTTCGCTTCTCTACTCAACCCAATTCTTCACAATCCATCAGACTCCAAATCGGAGTTACTTCCCAAGGCTAATTGTCACATATCTATATCCGCAAGAAGTCTATGCAACAGCAATCGTCTTCCTCGTTGAAACCGCCCTGATCTCCCTATTTGTCTTGAGAGCGCGGCGGGCATCCAGACGCTTACTCTAGGGTTAGTTCCTCGTACTTCTTAGATGGCAACTGCTTGCGATTGCGGCCAAGAAGAGAGCCAGGCTTGTCGAGTCGAGTAGTGGCATGGAGTGTTCTCTCATCAGGTGCCGACTTATTTCGGCATGATTTGCGCGTGGTTCAAGAGAGTGCGGTCGCGTTGGTTGCGTGAGCGATTATGGTTGGCTACGGTTTTGGTCTAAGGTCTATTACGCGTCGGGCTTTACCTACTTCTGATCTGGGTAAGGTTCCAAGCTCGAGGAGTTCGACGTTCACCTTTATCCCAAGCACGGCCATGAGGTCTTGCTGAATCCTCTTCAGAAGCTCCGCGTCATTCAACTTATCAGCGGTCACCTCCGTCTTGACGCTCAGTCGGTCAAGCTGGTCATGGGTTACAACAATTTGATACTGATCACCAAGTCCTGGTATATTCATCAGAACATGCTCTATCTGACTTGGAAAGACGTTAACACCGCCGATTATCAGCATGTCATCGCTCCGTCCTTTTATGCGCTGAATCCTGGGGTGGACTCTGCCGCAACCACACTCCTCCTCCCAGACCCTTGAGAGGTCTCGGGAGCGATATCGAAGAAGAGGCATCGCCTCTCGCGAAAGCATCGTGAATACTAGTTCACCTTCGGCTCCAGGCTCAAGGACCTCTCCCGTATCGGGATTAATCGTTTCGACTAGGAATTCATCTGCCCAAACATGCAAACCATTCCTCTGCTCGCACTCTATCCCAACCCCAGGCCCATACAGCTCAGACATACCGAAGATATCATGCGCCCTGAGACCGAATACGTCCTCTATTCGATTCCGTGCTTCTTCACTCCAAGGCTCAGCCCCGAAAATCCCGACTCTAATGGAGAAATCATGTTTGGGCTCATACCCTTCGGCGCGACTGGCCTCGCAGAGGTACACCATGTACGATGGAGCGCACGTGACAACTGTTGTGCGCAGGTCTTTCATGAACATAAGTTGTCGCTTCGTATTTCCAGAGCTAGTCGGGAGAATTGTCGCACCGATTTGCCTAGCCCCATAATGGATCCCCAAACCACCAGTAAACAAGCCATACCCAAACATATTCTGGACGATGTCCCCTTTTCGAACTCCTGCCACATCGAACGTTCTCCCCATCAATCTACTCCAACATTCCAAATCGCCCTTGGTGTAGGCGACTACGATCGGCTTGCCAGTCGTTCCAGAGGATGCGTGCAGCGAGTAGAGGCGTTTCGGATCGACTGCGACGAGTCCCAACGGATAGTTGTCCCTCAGATCTGTCTTAACAGTGAACGGGATCTTCTCAACGTCTTCGATACGTTTGATCGATCTCGGATCCAATCGAGTCTCATCGAATCGTTTCCGGTAGAAAGGCACGTGGTCGTAGGCGTAGCGCACGATTTTTTTCAATTTGTCTTGTTGAATGCGTTTCAGCTGCTTTGCGTTCAACATTTGCGCGCGGCGATCAAACAAATCGTTTCGCTCCGACCCGTGTGAGCATTATTAGAAGATAAATGGTTTCTGAACTGGTATCTCAAGGCTGGAAAGCGACCATAAGCCAATTTCTATTTGCCAGCAGCTAGCAGCGAACATGTAGGGCATCTGAAGTGTTGGTTCGCGAATACATAATCCAGACAGGGCTGTGTGGACCAAACCATGGGGCCATAGGCCACGATCTGCCCCTAGAATACCTTATCTCTAATTCTGTCCTTCTCTTAGTGCATGCCGATTGAGGACCTTGTAGGGAATACGGAGCTTCTAAAGCGAGTCTTAGAACATTACAGATACCGACTGGACAACTTCACGGATGATGAGGAGATCAAGCCGCTGATAAGCGGACCGGTGAGACAATACCTTACTTTTGGCCAGTTGAAGTCGCTAATTTCCGAAGCCCTTATCGACTTAACTAAAGACAGAAACATTGCCAACGCGAAGCTACCGCAGTACAGTGACCTTCTGAGGTCTGCCGCTAGTCAATACGTCAAAGACCTAGAACGAATCAGAGAGAAAGCCAGCCAAGAGCTGCCGGACACCAAACTGAAAGATTTGGAGACGGCCATAGAAGCCGTGAAGACGTGTCTCCAGTGATCGCTGTTCACAAATCTTCTCGACTCTACCGCAGTAGCGAGGAGATGCGTAGCGCTGATTTGTCACACACGAAGACTCGCGTAAGGGAAATTCGACCTTCGCTTTTCTGTACGAGTCCTCTGCCTTAATCTCCGCTAAAGAGAACCCATCCAAATGTGTAAGTACGCGGATTTAGCAGCTGACAGCTCGCGACAGAACACTCGCGGTGTGATTCAATGTCGATTAGGTTGTCTTCAGGCAGAGAAATTCCAATTGAGATGCACAAGACTAGGATGGTTCAAAAAATCTCACTTGTACCTGTAGAGGAACGCCTTAAGGCCATTGGGGAAGCGGGCTACAACACTTTCCTCCTCAAGACGAAGGACATATTCCTAGATATGCTCACCGACAGCGGCGTCAATGCCATGAGTGATAACCAGTTTGCCGCAATGATTAGGGCCGACGATGCTTACGCTGGCAGTATGACTTTCTACGAGTTCGCCGACGCGGTGGAAGAGGTCTTAGGGTTCAAACATGTGATGAACACTCACCAAGGCCGGGCAGCCGAGCATCTACTGACCAAGGTCTTCATGAAGCCAGGTGATGTCGTCCCAACAAACTATCACTTTACGACCACCAGAGGTCATATTGAACTGCTAGGGGGAACCGTTTTAGAAATATACTACGATGACGCGCTCAAGACTGAGAGCACGAACCCCTTTAAAGGAAATATGGATCCGCAAAAACTGAAGAACATTATCAAGAAATATGGTAAGGACAAGGTTGCCTTTGTTCGAATGGAAGCGACGACCAACCTGATCGGTGGGCAACCATTTTCCATGGCGAACTTGAGAGAGATACGGCAGATCTGCAATGAGCACGGC
>Ga0326727_10020539_pt1 | contig 13102 bp, 12 predicted proteins | sample MB2enrmetagenome_FD_207643 | JGI IMG/M metagenome (GOLD analysis project Ga0326727, IMG submission 207643) | Lab enriched peat soil microbial communities from McLean, Ithaca, NY, United States - MB29MY | ecosystem: Environmental > Terrestrial > Soil > Wetlands > Peat | place: USA: New York...
ACAGCGTGGCATGTTTCGGGCCATTGGTGGTGTTTGTTTGGCGTTTGGTGAAACACATTTCGATATGTTGTGTGGCGTCGTTGATTGTTTGTCCTATGCATGGTGTCATTTTGATCTTCGCGCGTGTCGTGGCGAAGTCAGTTCACCCTTCACTCCTCATCGATGTGGTGGGGAGTTGCATCTATTTTGATGGTATAACCCATATTGCTGAATTGCATTAGAAGCGGATTTCACTGATATAAGGATTACGTTGAAGGATAATAAGGTTTGTTGAACAGCGGTTTTTTTGCGTCTGTGGCATTTTTGAGCTGTTTAGGCTCAATTTGGCGTCTTCACGCGATATGGGTTAGTTACTGAGTTGCATCGGGAAGTAAAGCTTAGGCGGGTTTTAGGCATATAAGTTTGGCGGCAAATCTGGAACATAACCGTTGCATTATGTACCAATTAATACGGCTTGATAACTATTATGCTAGCGCAATCAGTCGTAAAAAGTAGACCCTCTCCCCTCTGATTTCAATTTTGCTAGAGAAATTCAGTTACTAAATTGATACCCTACCCCGCCTTCCTAAATTTCGATAATCAAGGACTTGTCTTGCAAGTTTTTTAGGTAAGTTTCAGTAGATCTTCATTTTAAGTAAGAAACTTTATTTCTTGATTAAATGTTTATTTGATGATGATAAATTTGTCTGAAAAAGCAAAAGTTGGCATGCGCGGACAAGTAGTTATCCCAAAAAAGCTTCGCAAGAAATTCAACATTGAAAATGGAACCATAATAGAGTTTATCGAAACAGAAGAGGGCTTACTTTTAAAACCATTTAACTCAATAGCTAACCTGAAAGGGCTTGGAAAAGGCGTCTTCGGAGACCCAGTCAAATACCAGAAAAAACTCCGAGAAGGCTGGAGAAATTGCGGGTCCTTGAGGGTCAGCGTTGATTGACTATTTCTCACAGTTTAGGGCTCGAAGTCGTCGCCTCACATCATTACAGCTCTTTGGGGCGAAATATTAATAAAGTCCACGGAAAGATTACATCATGCTACTTCCTAGTGTGGATGGTATTCCGCGAAACGGAGTTTTAGGGGAGCACAAACTATGTCACAAAATAATATAGCTAGTCAATTAGTCCTTAAAGGAACAACTACGTTGGGCGTCGTCTGCAAAGATGGCGTAATATTAGCTTCAGACACAAGAGTAACCATGGGTTTCTATGTTGCCCATAAATTCGGGAAAAAAGTTTACAAAATCGATGATCATTTAGGCATGACTATCGCTGGAACTGTGGCTGACGCTCAAAGAGTCGTGGATATACTTACGGCTAACGCGCAGCTATACAAGATAAGCATGAACAGGCCAATGCCGGTTAATGCGGCAGCAAGGCTTGTTGCTAACTTGCTGTTTTCTGCACGTTACATGCCTTTAGCGACGCAGGTTCTAATAGGCGGCGTAGATGACACTGGACCACACGTTTACAATTTGGACCCGTATGGAAGCTTAACTGAGGAAAAGTCAGTTTCAACAGGTTCTGGTTCACCAATCGCTTATGGTATACTTGAGGATAACTACCATGAAGGCATGACCATTACTGAGTTGTTACCCATAATCGTTAGGGCTGTCAACGCAGCTATGAAGCGGGATGTGGCAAGCGGCGACAGCTACAATATTACTGTAATCGACAAAAACGGTTACCGTGAATTATCAGAAAACGAAAAAAAAGCACTTCTTTAAGCAGGAAGCTAAAATACTGTGGCGCGAACTCAAGAAAAAGATAGAGAAAAAATAGAAATTAGCCAATACATTTTGGAGAAAGTTCCCAGAGAAGCAGAGGTAACCAGAATTGAATATGAAGGACCCATGCTTGCGGTTTACACTAAGAAACCTGAGATTTTGGTTGATCAAAGCAGCGTAGTGGCTGAAATCGTTGGTGTAATTCGCAAAAGAATAGTTATACGCCCTGACCCCTCGGTTAGGATGCCAGAGGTTGAGGCAGAAAAAATCGCTCGAGAACTAATCGATCCTGAAGCTGAAATTACCGATATAAACTTTGACCCAAGCCTCGGCGAAATAATAATTGAAACAAAAAAACCCGGTTTGGTGATTGGAAGAAACGGAACAGTGTTGCAAGAAATTATAAAGAAGACAAAGTGGCGCCCACATGTTCTGCGAAGCCCACCGATTAAGTCCAAGATTGTTACTCACATGCGCCATTACCTGCATTCTGAAAGCAAAGAGAGGGAAAGAATCCTCCGAACTGTTGGCGAGAGAATTTTTAGACCGAAAAGTTACGAGGTAGGCGACTTACGCATGACGGTTCTCGGTGGAGCACAAGAAGTTGGACGTTCAGCCTTCCTGATTAAAACTCGAGAAAGCAGTGTACTGTTAGACTGCGGCATTAACCCTGGTTCAAATCGGTCTTTTGAAGCGTTTCCAAGGTTTGATTGCCCAGAATTCCAGATAGATTCCTTGGATGCTGTGATTATTAGCCATGCTCACCTTGACCACTGCGGTTTAGCGCCGTTCCTATATAAGTATGGTTATGATGGACCAATTTACTGCACTGGACCAACTTCAAACTTGATGACTATGCTTCAGCTGGATTATCTGGACGTATCCAGCAAGCAGGGTGTTACACCGCATTATGACCAAAAAGATGTTCGCGAATGCGTTTTGCACACGATTCCGCTTAGGTATGGTGTGGTCACCGACATTGCGCCTGATATTCGTTTGACCCTTCATAACTCGGGTCACATTTTGGGCGGGGCTATGGTTCACTTGCACATCGGCGAAGGTCTGCATAACATTGTTTACACAAGCGACTACAAGTTTGCCCGAACAATGCTGTTGGAAGCTGCAGCAACCGAGTTTCCGCGCATTGAGACTGTGATTACTGAGAGCACTTATGGCGGGGCAGATGATATTATGCCTTCCAGGGTTGAAGCTGAAGAAACTATGACACGCGTCATAAATCAAACTTTAGAACGCAAAGGCAAAGTCTTAATCCCAGTACCAGCAGTCGGCAGAGCCCAAGAAATCATGCTCATCATCGACGGCTACATGAAACGCGGTCTCATGAAAGAAGCACCAGTTTTCATTGAAGGCATGATCAGCGAAGCAACAGCCATCCACACAGCCTACCCAGAATACCTAGGCAGAGAAGTCCGACACAGCATCCTGCATGAAGGAATCAACCCATTCCAAAGCGACTACTTCACCATCGTGGAGCATCCAAGCGTAAGACAAAGCATCATGGAAGGAGAACCATGTATTGTTTTGGCGACTTCAGGCATGCTTGAAGGCGGACCAGTAATCGAGTACTTCAAGAACTGGGCGGGCGATGAGAGGAACACAATAATTTTTGTCAGTTACCAAATTGAAGGCACCATGGGCAGAAGAGTCCAAAAAGGCGTAAGCGAAGTAACCATGATGGACAACGAAGGCAAAATGGTAGCGCTACAGGTTAAAATGCAGGTAGAATCAATTGAAGGATTCTCAGGTCACTCGGATAGGCGGCAACTAGTCAATTATTTGACCCATCTTACGCCTAAGCCTGAGCGAATATTTGTTGTCCACGGAGAAAAACAGAAAACGATGAGCTTTGCTAACTATTTAGATAACAAAGTAGGCATAAACACCGTTGTTCCAGCAATACTAGAAACATTTAGGCTGCTGTAGGCAAAGCCTCATTAGAAACTGACCCACCAGAAACCGGCGTTTTTTCGCGCCAAATCCTGATATTTTTTGGACAAATAACCACTCGCTCTTCTCCCAAGCGTGCAATGTCGCCGCCTATGGATTCGGCGAATTCGTAGAGCTGGTTTACGGCGTTCTTTACATCGTCAATGCTTTTGTTTGCAAGAGGCGTAACCCGTAAAATGATAATATTTCCGTTTTTAACCTCATTTTTTACGTTATCAATGTCAGTTAATTCTTTAAGAGGCATCGCTTTGAGGTAAGTTTTGTTTATGGTTTCAGCGGCTTCTTGTTTTGGCTCTTGCGAAGGAGCAACAGTTTCTTGTGTTGGCGCAGGTTGCTGAGGCGCGGTTGCTTCTTGTTTTGGCTCTTCGGAGACAGCTGCTGTTTCTTCTGTGGGTTCTTCTGGAGACGCGGCTGTATTTTCGGGTTCAGATTGCTGTTTGGATTTACGGAATAGGCTAAATTTCATTTTCCTCTCTCAACCTCATAGTATTAAGAGTTGCAACAGTTAAGCGTTTCTTATTTTTAACTCTGCATTCTAACTATAATACGCTTTAACATTTTATTTATGTTTTACTAATCTGTATTGCAAATCATCTGGTTAACTGGAAGTAAAAGGTCAAGTTTTTTTGCCTTATCTTTCTGCTCACGCCAAGAGGATTAAAAGGTTATTTGCAACTACTATAACCATAAATACTATAATGCCAGCATAAGCAATTTTTAAGAATTTATAAGAATATTTGAAGGCTCTGCTGCTTTTATTCGGGGTTTTCGTCAAAGTTCTGTTTGCTAAAAAGTAGGTAAACGCTATGAGTACGGTAGCTGCAATTTTGACGACTAAAAAGGCTCCAATGTTTGTGTTAACTATGCCCGCCATGATTGGGTTTAACTCGGTAGCTCCATAGTATAGAACGCCTATAACCGTAGTTAAGCAGTCTATGGAACCCATTAAGATAAGAAGGAAACAGGGGATTGCCTCTGTTTTTAACAAGTGGCCGCCTTCTCGCTTTCTCTCCAGAATACTGATTTAAATGCAAGTATTTATGAATAAGCTTACCAATTTCGATATATTCCAAAATGTGAACATAAGTTTTGCGTCATTAATTTCAACTTATGCGTGGCTCATGTTATTGAAGACAAAAAGACGCCGTTTACCGCACATAACCCTTATATTTTAAGTGTTAAACCTTCTTGCTGGAAGGATTCAGGCATGCACAAGAAACTCTTGATTCCTGGCCCGACGGAAGTCAGCCAAGAAATACTCAACGAGCAAACTCACCCCCTTATCAGTCACAGAGGGAAAGAATTCTCAGACCTGTACGAGGGAGTAACCGCTAAACTGAGCAGGTACTTCGAGTTGCCTGCAGATGTCAAGCCTACAGTTACAACTTCATCGGGCACACTTTGGTTTGACATAATCGGCAGAAGCATAGTTAAACAAAAAGCACTCGCATGCGTAAACGGCGCTTTCGCCCAACGATGTGCTGAAACCCTGCGTGCATGCGGTAAAAACACTGATTTTCTAGAGGTTGAATGGGGCAAAGCGGTCAAACCAGAAATGATAGCTGAAAAACTTGACAGCGGTGAATATGACACATTAACGGTTTGCCACAATGAATCCTCTACAGGTGTAAGAAACCCAATAAGCGAAATAGGCAAACTTGTACGCAAAAAATACCCAAACGTAATCTACGCAATCGACGCGGTTTCCTCGATGGCAGGAGACAAAACCTTACCTAAAGAAATCGGCTGCGACATCATTTTTGCTTCAACCCAAAAATGCTTCGCTCTACCACCAGGATTAACGGTTGCGTTAGTCAATGACCAAGCAATCGAAAGAGCACGGCAAGTACCGAACAGAGGCACATACACGGATATGATTGAAATCTTCGAGTTTGAGAAAAAACATCAAACCCCCTACACCCCATGCATACCCTTAATTTACGCTTTGAATAAACGCATGGATCTTTTGCTGGAAGAAACATACGACAAAGTTTACCAGCGCCATATGGAAATGGCTCAATACACGCAGCAGTGGGCAAAAAAACATTTTGAGATGTTCTCGGAACCAGGCTATGAATCGATAACTGTTAGCTGCATAAAAAACACTCTTGGCAAAAGCGTTAAGGAACTCAACCAGAAGCTCGGCGAGAGAGGCTACATGATATCAAACGGTTACGGCAAACTATCTGAGAAGACCTTCCGCATCGGACACTTGGGTGAATGGAACCTGGCTGGAATCAGAGAAGTATTAAGCATAATTGATTCTATTTGGGGATTAACGTGACAGTCAAAATTCTCATAAGCGACAAAATATTCGAAGACGGAATAAAGCTTCTCGAAGAAAAAGGCTATCAAGTAACCCGTGCATGGGACATGCCGAAAACTGAACTTCCCAAAATAATAGCTGACTATGACGTATTAATCGTAAGGTCAGCAACCAAGGTTAAAGGGGAACTTTTAGATAATGCGAAAAAACTCAAAGTAATCGGACGCGCAGGTGAAGGCTTAGACAACATTGACTTTGAAAAAGCCAAAAACCTCGGCATCGCCTTGGTGAACACTCCGCATGTTTCCTACATGAGCGTTGCAGAATTAACAATAGGTCACTTGCTGGCGCTTGCAAGAGGAATCGTACAAGGAACCATAAGTTTGCGTGAGGGTAAATGGGAAAAAGAAAAATTAATTGGCACAGAAGTCAACGGCAAAACGCTGGGCGTAATCGGTTGCGGCTACATAGGAAAAACAGTTGAACGCTTAGCTATATCCCTGGGCATGAAAGTACTCCCCGTTGAAGAATGCGTCTACGATCGATTTGTGCCCCTAGCTGAAATGCTGCCCCAAGCAGACTTTATCACAATCCACACGCCATTAACGCTCCACACCAAACACATGATTTCCACAAAAGAGTTTAACATGATGAAGGACGGCGTAATGCTAATTGACTGTTCCCGCGGCGGAGTCGTGGATCAAGATGCACTCTACGAAGCATTAGTATCAGGAAAGGTTAAAGGCGCAGCATTGGACGTTTTTGAGGAAGAACCGCCAAAGAACAGCAAGCTCTTAACATTAAACAACGTGATTGCCACACCACACGTCGGGGCTCAAACATATGAAGCGCAGTTAAGGGCAAGTGTGCAAATAGCTAAAGCAGTTATAGAAGCGCTGGAAAAAAACATCGTGAGCTGAAACGTTTGGTTGACATTAGACCCTTCAAAGCCATACGGTACACGCAAAAAGCAGGTACCTTAGGGAACCTCATAACTCAACCATACGATAAAATAGACTTGGAACAGCAAAAAGAATACTACCAGAAATCACCCTATAATTATTGCCGACTGATTCTGCCGATGGAAGAAAACAAGTATCAAATGGCGCAGCAGCGGATTGAGCAGTGGCTAAAAGAAGGAGTATTAGCTAAGGAAAACGAACCTGCAGTTTTCGTTTCACGCCAAGAATTCACTTTAGATAACAAAAAATACGAGCGCACAGGATTAATCGCTGCCCTGCGCCTTTACGAGTACAGCGAAAACATGGTGTTCCCCCACGAAAGAACGTATAAAGCTCCAAAAGCTGATCGGTTAAGCATGCTGCGCACAGTCCAAAAAGGTCTTGAACCAGTGTTTCTAATTTATTCTGATCCAGAACGAAAAACCATTGCTTTCCTGCATGAAGTGGCGAAAACTAAACCGATAATCCAAGTTACTGACTCATTACAAGTTAAGCATACCGTTTGGAGAGTCACTGACCCCCAAAAAATAAAGCAGTTGCAAGCAGACCTAAGCGGCAAAACCATGGTGATAACTGATGGACACCACAGGTACGAGAGCGCATTAGCTTACCGAGACGAAATGCGCAGCAAAGGAAATTGGACAGCGGATTCAGCGTTTAATTTCCACATGAGCTACATGGTGCCAGTTCAAGAAGAAGGGCTTGTTGTTTTGCCCACACACAGGCTTCTTAAGGAATTTAAGTTAACTGATGAAGCTTTGCAAGAGTTCAAACGCTTCTTTGACATTTCAGAAATTGACCGAACTGTGAAAGCCATAGAGGATTTTTTGAAAAGTCATGCCAATGAGCACGCTTTCTGCATTTATGACGGCTCGAAAGCCTACGGTTTATCCTTGAAGCATGACAAAGACGTTTATGACTTTGTGAAGGCTAACGTTTCTAAAGAAACAAAAATTTTCGACGTAGTCATACTTCGAGACATCGTTTTCAAGCATATCCTCAAAACAGGCGAATTAAACATGGATGAAAACATCATCCACATACGGTGGACAAAAGCAGCGTTGGATAAAGTTAACTGTGGAGAAGCCAGCATCGCATTTCTGGTTAACCCGATAAGTGCCCAAACAGTTGCTGAGATAGCGCAGCAACATGAACTTTTGCCTGAAAAAAGCACAGATTTTTACCCCAAGATGGTTTCGGGACTTATGATGATGGATATTTCAGCAAGCGAGAAACTTTAGGTCTTTTCTTCATGGAAACCGTTATAAGCGCTAACTTAAAACAGAGAGCTAAATCAGCACCCTGCGAGAAGTCTAGGATCAGCACTAATTGTTGGCGGTACAGCGTTAAGTCAACTTTGGGTTTTCTGGGTTGTTCCAATAATCGGCGGAATCATAGCTGCTGTTGTCTGGAAAATCTTCAAATAAACCTAAAAAACAACCAATCCCTTTCTTTTTTGGTTAAAGGAAAATATTATTTGACGAATTTTGTGGCATGTCTCTTGAACCGTTTCTTGCAAACGAGACTGCAGAAATGGTAGGTTTCACCCTCATAAGTAATTTTGAATTTAGCAGTATCCTCGTTAAGAACCATGCCGCAAACCGGATCTCTAAACGTCATTATTTTTTTTAAAGCCTCATGCAATCATTCTACTTTCTGCCTTTTATGGTTAATGGTAGAATAAGCCTAAAATCAGCCGTTATTCTAATGATAGACCAAAACTGCATCAAAACATAATTTTGTAACGTCAATAGTTACAGGTTTGCCACTGAAAAGGATAAACCGTAAGGTTCTCGAAGTATAGTTTAGCTGGTTGGTTAATCTTCTTCGCTGTCTTCTTTGGCCAATTCAACCGAAACTGAGTCATCGTGGCTGACGGCGGTTTTGCGTGTTTGTTTTTTGCTTGGCGGTTCCTGTTCTTGTCCCTCCATGAAGCCTTCTTCAGCAGCAGTGATTTCATCGTCATCCAACATTTCTTCTCTTTCCTCGGTATCATAAACGTCGTCTTCTTCCTCTTCTTTCTCTTCTTTACTTAAAGGAGGACCTTCGTAGAAGTATGACGGCGGTTTTTTTCTGGCTTTTGCTTTACTCATTTTTTACTCTCCCAGATTTTAAACGTTCAAGCACTCTGTATATTGAAACAGATTATAATATAATTACTTTTATGATTATGTGACTGAGCCCTGACAATCACAAGTTAAAAATTGTCATTTAGAAGAGTAGAGTACTGTTTTTTACAAAAACCTATTTTTTATACGTATTCAATTGCCTGAAATCATGCTAAACGTTTTTATATGCCCAACCCGCCTTTTTGGTTGTCACATTAACTCATGTATCACCACAAAGCTCCTGAAGCTTTTAGAGAAAGCATGAAAAAGTTCTGTGGCAGGAGAAAAAATAGTATATATGCAAATTCAATCGTTCAAGGACTTACCTTTAACTAGTGAAGTCCTTAGAAGTATAGAAGAACTCGGGTTTGAGAGTCTTTTTCCAATTCAAGCCCAAGCAATAATACCCCTGCTCGAAGGCAAAGATGTTATCGGGCAGGCACAAACTGGAACAGGAAAAACAGCTGCTTTTGGCATTCCCATGGTTCAACGGTTAAACCGTGAAATTCGCGGTGTTCAAGGCTTGATTTTAGTGCCGACACGCGAGTTAGCCGTGCAAGTAGCCGAACACATGGCGCTTTTTGCGAAATATGCCAGGCTGAAAGTTTTGGCTGTTTACGGTGGAGAATCAATCAACAAGCAAGTACATGCTTTAGCAAGCGGTGTCCACATTGTTGTCGGCACGCCTGGCAGATTAATCGACCTTATGGAGAGGCGAGTGTTGAACCTTGGGTCTGTTAAAATTGTGGTTCTTGATGAAGCTGACAGAATGCTTGATATGGGCTTTATAGAAGACATCGAATTTATTCTTTCAAAAACACCGTATGATAGGCAAACCAGTCTTTTTTCAGCGACAATTGACCAGTCAGTTATGAAAGTCTGCAACAAGTACATGAAGAACCCGCAGAAAATCCTAGTTAGCAAAGACGAGATTGCATTAACACAGATGAAACAGTTCTACACAATCGTTAATCAACATGGCAAATTTGATGCTCTCTGCGACATAATCCGCGACGAACGGGTGAATAAAGCCATAATTTTCTGTAGAACACGCAGAGAAACAAGCAGACTCACAGAGCAATTGTACAGGAAAGGTTTCCGAGTACAAGCACTGCACGCTGGTTTTACCCAAGCGCAAAGAGACCGCGCAATCAACGACTTCCGCTCGAATCGACTCAGCTTACTCGTGGCAACGGATGTTGCGGCAAGAGGCTTAGACATCGAGGGAATAACGCACATAATCAACTACGATGTGCCTATGGATTCGCTGGTATATTTCCATCGCATAGGAAGAACCGCCCGCAAAGGAGAAGAAGGCACAGCCATAACACTGGTAAGCTACGGTGAAATGTCAGACTTCGACAACATCAAAGCCTTAACAAAAACGAAAATCCAAGAGATAAAATCTGCAGCCGTCGACGATGATTCACCCATAAAAAGTTTCTTTTAAGAAACCTAAGAAATCAAGCGCTTAACCTCCTTGGTCCTTTTTTATTTTTTAACTTAGGCTCGAGAGTGTAGCGGGCGGGGAGAGATTTGAACCCTGAACCTTAGCTTAGCAAGGTCGATGCTCGTACTTGGTTGAAAAAAGGGTTTGTCCGCACATAATTTATAGTACTTTGCAAACTAATTATTATCAGTCTTTTGCGGGTGCTCAAAGATGAATGCGAAAAATGTGCTCGAACTCATCGGTAACACTCCTATGGTTGAGATAAGACGCTTGAATCCTAACCCTAACGTTCAGATGTACGTCAAGTTGGAGAAATGCAACCCAGGCGGGTCGGTTAAGGATCGAATCGCCAAATATATGATTGAGGAGGCTGAAAAATCGGGGCAGTTGACAGCCGCCAAAACGGTGATTGAACCCACGAGTGGAAACACGGGCATCGGGTTGGCTTTAGTCTGCCGTGCCAAGGGGTACGACTTGGTGCTGGTTATGCCTGAGACGATGACGTTGGAGAGGCGTCAGATCCTAATTTCGTTGGGGGCGAAGATTCTGCTCAGTGATGGGTCTAAGGCAATGGATGGAGCTGAAGACTTAGCGCATGAAATAGTCAAACGTAACCCAGACAAGTACTTCATGCCCAACCAGTTTGCAAACGAAGCAAATGTCTTAGCACATTACCAAACGACGGGTGAGGAGATATGGCGAGACACCGACGGTCGAGTCACTCACTTCGTAGCGGGCATCGGAACCACAGGCACGTTAATGGGTGTCTCAAAACGGCTAAAGGAACACAACCCCAACGTGAAGATTATCGGGATTCAACCTGAACCTGGCACAGCGATTCAAGGCTTGAAGGACCTGAAGAACCAGTACGTGCCAGCGATCTGGAATCCAACGTTGGTTGACGAAATCTTTTACGTGAACCCTAAGGACGCTGAGGAAGCTTCCCGGCTTCTTACCTTGCAAGAAGGAATTTTTGTAGGCCCTAGTTCAGGAGCCATTTTCCACGTTGCGGCAGCCAAAGCGAGGGAAATCGAAAAAGGCGTGATAGTTGCTATTGCTCCGGATGGCGGCGAAAAATACTTGAGCACGACCCTATGCGATCCAATTCTCTGTTTAGAGTGCGTGAAGAAGTATGGACTTCAATGTTCATACAGGGATGGTCGTCCGATTATGAAAGGGGACACATCCACCTTCGGGTCAATTTCCCCATAAGGCAGTACGTTGTGTCGACCGGGGAGCTTTGAGCCTGCTTTTGAACTCTCGGCTATGAATTGAAGTTATAGATTGATAAAATAAGGTGCTTAGTGCGCCGAGATTTAAACCCAAGTTAGTTTTGAATTTTGATAAACGGAGTATCGCTGTCATAAAAGCTAATAGTTAGTTTCAAGCTGTTTAATCAGAGAACATGACAGCTAAAATTCGAAGCTTTAAAGAATCCGATCTTCCATTCCTTTTTGAACTGCTTAAAGAGCCAAATGACGACCAAAGACTCCTATACATGCATTATTGTAACGGCAACCTTCTTTCTTGGATTCAAGAACGTAGGCTTGAGGTTCTAATAGCTGAGGACAATGGCAGAATTATCGGGTCAACGGCGTACCAAGATGGGCATTGGGGGGAAGAAATCGAATGGCTCGTTGTTAGCAAAAATGCAGATACAAAGCTTGTTGAGGACATGCTCGTCAAAGAAACGGAGAAGCATGTAAAGAAAGGCGCGGTTTTTACCTCGGTGAACGCCAGAAACCCAAAGATCGAAGAATGGGCGCAACGAGGTTATTATCCGAATGGAGGATTGTATTATATGCTTACGAGACTTACAGGGTTGAAAACCATCCCTAAAATCCCTGAGGGCGTACTTCTGCGAAGCCTAAAACCAGAGGAAGAGAACGAGTTTGTTCAACTTGTTAACACTGGATTTGAATTCGAAAGAGTCAGGTCCGGTGACATCCAAAAGTGGAAGACAGAGAGCCCGCCTTTCGATGAAGAATGGATTCATGTTGCTGAGAGCAATGGAAAACTTGTTTCAGTTGTCGTCGCAAAACCCGATGCAGGCTATAACAAATTCTTCAAGGCAAAGAGAGGTTATTTGGGTCCAGCAGCGACGCTCCATGATTATCGAGGAAGGAATCTGGCGTCCGCACTCGCAGTGCATGCAATGAATTCACTATTTGAGCAAGGAATGGATTCTGTGTGTTTATTCACTCTTGAAACAAACGTTCCAGCTGTGACATTGCTGCGAAAAATCGGTTTTGAAATTGGATACAACTGGAAGTTCATGCATAAACATTTTGACAGCCAGTGATTTTGTTTACCCTAACGATTCTCGCTCGTATTCTCGCTCGTGAATGCTTTGCTTGCGACGCTTTTGATGAGTGCATGTTAAGAGAGCAGGATAATAATTCAAAACCCTGTCGGGTTAAATATTATTGATGTGATCTTTAGCCAAGTGAACTTTTTCGGCTTTTCATTGAGTTTTTTACGTCAGGCTTGTTTCCTGGATTGCAGTTCTTTTGCTACGCTGTCGATTGCGTTGATTGCTTTTTCGATGTGAACTTTTTCTATCCCGCGATGCGTCACCATTCTTATGCTGTTCTTGGCTATGGTTGAGACTAAAACGCCATTTTC
>Ga0326727_10020540_pt1 | contig 13102 bp, 5 predicted proteins | sample MB2enrmetagenome_FD_207643 | JGI IMG/M metagenome (GOLD analysis project Ga0326727, IMG submission 207643) | Lab enriched peat soil microbial communities from McLean, Ithaca, NY, United States - MB29MY | ecosystem: Environmental > Terrestrial > Soil > Wetlands > Peat | place: USA: New York...
CCCGACGCCGGTCATGGAGAGCAACAGCGGATACTTGCTGTGAATCACGGCCACGGAAAGCAGTCCAAGGCCACCGCATATCAGGCACAAGCTGTGCGTTGCCTTGCGCCCGAGTTTGAGCGCAAGCAACGGCAGCAGGAATGAAAACCCGAAGCAGACCAGAGAATACATTCCGAAGCAAACGCCCGCCCACTCCACTCCCGCGGAATACAGGGGAGAATTGGTATCCAAAGCGCCGAAAACATTGCGCGCCACCGCGACCGGAAAGAAAAGCCACATGCAGAACAACCCTAGCCAGGTGGAGATCTGGACCCAAGCGAGTTCCCGCATCGTGCGCGGCATCTCGCGGACCGAAACCAGGATTTGGCGAGCTCCAGCCGCAATGCCCGCGCGCTCGGCCTTCTGCCTGCGGAATTCGTCAAGATTCTCCGGCGGATATTCCTTGGTAGTGAGAACGGTCCAAAGCACGGCACCGAGAAACGTCGCGGCGCCTATGTAAAAAGAAAAGCGCACCGTGAAGGGAATTGTGCCCGCGACCCGAGTCTGGACCACGTGAAAACCATTGGTCAGCAGAAATGGCAGCGCCGAGGCAATCACAGTACTGAGGCCGATGAGAAGGCTCTGCATGGCGAAGCCTTGAGTGCATTGGGATTCGGGCAGCAGGTCGGCCACGAACGCGCGAAAGGGCTGCATGCTGATGTTGATGCTGGCATCAAGAATCCAGAGCAGCCCTGCCGCCATCCACAAAGCGGAACATCGCGGCATGAGGATCAGCGCCGTCGAGCTCAGAATTGCGCCGGCCAGGAAGTAAGGCCTGCGCCGGCCGAGAGGGCCCCAGGTGCTGTCGCTGGCCTGGCCGACAATCGGTTGGACCAGTAATCCTGTCAGCGGCGCGGCCAGCCACAGAATCGGAATCTGATCGGCCCGCGCGCCCAGGTATTCGTAGATGGCGCTCATGTTCGCCATCTGTAATCCCCAACCAAACTGGATGCCGAAGAAACCGAAGCTCAGGTTCCAGATCTGCCAAAACGTGCGTGGTGGTTTGTCCATGAATTCGGCTCTCCAGCATTCCTTTAGAGGATTCTACTTAGCGATCGTAAAGTACGGTCAGGGATCGCAGTCTGGCGCTCAATTCGCCGCTCAATACGCCTGAACAATAACGCCATTTCCAGTTTCCACTCACTGTGCCAGGAAGATTCATGCGCGCTGCACTGCCCAGTCCCAGCACATCCTGCAAAGGAACAATCACAACCCCGGCGACGGAGGCCTCCACCGCGCGGATCATGATCCAGTTGATCTCCGCATCGTCATGGAAGTTGAGATAGGAGCGCGCCAGTTCATGCTCTTTGCGCACATCCTCCGGCGTGCGAGTGCTGTCGCCCGCACCCGAACTCGACCACCATCCCACAGCGGTATCGTTGTCGTGGCTGCCGGTGTAAGCGACCAGATCGCGGCTGTAATGATGGGGACGAAAAGACGGCGCCTGCGGATCTACGCCAAATGCAAACTGCAAGATGCTCATCCCCGGAAGGCCGAACTCTTCTCGCAGTTGCTCCACCGGCGGCGTAATCACTCCCAGGTTCTCGGCCACAATCGGCAGTTCGCCAAATTCGTTCCGCAGCGCCGAAAGAAGTTTGTTTCCCGGCGCCTTAACCCAGCGCCCGTGGATGGCGGTCGTCTCAGTAGCCGGAACCTCCCAGAAGGATTCAAAGCCGCGGAAATGATCGAGCCGCACCAGATCGAAGAGCGCGAGCGAAGCGCGGAATCGCTCAATCCACCATCTGAATTCGTCGGCCTCCAGCACATCCCAGCGATAGATCGGATTGCCCCAAAGCTGCCCGGTGGCGCTGAAGTAGTCGGGGGGCACACCGGATATAACAGTGGGATTGCCCCGATCGTCGAGATAGAAGAGTTCCGGGCGTGCCCATACGTCCGCGCTGTCGTGCGCGACGTAGATGGGGATGTCGCCCATCAGGCGGATGGCGCGCTGCCGGCAATAGGTCTTGAGGTCTTCCCACTGGCGGAAAAACTCGAATTGCCAGTACTTAATGGCGTTCAACTGACGCGCAAGCCGGAGCGTCCACTCGCTGACGGCGCGTGGGTCGCGGCGGCGAATCTCTGTGTCCCATGTAGTCCAGTCCGTTTCGTTGTGTACGTCCTTCAGGGCCATGAAGAGCGCGAAGTCGTCGAGCCAGGGACTGGCACTTTCACAAAAATCGTCGAATGCCGCGCGATCCGCTCCAGATGCATCGGCAAAGAAAGCCTGTGCTGCCCGGTGCAATGCCGGTCTCTTGAACTGAATCGTCGCCCCAAAGTCGACCAGGTTCTCTGGAAAGGGCGGCGCCTGAGCCAGGTCCGATTCCTGGAGCAGTCCCTGATCCCGCAGGCGCTCAAGGCTCAGCAAAAGCGGGTTGCCGGCAAAAGCGGAGAAGCATTGGTAGGGAGAATCGCCGTATCCAGTGGGATTCAGTGGCAGCACCTGCCACAACTTCTGTCCGGCAGCGTGCAGGAAGTCGGCGAATTCGTAAGCACATGGCCCGAAATCGCCGATGCCAAAGCGGCCAGGCAAAGAAGTGCAGTGCAACAAAACACCGCTGATTCGTGGGAGTTTCACGCCGCAAACATACGCTGGCCAAAGTTGCCCGGTCAAGCTCAGAGCGGAGCCCGCAGGTAACCCCGAATTCCGTCAGCGTTCGTTCAGGTCGATTTCATAGAGGTTGACAGCAGGCGTGCGGGCGGTGACGACGAGAAGATCGCCGGGGGCAAGACCGATGAGGCGGTAGTCGGTGGCGGCGATGGGACGGAGATTGTCGATGGTCGCCACCAGTTGCGGCTTGCCGGCGGGTACGGCGACGCGGTAGATGGGCTTGCCCGTGGCGAGGAAATCCTGGAAGTAGATCGATCGGCTATCGTGCGACCATGTGGGGTCGCCAACGCCCTGGACGGTAAGGGTAGTCCAACGCTCCGTAGTCCGGTCGAATAGGAGCAGCGCACGTTGATCGAGCGGCATGGCCGCGATGTAGCGACCGTCGGGCGAGAGACGGGGGCTAAAGAGACCGGTTGAACCGGAAATCTGGGTTACGTTGTGGGTTTGAAGATTGAGGAGATAGATCGCCTTCGGCTGGCCGTTGTCCATGCGATCGGGCAACCGGCCAAAGACGATCGATTGCCCGTCGGGAGACCAGGCGGGGTCGGCCTCGTTTCTATCTTCGTTCAACACCGGGGTGAGCTTTCCGCCCTCAGCGTCGATGAGATAAATCTTCCACGGCTTGCCCGGCTCCAGGCCCATGACGGCCAAGCGGCGGTCGTCGGGCGACCATTTCATGGTGAAAATGCTCCGCAGCGGAGTGGTGAGTTGGATGCGCTCGCTGCCATCCACGCGGCTGCGCCAGAGCGAGTTGTCAGAAGCGTTGAGCCAGGCAATCCATTTGCCATCGGGTGAGTACTGCGCCAGCTTGGCCGCGCTCAGGTTCTGATCGAGGGTGGTGAAGGTGGAGGATTTGGGCATGGCGCGGAGCAGATCATATTGCAAGGTGGCGCCGATGAAATAGACGTGATCGCCGCCCGGAGCGGTGCTGGGCGCCTGGTAATCGAGCGGGCCGTTGGTGATCTGGTGCGGCTCGCGATCGGCCAGGTACCAGGGCCGCTCGCGCTGCATCCAGATCTCGCTGTGGGCATTGTCGCTGTGCGAGGACTGAAAGACGAAGTACTGCCCGTCGGGGGTCCAGTTTCCGCAACACTCCGAGGCGGGCTGGCTCCAGCCGGGAAGGAGCGGATGGGGGTTGGAGCCGTCGGCCGCAACCTCCCAAAGCTCCGAGGTCTGGCGCTTGGAGTCGCGCACCGTGAAACGCAGGCGATTGCCGCTGGGCGACCAGCGCAGCCAGAAGGCCAGACCCTGGACGGTCAGCAACCGGTGAGGATCGCTGCCGTCGGCTCCAACGATGGTAAGCTCGTTGCCGCTGGCCACAAGCAGGCGCCGACCGTCCGGCATCCATGTGGCGTCGTGGGCTAGAACGTTGGGAACGCGGCGGGCGTCGCCACCCAATGTGGGCACAATCCACAGCGATTGCTCCGGCTCGGCTTGCAGATGGCTGCGTACGACGAGCTTTGAACCGTCCGGCGAGAGGGAGCCGATGAGGGGCGCGCCAATTTCTGAGGGCAGGCGGAAGCGGCCGATCTCCCCGTTGGCCGCCAATGCGACAGCGAGCACGGGATTGCCATTGTCCATGTGGGAAAAGTAGATGCGCGTGCCGTCACTGGCCGAGCTGGAGAAACTCTCGACGTCGAGGTCATTGGTGAGCACGTGGCCGGAAAAAGTGACCTGAGCGACGCGGTAAGGCCGGCGAACAGGCCGACGCAGGAGGAGAAACAAGCCCAGCAGCAAACAGGCGAGAGCCAAAGATCCTGCCAGCCACCACGCGAGGGCGACGTACGCTCGCACCCGGAGCGCGGAAGAGTCAGCGGCTGCAGCAACCGCCTGCGAGTCGACCAACTTGACCGGGGCGATGAAGCGGTAGCCGCGCTTGGCCAGCGTCTCAACAAAGCGCGGGTTCTCGGCGGAGTCGCTCAGGGCCTCGCGCAGCTTGTTCACGGCGATCCCGAGGCCGTGGTCGAAATCGACGGTTGTGTCCGCGCCCCAGAGCTCCAGTTGCAGAGTTTCGCGAGAGACTACTTCGCCGGGGTGCTCCAACAGCGCGGCCAGCAGCTTGAAGGGTTGGCTCTGGAGGCGGACGCGCACCCCGGAGCGGCGCAGCTCCCCTGCTTCCAGATCGGCTTCAAAGATACCGAACTGCACCCGCGTGGCGCCGTTCCTCTGTGCTCCCGTGTTCATACCCGTACCAACAACCCAGGGTAACTGAATCAGTCTACGAGGAAAGCACTAGAGGGGCACAAACGGCAAGAGGGAAGGTTCAAATTCAATCGAGCAGCCGGGAGATATAGCAAGATAACTCGCTTCGAATAAGTCGCTTATCTAATGATGCTCAATTGACCGTGAAATGGCGACTTGTGGATTGACTGGCGTCTATAGAAGGGCGTTTTCTCATCCATGGTTAAGAGGAAAGGTATTGAACCCCGCCGAATTTCTCTCGAAACAGTCAACGCTTGTCAACGCAGTTCTTTGGAGGACATTGTGATGTTGAAAAGAAGCAGCTTAATACCCAACCGGCATCGCCGCATGCGCTTTACGCTGATGGCTTTTGCGTTGTTCCTGATGTCTCTGGGCGCGCACGGCCTGTTCGCACAGACGGACACAGGCAACATTGCCGGTACAGTGACAGATACCACCGGCGCGGTGATCCCCGGCGCAAACGTTTTGGCCACCAGTACGGATAACGGGCTCAAGCTCAGCGCAGTGTCGGGCGGCATGGGCGAGTTCACCATCCTGGCCGTGCCGCGCGGCAACTACACGGTAACCGCCTCAGCCAAAGGTTTCCAGAACCAATCGGTATCGATAACGGTCATCGTAACCTCGACCCAGACCGTTTCCTTCCAACTGAGCCCGGCCGGGACATCCACGACCGTCCAGGTGACCGCAGCAGCCCCGCTCGTCGACACCTCTGACGCGACCGTCGGAGCGACGATCGAGGGCAAACAGGTGACGGACCTGCCGCTGAATGGCCGCAACTTCAGCCAGCTCGCCCTGTTGACTCCCGGTGTCACCCGTGGCGCCTATGGCGACGTCGCCAGCGGCGGCGGCAGCAGCAACATGACCGAAACGATGCGCGATGACGAGACCGGCAACGCCGCGCTCTCTGTCAACGGCCTTCGCCCCCAGGCAGACAACTACATCCTGGACGGCGTTGACAACAACGACGGTCTGGTGAACACGATTCTGTTCTTCCCCAACATCGACGCAACGCAGGAATTCAAGGTCAATACCAGCGTAGCTCCGGCCGAATACGGCCGCGCAGGCGGGGCCATCGTGGTCAGTTCCATCAAGAGCGGGACCAACGAATACCATGGTTCGGCGTTTGAGTTTTACCGCGACCGAAGCTTCGATGCCAACCCGAATTACCGGTTCAACGGTGCTCCGTTCACCCCGGCCCCGGGCTTCCTGCGCAACCAGCCCGGCTTCTCCATCGGCGGGCCGATCTTTAAGAACAAGTTGTTCGGCTTCGGCGACTACCAGGCGTTGCGCGAGGTTCTTGGCGTGTCCGCACACTACCTGACGGTTCCCACCACGCTGATGCGCACGGGAAACTTTACCGAGCTACTCACTGCGGCGAATTCCGGCGGGAACGGTTTCGAGACCCAGTATCCGCGCTGTTATCCCGGCACCGACCCCGCCACGGGCAACCCCTATGCCGGCGAAACCAGCCCTGGTTTAATCTTCGATCCCACCACCTGCCCCACCACGAAGACAGGTCCGCCGCCTACACAGTTCAACTATGGTGGCGCGAACATCATTAATCCGGCCCGTCTGAACCCGGCTGCCGTGAACTACCTCAATGCCTATCCCGCGCCGTCGCGCACGGATCGCTACATCAACAATTACCTCGATACGCAGTCGGAGGACAACAAGTACAACACCTTCGACGTAAGGTTTGACTGGAACGCCACGCGCAACGATATGGCGTTCATCCGCTTCAGCTACGACAATTCCGTCAATACCAAGACATCAGAGTTCCAGAATCTTCCCGCCGGCGGCGGAACCGGCAACAATCCAACCCATGCGCGCGGCTATGACCTGGGCTACACGCACATCTTTTCGCCGACCATCGTGAATGAAGCGCATATCGCCTATAACCGCGACAACTACGGCTACCAACCGCCGTTGTATGGCGACTACGTGTCGAAGAATCTGGGCATCGTGAACGCCAACATCAACCAGGAAACCACAGGCGGAGCGCTAATCGGAGGATGGAAAGGCAACCTCGAGTACACGGGCGACTATGGCCTGTACGCGGTTCCTCAGAATACCTATGAGGTAACCGACTCGGTAAGTATGGAGCACGGAAATCACACCCTCAAATACGGCGGGACATTCATCCGCCGTCAGGTGAGTTTCTTCAACCCGCAGGAGGGCAAGGGCTACTTCTGGATCGACGAGGGCACCGTGGACTTTACCGGCTATGAGGTTTCCGAACTGCTGGCGGGAGGCATGGATCAGTACGAGATCGGCTCGCAGTCTGGCTACTTCGCCAATATCGGCCAGGAAGACGGCCTGTTCGTTCAGGACGACTGGCATGTCACCCGTAGCCTGACGCTGAACTACGGAATGCGCTGGGACTTTCTCTCGCGTCCGTACGAGGCGCACAACCAGCAGTCAGCCTTCAACGTGGATACCGGTACGGTGATGATCGCGGGCCAGAACGGCGTCTCGCGCAGCATCATTGCGCAGGATTATCACAACTTCGGCCCGCGCGTGGGCTTTGCCTATGACCTGACCGGTGATGGGAAGACCGTGCTCCGCGGCGGATTCGGGATCTTCTACTTCCTCGATTTCGGCGGCATCGACAACCAGCTTGGAGAGCAGGCGCCCTTTGGCGGCAGCAACGACTATCTGGCCACGAACGGCTACTGCATCACGTTCACCGGCCAGCTCTCCACATCGCCGACACCAATGGCGTGGGACGGCGGCTACAATTGCAACGGCTATACCTCCCCGGCCACGGTCGCCTACAGCGCTACCGGCGACACGGGGATCGCTCTTCCGGCGCGCGGCTATGTCAACTTCAACCCTGCCAAGCCGCCGGCCGGCACCAGCATGATCGCCGTGAACCCTCGCAGCAAGACCAGCACAGTGGAGGAGTGGAACCTGCAGTTGGAGCACCAGTTCGGAACGAACAATGTTGTGAACATCGCTTACGTTGGAACGACTGGCACCGACCTGTCGACCTACTATCCGTACAACATTAACCAGTTCACCACTGGCATTCAGAATTTCCCGACCCTGGGAAGCATCAACTACAACAACTACAACGGCATCTCGAACTACAACGGCCTGCAGGTGCACGTGGAACACCGCATGACCACAGGGCTGACCGCGACCGGCTCCTACGCGTGGTCGCACACGCTAGACGACTCGCCGGGAGCTTTCCAGGGTCAAAGTGCGGCTCTTTATTACGATCCGATGGCGGGCTATGGCAACTCCAGTCAGGACCAGCGCCAGGTGTTCAGTTCATCCATCCTCTATCTCCTGCCCTTCGGCCGTGGCCAGCAATTTGGCGGCAATGCCTCGGTCCCCATGGACTGGCTGATTGGCGGCTGGCAGACGAGCTTGACCGCCCTGGTTCAGTCGGGCTCGCCGACCGACCTCTCCACGGGAACGGACGCACCCGGAAACCGTCCCGACCTGGTTGCGCCCATCCAGTATCCCAAGAGCATCTCGGGACATTGGTTCAATCCGGCCTCGTTCGCCAATCCTCCCGTGGTTACCGGCAGCGTCTCAGGCGCCACCACCTATACACGCCTCGGAACCCTGGGCCGCAACCAGGTCTACGGGCCGGGATATCGTGTGGTCAATTTCAGTCTCCAGAAGAACCTACACGTGGCTGAGAGGTATACGCTGGAATTGCACGGGGATGCCTTCAACCTTTTCAACACAGCGGAATTCACCAACCCGAATTCCAGCCTTACCGGTGGGAACTTCGGCCAGATTGAAGGAACGCAGGTCTACAGCAATCGCGAGATTCAGTTGGCGGCTCGATTCACCTTCTGATCGCGCAGTTGGATTCCATGCGCCATGGCGGCTCCCTGCCGCCGTGGCGCAGAGAATGCCTCTCGCTTCGCGGTCATGCGCCCAGCGCGACGCCGATACCTTCTGCATGAGCGAAAGGTGATGCAATGAAGCTCCCCAGGCAGCTGCTGGTAATTGCTGTGTCTGTGCTCGCCTGCGGTCTTTGGGCTTCAGGGCAAGAGCCGCCGGCTTGCTCCCCAGCGCAAAGCGCAAGCGGTCCATGTATTGACAAGATTGACCCGCCTGGCTGGTGGGCCGGCCTCCCTGACCCCATGCTCCTCGTTCATGGCGAGGGACTGAACCATGCGCGCTTTACTCTCAGCGGCAAAAGCGTGACCCTTGACCACAGCCAGGCTTCGGAGAACGGCCACTGGGTTTTCCTGTGGCTTCAGACCAAATCCGCCCCACCGCAGACTTTGTGGATTACAGCCAGCAACGATCAGGGCCAGTCGCGGCGCTCCTTTGTGCTGGCCGAACGCTCGCACCTGGCCGATGGCCACGGCGGCTTCTCTTCCGCCGATGTGCTCTACCTGATCATGACCGACCGCTTCGCGGACGGAAAGCCGGCCAACGATCCTCCCGGCGACAATCGCGCCGCCGCGCGCGGCTGGCATGGCGGAGACTTTGCCGGCATCGAGCAGCATCTGGATTACCTCAAGCAACTGGGCGTCACGGCAGTGTGGACTACGCCCGTCGCTTCCAACGGCGCAATGCCCGTGGCCTATCACGGCTATGCTGCGACCGACCTTTACGCGGTAGACCCGCACTTTGGCACGCTCGCGGACTACCAGCATCTCTCCGATGCGCTGCACGCGCGTGGCATGAAGCTGGTGATCGACCTGGTGCCCAATCACATCGGCGTCATGCACCCGTGGGTACTGGATCCCCCCGCACCCGACTGGCTGCACGGCACGCTTGAGCATCATCGCGCCGTGATGAACGACTTTTATCAGCTCGTCGACCCACACGCTCCGCCACAGGCGTGGCGCGACATCACCGACGGCTGGTTCACGGACGACATGCCTGACCTGAACCAGGAGAATCCGCTGGTGGCGCGCTACCTGATTCAAAATGCGCTGTGGTGGGTTGAAACGGCCAACCTCGACGGTATCCGATTGGATACGTTTCCCTACGTGGACCGCGCCTTCTGGCATGATTTTCACGCCACGCTGCACAGTGTGTATCCGCACCTGACAACCGTGGGTGAGATCTTTCATCGCGATCCGGAGGTCACCTCCTATTTCGCGGGAGGCGTGGCACACCAGGGAATCGACACTGGGCTGGATACACCCTTCGACTTCCCCGTCTACTTTGCCCTGCGCGACGTTCTGGCCCACGACAAACCTATGACCGAACTGGCCACCGTTCTGCGTCAGGACGCGCTTTATCCGCACCCCGAGCGGCTGGTCCCGTTTTTCGGTAATCACGATACCACGCGCTTTCTTACAGAGGCTGGTGGTTCCGCGCCTCGGCTGAAGCTGGCGCTTGGCCTGCTGGCCACGTTGCGTGGCATGCCGCAGCTTTATTCCGGAGACGAGATTGGGATGACTGGCGGCGCCGATCCCGATAATCGGCACGATTTCCCCGGCGGCTTTCCGGGCGATACACACAGTGCGTTCACCCAGCCGGGCCGTACGGTCACTGAGCAGAGTATTTTCGCCTGGACCTCCGGGATGCTGGCGCTGCGGGCGTCGCATCCGGCGCTCACGACAGGGATTGAGCAGAACCTCTTCGCCGGGGATGATGTGTTCGCATTTGTTCGCGCATTCGTGCCGGGAAGCTGTTCGTCCAGTCATTCCGCCGATCCGTCGAATGAGCGGTTCCTGATTATCGTAAACAAGGCAGAACGAGCTGAACTCGTGGAGCTGCCGGTGGAAGGAACGGCGCTCGCCGGGTGTAAGGAGTTTCAGGCACTGGCTCCGGCAACGGGAAGTGCGCCGGTTGCAGGCGGTGGGAAGTTGGATATCGAAGCGCCGGCAGAGTCGATAACCGTGTATCAAGTGCGTTGAGTCACCGGCCGTTTGGGGCCGGCTTTCGCGTGCGCGCATGTTGCATTCCTCTATAGGGGCCTTCGTGAGCGGGCTCTTGAGAATGTCCCACTCGAAAACCTGATCATCTTGCGATCAAGTGAGCCGTTGGGAATCCCACTTGTTGATTTCGAAGGCGATGACAGTTACAAAATCGACGACAGTGCTGCAGCGGCAAAAAAACAGATGCGTGGCCGGAATCGGCCATATCGCTTGAAATCTCAATAGTTTATGCTGGTCGGGGCGGAGGGGTTTGAACCCCCGACCCTCTGTTCCCAAAACAGATGAAACGATTCATTGAACCCTATTGAAATCCGCAGAAGGTAGGTGCTTTTGATTGATATGCTTAGCGAACAAGGCCCCATCCGTCTTGATTCTTGTGGATTCTGGGTGCTTTGACAGATAAAAATTCCACTACACCTGTGTCTCAACTCAGGGGTTCGGTCCACGGCTGAAATCGGCGCGACATGGATCCCGTCCTAGCCGATCTGGGACGGGCGCCCGTAGACTGGGGGAGAGATTCTTAATGTAGGTTACCCGCGAAGGGAATGGGCGAGGTTTGCGGCATCCCAGGTCTCAAAAGCGAGACCTGGGGCACCCCCCTTGACATGGTAGGTTCGCATCGCAGAGACCTGAGCCACCCGCCCGACCCTAATCCTTGTTAATCCTCGTGGCTCTTGGCTGCTTTGACGGGCACAATTTCGACTACATCCGCTGCGCGTTGTTATGTTTGGTCGCGAGGAAGCTCAGGGCCGATCTCTCATGACCCCGACGGTCGCGGGGACTTGAGGTGACACCGGGTTTGCACGGCGAGATGCGTGCAGTTGGTATGGGATGAGCTGGCATGGAAAGGCCATGGGATGAGCAATGCAAGTGGACAGTCATTTCATTAGTGCCCATATTGTGAAGCCCCACGTCATTAAATAAAAGAACAGTAGGAGCGCCCAGAATCCCTGCCCAAGCAACTGCTTGCTTCGTTCAGACACCGAGCCTCCCTGCATTGCACCTGCCCAGCCTGCAGCCATGATTCGCCAAGCAAGAGCTAGAGCCGGGGGGAACAGCAAGTCTACAAGGAGAATTTGCCAAGTCGGCGGTAAACCAGGCCGCATCATTCTCTCTCCGTCAATCTCTCTTTAATCCGTCTTTCATCGACCTCGTGCCTCCATACCGAGAATATTAAATGACGCCTCGGGAAAAACAACGAATTCTTACACTTCATGGTCGCTGAACTGGGGTTGAAACGAACCCTTCAGTTGGGTTGAGCTTCGAACTTGGCGCACTCGGATTCACGTGCGGGGGCCGGGCTACTCGCATCTTGTTCCAGGGTCCTCCTGCAGCAGGCGCGTGCAGGACGGCACGGAATCAGCCGGTTTTTCGAACGAAACTGCAGCTTTGGTCATTCAATTCCCCCCAGAGGCGGTACAATCCCAGTGAATCGGTGCCGAAATAGGGAGATTCCGGTTGACAGCGGCCTGCGGTTCCGATGAAATGAACCTACTTCTTCCGAGTTGGTTTTCAGCGGGACAGGCATGCCCGCTCTGCTGGGAGAGTGTGAACGGAAAGAGGGAGAACATGCGCAAGTACCACGTTTGGTTTGCGGTTGTGGTTTTGTGGGTTACAGGCGTGGCGTCTGCAACGGGGCAGGAGATGATGACCTGGACGTCCACCGAGGGCCGGTTCACCGTCCAGTTGCCGTTTGTCCCGATCAACCAGATCCAACAGAAAACGGAAGAAATTCCGCTGCAAGGCACCGATAAAGGGACTCGCCACGAGTTCTGGGTGGAGGTGGACAGCGGACCCGAGTTCGTTATCTATTTTGTGATGTACGACGATTACCCGCCGGACTCCACAAACGAGGCGCCTCAAGTCGCTCTGGCAAGGTCGCGCGATGTCTGGGTGAAGGGCATGACGCTGGTATCGGACAAGGCGATCGATCTCAACGGCATTCCGGGGCGGGAGTGGACGGCAAGCAACGATCATGCCAACATGACCGCACGGCAATTCCTGCAGGGATCCCGCCTTTATTCAGTGGTTGTCCTCTCTTCTAAAGGCGCGACCGCGACACTGACCTCGCAATTCCTGAATTCGTTCAAGATCCAGTGAGTTGGTCCGGGGGCGAGCCGGCCACTTCGGGCGCTTTGGGAGACACCTGGTCCAGGACAGGAATCGCCTCGGCATCAATATATATGGATGACACCGGACACGGCCCGCCGCCCAGCCCTAGCCAATCCCCGAAACGAATGCCGCCTGGAAGGCAACCCCAGGGGCTACTTTTATTTTGGGGCTGTCCTAGATCACGAGCGAAGAGCTAGCGTTTCTAGGATGGCGAAGATGCACAAGAGCCGTCTGCCCTGGAGCCAACAGCAACGTCTGATGGAGCACTTTGTTGCGGGTA
>Ga0326727_10020541_pt1 | contig 13102 bp, 12 predicted proteins | sample MB2enrmetagenome_FD_207643 | JGI IMG/M metagenome (GOLD analysis project Ga0326727, IMG submission 207643) | Lab enriched peat soil microbial communities from McLean, Ithaca, NY, United States - MB29MY | ecosystem: Environmental > Terrestrial > Soil > Wetlands > Peat | place: USA: New York...
AAAGGCAGTTTTTTATCTGTTGCTTGGAGTTCGCAACTCCCCAATCCCGGGAACGAACGGCACATGTTCGTTGATGGTCTGGGACTTCCCAGGTTTTGGGCCGCCGTTTGGACCTTGGCGCAGCCGGCCGACCTTGCACCTTCCACTTTGAGCAAGAAGCTAAGCCACATAGAGAGCTTCTATCAACACGCCGAGCAAGTGCTGGGTTTCGGCGGGTGGAACGATGTGCTGGCTGATTTCGACGTGGAAGCCCTTGGCCGCTCGTTGGAAGGATACTTTCTCACTACCCGGCATCGCCCCTCAATCACGCCAGCCAGCGAGGGGCGATGGCTGGCGGCGCTCCAGTTCGTTACCGATTTCATTCCGAAAATGCCTTAGGCAGGCCGCTCTACTTCTTCTTGTAGTAGGCGGCGTTGATCTCGGCAAATTTCTTCAACTCTTCGGGAAGTTCATTCACCTCGTAGATGGCCTCGCTCTCGCAGACCGCGGCGCAGGAGCCGCAATTGACGCACCGGTCCGGGTCAATGTAAAGCTGGGCTACTTCGGCCATCTCCGGCTCTGAAGCGGTTGGGTGAATCGCATCCGCCTGACAAACGTCCAGACAAAGCAGTGCCTTGATGCACTTGCCAGTGATCACGTGATATTCGGCCATCGCTCACATCTCCTTAAAAACAGATGGCATACTGTACCATAAATTCGCCCGGCAATTCCCCGCCCTGCTGGGGCAAAAGTCGAAGTTTCACGATTCCCCTGGATACTGTCTCACTTTTCTCGACTTTTACTTTTACTTTCAAGCAATTACGAAAGAATACTTCAAGAAGCCCAAAGGATAAAGCCTCCGGCAGAGCTGGAGGCTTTATCCTTTTGATCTTTTCTTAATGCCTGTAACCATGGCTGGCAGATCGCCTTGCATTGGAGTTTTCTGGCGCATGGAACGGCCCGCTGGCGGCTTCCCTTGCGGGTAGCCGTGGGCAGCGGGCGCGCCTGTTTCTCCGGGCGGGTAAGGCTAGCTCTTGTAGTAGGCAGCGTTGATTTCGATGAACTTCTTGTTTTCGTCGCTCAGCTCGTCGTCCTCGAAGATGGCCTCGCGCTCGCAGGTGGCGATGCAGGAGCCGCAGTTGACGCAGGCGGCGGGATCGATGTAGAGCTGGGGCACTTCAGCCAGCTTGGGCTCGTCGGCGGTGGGGTGGATGGCCTCGACCGCGCAGACATCGACGCAGAGCAGATCCTTGGTACAGTTGTCAGTGATAACGGCAAATTTGGACATGGTTACGATCTCCTTGGAAAGACAGGCGGTTATGGGCTTCCAATGCTCCAGCTTACTCCGGGGCTACCGGTCGGTGCAAGAGTAGCAAGGGTCGATGGAGGCCTGGATCAGGGGTGTGTCTGCAAGCCGGGCGCCGATCACCATCCAGCGGATAGCGGGCATGTTTGCAAACGTGGGGGTGCGCACGTGCACTCTGCTGGGATTGTTGGAGCCTTCCTCCCAGGAGACGCTGTAGATGACCTCGCCGCGCGGCCCTTCCAGGCGGCTGGTCGAGGTGCCGGTGATGAAGGCGGGTTTGCGGTCGCCGTTGTTGATCTCTCCGGGGGGCAGCTGGATGAGCGCCTGGCGGATGATCTTGCAGCTCTCCATGATTTCCAGGGCACGCACCAGCAGGCGGGCCTTCACATCGCCGTCCGGCTGCACGGGGACGTCGAATTCCAGCTCCTCGTAGGCCGCGTAGGGCGCAGCGCGGCGGATGTCCTGGGCCAGTCCGGAGGCGCGGGCCACCGGTCCGACGACGCCGCAGGAGAGGGCTTTTTCCTTGCTCAGCACGCCCACACCGATGCAGCGCGAGAGGGCCGTGGTGCTGGAGGTGAAGATGGGGATGATGGTCGAGACCATGCCGCGCTCGAGCACCTCGACCATCTTGAGGATGGCCTGCGGGTCTTCGATGTCGCGATTGACGCCGCCGATGCGGTTCATGGCGTAGTTGACGCGGTTGCCGCTGATGGCCTGGAGGACATCCATGACCTGTTCACGGATCTCGAAGCAGGTCATGAACATGGTTTTGAAGCCCATGAGCTTGGCGGCGACGCCGGCCCAGAGGACGTGGGAGTGGAGGCGTTCGAGCTCGGCCACGATGGTGCGGATGTAGCGGGCGCGGGGCGGCGGGGTCTGGCCGCAGAGCCCTTCCATGGCCTGACAGAGGGTCATGGTGTGGACATTCGAGCAGATGCCGCAGACGCGCTCGAGCAAGGCGACGACCTGGATGTAGTTGCGCGTTTCGGCCAGGTGCTCGATGTTGCGGAAGTTGAATCCTACGTGCAGCTTGGCCGCGGTAACGGTTTCGCCTTCGCAGACCAGGTCCAGCTTGTAGGGCTCTTCCAGCGCTGGATGGTAAGGCCCCATGGGGATTTTGTAGCTCATTTTACCTCCTCGCGCAGGTTCACTCCCATTGTATCGCCCAGGCGCAACTCCAGCGGTTCGTACTCCCGGCCGGGAAACTCGAAGTCGAAGCCTTCGTGGATTTCGCGCTCGACCCAGTCGGCGGCCTCGCACAGGTCGTAGATACTATCGATGGAGCGGCCGGGCAGCGGGAAGCGGAAGCCCAGCAACTGGCCATCGCAGTCCCAATGGTACTCGATGTAGGCGCTCTCCGTGCCGGCCGGCTGATAAGCGGTGGCGGTGATGAAGCGGGCCTTGATCTCGTTCATCACGGTAGCCACTTCGCGCACAAAGCGGGGTTCGAGGGTGAGCCACAGGGCGCCGCCTTTTTCCTCCCAGGGCGTGGCCAAGCCCAGTTTTTCGGGGATGACTTCGAGCAGACTTGTTGCGCAGGCCGTCATTGTGCACCTCCGGAAACGGGGTTGGGAACAGGGTTGGCAGTGGGGGCCTCGGCGGCCGGTTCCGCGGCCGGGACGGCGGCGGGCTTGGCGGCGGGCCTGACGGGGGCCTTGCGGGCCACCGTATAGGTGACCTTCAACCCGCCCTCGGTCAGATAGATGGGCGGGAAGTCCGGCTCCTGGGTCAGCGCTCCGGGCTTGCAGCCCTCGACGCAGCGTCCGCAGAAGGTGCATTGGCCGGGATCGTAGCTCCAGGTAAATTCACCCTTGCCGGGGCGGAAGGTGATGGCGCGCGAGGTGCAGCGGGACTTGCAGATGGCGCATCCGGTACAGAGCGCGGGATTGAAGCGCACCAGGCCCCGGTAGCCCGCATGCGTCTCCGGACGCGCCGGAAAGCGCAGGGTTCTCGAGCCGCCCCAGAAGTTTTTCAACAGCATGGTGAGTATGTTCATGATCTAAGCCTCATGAAGAGCGCGGACGAGATGGCCAAGACCGCGAAGATGAGCGTGCATTGCCAGTAAAAGCGCACGGTGGTGTCGATCTGTATGCGCGCCGTGGCGGCCGCGACCACCGACAGCAGCAGCACGATAGCAAAGGAGAGGGCGACGAAGACCAAAGCGGCCAGCCACCAGACAGCCAGGTAGGGGGCGGCCAGGGTGGCCACCAGTCCGGTGGCCGCGACCCATTCGAGTCCATGCGAGAGCTCCCACATGGCCAGTTCAGGGCCGGCGTACTCGGTCAGCGGGCCGGAGTAGATCTCCTGCTCGGCATTGGGCAGCGAGAAGGGGTTGAGGTGGAGCTTGGCGGGCAGGCAGACCAGCAGCGCCAGTACACCCAGCCAGCGCAGGGGCGAGGCTGGCAGTTGCGCCAGCGCCTCCAGCCGGAAGGTGTGCTGCGAGGCGGCGATGGAGACGATGGCCAGCAGGAAGACGATGTTGTAGGCGACGCTCAGCACGGCCTCGCGGGCCGAGCCGATTTCGCCGAAGATGGAGCGTGAGTTGAAGCCGGCCGCGATGATACACATCGAGGGCAGCTCGAGCAGCGCCAGCAGCAGGATCAGATCGCCCTCGAAGCCGCCCGAGGTGGGCAGCACCGGCAGCAGGCCTACGGCGCCGGCCGCCGAGGCGACGGCGATCAGCGGCCAGGCGCGCATCAGCAGGCCACTGGCGCCAGAGCGCGGCGGGGTCTGCTTGCCCAGCAGCTTGATGAAGTCGTAGAACGGCTGCATGAAGGGAGGGCCGATGCGGCCCTGCATCCGCGCCACCGCTTTGCGTTCCACCCACATGAAGAACCATGCGGCGGGCACGGCGAACAGCAGGCCGGGAAAGATGAGCAGGCGCGCCAAGGCAGTTATTAGAGGATTCATAGGTGGGCCTCCCCGGTGGCCGGCGTCGCGTCCGGCTGGGTTGCGAGTTCAGGAGCCGTTGCCGGCGCCGGATCTTTTCCGGCTCTTTCGGCCAGGATGCTGGCCGCCTTGGCCACGCCCTGGAGAATGGCGCTGGGCGAGGGCGGGCAGCCGGGAACGAAGACATCGACGGGGACGACGCGGCTGAGCGGGCCATCCAAGGTGCGGCTGTCGATGAAGACGTTGGTCGAGGCCGGGCAGGAGCCGATGGCCACCACGGCCTTGGGTCCGAGGACCTGGTCGTAGACGGTCTTCACCGCCCGGGCGGCGTTGTGGGTAACCGGGCCGGTGATGCAGAGGATGTCGGCGTGGCGGGGGCTTCCCTCCAGGCGCGCCCCCAGTTGTTCGGCGTCGTAACGCGGCGTGAGGCTGGCAATCAGCTCAATATCGCAGCCGTTGCAGCTGCCCGAGTTCATATGAAAGAGCCACGGGCTGCGGCGGCGGCAGGTACACATCAATCGCTTCCAGAGCTTCATGGTCTCCCCCCAAGCAGCAGTTGCAGAACGCTCGGCCAGCTTCCGGCGGCGACGAGCAGGATGGTGAGCACAACGATGGTGGCCTGCAGCAGGAAGGGCTCCTTCACCGGCACCGGCGCGGGATGCGCGGCATCCGGATGATGCTGCAGGGCCGGGTCATAGGCCGGTCCCCACCAGATGCCGGTCAAGGCCAGCACGTAGGCGATCAGGGCCATGATGGACGACAGGATGAAGACCGCCGCCAAAAACGGGTTGATCTGCAAGGCCGTTTCGTAGAGCCTCCAGCGGCCGATGAAGCCCAGGGTGGGCGGAATGCCCAGCATGGCCAGCAGGCCGAAGAGGAAGCCGAAGGCGGCCACCGGGTAGTGCGCGGCCAGGCCGGTCCGTTTGCCGTCGAGCGCGCCGTCGGCCTCGGGGCCGCTGAGGCAGGCAAAGAGCAGCGCCTTGGCCAGGGCGTGAGTGGCGGCCGCGACCAGCGCGCCGGTGGTTCCCAGCTCGTTCATCGCGGCCAGGCCCAGCAGCAGGAAGCCGACGTCCTCGACCGTGGAGAGCACCAGCAGCCGTTTGAGGCTGCGCTGCGTGAGCATCAGCAGCGCGGCGGCAAAGGAGGTGGTGGCGGCGGCCGCCAGCCACCAGCCCTGCGGCGCAAACGACGCCGGAGAGGCCTGGGCGGTGACGCACAGTTCGCCGAAGGCGGCCATATCGACAACCGCGATGATCAGGCCCAGCACCAGCGCCGGAACCTCGTCGGCCAGTTTGAGCAGCCAGAAGAAGAGCGGAATGGCGGCCAGTTTGACGCAGACGCTGGTAATCAGCAGCGCGCGCGCCCAATCCGGCTGTCCCTGCCCCATCAGCAGGTCGCTTCCCACCAGAGAGCCGGCGGAGATCAGGACCACCACCAGGTAAAGCAGCTTGACCGAGCCGGTTTTCGCGCTCTGCCAGACCAGCGGAATGGTCAGCAATGCGCCCAGCTCGAGCAGCCCGAGGCGCTGCCAGGGATCGGCCATGAGCAGGCCCGCCACCGAGGCGACGCCGGCCAGCAGCATCAGCGGCGCCAGGCGGCGCCAGCGGGCGTGCGCCAGGGCAGCCAGCACCAGGGCCACCGCGGCCACCGCGCAAGCGGCGGTCACGAGCGGCGAGACGCCCGCAGCGACGCCTTCGCGAGCGCCGGAGATGGCCGGGGCGAAGTTGCGCACCGCGCCCACGAGCGCCGCCGACAGCACCACGATCAGCAGCAGTGCGTAGCGCTCCATCCAGGAGACCACCGCGCCCAGAGCCCGCGAAACGGCCTGCATGCCGCTCCAGAAGCCCAGATAAACGGCGTCCACCTTGGTCCAGTGGAAGAATTCGTGCCAGTTATCGAGGAAGATGTGGGAGAAGTCGCCGGCCGTCATCCGGCCCTCGTCCGACAAGGGCTCGCCGCCGGTGAAGATGCCGCCACCCGCGGCCAGCAGCGCCGCGCCGCCGCCGCCCGCCGAGACCACCACGGCCGCCGGACGCGAGGCGTAGGCGAGAGCGTAGATCACGCCGCCCAGAACCAGTGAAACCACGGCCAGAACCAGGCCGCCCATGGTCGAGAAGCTGCCGGCGCTGCCTGAGAAGCCAAACCAACTCACCTGCACCGTCGCCATCTGGAAGGCGCCCAGAACCGGATTCAGAATATAGTTGACCGCCAGTTGCGGCGCAATGCCCAGCACGATGGTGCCCGCGGCCAGGAAGCCCATGCCCCAGACCATGGTCGGCGGGGACTCGTGGGCGTCCTTGGTCGCCTTGGTCAAGGGGCCGAGGAAGACCGCGCTGGTCGCCTTGACGCCCAGGAAGACGGTGCCCAGCGAGACCGCCCAGGCCACCACGGCGGGAACAGCCCAGCCGGCCTGCAGGGCCGCCGCGTAGAGCATCCACTTGCTGGCGAAGCCGCTCATCAAGGGAATGCCCATCATGCTGCCGATGCCGATCAGCCACGAAAGCGTGGTCTGCGGCATCTTCTGCGCCAGCCCGCCCAACTGATTCATGTCGCGGGTGCCGGCGGCGTGCTGCACCGAACCGGCGGTCAAGAAGCAGCCGCCCTTGAAAAAGCCGTGGTTAAGGCAGTGCAACAGGCCGGCGACGATGCCCAGCGGCGTGCCGATGCCCAGGCCCATCATCATATAGCCGATCTGCGAGACCGTGGAGAAGGCCAGCATGCGCTTCAAATCGGTCTGCACCATGGCGTACATCACGCCCACGGCCATGGTGACGGTGCCAATCCACATCAGGGATTCATTGCCCCAGGCGTGTCCCCCGGCCTGCGGCCAGGCGCCGAAGCAGTGCATGCGCGCGGCCAGGTAGACGCCCGCCTTCACGTAGCAGGCGGCGTGCAGCAGGGCGCTGACCGGAGTCGGCGCGGCCATGGCCTCGGGAATCCAGGTGTGCAGCGGAAACTGCACCGATTTGGCCACCAGCGCCACCAGCATCAGCACAAAAACGCCGCCGGTGAAGGCGTGCGCCACGTGCGGATCGGTCCACAGGGCGCTGCCCGTGCGCTGATAGACCATCAGGATGGCCGCCAGCAGGCCATAGCCCGCGATGTGGGTCATCAGCAGCACTTTGCGCGCGCCCGCCACCGACTGGCTGTTGGTGTACCAGAAGCCCACCAAGCTGAACGAGCACAACCCCACCAACTCCCAACAGAGGTAGAAGAGGAAGAGGTTAGCGCTGTAAACCAGGCCCACAAAGCCGCCGATGAAGACCAGCATGGTGGCGAAGAAGCGCGTTGCGGACTTGTCATGCGCCATGTATCCAATCGAATACAAGAGCACAAAGGCGCCCAGGGCGGTTCCCATGAATGCAAAAAGAACGCTCAACGCGTCCACATGGAGGACCAGGGCCAGCGGCCCATCCCATTGCAGCAGATTAACTTCGATTGCCTGTCCGGCCTGAACCTTGGCTGTCATGCCAATGGCGATTACGGCAACGACTGCCGGCAGGCTGGTGAGAAAGGCCAGTATTCCCTTGGTCCGGGAGCTACAAAGCCTGGCGACGAGAATCTGCAGCGCGGCGCCCAGCAGAAGTGAGCATGGAGCAATCAAAACGAGGGTCGCGGCTGTCATATCAGGATCACTTGCAAATGCCCTGCCAAACCGGACCGAAAACGCTCATCGCGCCCCACCAACGTGACCAGGCTCACGGCCCAGCGCCGATTGCCCCGGCAATCAGGCTCCCGGCCTGGTAAAAACGCCCCCGGCCCGGCAAAAAAAACGCCGCCTTGGCAAGAATGTCCCCGGCCCCAGCGAAAATGCCCCAGGTTTCCACAGGCAAGGCGCCCGCCGTATCCATATTCATGCTCATTGTTGTGGATCGAGTGTTACATTATGGCCGAACATGCTCTAAAATGTAACATGGTTGGCAAGGCGGTTTTCCTATGTTGGCGCACCCTCCGGACCTGGGCAGGAAGGCTTGGGAGCAGTATCTCGAGAAGGACGAGCTGGACCCGCGGCTAGTGCGCGACATGGTCGCCAGCTCCTGGCAGCGCTGCCGCCTGCTCAACGTCAATCCCCTCGTCAGCTCCGGCGGCGAGGTCGAGCAGTTGCGCCTGCTCGAGCAGCGGCGCAGCGAAAAAGAGCAGTTGATCCGCGTCGCCCGCCCCTTCCTGCGCGACCTCTCCTACTTCGTCAGCGGCACCGACTTTCAGGTCATCCTGACGGACGAAAACGGCCTGCTGCTCGAGGTAGCCGGCGACGCCCGCATCGTTGACCGCACTCGCCGGGTCCACCTCTGCCCCGGCGCCGACTGGAGCGAGGCCAGCCGCGGAACCAACGCCATCGGCACCGCCATCGTCGAAAAGGCCCCGGTCGAGATCTCCGCGTGGGAGCACTTCCGCGCCGAGAACCAGTTCCTCACCTGCTCGGCGGCGCCCATCTTCGATTCGCTGGGCAAGATCACCGGCCTGATCGACGTCAGCGGCGACTTCCGCCAGGCCAATCCCCACACCATGGGGATGGTGGTCTCGGCGGTGCGCGCCATCGAGAGCCAGTTGCGCCTCGAGGACGCGGCCAACCGCCTCTACGCCGCCTCGCGCTACTCCAATGCCCTCTTGCACGGCATCACCGACGGCTTCGTGGCCATCGACGCGGCCGGCATCGTCACCGAAATCAACCTGCGCGGGGGCGAGATCTTCGGCGTCAACCCCGCCCTCGCCAAGGGCTTCCCCATGGAGAAGGTCTTCCAGAACGATGCTCCCCTACTGCAGGTGATCAAAAACGGCAAGGAGTACGAAAACCTGGAGATCCTCGTCGGCAAGACCGGAAAGCGCATCCGCAGCTCCGGCTCCGCCTTGCGCAACGAGTCCGGCGCCATCGTCGGCGCGGTCGCCTTTTTCCGCGAAACCGGTCCCAGCCAGCCCGTCCGCCGCGCCCCGGCGGTCTTCTGCTCCCACCGCTACGAATTCGACGACATCGTGGGCGACAGCCCCGCCATGCGGGTGGCCAGGGACTGGGCCGCGCTGGCCTCCACCTGCGCCTCCACCGTGCTGATCCTGGGCGAGAGCGGCACCGGAAAAGAGGTCTTCGCCAACGCCATCCACAACGCCAGCGCCCGCAGCCGCGGCCCCTTTCTGGCCATCAACTGCGCCGCCATGCCCGAGGGACTCATCGAAAGCGAGCTGTTCGGCTACAGCGACGGCTCCTTCACCGGAGCCCGCAAGGGCGGACAGGCCGGTAAATTCGAGATGGCCAACGGCGGCACCGTCTTCCTCGACGAGATCGGCGAAATGTCGCCCGGCATGCAGGCCAAGCTGCTGCGCGTCTTGCAGGAGCGCACCGTCAGCCGCATCGGCTCCTCTCTGGAAATCCCCGTCGACATTCGCATCATCGCCGCCACCCACTGCGATCTCAGCAGCGACGTCGCCGCCGGCCGCTTCCGCGAGGACCTTTACTACCGGCTGGCCGTCCTCGAGGTCAAAATCCCTCCCCTGCGCGAGCGCCGCCAGGACATTCCCCGCCTGGCCCGCGCGCTGATCGCCAAGCTCTCGGCCCGCCTCGAACGCCCCCCCGTCGAGATCGACGCGTCCTGCCTGCAAAGGCTCGCCGCCTACTCCTGGCCGGGCAACGTGCGCCAGATGGAAAACCTCCTTGAACGGGCCCTGATCCGCTCCCGCGGAGGCGCCACGCTGACCGCGGAAAACCTCGATCTGCCCGAACTGGATCTGCCCGAACTCGAACTGCCCGCTCCCGCCCCGGCCGCTCCCGAGCTGACGGCCCCGGGATCGCCCGCCCCGCAACTGCCCCTCCCCGAACGGCCTGTTCTGGAACCGCCGCTGGAAGGAGCCCTCCGCAACGCCGCCGGCAGCTCTTCCACCGGACAGCCCGCCGTCCCGCCGCCACCGGCCGCCAGCAGCCTGCGCGAGATCGAAAAACAGGCCATCGCCGAGGCCCTCAACGCCTGTCGGGGCAACATTCGCCAGACCGCCGCCCGGCTGGGCATTGCGCGCAACACCCTCTATCGAAAAATGCAGGATTACGGCCTGCTGCCCGCCGAAAACCGCTGAATCGGCTCCCGCAGGCCGCTGGATCGCCCCCGCCGCGCTTCCCCCGCACAACCTTATATAGGCCCCACCCGCGACAACCTCCTGGGTGCCCCACCCTCGCCGCGTTTTTGTTTTTGCGGCCAGGGTGGGCGGCAGAATGCCAGCCGGGCTTCAGTGAAGGGTACGGGCTTCAGCCCGTACATTAACCAGGCAAAACGAATGGGGCTTCAGCCCCCGAGGGAATCCCCTCCCATCAAGACCTGTTCTCTCTCCCCCCAGGCTCTCGTTCCAGAATGGAGCACGCGCCTATGCTCCATTTCTGAACATAACCCCTTGCCTGCCCCCTCAAGCCCGCCTGCCGGCCGACTGGGGCGAGGCTTTGCCCCGCCGCCAAGCCCCTCCTGGCCGCCCGCGGACGCCAACTCTCCTCTCCGGAGACCGTAACCGGCCGCCCCCCAAGCCCCGCCCAGCCGGTCTGGCACTTCACTTGCTAGCAAAGCTGGGGAGCCATGAGGGAAAACAGCAGCGGTGAAGGCGGCAGAACGCTGGGCACGACGGGCAGTCTCTGCCCCGTTTGCCTGCGCCGCATCGCCGCCGAGCGCGTTATCGAGGACAATGTCGTCTATCTCTGCAAATCCTGTCCCGAGCACGGCCCCTTCAAAACCGTAATCTGGCGCGGGCTTCCCTCCTACCAGGCCTGGGGCGAGGCCGCCCTCCATCTCTCCGCGCCTCCGGCCACCTGCGGCGCCGCCGCCGCCGGACAGTGCCCCTTCAACTGCGCCCTCTGCGCCGGCCATCTCCAGCACGCCGGCGCCGTCGAGCTCGAGGTCACCGAGCGCTGCAACCTCGCCTGCCCCGTCTGCTGCTCCGCGGCCGGCGCCAACCCCAGCCCCGACCCCAGCCTGGCCCAGATCGACGCCTGGTGCCGCGCCCTGCTGGCCGCCGGAGGCGCCTTCGCCATTCATCTCTCCGGCGGCGAGCCCACCGTACGCCACGACCTGCCCGAGATGATCCAGAGAATCCGCGCCCTCGGCTTCAATTACGTCCAGCTCAACACCAACGGCGTCCGCCTGGCGCTCGAAAAGGAGTACGCCAGCGAGCTGAAAGAGGCCGGCCTGAGCTGCGTCTCGCTGCAATTCGACGGCGTCACCGAGGAGGTCTTCGAGGCCATTCGCGGACGCCATCTGCTCGAAACCAAGCTGGCCGCCATCCAGAACTGCGCCGAGCAGCAGTTGGACGTGGTCCTGGTCCCCACCCTGATTCCCGGCGTCAACACCGGCCAGATCGGCGACATTCTGCGCACCGCCACCGCCCTGTCCCCCACCGTCCGCGCCGTCCACTTCCAGCCCATCAGTTATATGGGACGCTACCCCGGACTGCCCCAGAACGCCGACCGCATCACCCTGCCCGAGATCATGCAGCTGATCGAGCAACAGACCGCCGGCCAGTTCGCCGCCGCCAGCTTCCGCCCCGCCGCGGCTCAAAATCCCTACTGCGCCTTCCACGCCAGGTTCTGGCTCCAGCCCAATGGCGGTGTCATCCCCACTGCCCGGCCCGCCAACCCCGCCTGCTGCCGCCCCGCCCAGCCAGCAAATCTGACCACGCCCGGCCTGACCCCGCTGGACCTGGCGCAATCTGGTCTAACGCCGTCTGGCCTGACCCAACAGCCGCCCCTGATGCCTCCGCCGGCAACCAACCCCGCCAGCCTGAACGGATTTTCCGCGCAGCAAAGCACCTTTTCCAGCCAGCAAAAGCAAGCCTTCTGCATCTCCGCCATGGCCTTCCAGGATGCCTGGAACCTCGACCTCGAGCACCTCGACAAATGCTTCCTGCACGCTCTCAGCCCCAACCGCGAACTGGTCCCCCTCTGCGCCTACCGACTCACCGGCGCAAGAGGACAAAGACTCTCCCGAGCCCTCGCCGCCACACGACCTACCGAATCCAGCATCTAAGCCAAAATCCAAACCACCGCCTCCACCCCGATTGCGAGTCATTCCCGGCAATCTGCGCATGAATGCCCGCCTTCGCCCCGAGACAATTTACCGTTCCAAGCCGGAGTAGCGCCGGCCTGGATGATATTCTGGCCACCGTGGCGGGAAAAACCGGCTGGTAGAACGGAATAAATGTAATGCGGCCCGCGTTGGCTCTGCCGGCACGGCGAAGCAGCGAAACTTGCAGCTTTGCAACCGGATCGCCGAAAGCAAATCCACTCTCTGCAAAGGAATGAAGATGAACGACGATTGGCAGCAGCCAGTAACCATCCGCCCGATCGGAGTCGTGATCTCCGAGCTGAAGAACTTTGACCAGATCCCGACCTATCGCGAGGAGAGTTGCCTTTTGATCCGCGAGGATCTGACCGAAGGTTTGCTGGGCCTGGAACACTTCTCGCACCTGCACGTCGTCTACCGGCAGCACCGCCGCGAAGAGTGGAAGAGGCGCGCCCACATTCCCGAGGGCCAGGAGCAGCTCACCATGCCGTTGATGGGCGAGCCTACCTGCAAGGGCGTCTTCACTAGCCGCTCTCCGGCGCGGCCCTCCGGCATGGGTTCCTGCATCGTCGAACTTCTGCGGCGCGAGGGCAACCGGCTGTATGTCCGCGGTATCGATGCGGTGGATGGCACGCCCATCCTCGACCTGAAAATCTACATTCCGCGCTACGACAGTTTCCCCCTGGCCGATGCGCCGCTGCACTGGTGCCAGAAGACCGAGATGCTGACCACCTCCCGGCTGCTTCACTGGGACACGATGAACGTGGCCCTGACGCTGGGCATGAGAGCTGGCCGGCGAGCGATGCACGAACTCGGACTGACGCGCGGAGGCGCCACGCGCGCCGTGGTGCATGGAGGCGATTTCTTCGGCCAGGGAGTCGAGGCGGTGACGGGCTGCAGC
>Ga0326727_10020542_pt1 | contig 13102 bp, 13 predicted proteins | sample MB2enrmetagenome_FD_207643 | JGI IMG/M metagenome (GOLD analysis project Ga0326727, IMG submission 207643) | Lab enriched peat soil microbial communities from McLean, Ithaca, NY, United States - MB29MY | ecosystem: Environmental > Terrestrial > Soil > Wetlands > Peat | place: USA: New York...
AACTCCCCCTCCCTGAGAGGGAAGGGGGTTGGGGGGGAGGGTGATAAGGATACCAGGGGCGGCGCCCGGAGAAATGGAACCTCAGATGGGCAACACTACCGAGATCAAGGCCATCGGCATCGGCGGCATCGGCTGCGCCTTGCTGCCCTTCCTCTGCCGCTACCTGCAATATTCCGGGGAGCGGACCCGCCTCACCCTTATCGACGGCGACCATTTTGAACGGGCCAATGCCCCTCGCCAGGCCTTTACCCGACTGGGCAACAAGGCCGAGGTCAAGGCCCGGGAGCTGGCCCAGGAGTTCGAGGGAATGTCCTTGCGGGCTGTGCCGGAATACCTCACCGCCGCCAACCTCCACGACCTGATCAGGGAAGGGGACATCGTCTTCCTGATGGTGGATAACCACGCCTCCCGCCACCTGGTGGACGGGTACGCCACGGCCCTGCGGGACCTCACCCTGATCTCCGGGGGCAACGACTACGAAGACGGCAACGTCCAGCTCTACCTCCGGCGCGCCGGCCGGGATTTGACTCCCTCCCTGGGACGCTATCACCCCGAGATCGCCCAGCCCAGCGACCGCAGCCCCGCCGAGCTCTCCTGTGAAGAGCTCATGGCCGCGGGCGCCCCCCAGCTCCTGTTCACCAACCTCATGGTGGCCAGCCTGATGCTCAACGCCTTCTATACCCTGCGTCTGGGCTCCCCGGGCTATGGCGAAGTCTACCTGGATATCCGGCAAAATCTTTGCCGCCCCGTTACCAGGCCGGGATAATACCAGGTTGAGACCTCTACGAAAGTCCCTTCACCTGTCATTCCGAGGGAGCGGAGCGACCGAAGAATCTCATAATTTGCGAATGAATACGAGATCCTTCGCTTCGCTCAGGATGACAAAATGACTTTTAGAAGAGGTCTCAACTTGCTATAAGATGGCCGGGCCGGCGGGCTTCCCGGGCGGCGAGCCCCTACCTGACTGACCACGCCCGTGTTTGAAACGACCGGGAGCTCAGGTGGCCCGGAAAAAAAACTCGGGGGAACCCCGATCCGGGCTTCCCCCGCAAAATTAACGACAGCGGATCTGCTTGGTTGAGCTTTCCCTAGCCCAACGCCTTCACTTTTTTTACCCTTCTCTTAAACTTCTTTCCGGGGTAGCTCTGCACCCCCTCCGGTTTCACGATTTCCGCCATGAAATCATATTTCTGACACATGAAGGGATAGGCTTTGGGCTTGGCGTGGATATTCAGGCAGTAATAGGGCTTGCCGTCGCAGTAGATCGTTAGACCGAAGGCCCCGGTCCAGGAGATAAATTCTATCCAGCCATGTGCTGGGATCATGAGTGTGGCATCGCTATTTCCCGAGGGTACCGACACGTCACAGTTGGTTTTATTTTTAATTATTCCAGTATATTTCCGGGGAGTCTCTTTAAACCGCCGCGGTATGGGAAGCTCACGCATTTCCGGCAAGAACGACTCGTCGGGAAGAGGTTCAAAATACACCCCCTGCTGTTCCGTGCCAGCTACAGCGCCATTTGGGCCAGGTTTAAAGACTGGCGGAGAGGACGCGCTTTGCTCACCCGCCTGGGTCCGGTCGATGGCGCCCGCCAAACCCAAGCAGATTACTGCCACCAAGCAGATTATTTTCTCTCTCATGAGCCCACCCCCTTACTATTCAATCGGCTGGTGGCCAAAGGCCGAAGGCTCTTGAGCTTTTGGCGGCGCATACACGCTCTTCATCGACATCGGCCCAGGGTTAAATTGATATTCAATTATCCCGCCCGTTTCATCGTATTTAATCGAACTCAATCTCTTGCTGTAATTAATCATCGCAATGGACCTGGCAAAGGGCAGCGGGTCGCCCTGTGTCGGCGACGGATAGACCCTCAACCCTATCATGCCGGCCCCACCACTCCCGGATTTGGTATCGGATAAAAGGGGGCCGATGGCTCTCGCAGCGGAGGCGGCGCCGGTGCCGGCCCCACCGGCAAAGATGCCGAAATCGGCCACCTGCCCTTGGCGCACATCCCGATATTGGCCGCTGGCAAAGCCTTGTTGGTCAGTATCGATCAGGGTGGAGTTGTTCGCCGTAACGCATCCCCAAACCCCCAGAGCCATGATTAGCAGCAACAAGCCAATTTTTTTCATCACCTTCGCCCTCCCAAGGATTTCTCCTCAAGCTAACCTGTACTCCGTATTCTGAAAAAGGACATTGCAATTAAGTGCTTACGTTTAACCTTTAATTATTCCGGAAATTTTTGTCAAGAAAAAAATTAAAACTTCGTCCTTTTTTTACATAGGGAAAGAAACAAAACTGCCTAAACCCCTAAATCGACTACTATGACCTTATTAACTCTAACGAAAAATCAAATAAGGCAATCCCTGATTTTAAGGGGATAAATCCCTGATTTTTAAAGGGTTCGGGGTCTGTGGAGGAATAAATATTCCCGCTGAGAGGCTATCTTGGTTCCAAGGGTAAAGGGCTGTTGCGAAGTATCACCGGCTCGATGATAACTGGCCGCTTCTGAAATGTCTGAGAAGCTGTAAGACCTTTAAAAAAAGTTCTGGCGAGATTGGTGCAGATTCCGTAAGGCCCTTTTTACCAGGTAAATAGGGCGCCGAATTATCGGAAACAGCTTTATAGTCCTCGCAGCCAAAGTCTTTTCAGCCCGGCTCAGATAAGGCCAGGTTTTGACCCAGCCTACCGCGGCTCAGGGCTTCTCCTGGTCAACTTCCGGCAAATCCACCGTCTCACCGGTGAGGGCCGCCACTTCCGAAAGCAGGGCGCGGAGCAGCTCTTTCTCCGGCACCTGGCGCAGTTTGTGGCCCTTTTTGAACAGGACCCCCACCCCGGCGCCTCCAGCCACCCCGATATCCGCCTCCCGGGCCTCCCCCGGCCCGTTCACCACGCAGCCCATGATAGCCACCTTGAGGGGGGTGGTCACCGCCAGCAGGCGGCGCTCCGCCTCCTCCGCCAGTGAGAAGAGGTCCAGGCGGCAGCGGCCGCAGGTGGGGCAGGAAATCAGTTCTACCCCCCGCTCCCTGAGGTGCAGGGACCGGAGAATCTCATAGGCCGCCCGCACCTCCTCCACCGGGTCCCGGGTGAGTGAGACCCGTATGGTGTCGCCGATGCCTTGGGCCAGCAGCATGCCGATCCCCAGGGCGGACTTCACCGTACCGGCGATCAGCCCCCCGGCTTCGGTCACCCCCAGGTGCAAAGGATAATCCGTCCGGCGCGAGACCTCCCGGTAGGCCGCCACTGTCACCAAGACATCGGAAGATTTCAGGGAAATCTTGAAATCGAAGAAGCCCCAGTCCTCGAACTTCTTAACCCACCGGAGAGCGCTGGCCGCCAGGGCCGCGGCGGTAGGGGCCCCATACCTTTTCAGCAGGTCCGCCTCCAGGGAGCCGGCATTGACCCCCAGGCGCAGCGGCACGCCCCGTTGCCGGCAGGCCTCCAGCACCTGGCGGGTCTTCTTCTCCCCCCCCAGGTTGCCGGGGTTGATGCGGATGGCGTCGGCCCCCTGCTCCAGGGCGGCCAAAGCCAGACGATGATTGAAATGGATGTCGGCAATCAGGGGCAGCGGGCTCTCTTTTTTGATCTCCCCCAAGACCCGGGCCGCCTTCTGATCCGGCACCGCCAGCCGGGCCACCTCGCAGCCGGCCGCAGCCAATCTATGGAGTTGGGCCAGGGTAGCGCCCACCTTCCTGGTGTCGGTGTTGGTCATGGACTGCACCACCACCGGGGCGCCGCCGCCGATCTGCACCGGGCCGATGCGGATGGCCCGGGTAGGCTTGCGTTTTATCCGCAGGGTTTCATCCTTCTGAGACATACAAGCCTCTTTCAAAAGTCATATTCAGTAGCGAAATCAACGTTATTGACTTGTTCCCTCCCCCTTGAGGGGGCGACACCGGGAGGGGGTGGTGAAAGTAGTTACGCATTATCCAATAGTTACCAAAGACTGACGCCCCCCTCCCCCTAACCCCCTCACCCCGTGGGGAGGGGGAAAAAACGACTTAACCAGTTTAACCTGACTTTTGCAAGACCCTCATATGCTACTCAAATTTTAGCGGAATCGGCTCGCTGACGCAAGTCGCCGCCACGTTCTCCGCCGGGGCGGGACCTTCCACTGAGCCAAATTACATAAGGCCTCATTTTTACAGGGCTTTTTCACCGATAAAGGGTTTTGTGCCGATTTCTCTTTTCCGTTTTCCCGGGAAGCGCAAACCTCTAGAGATCTACTTCCAGTGGACCCAGGTCGGTGATGCGCTCCGGCTGCCAGCGGGGTTGATCATCCTTGTCGAGGAGGCGCGCCCGGATGCCCTCCAGGTAGTCGGGGTGCTGCACCATGAAGTGGGCGGCCCGGGCCTCCCGCCGGAAGACTTCCGGCAGCGGCCGTCCCTGGTTGGCCCGCAGCAGCTTCAGGGTCAGGGCCAGGGCCGTGGGGGAGCGCTCGGAGATATGCCGCAATACCTCCCCACAGATTTCCAGCTCCGGGCTGCACTGACTGAGGGACCCCAGGATTTCCCCCAGGCTCTCTTTACCCGCAAAATGCTGAGCCACCCAGGCGTCCAACTCCGGCCGGGGCGACCAGTCCTGCCTGGCGTAGGCCGGAAGCCAGCCCTTCATCCGCCTGACCGCCTCTTCTCTTACCAAAAATCCCGGCGCCAGGCGCCCGGAGATCTTGGCCAGGTCCTCCAGGAGGTCCATCAGACGAGGGGATGACGCCAGGTGGGTGGCCAGTCCCAGACGGACGCATTCGCCCCCCACCGCCTCGTAACCGGTGAGGGCCAGGTACTCCGGATAGCCGGGGGGACAGCGGGCATGCAGCCAGCCGCTGGCCCCTACATCCGGGAAAAAACCGATTCTGGTCTCGGGCATGGCCATGCGGCTGCGCTCCGTGACCACCACCAGGTCCGCGCCTGCGGCCAGACCCAGGCCGCCCCCCATAGTGATGCCATCCGCCAGAGCCACCACCGGTTTGGGAAACTGGTGAAGCAGCAGGTCCAGGTCGTACTCTTCCCGGAAAAACTCGTCGGCCAGGAAAGGCGCCCGGCCCTGTAGGGCCCGGGCCAGTTCCTTCAGATCGCCGCCGGCGCAGAAGCCCCGTTCACCGGCGCCGGAGAGGGCGATCAGCCTTACCCCCTCGTCCTCCCGGGCCTCATCCAGAAGCCCGCGCAGCCGCCGGATCATCTCCAGGTTCAGGGTGTTGAGGACCCGAGGCCGGTTGAGGACCAGGTTTAACAGGCCACCCCGGTGTTGCACCAGGATTGGAGATTCTTCTTGCTCAGCCATGGTTAACAGGACCAGACCCAAAATCCGTTTTCTGTTTTCTTTTTTCTGTTTTCTGAGGCCATCTTGCCTTATTGCGGTTCAAGCTCCCGAGGTATTAATCGACGGGAGAAGCCTGACAGGCTGTCAAAAATGGCCCCAAAACCCGGGCTGTGCCCGCCGAATTTTGCCGGCTACCGCCCGCTCAATACGGCTATCTTTTCCGTCCATAAAGGATGAGTTGGGGCATTTCCACGTTGCCCATGAAGGGGATGGCAGCCTGGATGGTCTCCAGGCGCTGCAGCTCATAGCCAGGGAATTGCGCCTTTAATTCTCGGGGAGTGGGGAAATGATGCACCAGTTTGCCGTCCGGAGTGGCGATGTTCACCAGGGTGCCGGGCTCCAGCTTCCGGGTCCCGGGCAGCATCACCCTGGCCGCGAACTCCCGGGGTGAGACATAAATGAACAGATGCGCGCCAACCTTCAAGACCCGGTCCAGCTCCCGGCAATATTCCCGAAAAGTGGCGGCATCTCCGTGATTGATTACATTGATGCTGACGACCAGATCGAAGCGGCGCGTTGCTACGGGCAAACCGCGCAGATCGGCCTGAAGCAACGGAGCCGATAAGGCGGCGGCTTGGAGACGGCCCTTCAGAACCCGGAGGACCGAGGCCTCCCGGTCCACCCCCACCACCTGGAAGCCCTCCTGCGCCAGGGGCAGGAGGTGGCGGCCCACGCCGCAGCCCGCATCCAGGACCCGGCGGCAGCCCGCCAGCCTTAGCTCCGGCAGCAGGGCCAGGAACTCCGGATTGGGCTGAAGCTCTTGCATTTTTGGAGCTTCGAAGATTTCCCCCCAATCGGTCATGTCGGTCTCGCATGAACAGGTTCTGGATGTCAAGAAAGTTATCTATTCAAGTTCGCCCCGTCAATCTTCTTTTCTTATCAGGGTCTTCTGTTTATAATCACGGAGGCGCTTAATTGCAAAAATCGGCTAGCTCCTCTGAGGTGAGACATGATTCCCAGATACAGCCGCAAGGAAATGGCCCGCATCTGGAGCGAAGAGAACAAATATACCACTTGGCTCCAGGTGGAGCTGGCGGCCATGGAGGCCATGGCGGAGTGCGGCATCATCCCCCGGGAGGCGCCGGCCCGGGCCTTCGGCAAGGCCGCCTGCGACGTGGAGCAGATCCTGGCCCTGGAAGAAAAAACCCATCACGACGTGGCCGCCTTTGTGGACCAGGTGGCCGCCTGCCTGGGGGAGGACGGCCGCTACTTCCACTTCGGGCTCACTTCCTCGGACGTACTGGATACCGCCCTGGCCCTGCGCCTGAAGGAAGCCGCCGACCTTTTGCAAGCCGATCTGGATGAGCTGCTTACGGTCCTGAAAGAGAGGGCCTATGAATTTAAGGACTTGCCCATGGTGGGCCGCACCCACGGGGTGCATGCCGAACCCATTACCCTGGGATTGAAATTCTCCTTGTGGTTTGCCGAATTCCAACGGCACCGCGCCCGTCTGGCGGCGGCCCGCCAAACTATCGCGGTGGGCAAGCTCTCCGGCGCGGTGGGCACCTTTGCCCACCTGCCCCCGGAGGTGGAGGCCAAGACCTGCGCCCGCCTGGGGCTTACCCCGGCGCCCATCTCCACCCAGGTGATTCAGCGGGATCGGCACGCTGAATACTTCCTCACCCTGGCCTTGATCGGCGCCAGCGTCGAGAAGGTGGCCCTGGAGATCCGCCACCTGCAGCGCACCGAGGTGCGCGAGGCCGAGGAGTTCTTCGCCGCCGGCCAGAAGGGCTCTTCCGCCATGCCCCACAAGCGCAACCCGGTCCTGTCCGAGAACCTCTGCGGCCTGGCCCGGCTGCTCCGGGCCAATGCCCTGGCGGCCCTGGAAAATGTGCCCCTGTGGCACGAGCGGGACATCAGCCACTCCTCGGTGGAACGGCTCATTGCCCCGGACAGCACCGTGCTCCTGGACTTCATGCTGGCCCGCCTGACCCGCTTGCTAAAGAATCTCACGGTTTATCCGATAAATATGATCAAGAACCTCAACCTCACCCACGGCCTGATCTTCTCCCAGGGACTGCTGCTGGCGCTGATTGGCAAAGGCCTGAGCCGGGATGCGGCTTACCGGTTGGTGCAGCGCCCGGCCATGCAGGTTTGGGAGCAGGGAGGCGAGTTTCTCTCGCGGGTGCAGAATGATGCGGAGATCTCCCGGCATCTGACCCCGGCGGAACTGGCGGCCATCTTCGACCTGGGCCGCTCCCTGCGCCATGTCGATGCCATCTTCGCCCGGGTGTTTGGGGAATGAGCAGTGAGCCTTGAGGGGCCGCGGTCAAGGGCAGGTGCGATTCCGTAGCCGCAGGCTTTAACCTGCAAATTAAGAGTGGGATGGGTAGAGACAAATGGCACACGGTAATCTCGACGAAAAATTTAGCCCCGGTCGTCTTCTGAATCGCCCTTTTCTAATAATCCTGTTGATTTTTTGCGCCTGTTCCGCCAAAGAACCACCCTTGAGTCCCGCGGCGGCCTCTTTTAAGCAAGAGGTCAAAGCCTGCCTCGAGCGGCTGGCGGCGCCGCTGCCCGGACCGGTAGCCCGACAGGACGTGCCAGCCATCAATAAGGTTCTTCTGGCAAAAGTCGACCCGGCTATTAAACTCTGCCGCATGTGCCCTTTCCAGATCGGTGTCCTGAACCAGGTTGGAGACATTCTGGCAAGGTATCCCGAGAAAAAAGAGGGGGCCTTTAATTTCTCCGGTTATGGTTTGTTTGATCAGGTCATGAAAAGCCACAGAACCTCCCAACAACGCTTCTTTTTGCAGGACGGCTCCGAGATTTATATCATTGTGGTCCCACTCCTCCATGAGGGGCAGATGATAGGGCTGCTGGGCCTAAGCCTGGACGAGGCGGAAGCGTTGCACCGGTGGGGTCTGACCGATAAAGAGTTCCTGGCTCTGGATTTTAATAATTAGCTCAACCTGGTACGAGATTCGCAGGCCCAGAAGAGTCAATTTGCGGGACTGGCGCTTTCCGGGATGCTATGGACCACTCTTCCCAACCGAGTCGCAGCTTCAACTTTAAGGTGGCCGGCCAGCAAGGCCAGGAACTCCATCTCGCCATCTCCGGCCGCCTCGCCCTGGAAAATTTGAGCCACTTTAACTCGGAGGTCGCGGCCCTGCTGGCAAGAATGACCCCCAGCAAGCTGACCGTGGACCTGGCCGGAGTGGAATATCTGGACAGTGCCGGAGCCTTGGGGCTTTTACAGCTCGAGAGCGAGTCCAAGGCCAGGTCCGTGCCCCTGGAGTTTGTCAATCCCACCGAGAAGGCTAAGGGTATCATGGGCCTCATCGATCAAGAAGCCCTGAGGACCCCTCCTTTGATCAGGGAGCGGGGAAGCGCCAATGTGGTGGAGCAACTGGGTGAGGGCAGCCAGCATTTCGTTAAAGATCTGGTGGAAGTGACCTCTTTTCTGGGGGCGCTCCTCATCAGCCTGATGCAAGCCATGCTTAACCCTCGTGCGGTCCGCTGGCAGGACGTAGCCTACTATATGAAAAGGGCGGGGGCGGATGGGCTGCCCATCGTGGGCCTCCTCAGCTTCCTCCTGGGACTTATCATCGCCTTCATGTCTTCGCTGCAGCTCAAACAATTCGGGGCTAATATCTATGTGGCCTCCCTTCTGGCCATTGGCATGGTCAAGGAACTGGGTCCCATCATGACGGCCATTCTGGTAGCCGGGAGGTCGGGATCTGCCTTTGCCGCGGAAATCGGCACCATGAAGGTCAATGAGGAGGTGGACGCCCTGGTGACCATGGGTTTCGACCCCATCAAGTTTCTGGCGCTCCCCAAGGTCCTGGCAGCCATGTTAGTGGTGCCTCTCCTCACCGTTTACGCCGATATCTTCGGGATCGCCGGCGGCCTGGTGGTGGGGATCATGGGTCTGGACCTGACCGCTTACGCTTACCTGAAGGAAACCCAGACCAGCCTCACCTTGTTGGATATCATCCTCAGCCTCCTTAAGTCGGGAGTCTTTGCCTTGCTCATTGCCGGCATCGGGTGCCAGCGGGGGATCCAGGTGCAGGGGGGGGCCGCGGCGGTGGGTTCCGCCACCACCTCGGCGGTGGTGGCCGCCCTGTTTCTCATTATTGTCACGGACTCAGCCTTCGCCCTGGCTTTTCAATATTTGGGGGTTTAAGCGGCATGTTGTTCATTTAAGCGCTAGAAGTTGATACTAGGTCGTTCGCTCAGCATGACAAAAACAATGTAGGGTGGGCACTGCCCACCAATTCCTTAATAGGAAACTCCTTGGAAAACGCCAGTCAAGACCCGGTCATCGTGGTGGATGGACTCACTGCCCGCTTTGGGGAGAACACCGTTTTCGAACGGGTCAGCTTCCAGGTTAACCGGGGGGAAATCCTGGTGATTCTGGGAGGAAGCGGCTGCGGCAAATCCACCCTGCTCAAACACCTGATCGGCCTCTATCGGCCCGCGGCGGGGAGAGTGCTGCTCAACGGCATTGATATTATGACGGATGACGAGAGAAAGCTGCGCTCCTTAAGAGAGGGGTTCGGGGTACTCTTTCAATCCGGCGCCCTCTTTGGTTCCATGACCCTGGCCGAAAACGTGGGCTTAACCCTTCAGGAATTTACCGACCTCAATGAGGAAACCATCGATCTCATCGTGAAGATGAAACTGGCCATGGTGAATCTGGCCGGGTATGAAAACCACCTGCCTGAAGAGATCTCCGGGGGGATGGCGAAACGCGCGGGACTGGCCCGGGCCATGGCGCTGGACCCTTCGGTACTCTTCTTTGATGAACCTTCAGCCGGATTGGATCCCGTAACCGCGGTGGAACTGGACATCTTGATCAAAAGCATCAATGCCGGGATGGGCACGACCATGGTGGTGGTCACCCATGAACTGGAGTCGATTTTTGCTATTGCCCACCGGGTGATCATGCTGGATAAGACCGCCAGGGGAATCATCGCCGAAGGCCTCCCCCGGTACCTCAAGGAGCATTCCTCGGACCCGCGGGTGAAAAACTTCTTTAACCGCAAGCCTCTCAGCAGCGACCACCTTAAGGAACCATAAATATGGCCAGGAAATCTACCAACTTTATTCTGGGGCTCTTCGTGATCCTGGGATTCTTATTAGCAGTGGCCGGCATCATCTGGGTGGGAGCCAGCAGCTTCTTTCAGAAGGGGCAACGCTACATCTCTTACTTCGACGAATCGGTGGAGGGCCTGCAGGCGGATTCCGACGTCAAATACCGGGGCGTAGATGTGGGCCGGGTGGAGCAGATTCAGGTAGCGCCCGATAATAAACTGGTCGGGGTGGTCATGAAGATCAACTTGCGGGGTGATTTACCCAAGACCACCATAGCCCAATTGAGGAGCGCGGGCATCACCGGAGTAAAATTCATCGGGCTTGACCGGCCCGAACCCGGGGAGCGAGCCCTGTCGCCCCAAATTGACTTCTTTTCCGAATATCCCATAATCCCCACCCGCCCTTCCGAGATCCAGCGTCTCCTTGCCGCAGCCAACGTCATCCTGGAAAAGTTCCAACAGATTGACACAAAAGGGATTTCCGACCAGGTCATGCTCACGACTAAGGCTATGCAAAACTTCTTGCAGGGCAAGGAGATGACCGGAATCCTGGTGAAACTGCATGGCACTGCGGGAAATCTGGATAGGCTCACCGGCCGGCTCGATGATAAGGTCAGCGCCAAAAAGCTGGACGAGATTCTGGGTGGGACCCGGGATTCCATCAAGCAGATCAATGAACTCCTGGCCAGTGTCCAGAAAGACTTGCAGGCCATGAAGCTTCCGGAAACGGTTTCCCGATACCGCACCGTCGCCCGGGACGCCGCGGCGCTCTCCGACAATCTCCAGCGCGCCTCGTCCTCCCTGGACCAATTCCTGGACCGCCTCAAGGAGCGGCCGCCGGATCTTTTTTTCGGCAAATCGCCTGAGAAAAGATGGAATGAATAACCCAAGGTGAACCGATGAAAAAACTTGAACTCTGGCCGCGGCCGCCCCGTCCGCTGATAACCCTGATGATCGGGTTCTTCCTGATTTCCCTGTTATCGGGATGTGGAAAACCGCCCAATGCGATGGAGAAATATATCCTGGAATACTCCTCTCCAGTGATCGGGGGCCGCCCCCAGCTCGATCAGAACCTCACGGTGGAGCAGTTCGCAGTGGCGCAGGCTTATAACAGCATGGATATGGTTTATCGGCCCAGCCCTTATGAAAGTGGCGTTTACCGCTACCACCGCTGGCGGGTCAACCCCGGGTACCTGGTAACGGACTATCTCATCAGGGACCTGAGGAACTCCCGGCTGTTCCGGGGGGTGTTTCTGGGCCCCAACTCCGGGAACAGCCGCTACCAATTGGAAGGGACGGTGGAAGATTTCCAGGAACTCGATGAACCCGAGGGCTGGAAGGCCTCCCTGGCCATTAATGTTACCCTGCTGGATACCGCGCAGGAGCTAATGCCGCAAAGGGTGGTATTCCAGAGAAATTATCGGGCCGCGGAGCCACTGGTTCAGAAGACGCCCCAAGGCCTGGCCCAGGGGATGAGCCAGGCCATGGAGAACGTATCGGCTCAGATCATCAATGATGTTTACCAGGCCTGCCATAACAGGCCGGTGGTCCATGAGAAGTAAGGCGCTGCCCGACCCTGGAACAGGGCCTGGGATCCGGCGGCCAAAGGCTGCTCCCGCTGCTGCACGAGTCCGCATCGCATCCATGTTTTAGAAGCTTTCCTGGAGAAGTGCCGGTTCAGGCGATCCGCAAGTTAACTTATTCAGACTTAAGGTTATCTAACATAGCAGATCAGGCGTGTTAGGAACCAAGCACGGAGACCCTCAGGCTTGAAGCCACGCCAGAGTTCATTGGGCAAACAAAAGACAACTTTCGGGGGTAAATATGAAAAGGCCAATTCTGTTTTTGATGCTGGTAATTTTGTTGGCTGGAGGCGCGATCGGCGCGATGTCCACATTTTCCCAGGCGCAGGTCTATGCACCGCCCCCCCCGCGTCCCGTAGCAGTGACACCGTGGGTTGGGAATAATACGCCCTGGACCTTTTACAAAGGTGATTGGTTCATGAATGGGATCCTGTATTACTTTTTCGGCCCTAGATATGGATTTGCTCCGTATTACGCATATTCTCAGGTCTATATCGTCAGACCCAATAACTGGTATGCGCCGGGGTGGAATTCGTGGTATCAGGGACATCCTGAATACTGGAATAATTTTGAGCGACAGCATCCTGAATGGCGCGGACACCAGATTGGTCGGCACTATGACCAGAATTTTTATAACCGGTACCATCGCGGCCAGGGGGGAGGTTGGAATCAAGGATTCCAGGGCGTTCGTCCCCAAGGGACCACCGGTCATGGAATTAGTTCTCAAGGGACCACCGGTCACGGATTTAGTCCTCAAGGGACCACCGGTCGTGGATTTACCCCGCAAGGAACCACCGGTCATGGAATTAGTTCTCAAGGGACCACCGGTCATGGAGGTCACCCTTTGGTAACTAGTCCTGGAGGTCGTCCCTCCGGGACTGCCGGTACTGGAGGTCATGGCCCTGTAACCACCAGTCCTGGAGGTCACCCTGCGGTAACTGGTACTGGAGGTCATCCCTCTGGAGCAGGTTCCAGCGGTGGTACCCCTGGGAAAACTCCTCCCCATCAGCCGTAGTTCTCCTACTAGGTGCAAGTTCCCAGATCGCCCTACCTGGGGCGATCTGGGATTATTTTGAAAGCGAAATCAAAGTCTCCCTTGTTTGACTCATTAAACCCGCTACATTAAAGTCAAGTTTCGCACCAAGTCTTAATGGGAGCGGAAAA
>Ga0326727_10020543_pt1 | contig 13101 bp, 7 predicted proteins | sample MB2enrmetagenome_FD_207643 | JGI IMG/M metagenome (GOLD analysis project Ga0326727, IMG submission 207643) | Lab enriched peat soil microbial communities from McLean, Ithaca, NY, United States - MB29MY | ecosystem: Environmental > Terrestrial > Soil > Wetlands > Peat | place: USA: New York...
CTGAAAAGCTATGCGCGTCTCCGCTCCTCGCAGATGGGCTGCGCAACGGAGAACGTGCTCACCATGCGGCTCGACCTTTTCGGAGCGCGCTATCGAGAACCTGCGCAGGTAGTCAACTTCTATGCGGCGCTGCTGGCGCGGGTGCGCGCGCTGCCCGGAGTGCAGGCCGCCGGATTTGTCGAAGCGGTTCCAGGGCAGGGCTACTGGGAAGACAATGGCTTCTCCGTTGTCGAGCATCCTCCCCTGCCGCAAGGGAAGGGGCAATTCGCCATCTTCCGCACGGCCGATCCAGGCTATTTTGCGGCCATGGGCATTCCCATGCTGCGCGGAGATACCTTCGACGCAAACCGCCAACTCGACCAGGCCAATCAAACGGTCATCAGCGATTCCTTTGCCAAACAGTATTTTCCCAACGAGGATCCGATCGGAAAGCATTTGCGCACAGGTATGGGCGGCAAGGTTTACGAGATCGCCGGGATCGTGGGCGATACCCGCTACACTCCCGCGGAAGATCCAAAGCCCATGCAGTACTACCCGCTGGCCGCGGGGTTCACGAACAATGGAACACTGGTGATTCGGGCCAACCGCAATGTGGAGCAGTTGGCCATGCCCGTGCAGCATGCGATCGCGGAGATCGACCATGACTTGCCGGTCTCCGATGTGCTCACCATGGATCAGCTTCTCGACAAGTCCACTATAGATGAGAGCTTCAACGCAACCTTGTTTCTAACCTTTGCCTCGTTATCCCTTCTGTTGGCGGGGGTGGGCTTGTTCGGCGTGCTATCCTACATCGTTTCGCAGCGAACAAGTGAGATAGCGATTCGATTTGCGCTGGGAGCGCAGCGAGAGCGGGTGCTGGCGCAGGTGATCTTCGATGGCTTGCGGCCAGCCCTTGTAGGGCTTGCGTTTGGACTCGTGGCCAGCGTCGCGGCAACACGGCTGGTTGCATCGATGCTCTATGGAACGCGTCCGCTCGATCCGGCGGTCTATGCGCTGGTGACCGGCTTGTTGCTTATCTTCACGATTCTGGCTTGCGCGTTGCCTGCCTGGAGGGCATCTCGCCTCGATCCTATCCTTGCTTTGAGATCGGAGTAACACAATGATCGAAATGAAAAACGTTGAACGCAGTTACAAGACCGGACCCACCGAAACCTGGGTGCTGCGCCGCATCGGAATCACCATTCGCGAAGGCGAATTCGTCACTGTGATGGGTCCGTCGGGGGCAGGGAAATCCTCGCTGCTGAACGTGCTGGCGCTGCTCGACGACGGCTGGAAGGGTGAGTACTGGTTCGGCGAGACCGCCGCGCACACGCTCAACCGCAAACAGCGCGCCGATCTCGCCCGCCAGCGCATCGGCATGGTCTTCCAGAGCTATCATCTGCTCGATGATTTGACCGTGGCCGAGAACATTGACCTCCCGCTCTCTTACAAGAACCTGCCCGCCGATGAAAGGCAGGGGATGGTGGCCAACATTCTCGACCGCTTCCAGATCGTGGCCAAGAAGGACTTATTCCCTTCGCAGCTCTCCGGCGGACAGCAGCAACTCGTCGGCATTGCACGCGCCGTAGTGCATGCGCCCGCGCTGCTCTTAGCCGACGAACCTACCGGCAATCTGCACTCCACGCAGGCGCGCGAAATCATGGATCTCTTTTGTGAACTCAATCGCGCTGGCACGACCATCGTGCAGGTGACACATTCAGATGAGAACGCGCATTATGGCAAACGCATTATCGAACTGCGCGACGGCTGGATGACGCGCGACGTGATTCTTGAACAAAGGACGACGGAGGTCGGCAAACCGTGAAACAAACCAAGACAAGTCTGGCTAGACGCGCACAGGCCGTGGCCGCGATTCTCCTGTTGCAGTTGAATCTTGCTCTGGCCGTAGAACCGGTGACAGCCCCGGCTCCCGCGCCGGTGCAAGCGGCTCAAAGCCGCGTTCCCTTCGAGCAGTTGCAGCGGCCTTCGCGCAATCCCTTCGACGCCTATCGAGGCAAGGCCGCGCCGCCCCCGGTGCTTGAGAATTCCATGCGCATCAATTCACTGGTGCGGGACGGCAAGCTCTACCTCTCGCTGCACGATGCCATCGATCTGGCTCTCGAAAACAATCTCGATCTGGTGATTGCGCGTTATAACCTGCCCATTGCCCAGATGGATATTCTTCGCACTAAGGCAGGCGGCCAGGTGCGCGGCGTGAATACCGGCGTAGTGCAGGGAACGCCCGGTGGCGGCCAGGGCGCGGCTGGCGCGGGCGGAGGCGCCGGAGGCACTACGGGCGGCGCGGGCGGCGCGGGCGCCGGCGCATCCGGCATTGTTTCGTCCACGCTGGGAACCGGTACCGCCGTTTCTAACTTCGATCCCGTCCTCTCCGCGCAGGGATATGTGGATCACACCGCGCAGCAGCTCTCCAACTTTCAGCTTGAAGGTGTGAACGTATACAAGATCAACACCATTGCCGGTACCGTGGGCTACAGCCAGGCCTTCGCCACCGGCGGCAACCTGCAGGTGAACTGGGTGAATGCCCGGCAGACGTCGAACGGCATTTACGACTTTTTCAGCCCGCAGTTGAACTCCAACGTGCAGGCAATCGTATCGCAGCCGCTTCTGGCCGGCTTCGGGTTTGGACCGAATCTGCGCTTTCTTCGCATTGCCCGGACCAATCAAAAAATCTCCGGCATCGCCTTCAAGGCGCAGGTGATTGCCACCGTAACGCAGATTTGCGATCTCTACTGGGATCTGGTGAGCGCCTACGATAACGAGCGGGTTGAAGAGCACTCGGTGGCCTTCGCAACGGAGACCTTGAACACTAGCCGCAAGCAGCTTGAGTTGCAGGCCATTCCAGAGATGGATGTGCTGAAGGCGGAAGGTGAATTGGCCAACCGCGAACAGGAACTGACTGTGGCCCGAACCAATCTGGAGCTGCAGGAACTCTATATGAAGAACGCCATCACGCGAAGCCTTGACGATCCCGTCCTTGAAGAGATGGCGGTGGTGCCTACCGACCGGATCGGTAACACCACGGCAGGCGCTCCAGAGCCCACTCAACAGATGATCGAAAAGGCCCTCAAAAACCGGACCGAACTGGCCGAATCAGCGCTGGACCTGCAAAATCGCGAGCTGAGCCGCAAGACCGCACGCAACGCCCTGTTGCCCTCGCTCAGTATTTATGGGGTCTATGCCGGAACCGGGCTGGCCGGCGAAAAGAGTTCCAATTACTATCCAGGAGGGTCGGGGATTACTTCCACCTTGCCCACCGGATATAGCGGCGCCCTGCAAAGCGCGTTGGATAACAGCGCGCCCGAGTACCGCGTCGGTCTTCAGATGAGCATCCCGCTGCGCAACCGCATCAACAAGGCCGACCAATACCGCACCGAACTGGAGTACCGGCAATCGCAGGTATATGCTGAAGAATTAAAGAAGCGCATTCACATCGAAGTCCGCAATGCGCGTTATGCTCTAGAGCAGGGCGCCAGCCGCGTGGATGCGGCCCGCAAGGCGCGTGACCTGGCGCAACGCACGCTGGACATCATGCAGAAGGAACAGCAGCTCGGCGCGGGATCGAACCAGCAGACGCTCGCGGCCGAGCACGATCTTTCGCTGGCAGAGTCGGCGCTGGTAACGGCTGAAACCGCGTACGAGAAGGCGCGCATCGAAGTCAAGCGCGCCACCGGCTCCATACTGGAGGAGTACGGCATCTCGATAGAAGACGCCAAGGCCGGCACAGTGGAGGCGGACCATATCCATTAAAGAGCCAATCCGGGTTCTGGTTGCGGACGATCAGCCGCACATCCTTGAGGCGGTAGAGTTGTTGCTCGCCCCGCAGGGAATCGGCGTGGACTGCGTGCGTTCTCCCCGGTTGCTGCTTGAAGCGCTGAGCCAAAGCGACTACGACGTGCTGCTGATCGACCTGAACTACACCCGTGACACGACTTCCGGCCAGGAAGGCCTGGATCTGCTGGCGCGCATCCAGGAGTTTGATGCGCGCCTGCCGGTGATTGTGATGACCGCCTGGGGAAATATCGACCTGGCGGTTGAGTCCATCAAGCGCGGTGCCCGCGACTTCATCCAGAAGCCGTGGGAAAACGAGCGGCTAGTCTCGCTGGTTCGCGTCCATGCCGAACTGCGCCAGGCGCTGCGCCGCGCCAGACAACTGGAACTCGAGAACAGCCTGCTTCGCGCCGAAGGCATGCCGGAGTTTGTGGCCGCCGCGCCCGCCATGAGGCCGGTGCTGGAGTTAATCTCGCAGGTCGGGCCTTCCGACGCTAATGTGCTCATCACCGGCGAGCATGGGACGGGCAAGGAAATCGTTGCCAAGTTGCTCCACGCCGCCTCGCCCCGATCCCGCATGGCGCTGGTCGTCGTGAATGCCGGCGGGCTGCCCGAGGGAACCTTCGAGAGCGAGATATTCGGCCATGTGAAGGGTGCTTTCACCGACGCGCGCACCGATCGCGTGGGCCGTTTCGAGTTGGCCAATGGCGGAACACTTTTCCTGGATGAAATCGCCAACGTGCCCCTGCGCCAGCAGGCCAAGCTGCTGCGCGTGCTGGAGACCGGTGAGTTGGAGCGTGTTGGCTCGTCGCAAACCCGGCGCGTGGATGTGCGCATTCTTTCCGCCACCAACGCCCTGTTAGAGGAAGAGGTCAAAGCCGGCAACTTCCGCGAAGATTTGCTCTTCCGCATTAACACGGTTGAGATTCACCTCCCCGCTTTACGCGACCGGCGCGAGGATATTCCGCTGCTGGCCATGCACTTTCTCGGCCGCAACCGCGCCCGTTATCGCAAACAGGTCAAGGGCTTTTCTCCGGCTGCCATGCAGCAAATGATGCAGTATCCGTGGCCGGGCAACGTGCGCGAACTGGAGCACACCGTGGAGCGCGCGGTGCTCTTGTGCCGCGGCGAGGAAGTTGAACCGGCCAACCTGGCCATCACCGCGACTAAGGCCTCTTCGCAGTCGTTTGAGAATATGAGCATCGACGAGGTCGAGGCTATGCTGATCCGCAAGGTTACGCGCCGCTATGACGGCAACATCTCGCAGGCTGCCGAGGCCCTGGGCCTGAGTCGCGCGGCGCTCTATCGCCGCATCGAAAAATATGGGCTCTGAGAATCGCAAACGACGGCATCGGCGCTCGGCCCTGCGCCGGGTGTGGCTTTATTGTCTTCTGCTCTTGCTGCCGGCGCTGATCTTCGCCGCCATTGTTGGCTACCAGAACAAAACCAGCTTCGCGCCGGCGCTTCTCGTCGCCTGTTGCCTGCTTTTGTATCTGGCAATAGTGGCCGCTTCGCTGATTGAGAGTGTGATCCGCCCCTTGCAGACGCTGTCCAACGTGGTTTCCTCGCTTCGCGAGGGTGATTACTCCTTTCGCGCGCGTGGCGCAGGCGCGCCCGGAGATGAATACCGGGACGCGCTCGCCGAACTGGCTTGGGAGGTCAACGCACTCGCCGATCTATTGCAAAAGCAGCGCGTGCGTTCGCTCGAGGCCACTGCGTTGCTGGCTCGCATTCTTGAGGTCATGCATGCGCCCCTGTTTGCTTTTGACCGCAACAACTCGCTTCAACTGGTCAACAACGCCGGGTTAAAGTTGCTGGGTTTGCCTCATGCCCGCTGCTTCGGCCACACCGCCAGCGAACTGGGCCTCGAAGAACTGCTTGCCGCGCCTGACCAGAGCATCCACTCGTTCGGCGCAAAGCCTACACGTTGGCTTCTGCGCAAGGCGGCCTTCCGTCAGGACGGTATGCCGCACATGATGCTGTTGCTGGCGGATGTGAGCCTTCCGCTTCAGGAAGAGGAACAGATAGCATGGAAGCGGCTGATCCGGGTGCTGGGTCACGAACTCTCGAACTCGCTCACGCCCATCAAGTCCATCGCCGGCAGCCTGCTGGCGCGGGTGGACGAAATCGATGGTGACGACGCTACGGTGCGCGACTTTCGCCGGGGTCTGGGCGTGGTAGAAAGCCGCGCCGGCGTCCTGCACCGTTTTGTGCAGTCTTACCGGCTGCTGGCACAGTTACCCCCGCCGCGGCTCAGGCCGGTCTCCATTGGGCCGCTGCTGGAGCGGGTGGTGCTGCTGGAGCAGCGGCTGGCGGTTCAGCTCGATCAAGGTCCGCCCGCCATTTTTGATGCCGATCCCGACCAGTTGGAGCAGATGTTCATCAACCTGCTGGCCAACGCCGTGGACGCCTCGCTGGCCAACGGCGCACAGCCGGTGCGCGCAAGTTGGAAGCTCACTGACTCCAATTTGCTGGTGACCATCGAAGACCGTGGCATGGGCATCGCCAACCAGGAAAACCTGTTTGTTCCCTTCTATACAACCAAGCCGTCGGGGAGCGGCGTGGGCCTGGCGCTGGCCCAGCAGATTGCCCGTGCCCATGGCGGCGAGATACAACTGGTCAACCGCGACGACGGCGAAGGCGCGCGCGCCATTGTGCGCCTGCCGGTGGCGCAGTCATAAGGCATTTTGAACCTGAAACATGTGCGGTGAGACCGCAATAGCAGTCAACGGGTGGTATAGTGCCTGATAGCCGGGAAATAAATTGGAAGTTCCGGTCAAAGGGGAGAATTGTGTGCAAACGCCGGTGGACCCCGAAAGACTTCAAGCTGAAAAAGATGAGTTGAAGTGGCTGCTGACCTCCGGGGCACTTGGGAGATCCAGCAATCTAGCACGGATGCTCACTTTTGTCTGCGAGAAGCACTTTCTGGATCAGGATGACCAGGCCACGGAATACGCCATCGCGACCGAAGCGCTGGGCAGGCGCGACGATTTCGACCCGCAGACTGATACCATCGTCCGGGTAACTGCTCATTCCCTTCGCAAACGCCTGCAGGAGATTTACCAGACGGACGGGGTAAATCGGCCGGTCCATATCCTGATGCCGCTGGGGCATTACATGCCGTCCTTCGTTCATCCTGGAGAAGACCGCTCCATGGACATGCAGGACGCTCCTGCGCCGTCCTTTTCAGGGCCGGAGCAGCCTCTTCCTTACGACCAGCTTTCTACCGTCACGCCTCTGCCAAAGCATCTCACGCCATGGCTTGTGACCGCCGTATCCTTATTGGTTGTCATCCTGTTGTGCGGCTTCTTCTTCTTCGCGCACAGAAACGTAAAAAAGGCTGCTGTGCAAACGCCCCAGGACTCACCGGCGGCTTTGCCGCAACCCGCGAATACAATCCGCGCCCTGCTGGGAACCGGCCGCAAAACCTATGTTGATCACTCCGGATTATTCTGGTCGCAGGGCAATTACTGCACTAGCGGCGACAGCGTCACGGTGGCCGCCCCGAGAATCGCCGGGACGGAGGATCCCTACATCTACTCGGGCGGCATTCGTGGAATTGCACACTGCCTGTTCCCCGTCAAACCGGGCGAGTATGAGATTCATTTTCACTTTGCGGAGACCTCCGATCTGCAAATGGCAACCCGTACCGCGGTCTTATCTATTAACGCGGGACCTGACCTCAACTACGATGTAGTTGACAATGCCGGCGGAGATGGCATTGCTACGTCCTTGGTTCTGACAGGAATACGTCCTGAGAAGGATGGCGCCATCCATGTGGACTACATTAGCGATGTGTCTTTGCTGAATGCGGTCGAGATTCTGCCTGCGGACTCCGATAGTCTGTTGCCGGTTAGAATCACAGCTAGTCCCATGGCGGTCATAGACTCTAACAAACAAACATGGCTCTCCGATCGATACTTCAGCGGGGGGCGAAGAACTCTCTTTCCCGATTCGACAAAGACCACGAACCACGGCATTTACGGTTACTCCCGAGTGGGAAGTTCTCGGTATGTCATCCCTGTCGCTTCACGAAAAATGTATCGTGTCACGTTGTTTTTCTCCGAGCCGTGGTTCGGCGAACACAATTCGGGGATCGGAGGGCCCGGCAGCCGGATATTCAATGTCTCCTGCAATGGGAGAATGATTTTAGAAAACTTCGACATTATGGCACAGGGCGGTACAAACCCCGTCGTAAAAACGTTTGACAATATACAAGCTACGGCGCAAGGTAAGATCGAACTTTCATTCATGCCGGTAGTTAACTACCCCTTGGTTAACGCGATCGAAGTTCTCCCTGAGCCTTCGCGCAAATAGAATGCGGATTCGACCATGATCTTGCTCTTCATGCTGCTGATTATTCGATGCGCAGAAGATGTTCTGCCATCGATGATTGTTGAATCGCATTCCGCCTGATCAGATATTTCCACCTGCGCATGCCCATGCCTTGAGCCGCGATTAACATGGGGCGCAGGTACTCTGATGTATTCACTAACTCCTTTATTAACAATATAGATTGCCGGAACTTTAACAACATTAACAAGTCGAATAAATTGTCTTAACATACCGAGTCCTCCCTTTTTCTTTCAATATGTTCTGGATTGATGGTGATATTCACATCTATCCCGCGCAGTGATTCACTTCTCATTCACAAATATTCACTTTCAATTCACAAGACTTATCTGGAAATCGGTTGCTAGGCTTGCCCCGACGAATCAAAACCCAGAAGCTCTGTGTTCTGTATTGCAGTTGAGTGCGCGGAGCAGGTAAACACGCGCGAGGGTAGCGGGAGGAGATTCGATCAAATAACGGCAGTTTTCAGGAGGCTTTAAATATGAACACACGCAATTTGGCAAAAGTCTTCCGGCTATCTGCGAGCGCGCGAATCCTTGCGGCGCTCGTCTTGATTCTCACCGGCAGCATTATCGCGACTGGACAGCAGATTACCGGGTCCATCGTCGGTACGGTAAAGGATCAACAAGGCGCGCTGATCACCACGGCCACCGTGAAAGCAATCAACGTGGATACTGGATTCTCGCGTTCGGCGCCGGTAAACGGCTATGGGGAGTACCGCATCGATTACCTTCCCGTGGGCAGGTACACCGTCGAGGCGGTGGCTGCCGGCTTTGAACGTTATGTGCATCAGAATCTCGCCCTCAACGTGGACCAGACGCTGACCGTTGATGCCTTATTGACCGTGGGCTCGCAGTCTCAGACCATCACGGTCACTGAGGCTCCCCCGGTGGTCAATACGACTGACGCGGTTTTGGGCAGGACCATTGAGCCGGCCGAGATCATCGGCCTGCCGCTGGTCAATCGCAACGTATATTCCGAACTCTCGCTTGTACCGGGCGTGATGGCCAATAACCAAAGCCCCACCTCGAACCCCACCGGTTCGCCCCAAATGACCGTTGGAATTGCGTCCACTGCTGTCCAAGTCAACGGCTCGCTCGACTCCGGCAACGGAACCGTCGCATTTTATCTTGATGGCGGCAACAACATTACCGGTATGCGCAACTACGGCAACCCGGCGCCTAACCCTGACGCAATCGAAGAGTTCCGCGTAGAGACCAGCGCCTTTTCGGCGCAATACGGCCAATTCTCTGCCGCTGTCGTTTCGGTTATCACAAAGTCGGGAACAAATAAATTCCACGGCAGTTTGTTCGAGTTCAACCGCAACACTGATTTCAACGCTTATAATTGGACCCCCATCAAAAACCCCTTTGTTCCCGGAGCACTGTTGAAGGCCCCCTATCACCGCAACCAATTTGGCGGAACCTTCGGCGGCCCCATCAAGCACGACAAGGCCTTCTTCTTCTTCAGCTATGCCGGTCTGCGCATGGTACAAGGATCGCCGGTCACAGGCGGTGTGACGCCCACGGCTGCCGAGCGTTTGGGCGACTTTACTGCGGACATCAACCTCGCCGGCTCCTCCTATGTCTACATGCCGGGCACCGCCAAAACGGTTCCCGCGAATGGCGCAAACGCAGGCCCTGGTTGCCAGGCAGCCAATCTATCCCCCGCTGGTACTCCTGCTGGTACCGGTACTAGTGGGTTTTGCCTTCCGACCGCCAGTATTGACAAGGTCGCTGCAAACTTCTTGAACGTAAGTAACACAATCGGTGTTTCCGTCCCGTTGCCCACCGGCGCCCAGGTTGCAAAAACCGGCGGCGGGGCTTACGTCGGCATGTACGTCCAACCTACAGATGAAGACGAATACCTGGGCAAGTTTGACGAGAACATCGGCAGCAAGGATCACGTGGGAGTAACCTACTTTTATGCCAATACCGCGACAACTCCCAGCGGAGGCGGCAACATCAATTGGACCGGAAATCAATCCAAATCGGTTCAGACGAATGCCAACATCAGCGACGTTCACACCTTCAGCGCCAGCACGGCCAATCAGGCGTGGCTCACGTTCACGCGGGCCATGGGAGGACGCGTTCTCATCCCGGTAACCGGCCCAGCCAACCAAACCCTCGCCAGTTTCGGCTCGAACTTCCTCATCCAGGGACCGGCCGGACTGCCCTATCTAACCGGTGCTGGCTTCCAAACGGGAAACCCCAACGCCGGCCCGGTCACAGGTTCCGACAACTATGAGTTACGCGACGTAGTCACCATTACCAAGGGCAAACACAACCTTTCCCTTGGCGGTGAGTACGCTCTCGAGAAGACCATGTTCGCTGCCAATCTGAATAATTATGGCGACCTTACCTTTTCGACCTCCGCGCCAACTTCCACGGGTGTTACGATAGCGGACTTTCTCACCGGCCAACTCAGCGCGTTTGAGCAGGACTCAACTTATATCACGCATCTGAGCACGTGGCACTACGCGGTGTTTGCGCAGGACAACTACCGCATCACGCCCCGTTTCACAGCCAATCTCGGAATCCGGTGGGACATCGATACGCCTCCCGTAGACTCTCATAACAGGACGGCGTCGTTTGTTCCCGGCGTGCAGTCCACTGTAGTTACGAGTACCACTTCGGTTGTTCCTAAGGGCCTTCTTTTCCCAGGGGACACCGGTATCGGTCGCGGCATCATCAGCACACAGTTAGGCCACATTTCGCCTCGTCTCGGTATTGCATGGGACCCGTTTGGGGATGGCAAGACCGCGGTTCGCGCCGCGGCGGGCATCTTCTACGGACTTCCCAGCGGCAATGAGTGGAACCAGCCCGGCAACGCCATGCCGTTCTCCATTCGCAACGGCTTTGGCAACGAAACATCCATGACCAACATTTACCATGTCGGTTTCCCAGTACTGGACGTTCCCGGCGGCGGCATCTTCCCGTACACCTATACGCCTTCGGCACCGAAATTCTACCCGAGTCAATCCATTGAAGCCATTCCCACGAGTTTTAAAGATTCGTCGGTCTACCAGTTCAACCTCAGCGTGCAGCGGCAATTGCCTGCCAGGATCAGCGTGACGGCAGCTTATGTAGGCACCCTTGGACGTCACCTGTCATCCTTCCTGGACGCCAACTACGCGCCGTTCTCAACTGTCGCCAATGGTGGCACCCCGTTAGTCAATACCCCCACTCCGTGTTCATCTAATGTTGGTGGTACAGCTGGTACTGTAGCTGGGCTTTGCAACTCAGCGCAAAGCCAGGAGCAGCGTCGTCAATGGGATTCCGGCCAAAACCTTGCGCCTGGCACCCTGAGCGGCATTACCTACCTGATCTCAGATCAAACCTCCAACTATAACGGGCTTCAAATCTCGGCGACCAAGGCGATGTCGCACGGCTTCACAATTAGCGGTTTCTATGTCTGGAGCCGCGCGCTGGAAAGCTCAAACCCGGTGGAGAATGGCGGGATGAACATGCAGAATCCCGGCGTGCTTGGCAAGCCCTTCACCGTAGCTAACGACCATGGTATGCTCGATCAAAACGGCGCACCCATTGTCGGCGGCGGCCTTCAGGAAGAACGTGGCCTAATGGACCAAAACCATGACAACAATGCGGCCTTATCCGGCATGTGGAACATCGACTACTACCGCGGATCGAACAAGATCGTGAAGGGCTTCGTTAACGGCTGGACGATCTCACCGGTGATTTATTTGATTAGCGGCGGGCCGTTTTCGATGTCCACTGGATCCAACAAAAACTTTGACACTGCGGGCCAGAGCCGCCCCAACGCGGTTCCTGGCGTTAGCCCCAAACTCAATCCGCACCGCTGCCGTGTTTGCGCCTCTGGCGGTGTGATGCAGGCATGGTACAACACTGCGGCATTCACGCCCAACGGACCTGGCCAACCAGGAGGCATCGGCCCTGGCGGCGCAGACGGCAACGTGGGACGCGACTCCCTGAACGGACCGGGCCTCAAGGATATGGATGCGGGCCTGTTACGCGACATTAAGCTGTATCGCAGTACCACGTTCCAGTTCCGCGCAGAAGTGACCAACGTCATGAACTGGGTGAATCTCGGCCAGCCGAACGGGTCTCTCAGTGCGGGCAGCGCCGAAGGCACCATCACCGGAGCCGTCGGTACCCAGCGCATCATTCAGTTGGGCGGCCGGTTGACCTTCTAACGACCTGTTGTTCTTTCACCGGGCCGGCGGGCAAGCAATTACCCACCGGCCCAGCTTTACCGAGTGAGAGGAGGATACTTTCGTGAAATTTGCGGTGTGGAACCGTTGTTTTATCGCCATCATTGGTCTGTTGATATTGGGAAACGTCAGAGCAACTGCGCAGTCAGCGCCCACCATTCTGGCCGACGTGGATCATCGCCAAGCCATCAGTTTGAATGGCGATTGGCACACCATCATCGACCCGTATTTTGACGGCTTGTACACCTTTCATCGTGATATTCGCAACGATGGATATTTTCTCAACGAAGCGCCGCGTCCGGGAAGCAATAAGCTCCTGGAATATGACTTCAGCAAATCGCCCACCCTCAGGGTGCCCGGCGACTGGAACTCGCAGCGCGAGTTGCTCTACTACTACGAAGGGCTGATCTGGTATCAGCGCAACTTCGATTTCCAGCCGCGCCAGCATCACCGCACTTTTTTTCATATTGGCGCGGCCAACTACAAGGCTATCCTTTGGGTCAACGGTACTCAGGTTTGCGAACACGAAGGCGGCTTCACTCCATTCGACTGTGAAGTCTCCAAACTCCTGCATCCCGGAAAGAACTTCGCGGTCGTCGCCATAGACGATACCCGGCAGCCTGACGGCGTTCCCACCCAGAATACGGATTGGTTTAACTTCGGCGGACTCACGCGGGATGTGTCGCTTGTCGATGTGCCGGATAGATTCATCGACGACTATGACCTGCATCTGAATCCTGCCCGCACGGCGATTGAAGGCTGGGTGCATGTGCAGGACGCTGCTCCCG
>Ga0326727_10020544_pt1 | contig 13101 bp, 12 predicted proteins | sample MB2enrmetagenome_FD_207643 | JGI IMG/M metagenome (GOLD analysis project Ga0326727, IMG submission 207643) | Lab enriched peat soil microbial communities from McLean, Ithaca, NY, United States - MB29MY | ecosystem: Environmental > Terrestrial > Soil > Wetlands > Peat | place: USA: New York...
ATTTCTTGAGGAGCTTCGCATAATCGCCGATGGGCTTCGGCCTCCTCACTTCATGGGTCAGCCGATATTCTCCCCGCTCGTACTCCCATAGGGGATAATAGTTCGTCTCTACGGCGGCGCGGCATACATCGAGCGAGGCCGGTATGGGGTATCCCCAGCCGAGGATGCAGGGGCTGAGGATGTGGATATACGACATGCCGTCCTTCACGGCTTTGGCCTTCAGGAGCTTCATTAGGAGATCCTCCGGATGGCTGATGACGGCGGTGGCCACATAGGGGATCCCGTGGGCCGCCATGATGAGGGGCACGTTCTTGGCGGGCATGGTTTTTCCCTTCCTCCTCCCCATGGCGGGCGTGGTCGATGTCCAACCGAAATAGGGGGAGGTGCTGCTTCTCTGGATACCCGTGTTCATATAGCCTTCGTTGTCGTAGCATATGAAGATAATGTTTTCGTTTCTCTCGGCTGCGCCCGAGAGGGGCTGGAACCCCACGTCCGTGGCGCACCCGTCGCCCACGAAGGCGACGCACCTCACGTCCCTGCCCATCTTCCGGTAATACCTCTTGACGCCCGTCATGGTGGAGGGGACGGATGTCATGTTCGACATGTGGGCGGGAATGCGGATCATGGTGCGTGTGCCCATGCCGTTGAAGACGTTGGTGCCGCATCCCGGCGCCCCGAAGAGAAAGGTCTCTTCTCCCATGGTCCGGAGGACGAAGCGCAGCGCTGTCTCAGCCGGGCACCCAATGCACAATGACGACCCTGAGAGGAGCGGGTCCTCATGGAAGTGGCGGACGATGGAACGCGCCCGCATCAGAGAAATGGCATTGACCGGGCAAGCCTCCTCACACTGCGGGCTGCCGTCGCAGAGGTCGCATTTGGCGGCCTTCTGCAAGCCCGCATGGAAATCGATCCCGCCGTAGGGACAGGCAAGGCTGCACAAGCCGCACCCCAGGCACTTTTTTTCATCGATCCTGACGATGCCGTCCACAACGTCTTTCGAGACGGCACCCGTGGGGCACGCGTCGAGACAGGCCGGCTCCGAGCACTGGTTGCAGGTATGAGCCAAGTGCACCCCGAGGTCGGGGAGGTGGATCTCTCGAATGCCCGTCCCCCGGGCACCCTTTCCCTTGCGCACCTCGCTGCACTTGTCGCGGCAGGCGGTGCAGCCGGCGGCGCAGAGCTGCTCTTCGATGCGTAACGTGTCGTAAAAGGTATTCATAGGGAGAACCTATTCCTCCTTGGAGATCGTTTCGCTTTTTTCCGCTTCATTCATCAGCCACAGGCCGATCTCGCGGGGTGAGGCGAGCAGTCTGTCCCGGTGTCTTCCGATCCCAATCCCCTTCCTGATCAGATAGTGGATCGCCCCCGCATCTATGTCAGTATCGAGGAAGGCGGCCCCGAGAAGTCTATCCCCGTTACAGATGATCTTTCCGTAGCCCCCGTTGCGCCTCCCGATGAGCACGTCATCGCCTTCCGAAGGGACCGTCTTGCCGATGGACGTGGCAAGATGACCGAAGAAATTGAACACATTCATGGGCAACGAGCCCGCGTACTCCGCCTCCTCGCCCGCCATGGTGCTGCCCGCTATCCTTCCCTGAGAAACGGCATTGGGCAGTATGGGACTGAAGGCGGTCCGGCCGGTGAAGAAATCGACAGCCTCCGCCGCGTCTCCCGCCGCGAGAATGTTGGGGATATTAGTCCTCATCCGGCGGTCCACCACGATCCCACTCCTTACCTCGATCCCGCTTCCCCGGAGGAATGACACCCTCGCCTTCACGCCGATGCACGCCAGGAGGATCTCACTCTCAACTACCCCGCCCCCGCTGAAGCGCACCTGGATCTCCGTCCCGGACCGCTCTGCCCCTACGGCCTCACCCCAGTTCAGGTTGATCTTCACCCCGGATCCGGCAAACAGATCGGCGATGCGGCCGGCCGCCTCCAGGTCGAAGTAACTCCGAAGGATCCTCTCCCGGGGGGCGATCACCGTGATCTCATGGCCTTTCTCCTTCAAGGCGGCCGCCAGCTCCATGGCCACCAGACCGGCACCCACCAGGGTGATTTTTCTCTTCCCCTTCAGCTTTTCCATGAGGGCCGCACAGTCATCCATGACGTGGAATCCCGTGCCCCCCACCCCGCTTACCACGGGGGGGACAACGGGATCGGATCCGCTAGCGATCAAGAGCCGGTCATAATGGTCGCTCTGACCCCCCTCGTAGAGGACTCTCTGCTCCCCGGGAACAACGGCTGTCACCAATCTCTCCCTGACGAGGGTGGCTCCCATCCGGTCGAAAAACGCATCGGGCACCATCCGGATGTCCGACTCTCTTACCTTCTCGGAGACGACATAGGGCAGTGACATGGGCGAGTAGGGGGCGTGCCTCTCCATGGTCAGGACCGTGACGTCATCATCGCAGCCCGCCTTCCTGAGCTGCCTCAGCGCAGCGATACCCGCGGTCCCCGATCCGATGATAATCTGTCTTCTCTTCTCCAATTGCCGTCTCCTTCCTTCTCCCCGGCTCACGGCCCCGCGCTTTGCCGGGTTCCCGCGCACTACCGCTGCCTCAAGAAGCTACTCCAGGGAGAGCCAGGTCACGGTGGGCTGCGCCTTCCCTTTCGCCGCGGCCATGGTTCTGTCGATGACTTTCTCCACGTGGTGCGCCGTGATATCGGCTCCCCCCAGGCCCCCGATAAAATCGAGCAGCTGGGGAGCGGGGGGCTCAAGATCGCTGAGGAGGGTCTTCAGCTCCACGAAGTTATGACCGCAGTTCCACCCGTAGCAGACGCTCCGGTCGATCACCCCCACTGCTTTTTTTCCGTTGAGTGCCCGGATCAGTCGCTCCCTCGGCGCGGGCCGGAACATCCTCACCTTGACCAGCCCCACCTTGAGCCCTTCTTCGCGCTTCTTGTCGACCACCACCTTTGCCGTACCTGCGGCACATCCCATCAGGGCGATGACGATCTCCGCGTCCTCCGTTCGGTACTCCTCGATCTGCCCCCCGTAGGTGCGGCCGAACTTACGACCGAATTCCCGGTCGATTTCGTCAAGCTTCCCCTTTGCCCGCTGGTGCGCGGCGCACGCCTTATACCGGTATTCCGCATAGAGCTCCGGGGGGACGGTATAGCTGGAGAAGACCATGGGCTCCTCGAGGGTCCACTTCAGCCTCTCCGTGTGCTGAAGCGGCGCGAGGAAGGCGTCCGCCTGCTCCTGCCGGGGAATCTCCACTCGCTGTGAATGGTGGGACAGGTAGAACCCTTCGTAGCATATGTTGACGGGGAGCAGCACCTCCCCATCTTCTGCCAGCCGATAGGCCATGATGATCGAGTCGAGGATCTCCTGGCACGATTCCGTGAATATCTGGATCCAGCCGTGATCCTTCACCAGCACCGCATCCTGCTGCCCCGCGAATACGCCGTGGGGGCTCACCTGCTCCCTCATCCCGATAGCCATGACGATGGGGAACCTGTTGCCCGCGGCAAGCAGATAGGCATCGTTCATGAAGGAGAGGCCCTGCGAGGACGTGGCGGTGAAGGTGCGTCCTCCCGCCGCGCATGCCCCCAGGAGCACGCCCATGGCAGAATTCTCTCCCTCAGGCTCCACCATCTCCGGGTCGAACAAACCTTCGGCCTCGAACTTGTACAGCGTTTCAAGCAAAGGGGTCTGCGGGGTGATAGGGTAGGAGGCAATGACGTCAGGCCGGCATAAGAGCACCGCGTAGGCCCCAGCCCTGTTCCCGTCGAGTACCCTCACCTGGCCCCTCAAATCGATATTCGACATCAGATCTCCTCTCTCACCAGTGTAATAGCCTTACCCGGACATACCCTGGCGCAGACACCGCACCCCTTGCAGTAGTCGAGATCGGCAAAGAAAGAGCGGTCCCCTTCCCTCACGCAACCCGCCGGGCAAAAAATGAAGCACCAGCCGCACTGGCGGCATTTCTCGCTCTTCGTGACGGGCCTCTGCGACCGCCACTCACCGGTTTTGATATCGAGGGGCTCCTTCGGTGTCGACCACGGCCCTTCAAATCTGCTCATGAACTTCATGGTCCTTCACTCCTTGTCGATATGCGCACGCTTTCGTAGCCGCGCCTGACCAGCTCCTCGTTCTTCCTGAGCAGCCCTCCCTCGAAGTTCATCTCCAGGCTCGCGAGGACCGACTCGAGCGCAACCCAGCCGGTAACCCGTGCGACCACTCCGAGCATGCAGGTATTGACGATGGCCCTGCCGATCTCCTCCAGGGCCAGGGCAGTCGCGTCCACGAGACCGAGGACGCTGAGCCCCGGGGGCCACGCCTCGAGACGACTTTTCGGGGTGTTGATGACCGCGATCCCGTCGCCCTTCAGGCCGTCGAAGATCGTGCGCGTTTTTCCTATGAAGGGGTCGAGCACCGCGACACAGTCGGGCTCGTAGATCTGATGGGTCTCCCTGATGGGTTTATCATCAAACCTGAGGAAGGCCGCCACCGGTGCCCCCCGCCTCTCAGCCCCGAAAGTAGGGAAGGAGGATGCATGTTTTCCCTCAAGGACAAAAGCGTAGGCGAGCATCTCGGCACCCATCACTACCCCTTGTCCCCCCCTGCCGTGAAGTCTTATTTCTTTCATCCTCTTCTGGAACCTCCCCATGGGGAGAAGGTCGCCCCTCCCCCCTATTCCGTGCGTTTAAGGCGCATGCGTCAATGCCCTGTGGTGCTCCTTTCTCGCATGGCTGATATGGTCATTCAGTGCCCTCTTTGCCTTCCCGTAATCCTTCGCCTTGAGAAAACCGACTATCTCCCGATGGTATCTGAGCGATTCCTGGGCGAGGAGATAGTTCAATTTGGTCCGATTGACGAACCGGTGCATCTCTTTGCGCAGGGTATCCGCCATTCTGATGAGCCGTTCCCTGCGGCTTGAGGCAGCGATAATCCTGTGAAATTGGGCATCGAGCTGCACGAAGAGATCGAGGTTATAATCGGCCACCGCCTTCTGGGACTCGGTCAAGTTTTCTTCGAGTGCCCTGATCTCAGCCTCCCCTATGCGGGAGATGGCCTTTCTTAGGGCAAGGGTCTCCACGGTCCTTCTGATCTCGGATATCTCTTCGAGGTCCTCCAGGTCCGCATCACGCACCTCGTAGCCCACCTTATCGAAGGCATTGATCAGGAGCTCCCTCTCCAGGGCATGGAGCGCCTCCCTGACGGGGGTGCGGCTTATCCCGAGGTCTTCGGCTATTTTCGACTCGTAGAGTTTTGTGCCGTCCGGAATGGCGCCCGTCAGAATGGCTTCTCTCAGCCGTTCATAGACTATTTTCCTCAAGGGGGGCTGCTTTTCGATCTTCAATGTAAGGCGTTCATCTCGCATGGGGCAAAGGGCGTCATCGCCCATCCGTCTTTTCCGCCGCTGCCATCACGGCGTCGACGATCTGCTGGTAGCCGGTGCAGCGGCAGAGATTGCCCGAAATGGCCTTTCTCACCTCCATGGAGGTGGGGCGCGGGTGCTCGCTCAGGAACGCTTTTGCCGCCATGACCATGCCTGGGGTACAGAAGCCGCACTGGATGGCAGTATGTTTCACGAATGCCTCCTGCACGGGGTCGAGCTTCTCGCCTTGAGAGAGACCTTCGATGGTGGTAATCTCCTTGCCCTGGGCAGCCACGGCGAGGACAAGACAGGATGCGACCGGCTTGCCGTCCATGAGCACGGTGCAGGCGCCGCATTCCCCCTCGTTACACGACTTCTTCGTCCCCGTGAGGCCGAGGGTGTCCCGGAGGACCTCGACGAGGGTGCGGTGCGAATCGATGCTGAGGTTGTAAGCCACACCGTTGACATTGAGCACGATATCCTGTTTCATCTTTCCCTCCAGATATTAACCGGCAATTCTCCTGAAGGCCTCCATAACGGCCCTTTTCGCGAGCACCTCCACCATGCTGCAGCGATACTCAAGGGATGCGCGGATGTCGGTAATGGGCCGGCACTGCATGCCGGCGATGCGGGCTGCTTCGGCGACAAGGGCTTCATCAAGCCGCTTGTTGATGAGCAGCGCCTCTATCTCGGGTACCCTGATGGGGGTGGGCGCCACCGCGCCGAGGGCAATGCGCGCTGATCTGCAGACTCTGTCTCCGTCGAGCTTCAGGCAGACGGCCACACCCACGAGGGCGAGATCCATGGCATGCCTCCTCATGAGCTTAAGGTAGCAGCCTGAGGAGAGGGGCTCGGGTTTCGGGATCGTGATGCTCGTGAGAATCTCATCGGACCTGGCGAGGGTCGCCTTGGGCCCGGTAAAGAAGTCTGCCACGGGCACGTCACGCTCACCTGACGGACCGAGGAGGGTCAGGGAGGCGCCGAGGGCGATGAGGGGGGGCGCCGTATCGGCAGAGGGCACCGCGCTGCAGAGATTGCCTCCGATAGTGGCGAGGTTCCGTATCTGGGCTGAGGCCATCACCTCGACCGCATCGCGCAACGGGAGAAGCTGCTCTTTCACCAGGGGAGAACGCTCGATCTCGGCGAGGGTGGTGAGGGCACCGATCCGAATCGCCCTTCCCTCCGGACCGATCCCTTTGAGAAAGGGTATGCCGGCGAGACTGACAAGGTGACCGGGCGCTATCTCCCGCTTCTTCATGGCGAGGAGCAGGTCGGTGCCGCCCGCGATAAAGCGGGCCCCACTCCCGTGCTGCGCCATGAGGTCAAGGGCTTCGGGCAGAGAGGCCGGGGCATGGAAGTCAAATTTGGGCAGCCTTCTGAGAAACATCTACTTTCCCTCCTTTGCCTTGAGCGCTTCGAGGATCTTCTCGGGAGTAATGGGGAGGTCCCTGATCCTCACGCCGATGGCGTCGCTGACCCCGTTGGCAACGGCTGCCATGGTGGAGCAGGAGCTCGCCTCTCCGGCGCCCTTGGCCCCGAAGGGCCCATAGGGGTCATGGGTGTGGATGTGCTCGACGAAGTACTCGGGCACATCGAGGGCGGTGGGCTGCTTGTAGTCGCGCCACGAGTGATTGAGGACGCGCCCCTTCTCGTCGTAGAGCGACTCTTCGTAGAGGGCATGGCCCGTCATGTGCGCGCTCCCGCCGTTCGCCTGCCCTTCCAGCATGGCCGGGTTGATGGGCTGGCCCGCGTCGTCCCCGTGGACCGCCTTGACGAGCGTCACTTGACCCGTCTCCCTGTCGACCTCAATCTCCATGGCGGTGGCAATGAAGTCGAGACCGTGAGACAGGTTCCCCCTTCCCGTCTTCCAGTCGACGATATCGATATCCGTTGCCGCCCACGTGCCCCGTGCGTACAGGGGCGAGCCTTTCTCGTAGTAGGCCTTTCTCACGGCGAGGATCCAGTCCATGGCTCGGTCGGGCTCTCCCCTGACAAAGATGCGCTGGTTCCCGAACTCGATCTCGGAGGGGTCTGCCTTGAGCACGGGGGAGGCGATCTCGGCGAGCTGCCTCTTGAGGTCCCGGGCAGCCATGATGGTGGCATTGCCGTCCCAGTAGGTAGCCCTGTCCCCGAACATGCCCGAGTCGAAAATCGTCGTATCCGAGTCACTGACGCCCTGGATGATATCCTCGAAGGGCAGACCGAGCTCCTCCGCCGCCATCTGGCAGAAGACGGTATTCGACCCCTGGCCGATCTCCGTGGCACCGTGGGTGATGACCACCTTCCCGTCCTCGAGGAGCTTCAACATCACCGAGGAGCCGAAGTGGCCGCCGAGCCTCGTGCCCGAAGGGTGGGAGGCACAGCTGAAACCGATGCCCCTGCCCTCAGGCCGTGACTTTCGGGATGCTTTCCAGCCGATCTTCTCGGCGGCGCGCTCGATGCAGGTGGGCAGGCCTGAGACATCGACGATGAGACCGTTGGCACAGTGCCAGTTGTCGGTTACCGCATTGATGGCCCGCAGCTTCACCGGATCGATGCCCATATCTTCGCCCGCCATGTGGAGAAGGGAATCGAGGGCAAACTGGGCGAGGACAATCTCCTGGCCGCGCACCGTCCCGCAGGGCGCCCTGTTCGAGTAGACCAGCTTCCCGTGGTATTCGATGGCGGGGATCTTGTAGGGGATATTGAGGAAGGCGCCGAAAAAGTAAATGTTGAAGGGGCCTATGCCCGAGATGGGACCCCCTTCGAGGATGTTCTCCGCCCGCAGGGCGGTGATGGCGCCGCTCTTCTTGATCCCGATCCTGAGCTTCACGTCCATGGCATTCCGCTGCCGGTAGGCGGCGAGTACCTCGTCGTAATTGAGGACGGTCTTAACGGGCCTGCCCGTCACCTGGGCCAGCCTGACCGTGGCGAAGTCCACGTCGAAGGGGTCGTGCTTGCCGGAAAAGCCCCCACCGACAAAGGGGTTGACGATCCTCACCTTGGACAGCGGGATGTCGAGGGCCCGGCACATGTGGCGCCAGGTGATATAGGGGCTCTGCTTGGAGCCCTGGAGGAGCACCCTGCCGGTGGGATCGACCTCGGCGAGGCAGGCGTGGGGTTCTATAAAGCCGACGGAGGTGCGCTGGGAGGTGAAGCTTTCTTCTTTTATGTAGTCCGCCTCCTTGAAGCCCCTTTCCACGTCGCCGAAGAGAAAATCGGAGAAATAGGCGATGTTGCTCCCCTTGAACTCGTTCACGAGGGGCGCACCCGGGGCCAGGGCATCCTGCGCCGTGAGGACCACGGGAAGCTCCTCATAGTCGACCTTGATAAGGTCGAGGGCCTCTTCCGCCGTGTCCTCATCGAGGGCGGCTACCGCGGCAACGCCCTCACCGAAGTGGTGCACCTTGGTGATGGGCATGGGAAGCTGGTCCCGTATATCGGGCCGCGTGCCGAAGGGTATGCCGGGGAAGTCCCTCCCCGTAATAACGGCCATGACACCGGGGAGCGCGCGGGCTCGGCCCGCGTCGATATTGGCTATCTTTGCGTGTGCCACGGGGCTCCGGAGAATCTTGGCGTGGAGCATGCCGGCGGCAACAAGGTCTCCCGCGTACCGGGCCGACCCCGTCACCTTGACCCTGGCGTCTGTTCTCTCCACAGACTTGCCGACCACAGAATAGCTCTTCATGCCCATGCCTCCTTATAAGGAAAAGTACCTGCCCAAATCTCCACGCAGCAGCATCATCGCACCGCCCTACCCGCCGCCCAGGAGCTCCAGCTTGATGGTTACCTTGTCGCCGTCTTTCAAAATAGTGTCCAGGCGGTCGTCACAGAGCGCAAAGGAGACCCCCTTGACCTCGATGTCCCAGCCCTGGTTGAGTGCGCCCCCCTTGCTGTCGAGAAACTCCGGCGGATCGGAGGAGCGGCTGGAAAGTGTTTCGAGGAGCTCTCTGAGCGGTACTGCAGGCCGATCGAACTCGATAGCCTCAAGGTCTTCGGACCCGAGAAGCAAAAAATTCGACGCAAGATCGATTCTCATAAGCCCCTCAGCGTTGATGAGGCACCGGCCGAAGCCGCGCACGCAGGATGATCTCTTACAATGGCTGCTAGGGTACTGTATTTTTCAAGGGTTGTCAAAATAAAATCGACTGCCCGGCCTCCGGGCTTGGGAGAGAGCGGGATCGGCCTCGTAATATCATTGACTTTAAGCCGGGATCACTCCAAAATATAGGGCCGGCCGGAATCACGAGCACGGGGTCCGCACGGTCTTAACCAAGATGAAAAGGGAGAACCCACGATGACGGACGATCAGAGAGAAAAGGTGACCCTCGCCATTTCCGACGAAGAGCTGGAGAGGCGGTGGAGTGCGGTCAGGGCAAGGATGAGGGACGAGCGGATCGACCTTCTCGTGATGCAGGACCAAAACGAGTGGCTCGGAGGCTACGTCAAGTGGTTCACCGACGTGCCCGCGCGGAGCGGCTATCCGGTGACGGTGGCTTTCCCCGTGGACGACCCCATGACGCTCATAGTGTCTGGTGGAAAGCCCCCGGGAGACAAGGGCCCTCCCGCGTGGACCCTGAGGGGTGTGAAAAACGCGCTCTCTGCCCCCTACTTCCCGAGCCTCCGGTACAGCAACACCTATGACGCGGAAATGCTGGTGGAGACGTTCAAAGGGCGAAGAGGGTACACCATAGGCTTTCTCGGCAAGGGCAGAATACCGGCGGCTTTCTACGAGTACCTGGTGAACCGTGCGGAGGGGGCGACCTTCGTCGACGCCACCGACCTTGTGGACGAGATTAAGGCGGTGAAAAGTCGCGAAGAGATCGGGCTCATCAAGAAGACAGCGGCCCTCCAGGACGAGGTGATCGCCTATGCGAAGACGGTGATCAAGCCCGGCAGAAAGGACTTCGAGATAGTAGCCGACCTGATCCATAAAGCCATTCTCCTCGGGAGCGAGGAGCAGCTCATCATGGGAGGGTCGGGGCCGGCAGGGAAGCCCGTGCCTTTTCAGAATCGCCATTTTCAAGGCCGTACCCTTAGGGAAAACGAGCAGTTCTCCGTCCTGATCGAGGTGAACGGCCCGGGTGGCATGTACGCGGAGTTGGGCCGGATCTTCTTTACCGGGAAAGTGCCCGGGGAGCTCTACGACGGATACGAACTCTGCAAGGAGGCGCAGAGGAAAAGCCTTGAGATGCTCAAGCCCGGTGCGGACCCCGCCGACGTCTGGCAGGCCAATAACGAATTCCTGGTGAGCCGCGGACAGTTCCCCGAAACCCGTCTCTACGCCCACGGCCAAGGATACGACCTGGTTGAGCGCCCCGCCATCCGGGACGACGAGCCCATGAGGCTGCGCGCCAATATGCACCTCGCGGTCCACCCCGGCTTCAACTCCGACAGCCTCTGGGTATCCATCTGTGACAACTACCTGATTACGGACACCGGCGTCAGTCCGTGTCTCCACAGAACGGCCCAGGAGATATTTTCCGTGTGAGACCGCTCCTTTATAGGTGGGGCAGGGAGGGGGCCCGGCCGGAAGGGTGAAAGCTGGAAGGCTCCGCAGAGATCGAGGCCCTGGAGGGATTAAAGAGAGATAAGGGGGGAAAATGGACAATATCCATGTACTCGTACTCTACCGCACGCGGGCGGAGGAAAGGGTCCTCGCCATGCTGCGCCGCGTTTCTTCCCGGCTCGTGGTAGAGGCGCGGGCCGACCGGGACGCGGATAAGATCGATGACCTGTGGCGTACCGTGGAAGTGCTCTACACGGATGACCCACTGCCCCCGGGCGAGGGCAGTGCACCCAACCTACGCTGGATACAGGGTAATTACGCAGGGGTCGACCGATGGGGCCGTCTCCCGGTGACGCAACCTTACGTGTGGACTACCACGAGCGGCATCCACGGCCATGTGGCCGAGCTTGCGCTTACGCTGATGCTGGCCTTCGCCCACAAGTTTCCTCTTATACTGGAGAACCAGAAGACGGCCGGGTGGCCTGAAGATCGCTTCGAGCGCTTCGAACCCTATGAACTGAGGGAGTCCACCGTCGGCGTGGTGGGGTACGGGGCCATCGGCCGCCAGGTAGGCTATCTCTGCCGCGCCTTCGGCATGCGCGTCCTCGCGGCCGACCGGCCCGAGGTACTCGCCTCCGAGCCCGCATGGAAGCTGCCGGGGACGCCCTCAGTCGCCGAAGCCAGGCCTGACCGGCTCTACAGTCCGACCGAGCTCCCCTCCCTCCTCGCGGAGAGCGACTATGTCGTCCTCTGCGTGCCCTATACGCCGGAGACCCATGGCCTCATCAACGCCGACACCCTGGCCAAGATGAAGGCGAGCGCGGTATTAATCAATGTCGCTCGCGGCAACGTGGTGGACGAGGCAGCACTTATCGAGGTACTCAAGGCGGGGAGAATCAGAGGGGCAGGACTCGATGTCTACTCGGAGGAACCCCTTCCCCCATCGAGCCCACTCTGGAAGCTCCCGAACGTGATCGCCTGCCCCCACGTGGCCGGCTTCAGCCCGCACTATTTTGACCGGGCCATGGCCCTTTTCGCCGAGAATCTCCGGCGCTACGTATCGGGCGAGCCCCTCCTCAATGTGGTACAGAAGGAAAGAGGGTACTGAGCCTTTTTACGGGTCCAAGACAGACCTGCCCGGCCGGCGAGGCCTGTTTTTTGGTTGATCCTGCCGCTTCGCCGAGGTCCCGGCACGCATAGATATCAAGGACTACATCGCCCGCCTGGAAGATTGCCTCTAGACCGGGCGGGCGCGCTTCCGCATCCGCCTCATCCCTTGAGCGCCGCTACGATGGTGCGGAGGAAGGCCGGGAGGTCATCGGGCATCCGGGACGTGATGAGGTTGCCGTCCCTCACGACCTCCTGGTCCACATAATCCGCCCCCGCATTGATCAGGTCATCCTTGATGGAGGAGATGCAGGTAGCCCTCTTGCCTTTCAGGATGCCGGCCGAAACGAGCACCCACCCCGCGTGGCAGATGGCGGCCACGACTTTGCCTTCGTCGTGGCATCCCCTGACCAGGTTGAGCACTGCCTGGCTCCGCCTGAGATAGTCCGGGCAAAAGCCGCCTGGCACGATAATGCCGTCGAGATCGGCCGGCCCGACCGCCTCCGCGGAGACCAGCTCCCGGATGCTCTCATGGGCCGAGCCGCCGGGGGCAGGAATACCGTGGAGGCCCGTGTACTCCTTCGCCCCCGTACCGATGATACTCACCTTTGCCCCCGCCTCCTTCATCCGGAAGTAGGGGCACCAGAACTCGAATTCGTGATACCTGTTCTCCACGAAAATGCCGACCCGTTTTCCCTCAAGCTCCATGAGAGGTACCTCCTTTCTGATCGCGTGCGCCTAAACCACCGGAAATTCCACAAACCTGCCTTCCTTCAAATAGCCCGCCAGTTCGTACAGGTCGAACTGAGGGGGCGAGGCGCAGCCGCTCGAGTTCATCGGCCCCGGCTGATCCTGGCGGCATCCGGTTCCATGCCTGACAAGGGCAGGGGCATAGAGGATATCGCCTTCGGAGCACTCGATCCAGCGGCTCTCCAGGTAGGCCATGCCCACACCGTCCCAGAACAGGATGGCATCTTCGGAAATCGGATGGACGTGGGGCTTGAATGCGACACCCGGCAGATGATGGGCATTGTGCAGTCCGCAGTTCTTGGCGCCGACCCCGGGCCACACGATAAATTTCATGGAGCCGCCGTAGGCGGTGAAAGGTGCCCCCCGATAGATATTGAACACGCCCCCGCTCCTGGCAACTTCCTCATAGCCTTTTACCTCCGCCCG
>Ga0326727_10020545_pt1 | contig 13100 bp, 10 predicted proteins | sample MB2enrmetagenome_FD_207643 | JGI IMG/M metagenome (GOLD analysis project Ga0326727, IMG submission 207643) | Lab enriched peat soil microbial communities from McLean, Ithaca, NY, United States - MB29MY | ecosystem: Environmental > Terrestrial > Soil > Wetlands > Peat | place: USA: New York...
GTTCGAACCTGTGCCTGCGTATTTCGTTAAGCCGAAGCAGGTTCGCGGCAAGATTCCGGCGATCCTCTTCAACCACTGGCACGCGGGCGAGTACAAACTCGGCAAAGACGACTTGTTACGCCCCAAACCGGACAACGTGCCCGCGTACGCGGATGACTTGACCGCGCAGGGATACTGCGCGTTGTGTCTGGACATGTGGTGCTTCGGCGAACGTTCCACGCGGACCGAAATGGACACCTTCAAGGAGATGCTGTGGCGAGGACAGGTACTGTGGGGCCGGAAGTGGACACCGCGCGTGCCGGTACGCTGGGCATGTCGATGGGCAGTACCATGGCGTGGTGGGTTGCGGCATTGGATACGCGCCTTAAGGTGTGTGTGGATATCTGTTGCCTCACCGATTACCAGGCGCTCATTGAGACGCACTATCTCAAGGGACACGGAATCTTCTACTTCGTCCCGAGCCTCCTGAAGCATTTCACCACCGCGCAGATCAACTCGCTGATCGCCCCGCGAGCACACCTGGCGACTGCAGGGACCCAGGACCCACTCACTCCGGCCGCGGGTCTGGACCGGATCGACCGTGAACTGCGGGACGTCTATCAGCGCCTGGGCCGGCCGGAACAGTGGAAATTGTTGCGCTACGACGTAGGCCACGCGGAGCCGCCGGCGATGCGGCGGGACATCCTTGCTTTTCTGCGGGAGCGTCTGTAGCTCCGCCGGGGAGATTGGCTCCGGACCATGATCGAGGAAGAAACGCTTCACCCGCGGATGTGGCCTCCACGCCATCCTTCGCGCCCTCCGGTAATCTGATAGGGAACGATGCGGAAGAATTTCAAGGATCTGGATGAGCGGGAGATTCTCGCTCTCGCAATCTCTCTCGAAGAGGAGGATGGCCGAATCTACGGCGAGTTTGTGGAAGGGCTGCGCGAGACCTACCCGGCCACGGCGCACATGTTCGAGGAGATGCAGGCGGAAGAAGCCCAGCACCGGCACGCGCTCATCGAGCTTTACCGGCAACGTTTCGGCGAGCACATCCCGCTGATTCGCCGGCAGGACGTGAAAGGATTCGTGACGCGGCGTCCGGTGTGGCTGGTGCAGCCGCTGGGCGTCGATACAGTGCGCAAGCAGGCCCTGGACATGGAAATCGAGACGCGCCAGTTTTACGACCGCGCCATGCAGCGAGTCACCGACGCGCGGATTCGCAAACTGCTCGGCGATCTCTCGGACGCCGAGCGCAAGCACGTGGCGAACGCCGAGTCGCTGGGCGAGGAGTATCTCACACCCTCGGCGCGCGAAGATGAGGATCGCGCGGGCCGCCGGCTGTTCGTTCTGCAGATCGTGCAGCCGGGTCTGGCGGGACTGATGGACGGCTCGGTATCCACGCTGGCGCCGGTGTTTGCGGCAGCTTTCGCTACACACAGCAGTTGGAACGCGTTTCTGGTGGGGCTCGCGGCTTCGGTGGGCGCAGGTATTTCCATGGGTTTTGCCGAGGCGCTGTCGGACGATGGAACACTCACCGGCCGCGGCCATCCGTGGTTGCGCGGTCTGGTCTGCGGGCTGATGACAACGGCCGGCGGCATCGGCCATACCATGCCATTTCTGATCCCGAGTTTTCACGTGGCCATCGCGGTGGCGGTGGCGGTGGTGATTGTGGAGCTCGCCGTGATCACGTGGATTCGCAAACGCTACATGGATACGCCGGTATGGAGCGCGGCGTTGCAGGTGGGACTGGGCGGCGCGCTGGTGTTCACCGCGGGAATTCTCATTGGCAGCTCATAGGCGATGATTAGATTCTGCGCAGTTCTCTGGTTCGCGGTCGCTTGCCTGCGCGCGCAGTCGGGCTGCGAATCGCTTCCGGGTTCGAAACCCGGCGACATCAATCTTCTCGCAAATACGGGCATCCAGCTCAGCCATTCGAAGCAGTACGATGCTGCCGCGGACTGCTATCGGAAAGTGCTGGCCATCGATCCGAACATTTCGCAGATCCAGCTCAATCTCGGTCTGGCCGAGTTCAAGAGCGGGCGCTTCCATGAAGCGATCGGGCCGTTCCAAAACGTGCTGAAGCTCGACCCGAAAAACATGCAGGCGCGGACCCTGCTGGGGATGACTTACTACGGCAGCCGCATGTTTAAGGAGGCCGCCGAAAACCTGGAGATCGCGCTCGCCGCCGATCCGGACAACCCGCAGCTTCATTACTACTTCGCCCAGAGCCTGTTGTCGGCTTCCGAATACCAGCGTTCGCTGAAGGAGTTCGAGTGGCTCCAGCGGCACGATCCCGACGCGGCTGGCACGCATGTTTTGATGGCCCAGGCGCTGGACGGACTCAATCGCCCCGAGGAAGCGATCATCGAATTGCAGGCGGCGCTGGCGAAATCGCCGAACGAGCCGGGCGTGCACTTCGCCATCGGCTACATTTATTGGTCGCAACAAAAGGACGGCGATGCCGAGCGGGAGTTCCGCCTGGAGCTGGATCGCGATCCGGTCAACGCGCAGGCATGGGCCTGGCTGGCCGACGTGCTGATTCGCCGCAACGATTTTCAGAAAGCAAAACCGCTGCTGGAGAAGGCGCTCGCCATCGATCCGAGCATCCGCATCACTCACCTCGATCTCGGCATCGTCTTCGCCGAGGACAAACAGTACGCCGCCGCCATCGCGTCTTTCAAGGATGCGATCCGGCTGGACAATTCCAAAACCGACGCCCATTACCGCCTCGCGCGCGTATATAAGGATGCGGGCAAGCCGGCCGAAGCCGCCGCCGAACTGGCCATCGTTCGCCGATTGCGGGAGCAGAAAAGCGAAGACAGCCTGCGGAAGGTCACCGGGCAGCCGCCCGAGCTCGATCCGGGGAAATAGGCGGTCACCGGATGAGGCGCACGCCTGCTATGGTTGAGGTAAATCAGCAGTACGCACCCCTATGACGGTCACCGCAAGAAATAACAAGCCCCTCACAGCGCCGCACGGCGTCCTTCGACGGGCCGGTCTTAAACATGGTGACGAGATCGAGTTTAAGGTTTCTGGCGGGGTGATGAATATCGTTTCTAACAGGATGCTGAAAAAGGCCCTCCGGCGTCCGCTCCGTCACCGTCGCGGCTCGGTAAACACCTGCGATCACGTGGCTGCGTTTGTGAGCCGCGCGCGTCAGCAAGCGATTCACGGCCTTTTTCAGCATCCTGCTAAGCCGCTGGCCGCAAAGGATGAGTACACGATTGAAGAGCGGCGCTCGATAATTCGGACTGAACTTCAAGCTCTAAATCCGGGGAATCCAAAATGACCGGCTCGCTGCAGTTTCTGGCTGTGTTGGCACTGCTCGCCGCTACCACGAACCAGACTGCGGTTGGACAGCAGGCACCGCATACGGATGATGGAAGCGGCGAATCGCTGGAAGCGCACGTTGCCAAAGGCCATACCGCCCTGCTGGAGAACAAGAACAACGAAGCCGCGACTGAATTCCGGGCTGCGCTGCGGCTGGATCCGACCCTGGTGTTGCCCGCCCGGTATCCACTGGCGGTGGCGCTTTTCCAGATGAACCAATATGACGAGGCCAGAAAGGAATTTGAAGCTGTGCACCGTGAAATGGGCGACCATCCTAACGTTATGTATTACCTCGGACGACTGGATTTGCAGGATGGAAACTTCGAAGCCGCGATCCAGGACCTGAGTAAGGCCGTGGCCAAACCTCCTTTCCCGGATACGGCGTATCATCTTGGGTTGGCGTATCTCAGACACGGTGATCTTGAGGCTGCGGAGAAATGGTTGAAGGTGGGCGTCCAGACAAATCCGCGCGACAGTGCCGCGGCATTCCAGCTTGGGATTGTATATCGACGGGAGGGACGCGAGGACGACGCGAAGAGGGCGTTCGCGCGGTCGACCGAACTCCTCCGGCGCGAGGCCGAAGAGAACCAGATCAAGCTTCAGTGCAGAGAGAAGCTCGCGGCGGGTCTTCGCGACGAGGCGCGGGCAGTTTGCCAGCGCCTGTACGATCCGAACGATGCGGAGGAACTGACCACGCTGGGACTGGCGTTCGGCGAGCATGGAGATTACGAGGCTGCCCTGGCTTCGTTTCAGCGGGCGGCGGAGTTGGCCCCACAACAACCGCGGATGCAATACAATCTGGCTTTCACGTACTATCAGCTCAACCGTTTTGAGGACGCTCGAAAGGCTGTGGCCGATGCTGTGCAGCGATGGCCGGACCAGTTCCTGCTGAATGCGCTTTACGGCGCGGTTCTTGTGAAGCTGGGCGACGCCGCCGCGGCATATCCAGTGCTGACCCATGCCTATGAACTTAACCGTCAGGATTCCCAGGTTGCCGATCTTCTGTTCACAGCGGCTCTGACGCTTGGGCGAAAGAGCCTGGCGGAGCACCAGTACGCCGATTCGCTCCGCTATTTCGACGAAGCCACCAATCTGCGGCCTGACGATCCGGAAGCCCGTCAAGGGAAGGCCCAGGTCTACACTCTTATGGACCGGCCAGCGGAAGCTGAAGCGGAAAAGCAGCAATCCGGCAGCGCGCAACCTTCTCGCTAATATGTCTTTCGAAAACAAAGTCGCAGAGAGTTCCTGACGCTTGCCGCGTGGGCTTGCCGGGCCGAGTCCTGATCCGCCGCAACGATTTTCAGAAAGCAAAACAATTGCTGGAGAAGGCGCTCGCCATCGATCCCAGCATTCGCATCACCCCCCTCGATCTCGGCATCGTCTTCGCGGAGGCAAAAATACGAGGCTGTTATCGCTGCCTTCAAGGATGCGATCCGGCCGGACAATTCCAAAACCGGCGCCATCGATTGGCGGGTGAAGTACCGGTTCCTCTCCCCCAGCGGGCGAATGCCGGAAGGGAAGTGGACCACTGAAGGAACCGTGACGCGCATTGCAGACCGCTCCGTGCCCCCGCCCGGCGTTCGCGTGGCCATTGCCTATATTGACGATAAGAATCACCGCATGCTTTAGGCTACCGCTGGTCTTCCGTCCGGCGTTTTGCGATAACCTGCGGCTTAATCGTGGACTTTCCCTCTTCAATCGTGTAAAACTGGTCGGCTTTCACGTTATTGAACGCCTGCCGGACTCCGGTGGGCCAGGTCACTTCCACGCTGTCGATGCGCGTGCTCGCTCCCAGGCCGAAATGCGCGCGAAGATCGTTCTGCGAAAGATAGCTGCCGGCCCCGGCAATTTCGCGAATCTGCGAAACACCTCCCGCTTTGATTCGAATCCGCGATCCCATCGCGTCGCGATTGCTGCGCGTTCCCACCAACTTGAAGCTCACGAAATGATTGCTCCCCCCGCTGCGGTTTCGCAATATCGACGGCGGATCGTCGTTGTTCCCAACCACGATGTCCTCGTGTCCGTCATTGAACAAATCCGCGAAGGCCGCGCCACGCCCGAGGTGAGGCGTCGAGAAACCGTTTCCGTTGGCCTGCGCTTCGGCGGTGACATCGGTGAAAGTACCGTCGCGATTGTTATGGAACAGCAGATTGATTTGCTTGTAGTGGCCCTTCACGGTGGAGTTCTCTATGCTCTGATAAACATGGCCGTTGGCGATGAACAGGTCAACCCAGCCGTCGTTGTCGAAATCGGTGAAGCCGCCTCCGAAACTCAGAAATCGCGCGCTAATCGTTGCAATACCGACCTTGCGGCTCACTTCCTCGAAAGTCCCGTCACCCAGATTCCGCCAGACGTGGTGAGCCACGTTGTCGAAGTCGGACACGTACAAATCCAGCAGCCCGTCGTTATCGTAATCGCCTATCGACAGGCACATCGCCGCCATAGTCCCCCCGTCTTCGGTGAGCCCCACGCCGGCCATCAGCCCGGATTCGGTGAACGTGCCGTCATGGTTGTTGTGATAGAGATAAATCTCCATGCCATCGTTGGCGGCGAACAGATCGGGCCAGCCGTCATTGTCGTAGTCGGACGCCAGTACGGACAGGTTCTTGCCATTAGGCTGATAAATCTTCGCGGCTTTGGTCACATTGGTGAAAGTGCCGTCGCCATTGTTGTGATAAAGCACGTCAGGGCTGCCGCGATATTCGCTGGGCGGGCAGCTTGATTCGGTGCCACCACCATTCTGTTGGAAATCGATGACGCAGGTCTGTTTCACCTCGGGCCCGAAGTCCACATAACCGCCGACGTACAGATCGAGTTTCCCGTCGCGGTCGTAATCGAAGAAGGTCGCACCCAGGTGCAGGCGCGTGCCGAAGTCGGTGCCATCGACGTGCGCCTTCTCGGTGACATCGGTGAAGGTGCCGTCACCGTTGTTGTGATAGAGCACGTTCTTGCCGTACTGCATCACGTAAAGGTCCGGATGGCCGTCGTTGTCGTAATCGCCAACGGTGCAGCCGAGGCCGTAACCGGTGCCCGGCACTCCCGCTTGATCGGTCACGTCCGTGAACGTGCCGTCGCGATTATTCCTGTACAGCGCGTTGCGCGCCTGGAGACCGCGGCCATAGAGATCGCGCGCGCTGACAAAGTAGATATCGGGCCAGCCATCGCCATCGTAGTCGAACACGCAGACGCCGGGCCCGGCTTCGTCCATGATGTTGGCGACGCCCTTGTTGCCCTTGAAATGAACAAAACGGACACCTGCCTGCTTCGTGATGTCGTCGAAGCGCGGCGTGGAGTCGCCGCCTCCCGCTGCTGCGGCAAGAAAGCCAATCCCCGCCAGCAACACGGTTGGAATCAGAAAACGGGATAACAATAAGATTCTCTTCGCGATTATCTTACCCTGGCGCGAGGATCGTCCTTCGCGTGGCACACATAACAGCTCTCCGGAGCTGCGGCCGGTTTGTGGCACGCCATGCACTCGGCCATCTTCGGGAACAATGCCTCGGTCACCTTGTCGGACTCGATCAGACCGTGATGACATGAAGCGCAGATCTCATCCTTCAGCGCGAGATGAACCGCGTGGCTGAAGTGCGCAATCGGCGGCGGGAGCGCCGGCCGGAGATTGAGAATCGCCTTGCTGTGGCAATCGAGGCAGGCATCGGATGAGAACCTCGCCTCCTCGGCAGCCGGTGGCTGGGTGCTCCTCGGTACCCCCGGATGGCAGCGTACGCACTCCAGCCGCATTGTCATATGCGTCCGGTGACTGAAATCGTATGGCTGCGCGGCCAGCCCATAGGCGGCGGCCAGCACAAGCCCAACCATCCGTCTGATTCGATTCGGTATAGCGACGATGATAGCAATCGGCGATCAATATCACAGGCTGGCAATAAGCTTGAACCTGGCGCGCGAAAACCTCGTATTGTGGTTCAGAGGCCGCCAATGACCAGCACCAGCGTACTGCCCGCCCAGTCGACCGTCGATCGGATCTTCGGTACGGTGATCGACCCGCAAACCTGGCGCAACCTCCTCTATCTGTTCATTTCGTTCCCGCTCGGCCTCATCTACTTCGTGGTCACCGTGGTGCTGCTCTCCGTTGGCGCCGGCCTGAGTGTGATCCTGGTGGGCTTGCCGATATTGATCCTGGCGTTCACGCTGGTCCGCGGGTTCGTTGTAGCCGAGCGGGCGCTCCTGCGTACTCTGCTGGACGCGGTGGTGCCCGATCCCGCGCCGGTACGCCGTCCGCCCCGCCTGCTCGACCGCATGATGTCGTACCTCAGCGACGCGCAACTGTGGAAGGGCCTGGTCTATGTGCTCATCCACTTCGCGTTCGGCGTGATTTCTTTCGCACTGGTGATGGCGCTGATTCCGGCGAGCGTGTCCCTGCTGATGGCGCCGCTCACCTACAACCTGATCCCCTACTACGTGCTGATGACGCCCATCACCACCTTCGATCAGGCCGTGCTCTGCTGCTCCGGCGGGGCCATCCTCGGGCTGCTGTCGCTGCACCTGCTCAACCTCTGGGCCGGTGTGTGGAAGCGCGTCGGCGTCGCGCTGCTGACGTAGCGAGAATCGTAGCGGTCGCGCTGCAACGCGTCGCGAAGGGATAGCCTTCGTTCCCCGCGCCGTACACTGAAGGGGAATGAAAGCCCTCGTCAAGAAGCAGGCCGCGCCTGGCCTATGGCTGGAAGACGTCCCGGAGCCTCGCATTGGCATCAACGACGTTCTCATCCGTGTCAAGCGCGCGTCGATCTGTGGCACCGACATCCACATCTACAACTGGGATGACTGGGCGCAGCGCACCATCCCCGTGCCCATGGTCATCGGGCATGAGTTTGCCGGCGAGATCGTGGAAGTGGGGTCCAACGTCTCTGATTTTTTCCCCGGTCAGATTGTCAGCGGCGAGGGGCACGTGGTGTGCGGGCGATGCCGCAATTGCCTGGCGGGCCGCCGTCACCTGTGCGCGCATACCAGCGGCGTCGGCGTGAACCGGCCGGGCTGCTTCGCCGAATACATCGCGCTGCCCATGACCAACGTCTGGGTGCACGCGCCGCATGTCGATCTCGATGTCGCCTCCGTCTTCGATCCCTTTGGCAATGCGGTCCACACGGCGCTCACCTTTCCGGTGCTTGGCGAAGATGTGCTGGTCACCGGCGCGGGGCCGATCGGTCTGATGGCCGCTGCGGTGGCACGGTTCGCGGGCGCGCGATTCGTGGTGATCACCGACGTGAATCCTTATCGTTTGGAACTGGCCACGCAGATGGGCGCGACAGCTTTGGTCGACGTGCGCCATCGCACTCTCGCGGATGTGCAGCGGGAACTCGGCATGAAAGAGGGATTCGATGTCGGCCTCGAAATGTCCGGCAACCCGCAGGCGTTCGCGGACATGGTGGCGAACATGAGCCATGGCGGGCGTATCGCCCTGCTGGGCATCCCTTCCGAGCAGATTGTCATCGATTGGCGGACGGTGATCTTCGGCATGCTCACCATCAAGGGCATCTACGGCCGCGAAATGTACGAGACCTGGTACAAGATGACCGTAATGCTGCAATCGGGCCTGGACATTCGGCCGGTGATCACCCACAAGTTCCCGTGGTCCGATTTCGAGCAGGCGTTCAAAGTGATGCGCGAAGGCAACTCCGGGAAGGTGATCCTGGACTGGGCGGCGTAACAGCGTCTTGGATCTATCAACGCGTGAGATGTTCCCGTCGGGAGCCTGGAAAAGACCTAACGCCGGGTGGACAATGGAATTTCGGACCGATAATCGTGACCGCTGGCGCCTACAAATCCGACCTGCACACACTTGGTTGGCGGAACTTTCAGGACCTATGTCACACTATCGTTCGCCAGATCCTCGGACAGAACGTGGAGCGTTTCCTCGATGGAAATGATGCTGGCCGGGACGGAGCGTTTTACGGAGCTTGGCAGGCGGAGCGTGGTCAGAATCTGCGAGGCCAATTCGTCATTCAATGCAAATTCACCAGCAAATCTGACTCACGCATAACAATCGGGGATATCAGAGAGGAGCTGGTGAAGGCTCGGCGCCTTGTCGAGAAAGGCATGTGCGATGTGTACATGCTGATGACAAATGCTGGGATCTCCGGACGCATGAATGAGCGCCTTCGCGAGGCCTTCTTCGGTTGCGGGGTCAAGCATTTTCAGTCGTATGGCTCGGACTGGATACTCTCGCAAATCCGCGAGAATCCTAGGCTGCGATCACTCGTCCCCCGCGTTTATGGCCTCGGAGATATCAGTGAGATCCTCGACGCACGAGCGGATCAACAAACGCGCGAGCTCATAGAGTCACTTCGCGAAGACCTGAGCAAGGTGGTTGTCACGTCTGCCTATCGAAGCGCCGCCTCTGCGCTTGAGGGACACGGTTTCGTGCTTCTCCTCGGCGAGCCCGCTTCAGGAAAGACGACGATCGCCTCAATGCTCGCGATGGTGGCGATCGATCAATGGGACACGTCGGCGATGAAGCTGGAGGACCCCTCAAAGATCGTGGAACATTGGAATCCCGAGTTAAGGGACCAGCGATCCCGGCTCTTCTGGATCGACGACGCCTTTGGGACAACCCAGTACGAGTCCCACCTCGCCTACTCATGGAACCACGTTTTCCCGCAGATTAGGGCGATGCTTCGAAACGGCAATCGAATAGTTTTGACATCGCGCGATTACATCTACAACCGCGCGCGGAACGATTTGAAGGAGTACGCTTTCCCACTTCTGAAGGAGAGTCAAGTCGTCATAGACGTCACAGGCCTCACGCTGGACGAAAGGCGGATGATTCTCTACAATCACATCCGTCTGGGCCGCCAGCCCAAAGCGTTCCGCGCCGCAATCAAGCCCTATCTCGATGGAGATGTGGCCTCGCAGTCGAGCTTTGTGCCCGAAACGGCGCGACGCCTGTCGGAGCCGATATTCACCAAATGTTTGACCATCAACAAGCCGGCGATTCAAAAATTCGTTCAGAATCAGGGGAACCTACTCAGGGATGTGCTCCGCGGCCTGGATCGCGACAGCCAAGCCGCGTTGGCCCTGATCTTCATGCAAGGCGGCGCGTTGTCCAGCCCTATCGAAAGTACTGCAGAGGCTTCGGAAGTTCTGGTAAGGTTCGGCAGCGATCTTGGTCGGTGCATAACGGCGCTTGAATCTTTGGAAGGGAGCCTCGTGCGCTACGCCATCCACAGGCCTTCCGGCACCGCATGGGTGTTCAGCCACCCGACGGTCGAGGATGCGGTGGGCGAGATGTTGCGGCGGAGCCCAGAGTGGCTCGGAATTTACCTTCGCGGCTCTGATATCGGGGAGCTCATCCAGCAGATCACATGCGGCGACGTTGGTTTGGAGCACGCCCTGGTAGTGCCCGGCACCCTGTTCAGCATTGTAGCTGCCAAGCTCCGGAGCTATGCCGAGACCAAGCTCCCCGAGAATGGTCGATGGTGGGATGGGTGGCGGCGGATTGACATGTTCCTCGCTCGGCGCTGCGACGATGAGTTCCTGAAGCTTTTCGTGCACGACATACCGACGATTCTGGACCGCGTGGCCGATCCGCCCCTAGCTCTGGAGGACGCGACGGAGGTTGGCGTGGCGGTACGTCTGCCGGTTTGTTCCCCGAGCAATACAGGAAAACGTTCGTTGAGACCATATGCACCTACGTCCTCGATGGGGATGACGCCTCCGCGCTCGGGAATGCGCCCCTTCGAAAAATGTTTGTTGGAAGCGAGTGGGGCGATCTTCTTGAGGGCGTGAAGTCCGAGTTGCTACCTCGCCTTGGCTCGGTGCGGAGCAACTGGGAGAGTAATAGTTACAGCGATCCGGAATCGATCATGCAGGGATTCCTCGACCTAGTGTCGGCAGTGGGGAAGGCGCTACCCGAAGACGAACAGGCCCGACACATTTTGGAGAAGGAGCGAGTGAGAGCAGAGGAATGGATTGCGGAGCATACGGAGGGCCCAAGCCGACTGCCGGCACTTCCGAGGCTTTCTCCGGACGGGGAGTCGCCGATCTCCAGTCATTCGAACGAAAGGAGCATATTTGATGACGTCGATGCGTAGGGAGGACTAGTGCCGACTAGGAGGAAAGCGACTCATCGGCGGAAGCCGGCCGCTCCAACTTACGGAACAAGCGCTCGCTCCAAGAAGCCCTTAAACTGGCATTCCGGTCAGGCACCAACCACTCACTTCCTCGGCTCGTTGTACGTGAACCCGAGCTGCACGCGGATCTCATTGCCCGGAAAATCCGATGGCAGGGGCGGGAACGGGTTTGAGGCGCTTACGCCAGCTACAGCGGCACGGTCGAATGCCTCGGTGCCCGAAGGCGACGCGATCACCAGCTTCGGTACATTGCCATTGCGGTCGATGATGAACTGCAGCGTCACGTACCCGCGGCGGCCCAGGTGCGCGCTCTCCGGAATCACCGATAGCCAGTTCTTCTTCACCGCCAGCAGCACCTGAATCAGGTAAGGCCGGAAATTCACGCCGTGCGGATCGCTCAGCAGTTGCGGCGTCACCAGGTTCTTGTAGGGCGACGGCATGCGGCCGAAGGCATCGGGACGGTTGGGCGAGTATTCCTCCGGGTCCTGCACCTCGATCCCTGAATGGGCGCTGTCGCGTACGGCATCGTGTGCCGCTTCGTCCACGCTCAGCGGATGAATCGGCATCTGCCCGAAGTCGATGCGGCGATTATTGCTGGCGCCGTTCGGCGTGCCCACGTTTTGCAGGGCGATCTTCGGTTCCTCGGTCTGGATTTTTGGTGGCACGGGCGGCGTGTTTATGCCAGGCGGAGGCGGCTGCGGACCATGCGTGGCCGCGTCAACCTTCGGCGGCGCGGGGAGAGCGGGCGCGTTTTGCCGGGGAGCTGGTGGAGGCGTGGGCGGCTGGAAGCGGCGTGGCGGGACCACCGGCGTCGGCGGGTGTTGCTTCGCCAGTAACTCATCTAGGTTTATCTGTTCTGCCGCTTTCCCTAGGGTCGGTTCCTTCTGGGTGAGCCGCAGCGGAGGGGCGGTGAGGTGCGTGGCATGCTGCAATTCTGCCGTGACATCCTCCTCAGGTGCGGTTGGCGTTGAGGGCAGTTCCGACAAGAACAGCACGAAGCCGACGATGACCACGTGCACCAGCAGCGAGCCGATGCCATCGCGAAGCCAGCGCCGCGCGTTATGGTCGGGATTCCAGTCGAGGAGCAGGTTCAGTTCTTCGCTGGTCCGCTTTGTCATCGAGGATCAAAGGAAAAGACGCCGCGCGGGAGCCCGAAGTTGCCCGGCAAGCCGCCGGTCAAGCCGCTCAGCGGACCAATTGCTCGCGCACGCGCTCGGTATGTTCTTCAATCTTAGCAAGGATATCCAGCGCGACTTCCAAAGCAGCCAGGCCCTCTTCGCCGGTCACCGGCGCGGGCGAACGCGTGGCAACGCTTTGCAGGAAGGCGTCCAGCTCCAGCTTCAGAGGTTCGCCTTTCTCCACGGTTGCGGCTTCGCAATGGATCTCTTTCGAGGCGGAGCTGTCGGGGGAGTCCTGCACATTGAAGGTCAGGAGATCCTGGCGCTGGTAGTCGAGCGAAATGTACTGGCGGGGCTGGAACACGCGCAGCTTGCGCACTCGTTCGGTGGAGACGCGGCTGGCCGTCAGGTTGGCGATGCAGCCGGTGGGGAAGGCCAGGCGGACGTTGGCGATGTCGACTTTATCGGTGAGAATGCATAGCCCTGCCGCGCGGATCTCTTCCGGCGCGCAGCCGACCAGACTGAGCACGATGTCCACGTCGTGAATCATCAGGTCGAGCACCACGTCCACGTCGAGGCTGCG
>Ga0326727_10020547_pt1 | contig 13099 bp, 10 predicted proteins | sample MB2enrmetagenome_FD_207643 | JGI IMG/M metagenome (GOLD analysis project Ga0326727, IMG submission 207643) | Lab enriched peat soil microbial communities from McLean, Ithaca, NY, United States - MB29MY | ecosystem: Environmental > Terrestrial > Soil > Wetlands > Peat | place: USA: New York...
CGTTGAAAATTTGCTGCCAAAATGCTGCCAAGCTGGAAGGAAGGGAAGCCGTTAAATGCTTGATTTAATTGGTGGACCTGATCGGGATCGAACCGATGACCTCTTCCATGCCATGAAATGACAGAAATGGTATGTTATAGACGGCGCATTGGTTATCAACCGGCACAACCGGCAAAAACGGCCTACTGGGCCGTATTTGCGACAAAAATGCGACAAACTTTTTCTACGGGCAACGGGCTGGCTGTGTGGGACCAGCCCAAGCTGTACGATTCCAGAGGCCTTCGTCATCTCGCAATCTCACACTCTACATGGTTAGTTACGGCCTTGACATTTGATCCATGCCCTTGAAAAACAGGAAGAGGTAGTCATGGGTCAAAAGTCACCCCCTGTGGCCTATGGCCTCATGTGACAGACGAAAGTTCTGAAGACGAACAGTAACAGCAAACACTGCTCCAGATAACAAAGAAATGATCGGTATAACAACCGGCATGAAAACAAAAACGTTGTCTAATCCCAATACGCGAAACGCCCTATATGAGATCAGTTGCTCATACATTTGTCCGGATGTATTCTCTATCAGGAGTAAAAGCAAGCTCAGAAATGCCCACGTCGATATGGATGTCAGCACCAACCGCCAGATAAGTTTCCTTTGCCGAGCAAATATATAAATCGGCACCCAAGACATAACCGCAATTGCGACAATAATCGAAGTCGCATAGATGAGTGCTATTGGATCAAAGACCAAGGTTCTCCCTTTGTCGAGCGATACTAGCGGTCTTGCTTCAAAATATAGAACATATGCAGATGCGCTCCAAAGAACGATTGCCGCAATAGTCATCGAAACTACTCTGTGAAGAATGATCTGCTTCGTTGGCCTTGTCATGAGACTTTCTCCCTTCAGCTTCACTTCATTGTCCAATGGCTTTCCTTTGAGACGTATCGCGTTAACATGACAACATCGCACTCTGCCAGAGCCAGGATTACATCTGATTAGATTCTCCATTATGCCCATTACTGCACCCTGCCAGCACAGCCGTCACAGCTTTGAGTGCCATTCGGATACACGTAGATCGTAATATCTTTTGGAGCTGGAGTGTCATTTGGATAGTGCGATTGTAACCAGCTTGTCCACAAATCCCGGTGCGTGACATTCCAGATCAAAGCTGCATGTGGGTTATCGTAACCCATGGTGGGTAACGTAACATTAGTAGCATTATGGTCCGTGGCAAAATGCCATGCATTAGATCCATACATCTGGGTTGAATCTGCGGAAACGCTGATATTAAAGAAATTCCCAATATTGTTTCCCGGCTTGTAAGCCTCCCCATCAAGCGTTGGCTTATTTAATGTGATCAAAGTGTCAATCCTATGCGCTAGGCCAAGATGCGACGCAGCTAATGCCACATTACCTCCGTGGCTATGGGAGATGATATTAAGTTTCTCTCCCGGTGCAAACTTATGAGCGGCAATCATTTGGCGCAGTCTTTGGGCGGCCGCAATCCGGTCCTTATCATTATTTCCACTCGGCTTCCAATCCAGGAACTGAGTGCAGTCCTGGGTACAAGAACCGCGAAGCGCACTATTTGCATATCCAAACAATGCATTATCAGGCCCCCATCCACCACTTGACTCCCACCATGTGCCAGGGACAATAATCGTTAGCAAGCCATCGTTGTCAACACTATTGACTGGATTATTGCCGGCATAACGATACAGGTTCCAGCTTTGTGGATCAGCAGGATCTTGGTCAGCCAATGGAAGATCAGGCGACAGCCAACGTCCGAATCCGCTACTGTAGTACCTAGCCCCGAAGTAGTCGTTGCCGGACTCCGTATCTCTCTCCTTCCCAACATAATTATGTTCTGTTGGATACAACGCAGAACTCGTGCAGGAAAGACTGTCACCAAAAGGCAGGCTAGAACAAGTCTGCTCGGGGACTCCTGCGTAGTCAGTCTGTACTCGGCGTGTTCCTAGTTGATCGTTAAGATAGAAGTGCAAGCCATCGCTGTCGTAGGTGGCGAGCGGTTTGCTACCAACCCAAACATTCGTGTGCTGCCATGCCATGCTATTGTTTGAATCCATTGCCGTCTCAGTAACCTGTTCGCCTGACAGACCGAGGATGTAATCATGTTCGGTGCTTGGCTGGAAGCCGTTGACAGCAGGATCGCAACTGTTCATGTTGGCGATGCTGCCCTTGGATATGCGGCGTCCCTCGGCATCGTAGAGGTAACCGGTCATGGTATACGTACCAGCAACGGGTTCGCTCCTAACCGCGCAAATGCGACCTTCGATGTCGTAGAGGTATGTGTTCACCCCGTCATTAGTGATATTTCCTGCCGCATCATAGGCGATATTACTTCCAGCGGCATTTACGGATGTCCATGTAACGTGATTATTGCCGCTGTAGCTGGCGGTAGCGGGCAGTGTGGATGGCGACGATGGGCAGGCGGTGGTCTGGTTGCTCTGCGCTGTCCGATTACCAAAGGAGTCATACGACCAGCAAAGGTTTTGGCCAGCGTAGGGGCCCGAGGTGGCCGCACCCGCGATCAGTCGGTTCAGCGTATCGTAGCCATTGCTGAAGCTCCATGTGCCCATCACTGAATCTGCATACCCAATAACATTACTTACCCCGTCGTAGTTTGCCGTATAGCCGTAGACCTGCTGCTGAGCAGAATTCGTGCTTGCCCCCCCCTCTAGAGTTCCACTTGAAGGAGAGCCTTGGAAGGATGGCTGACTAAAATCTAGACTATCCCAGCTTGTTGTTGCGAGTGAGTAGCTAAAGTCAGTTCCTGCATACGATGGCTTCCCATCAACATATAAAGTATTGTCAACGGCAACAATAGAGACTTTCGAGTTCGAACTTAAGCCATTCGCTAGCCCAGCAGCAATCGAACTCGGGCTGGCACCGGCGCTGTAGTTTGTGGAAGAAGCAACAATGCCACCGACGGTCAAGGTGATGGTGCCAGAATCTGACTTTGTTCCGGACTGAACCACGGTCAAATACACAGTTGCAGATGAAGTATTGTAGTACGCGGAGTTATTTGGGGTGAAAATCGCTATCAGAGCCTGCGGTCCTGTCGTTAAGGTTGTACCCAACGCGGGCGAGTACGAGAAGGATCCAGGCACTTGGGACGAGGCATTCAGTTGAGTTCCACTTAAAGTCGATCCGCTTGTGATGGGCGCAGGTGTTGCCCATGTGATGAGTGGTGTAGCTTTGTTAACCGTGAAGGTAACAGATGCGTTGGCAGAGGCAAAGTATGCCGTAGAAGCCTGGAAAGCGCTCAAGACTACGGTTCCAGTGCCGGTGATTGTAACTGTCGAGCCGGATATAGTTGCAGGACCAGACACCACACTATAGGTTATGACCCCAGAGGACACTGAACTCGCACTGACTGCGAACGGGGCTATTCCATACGTTATGTCAGGGATGTTAGAGAAGCTCAATACCGGCGCTGCCGAAGTAACTGCGAAGCTAATCGAAGTATTGGCTGCCGTGTAGTAGGCTGTTGCGGTTTGTGACGCCTTCAATACCACAGTCCCAGGGCCGGTAATGGTCACCGTGGATCCAGAGATCGTTGCTGGCCCAGAAACCACACCGTAGGTAATTGCCCCCGTTGAAGGTGAACTCGCGCTGACTGAAAATGGACCTGCCCCATATGTTTGTGCAGGGATTGCTGAGAAGCTCAGTGTAGGGGTGCCTAGATTCACCGTCAGTGGAACGCTGGCTGTAGCCGCAGTGTAGTCAGTGGTGTCGCTTGGGGTAAATACAGTCGACAGGATGATTTGCGATCCGAATGCCGATGTATAACCAGCTGATGGCGTGTACACGAAGGTTCCCGGCACATTGGCCGTTGCATTCAGTTGCGCGGGCCCAAGAACTAGGTTGGGAAGTCCTACTGCGCGCAACCGAGCGTTACCGGAGTCTGCAACGAAAAAGGAGTTTCCAGATGGGTTCACTGCCACACCCATCGGGTAGAACAATTCTGCCCCAGTAGCTAGGCCACCATCGCCGGAGTACCCCACTGCGCTGCTTCCCGCCACCGTGCTAATGATGCCAGTGGAAGCCGTCACCTTACGAATCACACTATTATTCATATCACCTATATAGATGTTGCCAGACAAATCGACTGCCACGCTCCAGGGATCATTCAGCTCTGCGCTAGTAGCGGCTCCCCCGTCACCAGAGTATCCACCTGTGCCGTTTCCAGCAACTGTGGTAATGATTCCGGTAGATACCGCTACTTTACGAATTACGTTATTGCGCGAATCAGCGATATAGATGTTATCGAAGGAATCCACCGCCACACCTGATGGATAGTTTAGCTCTGCGTTGACAGCTGCTCCTCCGTCGCCGGAGTAACCACCTGTGTCGCTAGGGTAACCTCCAGCGCCATTTCCGGCAACCGTTGTGATAATGCCAGTGGAGGCCGTTACCTTGCGAATTCGATAATTACCTGAATCGGCGATGTAGATATTACCAAGCGAATCCACCGCCACGCCTGAAGAGTCAAATAACAATGCGTTTGTAGCCGCTCCTCCGTCACCTGAAAATCCGCACCCGAGCGTACTTTCGGAAATGTTGTAGTCTCCGACAACCGTGGAAATTTGGCCGGTGGAGGCCGTCACCTTGCTGATTGAGCAAACATTAGCGATGTAGACATTACTAGACGAATCCACAGCTAGGCCCCAAGCGTAATCTATTCCCTTTGGCCCAGCTAGAGTGCTGATGATGCCAGTAGAGGCTGCCACCTTTCGAACAACACCATTCGATTGATCCAAGATATAGATATTGCCAGACCCATCCACGGCTACTCCAGCAGGATAGTTCAGTTCTGCGCTGGTAGCTCCACCAGAGTCACCGGTATAGCCCGCTGTGCCGTTTCCAGCTAGTGTATTGATTACGCCTGCCTGTATATCCAGCGTTGTACCCAGGCCAGCCCCGTAAGCGATGGCCGCAGGCACCCAAGTGATCGTAGGCGTTGCCTGCCAAGTGGCTTTCGCAGCTGAGAAGGATGTCGATGGATACGAAATACTGGGAATACCGAACTTATCCGTTCCCTTCAGATGAAAATAGATCACAGGTCCAACAGCATGAGCGCACAACAATCCAGCCGGGACGTAATCGTTCGAGAACTTAGCTCCAAAGGCCGAGGCGATAGAAGCAGGCGACGAGAACTGTCCGTAATTAACAGTCTCGCTGTAGTTGTGGCCAGCGCTGTTGCCAAACGAAATAGTGACTGAACCCGTGTCCCATGTACCGGAGACCTGCGTCTCTGCCCCTGATATAGTAATCGACGCGTCAGCAGCAAAAGCACTGCCGCTCATAGCCAACGCAGCCGCCAGAAATAGAATTGGTCCCCGAAATGCACGCGACATACAATTCTCCCTCGTACTTCAACACCGGCTATTGCACCTGAGTGCGCTTATCATTTGCTCTGTTCCGCCCCGATGATCGTAATCGTTGTAGAAGCCGCGGTAGGAGCCGCAACTCCACTCCCTGTATCGATCTCGCAAGTTGTTCGCATACGCTTGTCGTAGGCACGGTTCAAGGTAAGTCCATTCCCAAACGTCACATTCATGAGGCCGCCGAAAGGCGTGTATGGTGCAGACGCCGAATTCGAACAAGGTGTGATGGCTTGGCCGACTTGCGCTGAAAAGAGCGACAGCGGGTGCGTGCCATCTACCCAATTGCTGGTGACTGACTGCAGCCGCCCGGCACCGTCGAAAGTGCTACTAAATACAATTGGGTTTGACGTCGGCGCTGGGCCGACTCCGCTGGTTGAGGAAGTCAGATTGCCAGCCAAGTTGTATGTATATGCGGGCGAGTATGGCGTGCCACTCATTTTACCCGCAAAGGTATACTGCTGCTCATTTAAGAGACGTCCCATAGGATCGTAGGCGTATGGTTTACGTTCTGCAACCAATGTTCCTCCGGCAAATGACTGTTCATCTGTGAGCCTCCCTATAACATTTGCAGCACCTGGGACACTCGAAGAATCGTAAGAATAAAACGCTACATATCCGCTCGGGTTTGCACAACTGAAAGACCCCGTAGGAAACTTGTACGTCACCCTATTCAATGCGTCATAGCAATAACCTATGGTTTGTGTCCCTGTTGTTGCATTAACTGCGGGCGATGTCTTTGTAATCTCATTTCCATCAGCGTCATAGCCATAGCCAGTTGTCCCAGCTACATAGGCAGCTGTGCCGGAGGCTGGACACGCTGCCGTTGAGATCTCGGGATTTGATGCGCAGAGCAGTCGTGAGAGCGAGTCGTAGCTGAAGCTGCGTATTCGAGGAGTATCTCCGTTAGACACATTCCCAAGTTGATTGACAGAAAGAATATTATCCAAGACGTCGTAGTTATAGTTAGTTACTAATGACCCCGGTTCCACAATGCTCGTCATCCGCCCTGCTGCATCATAGGTTCGCTGCCATAGGTTGTTGTTCTCATCAGCGTACTTTACCAAGTTGCCGACATATGTCCATGTTCGGCTACTGACGCCGTCGGAATCGGTCTGTTGCGTAGGGCGTCCGATAGCATCATATGTATATGTTCGAATTCCATAAGTAGGTTCTAAAATTGAGCGGTATTGATTTGAAACGGAATATTCCCTGCCGTTTCCATCATAAACAATGTCGGTATAAACTGTGCCGCTTGCGTCGGAGGTTATTTGCGAATGAAGAGGTTTACCAAAACCGTCTGTTATGACTGTCGCTTTGACTAGACCATCTCCCTTCGCTATTTGATCCTGCGCGCTATTCACTTGCGTGAGGCTTGGGTAGCTGTAAGTTACCCAAGCCTCGGCCGAAGTGTTTACGGCACTCTTAACAGAAGTCATCCTATACAATGGATCATTATATGTATATTGTGTGACCTGGTTGTTCTCGTCTGTATGTGATGTGAGCAGCCCTGTAGTTGCGTCGTGAGTGTAATACTCAATATGCTGGGTGCTTCCCGTCTTTGGGCCAGTAATCTGGTAAGGGAAAATGCCGGTCGAATCATAAGAAACCTTTGTGGCATTTCCAAGAGGATCTATCACCTGTACAGGCATCCCGTTTGTGTTATAGATTGTTTTGTCTGTTATCGATCCACCGGATGTATTCAGCCAAGCATTCTCTGATGTCCTGTTGCCGAATACGCCTTGTGGGCTTCCATTGTTTTCGTCGTAACCATAAGTACTGCTAGCAACAGCGGCACCACTCCCGTTGTATATAGTCTCTGCTTGCAGCAGGCTCAGTATGTGCGCAGATAAATATTGCGAGTTGACCTGATCCTGATAGGTATACGAGGTTGCACGCAGCAGAGCGCCCCTCGCACCTTGGCCGAAATTATACTCTTTCTTAGAAGTAATCCGCCCAAAAGTTAAAGGCGCGCATGATGTTCCGCTCCAAGGCAACAAACATAACGGAGCAGAATCATATATGTAATCTACTTCAGATGTTAACCCGCCAGGCAAACTTGTTTGTTCGCTATTGAGGACTAAGTTCATGCCGGTAATGCCGGCTCCAGCTCCGCAATTCGAATTACTAATAGGACATGCTCCTGGCGCTGCCCCTCCGCCTAAATACTGCCCAGTTGTTAGGTAGTTGCGAATGACTGATTTCAAGAGCACCCGTGAGGAGCTCGTTCCCTGATACCAATCAATTCTTGTGTCAATCCAATTTCCCAATGGAACCTGAGTTTGGCCAGTGGTAGACTCTGTGACGCTGTCACTCAACGTATACACAGTATCGTTATCTGTGGGGTCAGTTACCGTGAATACACCTGGAGTGTCAATAACATTTGAATAATGCCAAACATGAGGTCCAGTGCCATCATTTGAGTTCTCTGTTCGTGTGGAAATTGGTGGGTTATTTACATAGTACGGGTTTGAACTCTCTTGGCAACCGTACGCATAGGTGTAGCTAACGGTTGCGCCAGAGGGGTATTTAATACTCTCAAGAGATGAACATCCTTCTACACCCGACACATTACTGGTTTGAGCAGGAGCATATGTAAACAGCCAGCTCGTGTTATCGGGAAGAACTATGCTCTGGATCGTAGAATGTGTAAATGGATATAGGCCGTTTTGGGAAAGTTGCATAGCTTGATAATCGCTACTGGCCGGAGCCGAGTAGCATATGAGCACAGGGTAAGTGCTGCCACCGTAGCCAGGAAAGGTCCATTGCAGGGCATATGTAATTGGCTGTGGACCGGAAGGGCATTCTTCAACTGGCGCCGTAACAGGAAGGTGAATATTTCTACCCACTGTATCTACCCATCCATTGGTCTTAGAAAATGTAATTGTATTGCCATTTGAATCGGTTCGTTTGAGTGATTCACAATTGATGTCAGCGTGGTTCGATGTAGCTTCTTCACAGATCGCGGAACTTGCTGTATTTGCCGCGTCTGACACGACGATCATCGTTCCATCCTGCGCAACAATCGATCCAGATAGTCCGTAAGAACTTGTTGATATGGGACCGATCGTTGAAGATGGGATAAATTGAATACCTGTAGCATCCACTGAGTCGTAAGCTGTTCCATCATACCCCAAGAAATGGACAATACCAGAGGGCTCTATGACACGAAGGGGGTAAGTCGGATTTGTGATACTAGGAGGGGTGTACACACTTCTATATGCCTGACTAACGGACATATTTCCGTCATCCACAAGGTACCATCCTCCAACCCCGCAAAACTCTGATACAAGCCCACTTCCATCGCAGGCAGCTGGTCCACTATGCCCGGCAGGCGTTTCATAGTGTAAGCTAAACCCCAACTGTAGTTTATTGCCAATCTGGGGGTAGCTGACGAGTGGGATGTCTACAGTTAGAGTGCCGTTAGTCGTATTGACGGTATCGACATGGCCAACAATGATAGAGTCGAAAGGCTTTCCTGTGGGGCTTGCGTCTGTCGGTGAATTGCCAGTTCCACCAGGAGCGCCTTTACCTTGCCCGAGCGTTGGAATTGAGAGTAGACAACCGAAGAAAATCCCGATAGCCAGAGCGCGTAGACTCCCTGAATTCCCGAAGCACTCAATAGAGGTCAAGAGATGAAAATACCTTTGATACTTAGTCGAATCTGCAAGCAAGAAATTGCTAGTTAACATTTTCGTTCTCCCTCAACCTGTCTTTGTGCTACTGCAACGTGACCAAAACTTCGATTACGCCTGTGCCGGAATCAAGGTTCGCCATCGCTTTGCCGATGACCGCGCCGACCAGGCGGCTACGGTCGGTGCCCTTCATCGCATAGCCGATTTTAGATGAGGAGACCAGCAGATCGCCGCGCTTGATTGGGCCATTCTCCGCGCTGACCTTGGCGGGAACGATGCCTACCACGGCCATCGGCACCTCATCAGGACTCTTCACGCTGGTCTGGCGGCGGCCCACGGTACCAGGCTTGGTCGAATAGATGCCACTCACCGAGGTGGAGTATGGCTCAACTGACTTGAGAAACTTGCCCGAAACATCGGGATCGATCACCAGCAGATCGCCCGGCTCATAGTTGGTTCGGTTGCCAGTCACATCGACCGACTCGGCGTAGTCACCGCCGCAGGTGACGCCGGTGTAGGCCGTGCTCTGCGTGGTTCCGTCCTGGAAGGTAATCGAGCCGCCACTGTTGGCCGTGAGCTTGAGAGAACCACTAACTTCCAGCTTTGCGCCCGGTGCCGTCGTGCCGATATCGACGTTACCGCCCGAAACTGAGATCGGCGACGGCTGAATCGTTGTCGATGTGGTGGTGGAAGCGGAAACGTAAGGGACGTTTCCGGTCGTGGCCGTAGTGCCGCTGCTCGTCACCGTAGTCTGCGCCGCCGCGCTCATTGCCATCAACGCCAGACCAAATCCAATCAAACTCGCTCGCGTACGCATCGTTCAACGTCCTCTCAGTTCCAGTATTTGGTTCTTTGTGTGACCCGGTATTTCAAATAGACACGGCTTCGGTGTAATGCCGATGAAGCAAAAATTACGAAACAGAATTCTGTGAATGAGATTCTCGACGCTAACTCTTGCAGAGGATACCCTCGGAAGTCAAATGAAAATTCCCTTACAGCAGGCCGAAGTGTCCTTCGATTCAGCGTAATACGAATAGTATCAATAGTATACTTGTGTTTCGCATCCCAATGGTTGATACCAGAAAGGATGATCGACAGCGGCAAGCGGACAATCCAGGTGAATGTAAAAATGAGCGAGGAGGACTACAAACTCCTCCTGGGCGCGGCCAGCGCCCTATGGCCGGAGGCCATCCTCAGCAACTCCGGCATCCTGCTGGGACTCGCCCGCATTGCCGCCAAGGATATACTCGGCAAATCTCCCAAAGCCAAGGTCGCGGCGAAGAAAGGCCGCTAATCCGCGCTTTGGAAAAAGTGTGCCACGGCCCAAACCTCATCGAAGAGGGGCGCGAGCCGGATAAACCCCGGCTCGCGCGCGTTTCAGAGGTAAGAGGGAGCATACATCCGGTACTGCATTCTGGTATGTTCGGGGCTGGAGTGGACGTAGATCATCGTGGTTTCCACAAAGGCGTGGCCGAGCTGCTCCTTGATGGCCAACAGATGCGCCCCGCGATGAAGCAGGCAAGTCGCCAAACTGTGTCGAAGCAAATGCGGGTATACCCGCTTCTTCAGGTTTGCGCGCTTTGCGGCAGTGCGAATCAGCTTGCGCAGGTTCTGCTGCGCATAGGGTTTTTCGCTGCGCAGGCAGACGAATAGCCAGTCGTCTGGCCGGCCGCCACGCTCGCGCATGTATTCGGCCAGAACCGTTACACACGGCGCGGCGATGTGCGTGTAGCGGTCCTTCTGGGTTTTGGTGGCCTGGATGTGCAAGGTTTGGCCGCTCAGGTCCACGTCCTGGATGCGCAACCGGCAGAGTTCGCGGTTGCGCAGGCCGGCATAGGCCAACGTGGCGATCATCGCACGTTCGCGCAAAGTGCGCGCCGCCGCGATCAACAGCGTAATCTCCGCCTCCGACAGCGTCCCGCGAACCAGGTGGTGGGGTTTCTTGGGACGGCCCAGCTTGATGGGCCGTCCCGTAAATGTGCAGTAGGCTTCGAGTGCGATTGAGGTATTGACGATGTGGGAGTAGGACGCTCCCGCCTTGTGCATCCGCTCGATTTGCTGCTCGACCGCTTTCGGCGTGGGTTCAAGGCCAATCACCGGAGCAAGGCGCCGGATCGTGGCAACGTAGTTTTGGACGGTTACCTCGCTCAGGCCGCGCCGGGCAAACAAGTGCCGCGCGAACCGGGCGAGAGTCGGTTCGATAGAATTGTGGGTAGCCATGGAGCCTCCTCTGTAGGCTGCTTGGTTAGGGGCGTCGCCGGTGTTACCAGCACCGCGGTGCCCCGTTGTTTTTGGTTGAGACCTGGGCAAGATGTTGACCATGCCCAGGTCGAGAGAACAAAAATCTCCGCTCAGCGCGACAGCGGAACGTACCCCTCGGGGAGCCGGTCTTCGGGAGCAGGCTCGATTCCGGTTGGCTTGTTGAGAATCGCCATCGCCCGAGCGATACGCTCGGGCGTGACCTTCCGCCGGTCGGCAACCCACTCTTCATGCTGCAAGTGGGCAAGTTTTTCAGCCACCGCCACGTTGATAAACTGATTCAAGGACACGCCCTCTTTCAGAGAAAAGTTCTCCGCCTCTCGGCGCACCGAGGGCATCAGCCGGAGCGGAAATTTACTGACGACAACCTTTTTCGGCTTCGCAGGCATGGTCTATTTTCTCCTCGACAATCTCTTGAGAATTCCAGCCGGACGGTAGACTTCGATTCCAAAAGCTCGCAGCGGCTCGGAAAAGTGCTTCGTATTGAATCCCACCACAGCGTCGGCCTGTCCATTGATTGCCAACTCCAGGAGAATGTCATCGTCCGAGTCCGGCAACAACGGACGATAGCGATAGCTGACTTGAACGGCCTCGGCAAGTTCATAAAGCGTCTCCAGAAGCATGACAGTCTCGGTTCTGGACCTCCCGGTGGCGTGCAGATGTTGCAACCGTAGCGCAACCGCTTCATATTCGCGGGACAGCTTGTAGTCCATCAGAAGAGTGATCCTGCCTGCGAGAACGTGGCGGAGGATTTCCGCGGCTGCTCCCTTGGGCGCGCGCTGTGCGGCGATCATCACCGAGGTATCAAGGACGACTCTCACAAAATAAAGGTATCACAGGTGATGCCACGAGACTAGAGGCGGCCTTCATTTGTATTTACTTCTCTATCCCGCAATCGGCCTGCTCTTTATGCGAGATCGTGCTTTACATTTTTGGCCCTTCAAGAGAAATCCGTGAACAGGTTACCCGGCGGAACCGAAAGCGCCTTTGCCAGCTTGACGATGTTCTCCAGGGCAACGTTGCGCTCACCGCGCTCGACTCCGCCGACGTAGTTGCGATGCAGTCCGGCGCGCTCGGCCAGCTCTTCCTGGGAATAGCCCCGCTCGTCGCGGAGTTGCCGCAACCTTGCGCCAAATCGAGACTTAACGGAGCGAGGGGCCACATCTCCATGCTCGGAGCCTGACCACTATGCGTCTACACACGATGAGTGTGATAATGTCCTGGTTGGAGCTGTATCCATGCGCCGCTCTCGTCCTGCGCGCTGCCGGAAACTGCCCCAGTTGACGAAAAGTTCATCGGATTGGGCCAGCATTGAGGTGGGAAGGATACGATTCAATAAGAGAGGAGGGAGAATCTGTGAACACAGATTTCATCGACTGCCCGGAAGTTGCAGGCAAGACAATTCAATTGCTCAGGATTCACCGGGACACCGGCGACGGGTCGCGCGTCCAGATTGAGTTGACAGACGGAACCAGCTTCACCTGCTACGTCATGGTTCGCCCAGCCGTGGAAGCATCCTTATATAAGGGTGGCGCAGGAGCACCGGAAACCATTCGCGACTACGAATTGTAGGCAAAATCCTCCCCCACAAACCCGGTCGTTATTCCCAAATGGAATAACGGTCTCCCTGGAATTCATTGGACGCGGCCCCAAAATCGCCATAACTTTGCCCTAATGCTGACGCCAAGTCAGCGGAGGTGCAAAGTGAATCGATTCCAGCGCATATTCCGACGCGACGCCAGTCGTAATCGGCTGCTCATTCCGTCCGCCAACCGGCTGACGGGACCAACCCTCAAAACCAC
>Ga0326727_10020549_pt1 | contig 13096 bp, 7 predicted proteins | sample MB2enrmetagenome_FD_207643 | JGI IMG/M metagenome (GOLD analysis project Ga0326727, IMG submission 207643) | Lab enriched peat soil microbial communities from McLean, Ithaca, NY, United States - MB29MY | ecosystem: Environmental > Terrestrial > Soil > Wetlands > Peat | place: USA: New York...
CCGTCAACACAGCCGTCCAGGCGTAGGTGTAGGTCCCAGACCCCGTCCCGCCCGATGCTCCGCTCGTGGAGACCACGATCGACTCGCCCACGCCCACCTTGGCGTGGTTCGCTGAGATCGTACCCGCGGACAGCGCTGCGTCCACCGTGACCGTTACCGAGCTGGGTGACGCATCCGCTGAACCACTGTCCGTGTCCGTGACCGTAAGTGACACGGCGACCGTTCCCTGGCCTGCCGGTGTGCAAGTGTAGGTCGGTGTCGATTCACCGACGGAACACCCCGTCGACCCCGTCAACACAGCCGTCCAGGCGTAGGTGTAGGTCCCAGACCCCGTCCCGCCCGATGCTCCGCTCGTCGAGACCACGATCGACTCGCCCACGCCCACCTTGGCGTGGTTCGCTGAGATCGTACCCGCGGACAGCGCTGCGTCCACCGTGACCGTTACCGAGCTGGGTGACGCATCCGCTGAACCACTGTCCGTGTCCGTGACCGTAAGTGACACGGCGACCGTTCCCTGGCCTGCCGGTGTGCAAGTGTAGGTCGGTGTCGATTCACCGACGGAACACCCCGTCGACCCCGTCAACACAGCCGTCCAGGCGTAGGTGTAGGTCCCAGACCCCGTCCCGCCCGATGCTCCGCTCGTCGAGACCACGATCGGCTCACCCGAGCCGACCGTGGCATAGGGCGTCGATATCGTTCCCGCGGACAACGCCCCGTCGACCGTGACCGTCACCGAGCTGGGTGACGCATCCGCTGAACCACTGTCCGTGTCCGTGACCGTGAGCGATACCGCGACCGTTCCTGTCCCCGACGGCATGCAAGTGTATGTTAGGGTTGATTCACTGGTGGAACATCCCGTCAATCCCGTCAACACAGCCGTCCAGGCGTAGGTGTAGGTCCCAGATCCCGTCCCGCCCGATGCTCCGCTCGTCGAGACCACGATCGGCTCACCTGAGCCCACCGTGGCATAGGGCGTCGATATCGTTCCCGCGGACAACGCCCCGTCCACCGTGATTACCACGGTTGTCTTCGATGTGCTTCCGACCGCGTCCGTCGCGTTCAGGTAGAACGTATAGGTACCTGTCTGTGCAGGAGAGAAAGTGTAGTGGCCATCAGTGACTTCCGACAGGTTGGTGGACGACCCGTTCTCCTTGAGTGTCCAGATGATTGGCATGACTCCTCCCGAGAATCCGAGCGTGAGCGTCGATTGTTCCCCGAGGCCGATTGCCGAGGCAGTTGCCCCGAGCGTTGCCAACAGCGGAGGCTCTACCGTCACCTCTGCCGTAGTGCTTGACGTGCTCCCGACAGCGTCCGTCGAATTCAGATAGAACGTGTAAATCCCGGAAATCGTCGGCGTGAACGTGTACACGCCTCCGACCACGTCCGAGAGATTGCCCGCCGTGTTGTTTCGTTCGAGCGTCCACAAGATCGGGGCCACACCGCCCGAGAACCCGAGCGTCAGCGTCGACGACTCCCCCACCTGGGTCGTCGTTGGATCTGCCACCAGCGTCGCTACCAGGGCCGGCTCCACCGTAACCGTCGCAGTCGCGCTAGCTTTGTTTGAGGCATTGTCAGTCGCGTTCAGGTAGAACGTGTAGACCCCCGAACCAATCGGCGAGAACGTGTAGTTCCCTCCGAACACGTCCGAGAGGTTGCCGACCGTGTTGTTCTCCTCGAGGGTCCACGAGACCGGGGCCACTTCATCTGAGAATCCGATCGTTAAGTTCGAAGATCCCCCCACCTGGGTCGTCGTCGGATCCGCCACAAGAGTCGCGACGAAGGTGGAAGCCAAGATTAGACCACTCGAAGGCAGGAACGGTCCGACAGCCAGGTTGGAACTGCCGACCGAGATCGCGGAGACCGGTGGTGTGGGGTTCCCGCTTGAGCTCGCGGATGATATCGTCACTGTCGGAGATACACTCGCACCTCCGGACGACGACCCTGGAGGCACTACCACTCCGACCGAGGCGAGCGCAGCAGCGCCCAGCATGATAATCGATACGGCGATGGCAAACCCTACGGCGTGATGGCGCCGCGACAGAACCTTTGCTTTCATCCATTCCCTCGGTGATTGGAATTACGGAGACCTCGAGCACTCGCCTCACGGTCGTATAGGAGACGCGACACGACGGGCGGGGGTGCGGACAGAAGCATCTTAGACTCTCACTTTCTTGTTCTCGAGGACTCGTTCGCTTGTCGGCGCGACCACGCGACTCAGCGTGGTGACGACCTGACAATCTGGCTCAAAAACGATTGGGGCGAGCATTAAGCTTTCCAGAACGCCTGTGGCGTATAACTGACGATACGGTTTAAGGTAAGTGTTGTATTAGCTGTGAGGTAAGTAGAATAAGATGACGAACGTAACTCTCTCCGTCCCCGAGGAGCTTCACCGAGAGATGCGAGCGCACCCCGAAGTCCGATGGGCGGAGGTCGCCCGAAAAGCGTTCCGCGACCACTTGGACAAGCTCGAGCTCTACGATCATCTGCTGAGGACCTCTAAGCTGACTCAGGCCGACGCAGCGCGGCTGGGTCGCGGAATTCGTCAGTCGGCTGCTTCGCGGCCGAAGTGACCCGGGAGATCGGTCACGTTCAGGTCTCCTAGGGCGACCATGGGGTGCTTTCGCCGCGCCGCCCGTGGATGCGATCGGGCATGGATTCCTAGTAGTGCCGGAACGATGATTGATCTACTGTTGGAGGTCAAGGCGCACGGTGACAGCTGTGGGAAGAGGTGGTCTCTCTCGTCGCAGGCGAGAGGAGGCAGAGCCGCTCCTCAGGATTCGTATCGACCCGAGCTCGGCCGAGCGATTGTAGAGCCAACCAGTCTTGCTCCTCAGACTTACTCCCTTCGGTGACCGAGGTTCATCCCGACGATTTACTTTCTTCCTTGGCCTGCTCTTCGTCCGGGCCGGTGGTTCCCGTCTTTGGCGGCTTCTTGACGACCTCGCTGCCGATCTTGTCGAGCTCGGCCATGAGAGCCGCGATGTCGGACTCCGTATCGCTCATGGCGGAGCCTGTGCCAGCCGCCGCGGTTTCACCGGCGACTACCGGGGCGATGACCGGGGGCGCCCGGCCTACGTCCTTCGGCGTCTCGAGGTAGGCCGGCGCGGCCGCGGGCGGACCGCCGCCAGCGGGCGGAGTGGGCCCCCTCAGTGAGAGTTCTTCTGTCGGTTCGACCGCGGCGGGCGACACCCGGCGCCGGCGCAGGATGAGGAGGGACGCTAGGAGGACCACGACGATCGCCGCCAGGGCGATCCCCAGATAGGCCCATAACGACGAAGAGCTCGAGGACGGCGTGGTCACCGCCACGGCCTGGGTTGCCGCCGACGTCTGACTGGTAGGGGACGTCGCGCTGTCCGTCACCCGCAACTCGAACGCGTACGTGTCCCCCGCCATCAGCGCGTTCGGGGAGATGGAACACGTCTCCTCGATGCCTCCACTCGCTCCGCTTCCGCTGTTCACAGCGCACTGGGTCGCGAGCGCATATGCCCCGCCATTGACCGAAACCAGCCACTGCCACGAGTAGGTCGGGGTCCCCGTCGACGGGATGGTTCCCGTCACGGTCAAGCCTTGGTTGACCGTCAACGCGGTTGCGCTCGGGGTCGGCGCTACGGGCGGTGCCAGCGCGGTGTTGACCGCGTAGCTCAACGATGTTTCCGTCGTTGAACTCCCACCGTTCGAATCAGAAGCATAGACGGAAACCGTGTATGCCCCGGCGGTCGTCGGCACGCAAGTTACGGAGGTCGCGTTCACCAGCGTGCAACCCATGTCAGTTGAGGACTCCGTCCAAATGTAAGTGAAACCGCCACTTCCCCCGCTGGCCGTGGTTGTGAAAGTTACCGATTGGCCCACGTCGATGAGGCCCGTGGCGACCGAAGGATTGGGCGCGGAGGTGGTCGGGAGCGCGTCGACGACGACGTTGACCGACTGTTCCGTACCGGAGTTTACGCCGTTCGAGTCGATGACATACACCGAGACGGTGTATGCCCCGGCGGCCGTGGGAGTACAGGTGATCGAGTCGGTCGCCGACGCAAGATCACAGCCGAAGTCGGTCGAAGATTGCGCCCAGGAGTATGTGTAGTCGCCGCTTCCGCCCGTTGCCGCAATCAGGAAGGTGACCGATTGGGTCAGGTCTACTGAAGTGGCGGAGGGGCTAGGGACGGTAATGCTCGGGATCACATGGACGACAAAGGTCTCCAAGGTCGCCGCGGCCGAAACCCCGCCGTTCGAGTCGGAGACGACCACCGAGACGGTGTACGTCCCTGCGGTGGTAGGAGTACACGAGATAGAGGGCGTGTCCCCGAGCGTACAACCCAAGTCCATCGACGATTGAGCCCACGTGTAGGTATACCCAGTGCTCCCACTGCTAGCAGTGGTCGAGAACGTGACCGACTGTCCGAGGTCCACGGAGGCAACCGAAGGACTCGGTGTGGTTACGGTCGGGAGAGCGTAAACCAGGAAGGTGGCCGATCGTTCCAGGGTCGAGCTCCCACCGTTCGAGTCGATGGCGATCACCGAGACCGTGTATGTCCCTCCGACTGTGGGCGTACACGTGATCGAGTCGGTCACCGAGGAGGTATCGCAAGCGAAGTGGGAATTCGACTCCGTCCACACGAAGGTGTAGCCGCCGCTGCCGTTACTGGCCGTGGTCGTGAACACAACCGGTTGGCCGACATCGAGGTGACCGGAGGTGACGGATGGGGAAGGTTCGGCGGTGGATGGCTGTGTGAGGACGATGAAGTTGGCCGACAGCTCCGTGGTTGAACTTACGCCGTTCGAGTCGGTTGCCACCACCGAAACATTGTACGTCCCGTTGTATTCAGGCGTACACGTGATCGAGTCGGTCACCGAGGTGATATCGCAAGCGAAGGAGGAATTCGACTCCATCCACACGAAGGTGTAGACGCCGCTTCCATTGTCGGCCGTGGTCGTGAAGGTGACCGATTGGCCCACGTCGATCTGAGTGGAGACGACGGAGGGGCCAGGCACGGAGGTCGTTACCGGAACCTCGTAGACGATGAAGCTGCCCAACGTCGCCGTGGCCGATACTCCGCCGTTCGAGTCAGTAACATTAACGGAAATGGAATAATCGCCAGCTTTCGGCTCTGAACAGGCGATGGAGTCAGTGGTCGACGCCGAACAGTTCAGGCCGACGGGCGTCGCCCACACGTAGGTGTCCGTCCCCGGTGACCCAAGAGTCGTCAAAGTGGAGAAGGTGACGTCCTGTCCGGCGTCGATGGATGGGGGACTAGGGGTGGGTGTGGTGGTACTAGGGAGAGCGTAGACTAGGAAGCTGTCCGACACGTTCGTCAACGAGTTTCCCCCATTCAGGTCGGTGGCAAAAACCGAGACCGTGTACGTCCCACCGGCTGTTGGGGTGCAGGTGACCGAGTCGGTCACCGACGCGAGAAGACAACCGAAGTCGAGGGTAGACTCCGCCCACGTGAAGTAGTATGGTCCACCGTCGCCACTGCTGGCAGTAGTCGTGAAGGTTACCGGTTGGCCCACGTCGATGGAACCGGAAGTGAAGGAAGGGGCGGGCGCAGTGGTCGTCGGGAGCGGGTCGACTGTGACCCCGACCGCGTTAGAGGTCTGGTTGAGCGGCGTTGTAGAGCTGTCCGTAACCTGCAGCTCGAAGCTCCACGCCCCGGCAATGGTCAGGACACCGGTCGATATGGTCGGCGTGTCGCCCGCAATGCAGCTGAACAAGCTTCCGAAGGCGCTGTAGCTGCTGCCGCCTGGTGATTCCTCGAACCACTGGCAGGTGTAGGGTGGCGTGCCCCCGCTGAACGACTGCGTAGTGGAGAGGGTCGCGCTTTGCCCGTAGTCGATCGTGGTCGGGAGGACCGAAATTACCGGGGCCACGAGTGCCGGGTCCACCGTCACGATGTCCCAAGCGGAGAGCACGGTCACCGCGCCGGCGTCTGCTTGCGAGCTGTCGGTCACGGTGTAACAGTAGTAGTACAGACCCCCGGCCGTCGAGAGCGATCCCGTCCACTGCGAGACTGAGGACGTACCCAGCATCACGCTGAGTCCGGCTCCGCAGGCGTCGCCGTCGGTCCCCGCCCCGACTGACGTATCCGAATACCACTGGTAACTCAGCGTCTCCGTTCCGCCCGACACATTCGAAGTGTAGAGCGTAATCGACTGCCCGTCGTCGATGGCCGGTGAACCGGGCGTAACGGATCCCGCGTTCAACGGCGGGTTCACGGTCACTTGGTCCCACGCCGAAGGCGCCGGGTTGGAGTCATTGTCGGTCACAACGTAACAGTAGTAGAACGTCCCGACTGCCAGCGCCCCGGTCGACTGGGTCACGCCCGTGCCCAATGCGGTTCCCGCACACGCACCCGAGCCTGCGCCCAAGTACCATTGATAGCTGTAGGGAGACGCGCCTCCGGTCGGGTTCGCCATCAACGTGATCGATTGACCGTCATCGATGCCCGGGGAGGGCGGGGTCACTCCTCCCGCGGCCAGCGGTGGGTCGACCGTGAACATGCCTGCCGCCGCTACCAGCGCGTCGTCCTCGGTGAAGGCCCCGATGGCGTATGGTCCCGCCAAGGAGGCGGGTACCGTTATCGTGCAGGTAAACGAACCATCAGCGGATACGCTCACCATCCCCTGGGTGCACGAAGAGCTCGAGAGATTGAAGAACGGCGTCACCACGTCGTTCGCCGTGAACCCGGAGCCCTCCAGGGTGACCGGGCTGCCGACGTCCCCGCTCGAGGGGCTGAACGTCACCTGGGGGGTAACCGTGAACATCATCGCGACCGTTGGGATGTCCGTTGCCGCATCCAGTCCCATCACCGGGTAAGAGCCGGCACTAACGGTCGGAACGGCGAACGTGCAGACGAAGCCTCCGGTCGCGTTCGTCGTGATCACCGTCAAGGAGTAACTACAGTCCGACCCGCCGGTGGGCGACTGAATGGTCGAATTGAACGAGACTGTAGCTCCCGACGATACATTGAAGCCGGAGCCGGTCACCGTGTAGGTCGACCCGACCGGTCCATCCCCGGGGACCAGAGAGATCGTCGGTGTGGTTATGGTGAACGACGCGGTGGCCGTGTCAAATCCGCCATCGCTTCCTGTCGCGACAACGTTGTACGGGACGCTACTCGCAACGTCGGACGGGACTGTGAAGATGCAAGAGAATGCGCCGGTGCCGGTAATGGTCTGACCGGTGCACGTTTGGGCCGGGGTGGCCCCGTCGAACGAGAACGTGCTAATCGTTTTCCCGGGCGTGAACCCGGTCCCGGATACTCCCACCACCACTCCGTTCGGTCCTTGAATTGGATCGAGCGTGACCGTCGGAGTTGTCACCTGGTACGAGACCGTCGCATTGTCGAACGTGCCGTCCGAGCCCGTCGCAGTAACCGTGTAGGTACCCGCGGCTCCGCTCACCGTGAACGTGCAACCGCTGAACGACCCTCCGGTCGCGGTGCACCCACTCGCCGACCCGATCGACCCGGTTCCGTTAATCGTGAACGTGATCGTCTTGCCCGGAGTGAACCCGTTGCCCGACGCCGTTATCGTCGCTCCGCTCGGTCCCTGTGCCGGAGCGAGCGTGAGCGATTCTGTCTTGATTGTAAACAACGCCGTCGCGTTGTCAAGGCCTCCATCGGACCCCGTCGCCGTCACGGTGTAGGAACCGGTCATGCCGGTCACGGGTGTGGTCGGACAGGTGAACGCACCGGTCCCGGAAACGGGCACGCCACACGAGCCCATTGTCGCCCCCGGTCCGATCCCTGTTGTGATCGTCATACCGGGAGTGAACCCGGTCCCCGACACCACGACCGACACTCCATTGGGTCCCTGGTTCGGATTGAGCGTGATCTTTGGCGTGGTGACCGTGTATGTTGCTGTCGGCATCTGGCCCGTCCCGGCATCCGTCGCCTGAACCGTATGCGCTCCGACGCTCGAACTCGGGACAGTGAACGTGCAGGCGAACCCGCCCGAAGCGGTCGCCGTGATCGTCGTCCCGTCGGGCAGCAGCGTCCCGGGAGAACAACTGCCGAACGTCAGAGGGGCACTCGCGAAGGCCACCGTGACGCTACCCAGCGACGTAAATCCCGTGCCCGTCAGCATCGCGGAGCTCCCCACCGGGCCCTGGACCGGGGTGAGCGCAACCGCCGCGTCGACCGTGAATGACACCGTCGCCGTCTGCCCCGAGCTGACGTCCAGCGCCTGGATCGTCTGCGAGCCCTCGCTCGAACTCGGCACCGTGAACTTGCACACGAACTTGCCGGCGGCCAGGGACGCGGCGATTGTCGTTCCCGCGGTCAATGTGCCCGTCGTGCAACTGACGAACGTGAGCGGGGAACCGGCGAACGTCACCGTCACGTTGCCCCCTTCGGTGAATCCTGTACCCGTGAGGGTCACGGAGCTTCCCACAGTGCCCGACGGGAGGCTCACCTGAAGGGCCAGATTGGTTATCGTAAACGTCGTGGAATCTGTCAATTTCGAACTAACATCTGTCGCATGGATTGTCTGCGCCCCTGACGCTGCGCTCGGCACCGCGAACTTGCAGACGAACTTGCCCACCGTCGATGTCACAATCGTCCTATCACCGGTCGCCAGGGTCCCGGTTGAGCAGCTGGTGAACGTCAGCGGGCTACCCGCGAACGTCACCGTCACGTTTCCCGATACTGTAAATCCGGTGCCCGTCAGTGCTGGAGAGCTTCCCACCGGGCCCTGTATCGGGCTCACCGACAGTCCCAGCACGGTTATCGTGAACGCCTTGGTGGCCGTCGTGACGCCCGTCGCGGTGTCCTCCCCCACCACATGGTAGGTCGCGGCTCCCTCGCTCGGGACGGGAAACAGGCAGGTGAAGGCACCCGTCGAATCCGTCGTGATGGTGGTTCCGCTAAACGTCCCGTCAGAGCAGCTAGTCGGAGTCTGCGGAGTGGAATCGAACTCGACCATCGCGGATGAGGACAGACTGAACCCGGACCCAACCACCTTGTACGGCGATCCTGCCGGGCCCTGCCCTGGAGTTACCGTAATGGCGGGTGTTGTCACCTTGAATGAGGTCGTCGCTTTGTCACTGGACGAGTCGGACCCCGTCGCGGTCACCGTGTACGTCGCCGCGGCCCCGTTGACCTTGAACGTGCACCCGCTGAACTTCCCTGAGGCATTTGTGTTGCACGAGCTTATCGGTGTGATCTTTCCAGCTCCGGTGATGGTGAACGTGATCGCCACGGTGGAAGCGAACCCGCTTCCCGCCGCCGTCACCTGCGTTCCGTTCGGTCCTTGGTTTGGAACGAGCGTAATCGACAGGAGGTCGGTCGGGGGGGATCCTGCTATCACTGGAGCAGACGGACTTAAGACGCCGGGAGAGGGGGCGGAGACGACTGGGGCGCTCGAAACGCCACCCGGGATTGGGTACGGCGGGCCCCCGGCGCTCCTGGCCGCACCTTCGGACGAAACCGTCACGGCCGCGGGGGATACCGCACCCCCGGTCGCCGACCCCGGATGTGCCGTCGCGCCCACCGATGCAAGCGCGGCAGCTCCCAACATGATGATCGATACGGCAATGGCAAACCCTACGGCGCCGTGGCGCCGCCACAGGACCTGTGCTTTCATTCCTTCTCCCGGTGAATGGAATTGCGGTACCCCTACCCATCCGCTCCCAGAGTGGCTGCGAGACCCGACCCAGCCGCCCCGCGTATAGAGAGACTCATGTCAGACTCTCAATGGTTCCCGTTCGGGTATTCGTTGGTTCGTCGGCGCGACCACGCTGGCCAGCGTGGTTGCGGGTCGACAATTCATCGTATTCACGATTGAAGCAGGCTTTAGACTTTCTGACAAGAGGGGCATACATGGTCAGCCTCGAACCGGGCGGTGTCAGCTAAGACCCACCAAGGTCCTCACCAAAACACTTCAAGGTCCCAACGCGCCCGGGAGGTCTTCGGAAGGCCGTCAATGGACCTCCCGTTCCCACCCGGCTAGAATCAAAAACACTCGCTCGCCGTGACAAAAGAAGGACGGCCCTCGTCCTGCTCCGGAGAGGATTACCGAGCGGGTTACCGGTGTACACCCACGACCGATCGGCGACCGTGGGAGGGGCTAGCCTGTCAGGATGGGGCACAGTTCCGGGCGGCCGAGAGTAAGTATAAATACGCATTCATACACATTTTCATGGGCCCATCAGGTGGGTCCCATGACTGGAAGTCGAAGAAAGTATCGAGCGATCTACATCGTGACTGCCGCGTTGATGGTGGCTATGGTCGGCGGGTATGCGCTGGCCGCCACCAGCATCACGACCATGACCCCGGGTCAGTCGTCCAACGTGACGACCACGCCGGCGCCTACCGGGTTCGCCAACATAGGATCCGTCGCCTCGGAGCAACTGGTGGTCCTCACGGCCGCCATGACCGGTTCGACCATTGGCGGCACTCAAATCGGCACGCTCGGTCTGGACGGAACGCCGACCGCCCTCGCGGCCTGTAACCTGGCCCCATGCACTGCTCAGGGGTTCCGTCCGGCAAGCCCTTCCGCCGCGACGACCGGGGACTATGGTGAACAGCTCGTCGTGAATGTGATCCAGCCGCTGACGGCCGCCGGCCCCCTCGGGTTCGACTTCGCGATCACCATCTCCATCACGGTCGGGGCTGCTACGAGCAGCGTCGTGGTTCAGGGATACCTTTCGACCGGGACTTCCGGTGCCACGGCGGCCCCGACGGTCCCCGTCTTCGTCTTCGTGGACTTGGGCACGACCACCGCCCCGGTGATCAACTCAGTGAACGTGGTCTTCAACCAGTGCGCGAGCGCGACCAGCTGCCCCTAGTGCGGGCTTGGCATCTTCGGACCGTCGGCGACCGTGTGACCACGAAACCCATTCCTCCCCCAGGGGGAACGGATCCACCGTTCCCCCCGGGTCGTGACGCCCGGCCGTCGAAGTGGGATCCCGCGGTCGGCCCTCCGTACGAGGATTGACGACGATGAGAAGGGCGGGGATTCGGTGGCAGGGAATCGGCCTGGTCGTTCTCCTTCTGCTGGTCGTGATCCCGGCGTCCGCATCAGCCGCGACTTCGGTCCGTGCCTTCACGGCCTCGCACTACTACGCGAGCAAGGTTACCCTGCTCGCGGCTCCGCCGGTTACCGTCGGGGCGAATGCACTCGTGCATCTGGGCGCGGCTCCTGGCTACGCCGCGGCCGGCGTGCAGGGGACATCTTCGGGGCTTCAGGGGAGTACGGTCGTTCTCGCGTCCTGCACCGCCGCGTGCACGGACCGCTACCGACCCGCGTCCTCCGTCGCTCTCGCCGCTGGGCATTACGTGGAACGCGTGATCTTTACGGTCACCCAACCGCGCAATACCGGTCCGGCCGTCGGGTTCGACGTGGAGGTCGCGGTCCACCTTACGACCGGGTGGGTCTACGGCAACGGGTACTTCTCCACGGGGGTAGCGACTGGGGCCGCCACGTCGACCATCTCGCTTCGCCTGTACGTCGACCTCGGGACCGCGGTCCCGACCGTGCAGAAGGTGGAAGTGACGGTGGATCGCTGCACTTCGACCACGGGGTGCCCGTGATTCGGATGCGGCGTCCCCCCGAGGTGGACCGATGACCTCTTCGTCCGTATCGCTCCGGGCCGGATGGGCGGACGCCCGGACCTCCACTCCACCCTCAGACCCCAGCCCGGGAGCCTCGGGCGAGCAGGAGAGCTGGGCCGAGCGGTTCTACGCCGCACTTCCCCTGTTCATCGTGGGAGGGGTCTGTGTCGGGATGGCGCTCGATCTTCACTCGGCCGGGCCCGGCACCTCGTTTGGGGGAGACGGCTCCGTGGCGCTTCGCCCATGGATCCTCTTCCTCGCTCTGGGGATCACCGGGGTCTGCGCCGGGGTGGTAGCACTGTTCGCGAAGGACCCGTTCGCCGATACTCTCGAAGCGAAGGATGGGGTCCCCTTGCACCGCCCTGCCCCCGACTGGGACGAGTCCCTGCTCGAACCCGAACCGGTCACCGTCCGGCGGAGAAGGACCTGGGAGATCAGCGGGTACTCTCTGGAGGACAGCGCCTCCGGGCCCACCTCGTCCGATGGCGCCCTGGACCAGATCGACGAGATCGAAGAGGCCCTCCGAAAGAAGCCCGAACCCCCCGTGTCGGAGTAAGTGCCGTCGTTCGGATCGGAACCGGCTCTGACACACCCCTTTTCGGGGTCGGCTCGATTATACTCTAGGCCGCGTGTGGGGAGCGTTAGTGCCCTCCCGCCTCGACCTGATGCCAACGAACTGCGACTCCGCCCGGGTTAGTCGAATCGCTCCTCCACACGGAGAGCCGGTTTGACGTTGACCGCCGACCTGCTGGTCGCCGCCGCTTTCGCGTTCGCCTTCAGTATCGGCGCGCACTACACGGGCGCCTGCATGGGAATGCCGTACGCGGCCGGTGCGATCCGCCCGTGGCACGCCCTCCTCCTGATGGCCCCGCTCGCCTTCGTCGGAGCGGCGTTCGCGAGCGGCCACGTCGAAGCGACCGTCGGCCACGGGATCCTGGGCGGAGGGCCGATCGCCCTCGGGGTCGCGCTCGCGATCGTCGTGTCGGCGTTCGCCCTCACGAGCGCCTACAACCTCGTCACGATCCCGACCTCGACCATCCAGATCCTGGTGTTCGCGACCGTGGGTGCCGGCGTCGCGGCCGGCCTACCGATCCAATGGGGAACGATCGGCGCCCTGGTCACGTTGTGGGCACTGGCCCCGTTCGCAGCGTTCGCCCTGGGGTTCCTGTTCGTTCGGGTAGCGGATCGGTATCGCCCCCCGGTTTCTTCCCGGGACGCGAACGCCCGGCAAGCGTCGCTGGGGCGCAGCGCGGTCCTCGGTTTGGTGGGGGTCGGCGCCGCGGCGTCGTTCGCCATGGGCGCGAACGATGTCTCGAACGCGTCGGGTGCCCTCATCATGACCGGGCTCCTCACCCTCTTCCTCGCCGGGCTGGTGGGAGCCGCGGGGATCGCCCTGGGAGTCCTGACATGGGGCCGCCCGCTCCTTCAACGGGTCGCGTTCGACCTCGTGGAGCTCGACCCGCGGATGGCCACGGCCTCCCAACTCGCCCAATCGACGGTGATCCTCGTCTCCGTGGCGTTCGGCCTGTTCACATCCATGAACCAAGCGC
>Ga0326727_10020550_pt1 | contig 13096 bp, 12 predicted proteins | sample MB2enrmetagenome_FD_207643 | JGI IMG/M metagenome (GOLD analysis project Ga0326727, IMG submission 207643) | Lab enriched peat soil microbial communities from McLean, Ithaca, NY, United States - MB29MY | ecosystem: Environmental > Terrestrial > Soil > Wetlands > Peat | place: USA: New York...
TGGAGCCGCTCTAACCGCCTGAATGAAAGACGACAAACGCGGCGGCTGCGCTCATGGTATGACGGGGATTCACGCCGTGGCCGGTTCTCGGCTATATTCAGGCATGGACTGGGTTCACGATCACCGCTTTCTGGTGGGGATGCTTGCAGACTTCCTGACCTTTCTGGGAGGCGCATTTCTGGCCTGGGATGCTTTCTACCGGCTCCGCGACCTCAAAAACAAACGAGTGAGCGACGAGTTTCGCAGGACGTTCCCCAAACTCAATCTGACCGACAAAGACTGGAAGGACGCGCTGAATTCAGTGCGGAGGGCCTTCTTTGGCGCGATTCTGCTTGTGGCCGGTTTCCTTTGTCAGATACTTTTGCGGTTTGCAGAGTAGCCGATGGGGGGGTAGGGAATGTTGCATGATTGCTCGCATCGTTATTATATTGTGACATTTAGCGAGATTTTCTAGAGAAGACTTTGTGCTGTGCGGAAACGGCGCATTGCGGAATTTCCGCATTTCCGCTAAGCTGGGAATGTGCGAGAGGTTGATATGCCGGACCAGCAGATGACACAGATCGGAACCAAGCGCCAGTTGACCCTTCCCAAGGCCATTCTCGACTTCTACGGGCTGGGCGAGGGAAGTCCCATCATCATCGAGATGAAGGACAATCACCTGGAACTGCATCCGGTAGTTCCGGTGAAGCGCAGCGAGCTTCCGGCGGAGCTGCGGGAGAGGTTTCTTTCCCGGCGCGGAGTCAAGGGCGCGGCCATACCGCTCAGCAGCTTCCTCAATAAGATCGGCTACAAGGCCCCGCGGGCGAAGCGGCACGTCGCGGTCACAAAGAGCCTTCCGGCACAGGCGGCAGGGGCAGAAGCCGAGCGCTGATTCCGGGATTCGTAGCGGGTTAGTTTGAGCGACATAACGCATCAGGGGCTAAAGCCCCCACAGTTTTTAGCGCGCTTGCGGCACGACTGAAGTCGTGCCCTTTCGCGGGAACTTCAAACTGACCCACTACCTCCAGGCTTCGCGTCGCCAGGGCTGTGCTATTATCGGGCGCATGCCGTGCACGGTTGACGTCCCGATCGATGTGCAACAGGAGGGCCTGGATGCAGTTCGGGGCGACCGGCAGGCCATCGCGGAGGTTGGCGCGTTCCTGCTTGCGCTGCAGGACGACCCACTGCCGGCTGCGCGGCAGAGGCTCAGCCCCGGCGACGCGACCGCTTTCTGGCATCAATTGAAGTGCGGCGTCTACGTCTCGTGGCAGATCGAGGCGAGTGCGGACGAGATGCTGGAGCTGGCCTTCGGCCATGTCACACCGGCTATTCTGATTCGGGTGCTTGGATTTGGACGCGGCGCGCCGCCGGGCAAATGATGGGTTTCGAGAACAGGTCTTTGGCATTGAGGACTGCTGACCGGAGTTGCCGCGACTCCGGGAATCGACTGCCATAGTCATTCAGAAGAAACGGAGCATCGTACGCCTTGAAAGAGCCAAACTCCCGATCGGTTTCCATTCGCGCGAGCGCGACAATTCTGCTGACGATTGTGGTTTTGGCCACGGTCGCGGCCGTGGGAATCCGCGCACTTCGCCACCATACAGCCATTGCCTCCGTCACTCCCTACCCGCACGACGTGGCGCAGGTGAGTTTTGCCGTGGCGGGGGATGTGATTCCGCATGAGGCGGTGCGCGCGGCGGCCAAGGCCGCGGGCGACGGCGAGGCGGGATGGGCGGCGCTGTTCAGCGATGTGGCGGACGTCTTTGAGGGCGCGGATTTCGGATTTGTGAATCTGGAGACGCCGGTTGCGCCGGAGCACTCGAAGGGGACCAAAGCGTTTCTGTTCGACGGGCCGGTGGAGTTGCCGCAGGCGTTGAAGGCCAGCGGGATCAAGATCGTTTCTTTCGCCAACAACCATGTGATGGATCAGGGGTGGGCGGGACTCACGGAAAGCCGCGAGCACCTGAAAGAGACGGGGCTGCTGTTTGCCGGAACCAGCGACAACGCGGCAACGGCGTGGCAGCCGGTGATCACCGAGGCCAACGGCATCAAGGTGGGCTGGCTGGGCATGACGCGCTGGCTGAACGGCGGCCGCAATCCGGACAAGGAAGATCAGCCGCAGGTGAATTTTTATCCTTATCCGGGCGAGGCCAATGGCGCGCCGGGAGCGGACGAGGCCACGGTGCTTGCGGCGGTGAAGGCGGCGCGGGCCGAATGCGATTTGCTGGTGGTGAGTGTGCATTGGGGCATTGAATACGCGACGGCACCGCGGACGGAAGACGTGGACCTGGCGCACAAGATGCTGGAGGCAGGGGCGACGGTGATTGTGGGCGGGCATCCGCATGTGTTGCAGCCGATGGAGACCTACAAGACGCAGGATGGGCGCGACACGGTGATTTTTTATTCGCTGGGGAATTTTTTATCGAACCAGTCGCGGGGTTATGTGGAGGGGCTGAATCCGGATTCGAATGGCGAGCCGCGGGACGAGATGATTGGATTGTTTGCGGCGGTGAAACGGGATTACGGGCCGGCGGGCGTGCGCGTGGAACTGGGACACGTGGGCATGTTGCCGGTGTGGGAGGAGAATAACCGCAACGAGCTGGCCGCGGGGCGCGAGAAGAAGCCGGTGATCAGGCCGGTGCTGATCGATCGGGAGATTCCGCCGCTGGAGGCGCGGCTGGATGAGTTGAATAAGAAGGCGGCGCTGCCTGGGGCGGGGCTGACGGGTGACGAGAAGAAGGAATTTGTGGAAGTGACGAAGCGGCTGAAACTTTTAACGGACCGGCGGGCGCAGATTTTGGCAAGGGTGGGCGACGATTATGTTGTGACGCCGCCGAAGTTGGCGGTGAAACCGTAGGCGACACGAGCTGAGATGATGCAGACGCAGGAGACCAGAAGCACGGAGAGGCCGCCGTCGAGCGCCGTGGGCGCGGTGCTTGGAATCGCGGTGATTCCCGTGCTCGCTGTGGGCGCGTGCCTGGCGATTCCTTACACGGTGGGCGCGCGCTGGCTGCGGATGCATCGCGAACACAAATTGCGGCTACTGATGAAGTCGCGGGGACGGCTGATGGCGTGGCCGGAGTTTGTGCGCGTCCTGCGCGAGCGAGGCGGCACGTGCATCGAGGAGAAGTTCTCGCCCAAGGGACCGGTGCGGTTCTGGTGGACGCCGGAGGATGTTGAGCGGGAGTCTCCGCACGAGATTATCGACTGGTTCACGATGCGCAAGGGCCGGCAGTATGAGCCATTCGTGCACTGGTGCCGCGCACGCTACACCAACGCCGACCAAGGCAGCGCGGTGCTCGTGGACACGCCGCGCGTGCTGCGGCGGGAGATTTACGCTTTGTGGGCGGAGTGCCGGCCGGCTAAGGCCAAGGCCAAGTGGATCGAGGTAGCTCCGCCGGAGATTTTGCCGCATAAGGTGGGGGAGTGAAGCGGACAGCGAGTTGGCGAGTTAGCTGGTTAGCAAGTTAGCGAGTTAGCAGGTTCGCGAGTTCGCGAGTTGGCGCGGCTGGATTGCTCACACCGCTCGCGCCGCTCACTCCGCTGCTCTTCATTCCAGAATTACGGCAGGGTCGGGCTCGTGGGCGCGGGTGGTTAGGGTGACGGCTGCGGCGAGGATGAGCAAGCCACCTAGCCAGGCGTAGGGGCCGAGGCGCTCGCCGAGCAGTTCGACGCCGAGGATGGAACCGAGGGCGGGCTCGATGTTCAGAAAGACTCCGGCACGCGAGGCGGGGACGCGATGGATACCCCAGTTCCACAAGAGGGTGGTGGCGGCAGTGCAGAATATGCCGCTGATGGCCAGCGCAACCCAGGCGGTGCGGCTGATGTGGGCAAACGGCATGGGCTCGATCGTCTGGTGGGTTAGGGGCGCGAGCAGCCAGGAGCCGAGGTTCCAGGCGACGAGCATCAAGGTTCCGGAATAAATGGTGTAGGCGGTGACGACGGGCGCGCTGTGCGTCTGCATCAGTTTTTTGGAGAGCAGAATCCAGGCCAGGGCGACGATGAGCGAGGCGATGACCAGCAGGTCGCCGGTGAGCGAAGGGGTTTCGCGGCCGGTGGTGGAGCGGTCGCCACCGAGGACGACCATGGCTGCGCCGGCCGTGGATGCGCAGAGAGCCAGCCAGCCGATCCAATCGAGCCGCTCGCCGGCAAAGAGGACGGCTGAGGCGGCCAGCATCACCGGCATCGCGCCCACCATGAGCGAGGCGTGGCTGACCGTGGTGAGGGCCAGGCCATGAAACTGCAAGAGGAATTGAATGGGAATGCCGAAGGCCGCGGTGAGTAGCATGGTGCGCCATTCTCGGGCGGTGAGGCGCGCGCGGCCGATGAGCATGACGGGCGCCATGCCCAGGCAGGCAAAGAAAAACCTGTAGAGCACCATGTGCTCCACGTTCATCTCGTTGAGGGCGAGGCGCCCCCAGTAGAAGCCGGTGCCCCAGAGGGTTGCGGCCAGGGCGCATGCGCCGTAACCCAGGAATCTGATTTGTCCGCCTGCCGGAGTTTGCGATGCCATGCTTTCTCTAGGGTCGCACACGCGGTTGCTACGGAAGGAGACGCGCCTTGGAGCGCGGGGGCGGAATCGGCGAGAATACTCTTCGGTGGTGAACGTGCGGGGAATGGCGAGGGTTTTGGCCGTGGCCGGGGCACTGGGCTTTTTTGCGCAGGCGCTTGGGGCGCAGAATGGGCTTGGGCTGCCGCCGCAGGGCGATTCCGGGGTTAAGGAGCGATTCCTCACCGACCGATTTCCCGAGAAGCCGTCGCTTGCGCCAGCATGGAGCATTCCACTCGATCCGCTGGGTTTTGCCGCGCCCGGCGCAATCTATCTGGGCGAGCGCAACGCCATGGTTTCGCTGGATTTTCTGGACGAAGACCGGCTGCTGTTTACGTTTCGCGTGCCGGGGCTCATCCATCGCGACCCCAAGAGCGGGCAGACGAGCGACGAGCGGCGGATTCGCGCCGTAGTGCTGAAGCTGCCGGAGGGAACTATCGAGGCCGAGGCATTGTGGACCGTGCACGACCGCGTGCGCTACCTGTGGCCGCTTAAGAACGGGCATTTTCTGGTGCGCGACCGCAATCATCTGCTGGAAGGCGACGCCTCGCTCCAGTTGAAGCCGTACCTTGATTTTCCCGGTCCATTGCTGTGGTTGGAACTCGACCCCACCGAGCAGTTCATGGTGACGAACTCGCACGAGCCGGGGAGCGTGCAACGGACGAATCAAGCTGGCAGCTCGAAGGCAATGGCGACGGATGAGAGCGCGGATTCCGAGCCCGCGGGAGGCTCCGCATTGGTGGTGCGCGTGCTGCGGCGCGACTCGGGCGAGGTGATGCTGGTGAGCCGGGCGCGCACGGCCGTGCATCTGCCGATCAACTCCGCGGGGTATCTTGAAAATCTGCGCGGCCGGGGCACGGATTGGATGCTGAATTTGAATTATTTTTCCGGCGGCAGCAGACTGCTGGGCAACGTGGAGACGGCCTGCGACCCCGACGACAACTTTCTTTCAGAGAATGAGATTTTGATCGTGGGGTGCGACACGGAGGGGGCGAGCAAACTGGTGGCGATGACGGCCGAGGGGCGAACGCTGTGGATTACGCAGTCACCGGACAATGAGGTGTGGCCGCAGATGGCGGTTGCGCCGAACGGCTTGCGCGTGGCCTGGACGACGCTTGACACCAACCGCTCGGTGAACACGCTTACGCCCATGGACAGCGATGAAGTGAAGGAGCAGTCGGTGACGGTGTTCGATGCGGCCACGGGCGATGTGGCGCTGGTTTCGCCGCTGAAGCCGATTCTCGATGCCGGGGGGAATGTGGGGATTTCACCATCGGGGCGGCGGGTGGCGCTGCTCAATGCGGGCGCTATTCAGGTTTTTGAGTTGCCTGCGCCGCCGGCGGTGCCGGGGACGACACCGTAGTTCACAGTTCACAGATTCTTACGCCCCCTGCGGGGGCTATGCGTTCGCTTTGTAATCTGTTCCCCAGGCTTGCGCCTGGGGCTACCGTCTGACGCCCGCTGAAGCGGGCTCTGGGCCCGATGCATCCGTAAATGTCGAATTGAATGAAGAGATACCTTGGCTAGCGGCTGAAGGGTGAAGGATGAGAGCACGCTTATGCTTTCGTACCTTCGGGGCCTCGTCCGCTCTCCGAGCACTGATCTCTGTTTTTCCGATCCCTTGCATCTTTTTGTTCCCTCGGCTTCTTGTTCTTTTGTTCGCTTGGTCCTTTGGACCCGGTTTTTAGGTACACTGAGCGACGGGGGTATTCTTGGCCACGGTTGTTGCGCACTATGCCGCTGCGGCGGCTACCGATTGTGGCCGCAAGCGGCCTTCCAACGAGGATGCATTCGGATTCTCCGTCGAGCATGGGGTTTACGTGGTGTGCGACGGCATGGGCGGCGCGGCTGCGGGCGAAGTGGCCAGCTCACTGGCCGTCGACGAGGTGATGCATCTGCTGACGGGCCGCGACGCAGCCCGGCTGCCAGTTGCCGGTTGCGATGCGGTTCGATCGTTGATTGACGATGCCGAAGAAGCCCTGGCCAGCGCCAACGCGGCGATTTTTACGCGCGCGCACAATAGCCGCAACCTGAGCGGCATGGGCACTACGCTGGTTTCGCTGCTGACGGAAGAGCGGCGAGGCTGGATGATCAACGTGGGCGACAGCCGCGGGTATCGCATGCGCCATGGGCGTCTGGAGCAGATCACGCTCGATCACTCGCTGGTAGAGGAACAGGTGCGGCTGGGCCGCATGGACCAGCGCGAAGCGCAGCGCTCGCCGTTCCGGAACGTGATTACGCGAGCACTGGGCACGCAAAGTTCGGTAACGCCCGACATTTTTGAGATCGAGATTGAGCCCGGCGATCTTTTCCTGCTGTGCTCCGACGGGTTGACGCGCGAACTCTCCGACGCGGGGATCGAATCGATTCTGAAGGGCGAACTGCCGCTCCAGGAGTTGTGCGCGCGGCTGGTTGCGGCCGCGAACGATGCCGGGGGGCACGACAACATTACGTGTGTGCTGGTGCGGGCGGAGGCGTAGGGACGGCCATCATTTGGCAACAATTCACTTGAAAATTCACTTGAAGTACCGGGGCTGCCGGTGCATCCTACCAGCATGACGCAACCCTCCGGACTCAGCCAATACGACATCATCGGCTTCGTTGTCATCGTGGATGTGGAACGCGCCAAGGCGTTTTATCGCGATACGCTCGGGCTGCGGCTGGTATCAGAAGAGCCGCCCTTCGCGCTGGTGTTCGACGCCAACGGCATTATGCTGCGCCTGGTGATGGGCAAGCAATTGCCGCCTGCCTATGGAACGGTTTTGGGCTGGAGAGTTCCCGATATTGCGGCTGCCGTCAAGGATCTGAACAAAGCGGGCGTGGCGTTTGAGCGCTTCGAGGGGATGAAGCAGGACGAGCTGGGGATCTGGGCCTCGCCCTCGGGAGCGAAGATTGCGTGGTTTAAGGACCCCGATGGGAACATTCTGAGTTTGACCGAGTTTCCCGGCGGGAAGAAGTAGGAACTGATCTGTGCACATTCTTGCGGGTGTCGAAGGCTCAGGGAAAATGGGGACACCAAGGACGAATTCCCCAGGTGGCAATCCGCAGGGGCTAAAGCCCATCCTCCTTTTGCTGTGCCTGCGGCACGACTGAAGTCGTGCCCTGATACAAACCCGGCGAATTTGAATTCACCAAGCACTACCTAAAGCCCTGCTCTTTTGAATGCGATTGCGGCACGGCTGAACCGGTACCCTTTCAAAAACCACTCTACATCGATAGGAGATTGGCTCTAGAAAACCGATTCTCGGAGCGCGCTCCAAGAATCAACTTCTACTCGACCACCACTTCGGGGTTGCTCGCGGCTCCGTGCTGGGGGCGCTTGAAGAGGAGCGCCAGGGGAATGCAGGCGAGGGCGAGATAGCCGAGGAGGCGGAAGTTGTCGGCATAGGCCAGGACGGCGGCCTGACGCTGGAGGCTGCCGTAGATCGCGCCCATGGCCTCGCGATGCGCGAGGACCGCATTGGCGCCGCCGGTTTGGAAGTGGGCGGCGAGCCCTTCGACGGCGTTGGTTGCGGCGGGGCTGCTGGCGGTGAGGTTGGCGCTCATGTAGCTCTGATGGATTTGCGCGCTGCGCACCAGATTGGCGGTGAGGGCGGCGATGCCGATGCTGCCACCAATGTTGCGAATGAGGTTGTAGATGCCGGAGGCGTTGCCCATCTCCTGCTTGCGCAGGCGGCTCATGGCCAGCGTAGTGAGGGGGACAAAGACGAAGCCTCCGCCAAAACCATTCCAAAAATTTGGCCAGGCCACGTCGCCGATAGCGATGCCGAGGTTGACGCGGCTGAGCATGAGCGTGGAGACGCCGAAGATGGCCATGCCGACGGCCAGCAGGGCGCGCGCGTCAAAACGGCCGATGAGCATGCCCACCATCAGCATGGCCAGCATGGAGCCGAGTCCGCGCGGGCTCACCGCCAAGCCGCTGTCCATGGCCGAATAGCCCAGCAGGGTTTGCAGAAATAGCGGCATGAAGGCCGTGACGCCGTAGAGCAGGACGCCGAAGAGTCCGGTGATGACGGTTCCCATGCGGAAGCTGGGATTGAGGAGGGCGTGCAACTGCACGATGGGATCGCGGCACAGGAGTTCGCGAGCGATGAAACCGAGAAACATGGCGACGGAGAGCGCGGTGAGCCAGCGAATCCATGTGGCTTCGAACCAATCCGCCTCCTGGCCTTTGTCGAGGACCAGTTGCAGGCTGCCCAGCCAGACGGCCATTAGCGCGAAACCGACGCCGTCGATAGCCACGCGGCTGGCATGGCGGAGATAGGGCGGATCTTCAATGAAGAGGTTGACCATGAAGAGCGCCAGCAGGCCGACGGGGACGTTGATCAGGAAGATCCAGCGCCAGGAGTAACTGTCTGTGATCCATCCGCCGAGCGTGGGACCGACTACGGGCGCGACCACGATGCCGACTCCGTAGGCGGCCATGGCTTTGCCGTGCTGTTGCGGCGGAAAACTCTCAAGCAGGATGGATTGCGCCAGGGGCTGCATGCCTCCGCCGCCCGCGCCCTGCAGCACGCGGGCCACAATCAGCATGGGCATGCTGAGCGACATGCCGCAGAGAACGGATGCGCCGGTGAAGGCGAGGATGGAGTACATGAGCAGGCGCTTGCGGCCGATGCGGCGCGCCAGCCAGCCCGAGGCCGGCAGCATGATGCCGTTTGAGACAAGATAGCTGGTGAGCACCCATGTGGATTCGTCGGTGGAGGCCGAAAGGCTGCCGGCGATATGCGGCAGAGCCACGTTGGCGATGGAGGAGTCGAGCACCACCATGAAGGTGGACAGCATCACGCTGAAGGCGACCATCCACGGATTGACCGAGGGCCGCCATTCGGCGTGCGCAGCACTTCCTGTGCGCGCTGGAATGCTGGTTGTGCTCATGACCCAGTTTACTAGAAATGCTGAGCTGCTGCTGGCCGGGGAGGACGCTGTGCGCGGTTGATTGCGGTGCGATTGCGCGCTGCGAGCGCCGCGTGATAGGAATAGGCCGATATGAAAATCGATCGCAGAAAACTTTTGCAATGGATGGGCGGGGCTTCTTCCGCTCTGACGTTTTCCCGTTTTGTCCCCGCGCAGTTGGCCGCGGCCGCGCCGTTTGCGGGCACGCGCGAATCGCTGCGCGCTTACCGGATTCCCGAGTGGTTTCGCGACGCCAAGTTCGGCATCTGGGCGCACTGGGGTCCGCAGTCGGCGATTGAAGACGGCGACTGGTACGCGCGCAACATGTATGTGCAGGGCAGCGAGCAGTACCAATATCACGTGGCGAACTACGGGCATCCGTCGAAGGTGGGCTACAAGGATCTGGTGGGCAACTGGAAGGCCGCGAAGTGGGACCCGGATTATCTGATGGGGCTCTACAAGAAAGCCGGCGCGAAATATTTTATGAGCATGGGCGTGCATCACGACAACTTCGATCTGTGGGACTCGAAGTACACGCGATGGAATGCGGTGCAGATGGGGCCGAAGCGCGATGTGGTGGGGATATGGCGCGATGCGGCGCGCAAGCATGGGCTGCGTTTTGGAGTGAGCGAACATTTATGGATCAGCTACAAGTGGTTCGCGGTGAGCCACGGCGCGGATAAGACGGGGCCGCTCGGCGGCGTTGCTTACGACGGCGTCGATCCCAAGTTTGCCGATCTCTATCACGATGCCGGATGCGCGAAGTTTGTCGACGATTTGCAGTGGAACGACGAGGGAATTCCCGACTCGTGGCGGCAACACTATCTCGACCGCATGACGGACCTGATCGACAAGTACCAGCCAGACCTGCTCTACACCGACGGCCATTTGCCCTTCGAAGAGTACGGGCTGAAGATGGTGGCGCACCTTTACAACGTGAGCGCGCAGGCGCATGGCGGGCGGGTGGAGGCGGTGTACACGAGCAAGGAGACCTCCGATTGCGCGGTGGGGACATGCGTGCTCGATCGAGAACGCGGCGTGGCGGAGGGGATTGCCGACCAGCCGTGGCAGACCGACACATGTATTGGGCAATGGCACTACAAGCGGGGACAGAAGTACAAGACGGCGAAAAAAGTTATCGATATGCTGGTCGATAATGTGAGCAAAAACGGCAACCTGATGGTGAATTTTCCGCTGCCGAACTCCGGCGAGCTCGATCAAGAAGAGATGAAGGTTCTGGAGGGCATCACGGCGTGGATGACCGTGAACGGCGAGGGCATTTACGCGTCGCGGCCGTGGAAGATTTACGGCGAAGGGCCTTCGACGCGGGTTGCGATCAAGTCGGGCGGATTTAACGAAGACAAACGCGGCGATTTTGGCGCGGAGGATGTGCGCTTCACGGCCAAAGGATCGACGATTTACGCATTCGTGATGGGCTGGCCGGACAAGGCGGCGCTGGTGAAGGCGCTGGCGGCGGCCGGGCCGCAGAATCCCGGCAGGATTCAGCACGTGGCGCTCGTTGGATACGGCGGGCAGGTGAAGTGGAAGCAGGACGAGAGCGGGTTGCGTGTGGAGATGCCGGCGGAGAAGATTTCCGATATTGGGATCGCGTTGAAAGTGGAATTGGCGTAGGGGCTTGAAGGCCGGTGAGGGCGGGGGAAGGGAATTCGATGGCAGAGACGCGCAAGCTGCGCATGGGCATGGTGGGCGGAGGGCCGGGTGCGTTTATCGGGCCGGTGCATCGCATGGCCGCGGAGCTGGACGGAAAGATCGAGCTGGTGGCGGGCGCGTTTTCGCAGTCCGCGGAACGGTCGCGCGAGGCGGGGGTGCGCTACAAGATCGATCCGGCGCGCGCCTATGCCGACTACCGGCAGATGATCGAGGCCGAGCGAAAGCGCGCCGACGGGATCGACTTTGTGGCCATTGTGACGCCGAATCATGTGCACCTGCCGGTGGCGCTTGCGGCGCTCGGAGCGGGCATTCCCGTGATGAGCGACAAGCCGGCGACTGCGAGCTATGAAGAGGCGCTGAAGCTTGAAGCCGCGGTCGAGAAGAGCGGGCTGCCCTATGGATTGACGCACACCTACGCGGGCTACGCGATGGTGCGCGCGGCGCGGGCGATGTGCGCGGCGGGGGAGTTGGGAGCGATTCGCAAGGTGGCTGTGGAGTATTTTCAGGGCTGGTTGAGCGGGCCGCTGGAAACGACGGGGAATAAGCAGGCGGCGTGGCGCTCCGATCCCGCACAGAGCGGAGCGGGCGGTGCGATTGGCGACATTGGGACGCACGCTTTTCATCTACTCGAATACGTGAGCGGGCTGAATGTGACGGCAATCAACGCGACGTTACGCACGGTGGTGCCGGGACGGCGGCTGGACGACGATTGCAACGCATTTTTGCGCATGGACAATGGCGCTGGCGGCACGCTGGCCTGCTCGCAGGTGGCGGCGGGCGAGATGAACGAGTTGAAGCTGCGCATCTATGGCGAGAAGGGATCGCTTGAGTGGCGGCAGCAGGATCCGAACCGGCTGATTGTGAAATGGATTGACCGGCCGGAGGAGATTCATCACGCGGGGATGGGTTATTTGAGCGCCGATGCGCGGGCTGTGGCGCGCACACCGGCCGGGCATCCGGAGGGGTATCTCGAGGCCTTTGCCGTACTCTATCGCGAGTTTGCCGATGCGCTGAACGCGTGGAAGGATGGCAAGGGCAATGCGTTGCCGGCGACGTTGCCGGGGATTGAGGCAGGCGTGCGCGGGATGCGATTTATCGAGCGGGCGGTTGAAAGCAACAAGAGAGAAGGATGGGTGGAGTTTTAGAAGCAGCTTCTAGCTTCTAGCTATTGATCCGGTCCTCAAATAGCGCTACCGTGTCCCACCCATTCAGCAAAGAACGCTGAATGGATGGGGCACCCAGACTTTCAGCTGGATTGTGCGATGGAACCGTTTTTAGAGAGTGGGAGGGTTGGTTAGAAACCTGATGAAGAACAACCGCAGATCCTTCGACTCCGCGCCGCTACGCGACGCTCCGCTCAGGATGACAGTGTTGCATTAATTTTGTAGTGCTTGATTAGAACAAAGTTGGGTTTCCGAAATAGAGATCGAATTTGGGGAGTGGATGATGAAGACGATCAAGGGGCCGGGGATTTTTCTGGCGCAGTTTGCTGGCGACGATGCGCCTTATAACACGCTGGAAGGGATGGCGGGTTGGGCGGCGGGGCATGGTTATGTGGGCATCCAGATTCCCAGTTGGGATCGCAGGCTGTTCGATCTGAAGCGGGCAGCCGAGAGCCAGGCTTACTGCGACGAGGTGAAGGGAGTTGCGGCGCGGGCGGGGCTTGCGATCACGGAGCTCTCGACGCACCTGCAGGGGCAATTGGTGGCGAGCCATCCGGCCTTCGATACGCTGCTCGATGGATTTGCGCCGCCGGAGTTGGCGGGGAATGCGAAGGCTAAGGCCGCGTGGGCGACACAACAATTGCTGTGGGCGGCGGAGGCGAGCCGCAACCTGGGTTTGACGGCTCATGCAACATTTTCGGGCGCGCTGGCGTGGCCGTTTTTTTATCCATGGCCGCAGCGGCCGGCTGGGCTGATTGATGAGGCCTTCAAGGAGCTGGCCGCGCGTTGGCTGCCGATTCTGCATGCGTTCGACGAGGCGGGAGTGGATGCGTGCTTT
>Ga0326727_10020551_pt1 | contig 13095 bp, 10 predicted proteins | sample MB2enrmetagenome_FD_207643 | JGI IMG/M metagenome (GOLD analysis project Ga0326727, IMG submission 207643) | Lab enriched peat soil microbial communities from McLean, Ithaca, NY, United States - MB29MY | ecosystem: Environmental > Terrestrial > Soil > Wetlands > Peat | place: USA: New York...
AGTGGGGATTAAAGACGGCTGGAAAGGCCTGTCTTTCACCAACACCAAAGAACTCGAAGATAATACGATGCCCCTGACCGAAAATGTTGTCCGGACATGGGACCGGCTCGGGGGGACATACCTCGGGACTTCACGGTTCAACCCCTACAGCAGCAAGAACAATACCTCCAAAACCACGCTGGCCAATATCAAGCACCTCGGCATTGACGTGCTGGTAGCCATCGGCGGAGACGACACCCTCAGTGTCGCCGCCAAGCTGCACCAGGATGGCGTGCCCGTGGTCGGCATTCCGAAAACGATTGACAAAGACCTTTTCGGCACGGATTATACGCTCGGTTTTGAGACCGCCGTGGAAGTCATCACCGACATCGTGGATAAATTACGCACCACCGCCGGTTCGCACAGCCGGGTCTTCGTCATCGAGACGATGGGCCGCAGCGCCGGCTGGCTGGCGCTCAAAGCCGGCGAATCTTCCGGCTCTTATATCACCTTAATCCCGGAATATGATTTCGATATGCAGCGGGTCAATGAACTGATTCTCGAAGGCCGCAAGGGCGGCGCCCGGTACGACATCGTGATCGTCTCCGAAGGCGCCAAAGAAAAGGGCGGCAGTATCGTTGCCCGGGATAAGAAATTCGATGCTTTCGGACATGAAACACTGGGCGGCATCGGCGAACATGTGGCCGCCGAAATTACCAAAGGCACCGGCATCGAAACGCGCTGTGTCGTCCTCAGCCACATTCAGCGCGGCGGCGCGCCCTGCGCTTATGACCGCCGCATGGGCCGTTACTTCGGCATCGCCGCCATGAACCTCATCGATAAGAAGCAGTGGGGCCAGCTGGTCTGCTCCAAAGACGGTAAAATCAGTTCCGTCCCGATTGTTAACGTTTTGGGCCACCTCAGCCTGGTTGACGTACCGACGATGTACGACACGCTCAGATACAACGGCAGCCGCAATATTTTGTAATTAATTTAGGAGAAGAAAAATATGAGTGCAACCACACCCCAACAACTTGATGTTTTAGTCAGAGACATGGTTTTCGGGACCGACGCCGCCGCCAAACAGGCCAAAATCCGCGAAATGGCATATGCCGGCGGGCTGTTTTATGCCAGCATCCAGAACCTCTACGATGCCATGGGTAAAAAATACGGCGGGTTCACCGTGCCGGCGGTTAACGTCCGCGGCGTGACCTTCGATTTCGCCCGCGCCATGTTCCGCGCCGCCATCAAGAATAAAGTCGGACCGTTCGTTTTCGAAATCGCCCGCTCCGAACTGGCCTATACCAAGCAGACCCCCGCCGAATTCGCCACCGCGATTATCGCCGGCGGCCTGGCCGAAGGCTATAAAGGCCCCGTCTTCCTGCAGTGCGACCACTGCCAGGTCAACGCCAAGAATTACAAAGCCAATCCCGAACAGGAAATGACCGCCATCAAGAACCTGATTAAGGAATCCATCGCGGCCGGTTTCTACAATATCGATATCGACGCTTCCACCATGGTAGACCTGGATAAACCCGATTTACTCGACCAGCAGGAAGCTAACGGCCGTCTCACCGCCGAACTGACCAAGTTCATCCGCTCCGTCGAACCGAAGGGGATTACCATTTCCGTCGGCGGCGAAATCGGTGAAATCGGCCACAGCAACAGCACCGTCGAAGATTTACGCGCTTACATGCAGACCTACCGCAAGGATTTACCGGCCGGCATGAAAGGCATTTCCAAAATCAGCGTCCAGACCGGCACCACCCACGGCGGCGTCGTTCTGCCGGACGGCTCCATCGCCAAAGTCCAGCTCGATTTCGATACCCTGGAAAAACTTTCCAAACTGGCCAGGGACGAATTCGGCATGGGCGGCGCAGTACAGCACGGCGCTTCCACCCTGCCGGACGACATGTTCGACCTGTTCCCCAAGAAAGGTACGATGGAAGTACACCTGGCCACCGGTTTCCAGAATATGTTCTTCGACAGTCCTTATTTCCCGAAGGACCTGCTGGATAAAATCAACAAAGGAATTGCGGCTAAATATCCCGCCGACCGGAAGCCCGGCGAAGCCGATGTCCAATTCTTTTACCGCAACCGCAAGCGTTCCTACGGCGATTTCAAGAAAGAAATCTGGGACATCCCGCAGCCGACGCTGGATAAAATTTTCGCCGATATCGAGGAGCGGTTCACATTCTTCTTCAAGAAACTGAATGTTGCCGGCACGGATAAACTGGTCGCTAAACTGATTAAACCGGTCAAGAGTTAATAACAGGAGGCCTGATATGGCAGATTACGGGAAAGGGTTTATCGTTTCGAAATCGGAACTGCCCAACCACGAGTACGGGATGAACACGAACCACTACAACGGCAACGTGTCCAGTTTCCTGAACCCGACCACGCACAAAGGACAGTTAACCGAGAAAGAAAACGCGATTCATATCATGATGGGATTGGGCACTTTTTACCCCGGCGGCGGCATCGAGGAACATTACCACGTTTATGCCGACGACGTGCCGATTTTCGACCATGCCTATTATGTCATTTCCGGCAAAATCAAAGCCGTGATTGGCGACCAGGTCAGGGTTGTCGGGCATGACAGCCTGCTTTACTGCCCGTCCAATATCAAACATTCGATTACCAACGTCGGCAAGACCAACGCCAAGGTGCTGCGGGTGAGCGCCTGCAACGAGTCCGCCAAGATGGGCGATGCAGTGTGGACCACCTGGAAACCCAACGGCCCGGCTCACGAGAAAGTTGAAATAAAGAAAAGAGCCAAAAAGAAATAACCAGTCCCCGATTCGATTAATAAAAACGCCTCCGCTAAAACGGAGGCGTTTTTATTTTACAGTCTATCCCACCGTGTCTTTCCCGCAGAAGCGGGAATCCATCCCATAACCACGTCTTTCTGGATACCGACTTGCGTCGGTATGGAATGATAGTGTCCTGCTAGTCGACCAGTGCTGCTGCCGCAGCATCCTGGTTTTCTAAAATCGTGGAGATATTCTGCACGCTGAGCCAGCCGTTGCACAGCGCTAAGGTCACAGCGTGGGTGCGGTCGTTGGCATGCAGTTTTTTAAGGGTGTTGGAGAAATGGTTTTTCACCGTGCTTTCACTGAGACCGACGATTTCCGCAATCTGTTTATTGGATTTACCCAGTGCGGCGTAATTTAATATTTCCATTTCCCGCAGGCTTAACGGCCCCACACTGTTCATCCGCTCCATGAGATTTTGCATCTTCCCGGCGATTAAATCCTGAATAGCTGCTGCCTCATCCGCGGAACGATTGCCGTTGATTTCCGAAAGGTCACGTTTTAGTATCAGCATCATTTTTTGGGCGTTATCCACCAGATAGATATACGGGTTCGCGCTTTTATCCGCGTCAAACAGGTTAATATTATCTTTCTCGTCGAGACTGCCCATAATTACCATTTCCAATACTCCGGCGCCGACCGGGCGCAATTCAGATTAGTTTGTAATTTCATCAGGGGAAAACATCACGTTGCGTAATATTGAGCAACAACCGGACTATCGCCTGAGACCTCATGCCGGCTGGCATCAGAAGAGACAGGCATCTCTTGACAATATCGTTTTATAGGCTATGTTATCGTATTATGTAATCCTATATGGTACTTTCGTATATTTACAATTGTAAATTTTTTGTAAAATATTTGCAATGTTTCTAACTTAACTTTTCCTCCCAACTTGATGCTTTTGTCTTGACTTTTCCTCCAAATTTAGTACTTTCTACCCCGGTCTGGAGCAAGAAAGTGTTTATACCAGACATGTCAGGAAGGAGTCAGGAGCCTGCTTTGAAAATATCAAAGTTCAGAGAAAATGAACTTTTACTTACAAGGGGCGATGAAAAGCGGGGATATTACCGCCCCATTTCTTTCTTTAGCTTTTGGTCAACCCAGAACCGCGAGGCATAAAAGCTCAGCATGCTGGGGCCGCCGCCGCCCATCCAGGTAGAATGGATTTGTGCGCCGTAGCCCTTGACCCACGGCTGGCAAAGCGAAAATGTCGTCGGCTGGAGCAAAGAAATCGTGTAATGCTGCCGCGCGATGCATTCGTTGGCATCCCGCAGCACCGGCTTCAGTTCTTCCAGGTTCTTCGCTGCTAATGACTGCGCATAAAAATTATCGTAAACCGGGTCGCTGACCATGTTGTAGTTGGCGGCGTAGCCGGTCTTGAAGCGGGTAATCGCCCGCAGCGGCGCGTAAGTGTGGCCGAGCGTGCCGTGCTGGCGGTAGGACAACTGGTCGTATTGCCGCCCGATGCTGACGAATTTCACCCATTCCGTGGGGTCCATCAGCCGGATTTCCATCTCAATACCGACTTCCGCCAGGTAAGATTTTACAATTTGCAACAGATTCAAATCGGCGGACGCATCTGCGATGACATTGGTTTTAAACCCGTGGGCAAAACCGGCCTTCGCCAGCAGCCATTTGGCCGCGTCAGGGTCGTATGCATATTCGTCTTTCAGGTCCTCCGGCCATTCCGCGTACGGGAAACCCCACCCTTTCATGTATTTCGAAGTCAGCGATGTCGGATACGGTTCCACCGCTCCCCCGTAATAAGTCCGGGCGATTTCCGGCAGGTCGATGGCTTTCTGCAATGCCATTCTGACCCGGATGTCATTATACGGCGGGACGTCATTGCGCGGATCCAGAGTTTTCGCCGGCGCCCGCGGCGTTGGTATCTGCACAATTTCCGGATTTGTTTTTTGGATTTCAAATGCTTGCCGGAACGGGACATTATCCATTATGTCAACTTTACCCGCCCGCACTGCTTCCAATGCTTCTGCCTGGTCGGGAATAATCAAATATTTCAATTGGTCGATGTAAGGCAGTTTGTTTTGCGGATGGCGCTCGTCGTAAGCCCAGTAATCCGGATTCCGAATTAAAATCGCAGAAGTTCCAGGCACAAAGTCCTTTAGTATAAAAGCGCCCGTGCCGACAGCATGATGCCAGTCGCTTAAATCCCCCCATTTTTGCACCGCCTCCGGGTTTTCCAAACATTGCGCCAGGCTGACATTATGCAATGTCTCCATAATCGAATCGGCATTGGTGATTTTGAACTTGAAAACGACGGTGTATCTGTCGGCAGCGGTGACCGAGATTAAATCCTGAAAACGGACGTCGGCGTCGCGGTAAGGGCTGGGTTTACTGAAACCGCCGCCTAAACCGTAAAGACGGTGATAGTGAAACACGACATCGTCGGCAATAAATTCCCGTCCATTCACCGGCGGTAAATTCGGCCAGCGGACGCCTTTCCGTAAATGAATGACGTGCGTGCCCGGCTCCGGAAACTCCCAACTTGCCGCCAGCTGTCCCCGCAGGTATTTAACCGGGTGCCAGGCGATCCGGAAATCCCATTCCTCCGGCCCCACCGTCCAGTCGTCGCTTACCAGCCTTTCCAGCCACCCGCCGAAGATGCTCGTCAGGCCTTCGGGAAAATAGGGGTCGAAATTGACGATGTCCTTATTCGCGCGGATAGTGATTTCCCCGCCATACTGCGGCTCACCCAGCTTATCCCACCACTTGCTTTCAGGCTTAATCAAAGAATGCTCTTCCTTTTTTACCAAAATCTAAGGCTGCCCAAAATCTTGTGGATTGTCGGATCAAGTCCGACAATGACAAGGAAAATCATTGGTTATGGTAGGAGATTAACTTTCGGGTTGACGCCTTTGTTAATGACATTCTTGGGGAGATGCCCGCGGGCAATCCGCACAGCTTCCTGGGCCACACTCGTCCGCACGCGTATATCCGAGGCGTCGGAATAAAAAGCCGTGTGCGGCGTGAGGATGACGTTGTCCATTTTCAGCAGCGGGTCGTTGGGGGCAATCGGCTCTTTCTCAAAGACATCAATGCCGGCCCCGGCAATCCACTTTTGCTGCAATGCCTTCACCAGCGCCGGCTGGTCGATGACCGGCCCGCGCGAAGTGTTGACGATAAAAGCCGCCGGCTTCATCATTTTGAATTCGTTTTCCCCGATGATATGGTAAGTTTCCTTCCAGAGTAAAGGATTGCAGGAAATATAATCCGATTCCCGCATCACTTCCGGCAGGCTTTTCAGGGTAATGCCGGCTTCATCCGTCAGCTTCGGGTCCACATGCGGGTCGTAGCCGATGACTTTCATCCCGAAACACTGCGCTTTGCGGGCGACAATCCGGCCGATATGCCCGCATCCGACGATGCCGAGCGTCTGCCCGGTGACGGAACCCATCGGAACGATGAGGTTGTAAGCCGCCGGCCAGCCGTCCTTTTTCAGCGTGTTGCTTTGCTGCATCAGCTTCCGGGCAAGCATCAGCAGCATCCCCAGCGCGTGATTGGAGACTTCTTCATAACAGAAATCGGGGACATTGACCGCCAGCACATGGTTATCGGTGGCCGCATCAACATCAATCGTGTCGTAGCCGATGCCGTAGCGGATAATCGCCTGTAATCTGGGCAGCTTTTCGATGACGCTTCTGCTCATCTGCGCGTAGCGCGTGAAAACGATATCAGCATCTTTGGCCGCGGCCACAATTTCCGCTTCGGTTGCCGCATCCACCCTTTCTACACTCAAATTGGCTTTCGCCAATTCGGCATTCTCTACCGTGACCGGGTCCTGGGTGCTGCCCTTATCAATACGCTTTACTTTCAAACCCTTCTGTTCCATACAAGCCTCCAATGTGCTCCATAAGAGCTCTTTGATCTTTTATTGACATTATAGCGGAATGCGGAATATTCTGGAAAGCAACGCGACAGATACATCATGGTTTCAGAGGTTATTAAAAATTAAAAATGTACCAGTGAAGGTAAGTCAGGACGACAATCTCTTAACTTCCTCTTATCAGGAATTACGGTGACCGGCATAGATTATTGGACGAAAGGTATATCCGTGGGCTTGACCGGTCCAAGCGGATACGCTTCAAAAACTCACAAGCTAATCTATCCGGCAAGGTCGAACCGGTCAAGGTTCATCACCTTGTTCCAGGCCGCGATAAAGTCGTACACGAACTTCTCCCCGGCGTCCTCACAGGCATAAACTTCCGCCAGCGCCCGGAGCTGTGAGTTCGAACCGAAAACCAGGTCGACGCGGGTGCCGGTCCACTTGAGTTGGCCGGTGGCACGGTCATGCCCCTCGAACACATCTTTATCTTCCATGGTTGCACTCCAGACCGTACTCATATCGAGCAAATTCACGAAAAAGTCATTGGTGAGCATCTCCGGCCGTCTGGTGAAGACACCGTTCTGGGACTGTCCGAAATTAACATTCAAGACCCGGAGGCCGCCAATGAGCACCGTCATTTCCGGGGCGGTCAGAGTGAGCAATTGCGCCCGGTTAATCAGCAGTTCCTCAGCGGAAACGGCGAATCTGGTCTTGAGGTAGTTGCGGAATCCATCCGCAATTGGTTCGAGGACCGCGAAAGACGCCGTATCGGTCTGTTTCTGAGAAGCGTCCATGCGTCCCGGCGTGAAGGGAACCGTCACCTTGCAGCCGGCATTCTTCGCAGCCTGTTCGACGCCCGCGCAGCCGGCCAGCACGACCAGGTCGGCCAAAGACACCTTCTTGCCGCCGGACTGCGCGCTGTTAAACCCGGTTTGGATGCCTTCCAGGGTTTTGAGCACTTTCGCTAAACGGTCAGGCTGATTTACTTCCCAATCCTTCTGCGGCGCCAGGCGAATACGGGCGCCGTTAGCCCCGCCGCGCTTGTCGGAACCGCGGAAAGTGGACGCCGACGCCCAGGCGGTTGCAACCAGCTCCGACACCGATAGTCCCGAAGCTAAAATCTTGCGTTTGAGCGAGGCGATGTCCCGTGCGCCAATCAGCTTGTGATTAACCGCCGGGATGGGGTCTTGCCAGATGAGTTCTTCTGCCGGAACTTCCGGGCCGAGATAGCGCGTGCGCGGCCCCATGTCGCGGTGGGTCAGTTTGAACCACGCCCGGGCAAACGCGTCCGCAAACTCTTCCGGATTTTCCATGAAACGCCGTGAAATCTTTTCGTAAACCGGGTCAAACCGTAAAGCGAGATCCGTGGTCAGCATTGACGGTGCGTGACGCTTTGACGGGTCATGCGCATCCGGTACGGTCCCGGCGCCTGCATCACCTTTCGGTTTCCACTGTTGTGCGCCGGCCGGGCTCTTCGTCAGTTCCCACTCATAGGCAAACAGGTTCTGTAAGAAGTCGCTGCTCCATTTCGCAGGTGTGGCAGTCCAGATGACTTCCAGACCGCTGGTAATCGCGTCGTCACCTTTGCCGGTGCCGAAGCTGCTCTTCCAACCGAGACCCTGCTGTTCGATGTCGGCCGCTTCGGGCTCGGGCCCGACATGTTTCGAGTCGCCGGCGCCGTGGGTTTTGCCGAACGCGTGGCCTCCCGCGATAAGGGCCACCGTCTCTTCATCATTCATCGCCATACGCGCGAATACGTCACGGATATCATGCGCCGCAGCGACCGGGTCAGGGTTACCGTTTGGGCCCTCCGGGTTGACGTAAATCAAACCCATCTGCACCGCGGCGAGCGGATTTTCAAGATTGCGGTCGCCGGTGTAACGCTTATCACCCAACCACTTATCCTCGGAACCCCAGTAGACATCTTTCTCCGGTTCCCAGATATCCTCACGCCCTCCGCCAAAACCGAATGTTTTAAAACCCATCGATTCCAGGGCAACGTTGCCTGCCAGAATCATCAGGTCGGCCCAGGAAATCTTGCGGCCGTATTTCTGTTTGACCGGCCAGAGCAGCCGGCGCGCCTTATCCAGGTTCACGTTGTCGGGCCAGCTGTTGAGAGGCGGAAAACGCTGGTTGCCGTGGCCTGCGCCGCCGCGGCCGTCGCCGACGCGGTAGGTACCGGCGCTGTGCCAGGCCATGCGGATGAACAAAGGTCCGTAGTGGCCGAAGTCCGCCGGCCACCAATCCTGCGATTTCGTCATCAATTCGCGGAGGTCTTTTTTCACCGCCGCCAGGTCGAGGCTCTGGAACTCTTTACGGTAGTTGAAACACTCGCCCATCGGATTCGACATGGAGGAATGCTGACGCAGAATATCGAGGTTCAACTGGTGCGGCCACCAGTCCCGGTTCGTCGTGCCGCCGCCGGCATCATGAGCCATGCCCGTTACCATGTTCTTGTTATCTTCCATGATATTTTCTCCTCTCTCTTTCTGAAATGGTACACTGTGGTTCAACAGTTTTTGTAAAGCAAACTATCAGGTTCGACAGCACCAATAATATTGCATTAAAAAAATAAAAACAAGCAGGGTTTTGAAGCGGAGGAAGAAATTGAACAGAGTGCTTTGTCCGTGAGATTCATGAATCACAAAATGTAATAAAATTTTAATGTTTTTACTGGATTTTTAGTAATAAAAAAAACGCCTCCGGAAAATCCGGAGGCGCCTTAATTTGAATTATTATTTACCGAGATACTCGGGGTGAGTGGATTTGAACCACCGGCCTCAGCGTCCCAAACGCTGCGCGCTAAACCAGACTGCGCTACACCCCGTCTCCCGAAGTAACTACAAGGGGAATACTAAAGTTTAGGGAATTCTAATTATCGGTCGTCGATGCATTTGTCGAAGAATTCTATCGGCTGGCCGGATTTCTTGGACATGTATACCAGCTGCTGGGTAGGGGCATAATAGCGGCTGCAGGTCTTGCATTTCGTCATCTTGAACTCATGCTGCTGGTACGGCCAGGCAATTGTGCGGGTATCGCCATTGTCCACCAGTGAGATGGCGCCGGTGGGGCAAATCTCGGCACAGGAACCGCAGGCGATGCAGGCCTCGAAATTGACGGTATAAGGCAGTGCGCCGGGGTCGGTGCTGCGGTTAATTTTACTGATGGCATTGACGCCGACCACTTCCGCGCAGACGCGGGTGCAAAGCGAACAGAGCACGCAATTCTGATGGTCTTCCAGCGGCAGCGGCGTGCTATCGACGCCGTACTTTTTCGCCAGTTCTTTGATAACTTCGGATTTCGGCGCCCGTGCCATTAATTTCTGGATAGACAGCTTGCGCTCGGCGATGACCTTGTCAGAGTTGGTCTTGACGTCCAGTCCTTCTTCCACTTTGGAAATGCAGGACGGGGTTACCCGGTTCTTGCCGTCTTTGGTAGTGATTTCGACGACGCACATACGGCAGTTGCCGTACGGCGACACCGATTCCTGCGCGCACAGGGTTTCGATAATGTAATTATTGGCTCTGCAGGCGTCCAGGACCCGGGAATTTTCCTTAGCCTCAACCTGGCGCCCGTTAATGGTTATCTTTACCATAAAGTTTCATCCTTATTTTAAATTAACGCTTCTCTTTTCACGTCGTTCAAAATGTCAGCAGGTTGTCCTTGCTTTCAACATATTGTATTCATGTATGGTTCTTTCCTGAATTTCTTTAACATCGCTTTCAGAAAGATGACGGAAGCGGCCTTGCAGCTTTAAATAGTCCTGCACCGGTCTCATCGGTGAAGGTTCAACAGTGATTTTGTACTTGCCGTCTATTACTTCATACAGCGGGAAAACGCCGGTCTGCACGGCCAGCCTGCCCAGTCTAACGGATAAATCAACTGACGACCGCCAGCCGGTGGGGCAAACCGAAAACACATTGATGAAAGCCGGACCGTTGACCGCCAGGCCTTTCTTCACCTTTTCCATCATGTCGAAAGGATAACTGGGACAGGCTGTGGCCACATAGGGAATTTCGTGCGCGGCCACAATCGCGGCCATATTCTTTTTCTGGGTTTTCTGGCCGATGCTCTTTTTACCGGCCGGCGAAGTGGTCGTGGAAGCGCCCCAGGGAGTAGCCGAGGAACGCTGGATACCGGTATTCATGTAAGCTTCGTTATCGAACATCAGGTACAGGAAATCATGGCCCCTTTCCAGCGCGCCGGATAATGCCTGAAAACCGATGTCGCTGGTGGCGCCGTCGCCGCCCATCGCCACGACTTTCGTGCCCCGGCCCTCAATCTTGCCCTTTCTTTCCAATACTTTTAAAGCGGATTCGATGCCGGAAGCTACTGCGGAATTATTCTCAAAAAGGGTGTGTATCCAGGGGACATCCCAACCGGTCGCCGGCAGCTGGGAAGAAATAACTTCCATACAACCGGTAGCGTTGGCAATAATGATATTCGGCCCCATCGCTTTCATCGCGATTCTGACCGCCAGGGCTTCGCCGCAGCCGATACAGGCGCGGTGCCCGGGTGCTAATCCATCAAATTTCGGCGCAACACGCGCCGCGTAAACTCCGATATTATCCATTATTCTCTCACCCCAAACATTTCATATTCGTTTTCCGCACCGGTATTGGCGATTTCCGGGGCCCGCTTAACCATGTTTTCAAATTCGGCGACGGTGATATCCCTGCCGCCCAGACCGGCCACAAAACCGACAACTTTCGGATGGTTCTTTTCGCTGTACAGCGCCGACCGGACTTCGGAATAAGCCGGGCCGCCGCAGCCGCCGAATGATAATGCCCGGTCCACCACCACCAGGTTCTCCGCGTTGCCCACGGCTTTGCGCAGTTCCGGATAGGGGAACGGGCGCCAAAGGCGCAGTTTTAACAGTCCGACAGATTTACCTTCGGCCCGCATCTTGTCCACCGCCGTCATCGCGGTTTCGCCGAAGCTGCCGAGGGTCAGCAATAAGGTTTTGGCATCTTCGGTCCGGTAGGATTCCACCGGATGATAATAACGCCCGAAAGCCTTGCCGAACGCGTCCCAGTGCTCCAGGATTATCTGCTTGGAATTCAAGATGTTCACTTCCTGCGCTTTCTTGGCTTCGGTATATATAAATGAAGGGGCGAAGCAGCCCATGGAAACCGGTTTGGCGGTATCCAGCGGCAGCGGATATTTAAACTTGGGGATGAAATTGGTCACTTCTTCCTGAGCGGGGAATTCGATAGGCTCAACGACGTGGGTCAGGTAGAAACCGTCGCAGTGAATCATCACCGGCAGCAAAACCCGGTTGTCTTCAGCGATGCGGAAAGCGCACATGGTATGGTCGAACGCTTCCTGACCGTTTTCGCAGATAATCTGTATCCAGCCGACATCCCGTACGGCCATTAAGTCGGATTGGTCGCCCCAGACGTTCAACGGTGAGGATAAGGCACGGTTGGCCACGGCCATCACAATCGGCAGGCGCATCGCGGATGCGACATATAAAACTTCGTGCATCAGCTCCAGGCCCTGCCCCGCAGTGGCCGTAAATGTTCTGGCTCCCGTCGCGGAAGAACCGAGACAGGCGCTCATTGCGGAATGCTCCGATTCCACCGGGATATATTCGGCATCCAGTTCGCCGTTAGCCACGATTTCTGCCATGTGTTCGACAATATGTGTTTGAGGCGTGATGGGATATGCCGCCACCACATCAACATCCGCCATTTTGGCGGCTTCGGCAATCGCCAGAGATACTTCGATACCTACCCTTTTCCCCATTATGCCTCCTCGTTAACCATTGAAATTACTTTAGTAGGGCATTCTTTGCTGCAAATCCCGCACCCTTTGCACCAGAACAGATTGGCCTGAAAATAACCTTCGGCGTTCTGCCCGATGCATCCTTCCGGACAATAAATCGCGCATAAACCGCATTTAATGCATTTATTGAAATCGTAGGTGGGGCGCTGGGAACGCCAATCGCCGGTGCGGTATTCCCTGGTGCTGCCCGGTTCGGTGACGATGCACCCGATTTCAAGGTCTTTCCAGGTTAATTCATTTTCTAACTTTTTCAAGGTGAATTTACTCCTTTACCTTTGTTTCCGCAAAAGCCCGTTTCACGACGTTGATATTTTTCTCGGCAATGCGGTCGAAACGCTCTTTGATGGGCTCAACCAGCGATTCCATTTCAACTACCGGCATCGCTTTGAGCAGCGCCCCCAGCATCGTGGTATTGACGATGGTCACACCCAGGATTTCCCGGGCGATGGTGTTGGCGTCCACCAGGGCCAACTTCCAGTCCTTGCCGAAGTCCTGCTCGATGGCGGCGAAGTCTTTCCGGGTATTAATGATTAAAATACCACCGGGCTTCAAACCGGCGGTCACTTTGACCACGCTCAGCAGCGTCGGGTCCAGCACAATAACGATATCGGGCTCCCGGATTTCCGCACGCAGGCGGATGGGTTTTTCACTGTCAATGCGGTCGAAAGCGAC
>Ga0326727_10020552_pt1 | contig 13094 bp, 11 predicted proteins | sample MB2enrmetagenome_FD_207643 | JGI IMG/M metagenome (GOLD analysis project Ga0326727, IMG submission 207643) | Lab enriched peat soil microbial communities from McLean, Ithaca, NY, United States - MB29MY | ecosystem: Environmental > Terrestrial > Soil > Wetlands > Peat | place: USA: New York...
GGCGCGCAATACCGCGACAACGCCTTGAGCAAGGCCCGGTTTGAATTCCGCTGGGAGGACCAGTTTAACCTGTCGCTCGACCCGGAAACCGCCCGGGAATTTCACGACCAGACCCTGCCGCAGGAAGGGGCCAAGACCGCCCATTTTTGCAGCATGTGCGGCCCGCATTTTTGCAGCATGAAAATCACCGGGGAAGTGCGCCAATACGCCGCGGAGCAGGGAATCGCCGAGGAAGAGGCGTTGAAAAGGGGAATGGAAGAAAAGTCGAAGGAGTTCATGGAGAAGGGAAACGAGCTTTACGCCAAGGCATGAAGATCACATCCAATCCGCCATAGACAGAAGAAAACCACAAGGCTATTATTGAATCATGAGCGCCACCAAAGTTGCCATTACAATGGATGAAACCCTGTTGCAGCGATTGGATAGACTGGTCAAATCCCGGTCTTTCCGCAGTCGCAGTCAAGTCGTTCAGGAAGCCGTGTCCGAAAAGATCAGCCGCATGGACAAAAGCGCGCTGGCCAAAGAGTGCGCCAAGCTGGACCGCACCTTCGAGCAGGCCATGGCCGAGGAAGGACTCGCCACCGAGGTTGCCGCATGGCCCAAATATTGAGGGGCGATATTTATTGAACTGGCACACCCATTGCCAGCCCACTACCATGCCCATCTACGAATTTGCCTGTCCCAAGTGCCGGAAGATTTTCAACTTCCTTTCCAGGAAGGTTGCGCCCGGCCGCCGGCCTTCCTGCCCCAAATGCGGCCATCGCAAAATGACCCGGCAGGTCAGCGCCTTCGCCCACCCGCGCGGCCTCAAGGAGCCGCCCGCCGCCAGCGGCGACGCCGGCCCCGGCAGCCCGCCCATGCCCGACATGGACGATCCGCGCATGATGCGGGCCATGGCCGAAATGGAGCGGGACATGGAACATCTGGACGAGAACAATCCGCGCCACATGGCCCTGATGATGAAAAAAATGAAGGACCTTCTGCCCGCCGGCAGCGTGCCCAAGGATTTTGATGTCGCCATCAAGCGCCTGGAAGCGGGCGAAGACCCTGAAAAAATCGAGCAGGACATGGGCGATGTTCTGGGCGGTTTGATGGGCGGCGACGAAGACACCGCCGGCGCGCCCGGCGGCGCTTACTCCCACGACAGCGGCCTCTACGACATGTAGCGCGACGCGATTCCGGGGAGCGCGCGCGCCCCCGCGTGCCGCAGGCCGCGCCCTCGCGGCCCGCATCAACCCCCGTCGAGTTGGAAGCCCGGGCTGTCTTCCTTCCGCACTATTGCCAAGACCAGCCAAAAACCGTTAAACTCCGGCGAGTGAAAGACGCGGCGGACATGTTATGATTCTGGAAATAACGCTGAAGAATTTTAAGAGTTTTGGCGGGCCGGCGCCGTCGCCTGAATCGGCGGCGAGTCAGCAGCCTTGGGCCGGGGAAAAAATCAAATTCGGCGGTTTGAGTCTCCTCATCGGCACCAACGCCAGCGGCAAAAGCAACATCCGGGATGCGCTCCGCTTTATTCATGGAATTTCACGCGGCTACACTCTAGCCGAGGTGATGGGAGAAAAATATGGCGAGGGCGGGCAGTTGCAATGGAAAGGCATTCGCGGCGGCGTGCGCGAAGCCGTCACCAGGAACGGCCGGCCGGCGAACTCAAAGTTCACCATCGCCATTCGGACCCAGTTGTCTCCCGAATTTGGCGGCGGCGAGGCGGAGTACTCTATTACGGTGGATAGAGGGGAAAAAAGCCGTCCGCTCACAGTGGCGGAGGAATGGCTCAAACTGTCAAAGAATGATCACAAGACCTTCGACTGTAAGTTCCGCAAGCACGGGCGAGATATAGCAGTGTCAGGTATACCCGGGGCGATTTCGTCATCATCAATTGGAATAGGACCCGAAGGATTTGACGTTCCCGCCCTCGACAGAATCTGTAAAATGGCCGTGTTCGTTACATCCCCGTCCGCTTTTCAACCGCAAGAGGAATGCCTGGCGTTTCTCCGCACCATTTCCTCCATGCGATTCCTTGACCTTGATCCAGAGTCCCTCCGTCGTCCCTCCATTCCCGGCCAAATGACCCTGGGCGACAAGGGGGAAAATCTTTCCTCGGTGCTACAGGCCATCTGCAAGAACCCCTCCGGCAAGGAGGCGCTGATCGCCTGGACGCGCGAACTCACGCCGCTAGACGTGACCGATTTGAAGTTTCCAGAAGTCAGCCTCGATGGAAAAATTCAGTTTCAATTGGTGGAACAAGGGGGGCGCGAGATTTCAGCAGAAAGCGCCAGTGACGGCACGCTCCGTTTCCTGGCCGTTGCCGGCGCGATGCTGGGCACCGACCCGGCCCGCTTCTATTTCTTTGAGGAGTTGGAGAACGGCATTCATCCGAATCGCGCGCATCTGCTGATGAACCTCTTGCTGGATTCGACCCGCAAAGGCGCGATTCAGGTTGTTGGAACGACCCACTCGCCGGCCTTGCTCAACTTTCTGGACGCCCAGTCGCTCAAGGACGCCTCGCTGGTTTACAAGGAGGGATCGGTTTCCAAAATCCGCAGTTTTGCGGACATCCCTGCGCTCTCCCAGGTCATACCTGAAAATCTGCCGGGTGAATTGTTTGGCTCGGGTTGGTTTGAGGATGTGGTCTCCTTCACGGAACCGGACGGTGCGCGATGAGTTACAATGTGTTGGTCATCCCCGAGGACTTCACCAAAGACGAGCACATCCTGAAACCTTTGGCCGGGCGGATTTTCCAGGATTTGGGCAAGCCAAACGCCAACATCCGGGTGTGCCGCGACCCGAATTTTGGCGGCATTGGCGAAGCTCTCAAACCGAAGCGATTGCGGAAGGTAATCGCCCGGTATCGTATGATTGACCTATTCGTTCTCCTCGTGGACCGGGATGGCAAGGCGGGGCGCGAGTCGGCGGTGGGCCAGATCGAGGCGACACTCCAGGGCGAAATTGCCGGGTCGGGCCGGCAATTTGTGGCCGGCGTGGCCTGGCAAGAGGTGGAGGTTTTCATCCTTGCGGGACACGACCTGCCTCCTGGTTGGAACTGGCGGGAAATCCGCGCGGACCCGGACGTCAAGAATACGTATTTTCAACAGTTGGCCGCCGCAAAAAACACCTCCTCGCTTCCTCACCATGGCCGAAAAGAATTGATGGCCGAAGCCATCCAGAATTGGAGTCGAATAAAAAGCCGGTGTCCGGAAGACATCGGGAGCCTTCTCGCCAAGCTTGCCGTTCCGTCGCCTGCATGACCGCCGCCGCTCATTCCTCCCGCCCGGCTCATCGCGGCATCGCTTCTCCCCGCTTGAAGACCGTCATTTTCGCGATGACCGGGGCCAACTCGATGGCCACCACCTGCTTTTTTTATTACATTTATTTCTACACGCAGGATCAATTCGGTTTCGGGCAATTGCAGAATTTCCAACTGGCGGCGGCGCTGGGGGCGGTCTATGCCGTTTTTGCTTTTTGCGCCGGCCGGTTTGCCCAGCGGGCCGGCTACTTCGCCTCCCTCCGGCTGGGCCTGGGCCTCATGATCGCCGCCATTCTGCTCGGCAGCCAGACGGCGGCGTTGTGGCCGGCCCTGGCCTTGATCGTCGCGGCCAACATCGGCATGAGCTTCACCTGGCTTTCGTTGGAAAGCTTGATGAGCGAGGGGGAAACGCGCGCACGATTACAAGGCTTGGTCGGCATTTACAACGCCACCTGGGCCGTGGCCGGCGCGCTGGCCTATTGCACCGGCGGCGCGATGCAAAAAAGTTGGGGCCGCCAGAGCCTGTTTTTCGTCCCGGCCGGTTTGCTTTTCCTGGAAATGATTTTTTCACTTTGGCTGGAGAAACAGGTCAACAACCAGCCGCCGGTGGCGCGGGACAAACCCGGCCTCCCGATTGCGCCTGCCGCCGAAGGCCGCGCCTCTCCGGTGTCGGCCCGCACTTTTCTGAAAATGGCCTGGCTGGCCAACCCGCTGGCCTACCTGGCCATCAATACTATTATTGCCACCATTCCGACCCTGGCCCGCCATTTCCAGCTCAGTGAAGCCCTGGCCGGCGTGGTTTGCTCCCTCTGGCTTTTCTCCCGCGCGGGGGCCTTCCTGCTGCTGCGGCTTTGGCCGGGGTGGCACTACCGGTTTCGTTTCCTGGCCGGCGCGTTTGTGGTGATGATTCTTTGTTTTGGCGGCATGTTGCTGGCGTCGGCCCTGTGGGTCTTGGTGATTTCCCAGGCGGTTTTGGGTCTGTCCTTCGGTTTGATATATTATTCCTCGCTGTTTTATTCCATGGACGTGGGCGAAACCAAAGGGGAGCACGCCGGCATCCACGAGGGGGTCATCGGCGCCGGCACCTGCGGCGGGCCGGCCCTCGCGGCCGCCGCCCTGCTCCTCTTTCCCGCTCATCCGTCCAGCGGCGCGCTGGCTGTCTGTCTGCTGTTGTTGTGCGGCTTGGGCGGCTTGTTCTGGCTGCGCTACAGGAGGACGGAGGCTTGACAAGCCGGCGCGGGGCGACTCAATTTCAAGACGTATGTCATTGCTTGCTGGAAAAATCGGGCTGGTGTTTGGCGTGGCCAACCAACGTTCCATCGCCTGGGCCATCGCCCAGGCCTGGCACAAGGCGGGCGCCACGCTCGCCTTCACCTACCAGGGCGAACGTCTCAAGGCCAACGTCGAGGAGCTCGCCTCCACCTTCGGCCCCGACACTATGATTCTGCCCTGTGATGTCACCAAAGACGATCAAATCGCCGCCGTCTTTTCCCAGGCCGCCCAAAAATTTGGCGCGCTTCACCTGCTGCTCCACTCCGTCGCCTTCGCCCCCCGCGAGGCGCTGGAGGGCGAATTCACCAACACCACCCGCGAGGCCTTCCGCATCGCCCTGGATGTCAGCGCCTATTCGCTGGTCGCCCTGGCCCGGAACGCCGCCCCGCTCATGACGGGAGGGGGGAGCGTTGTCGCCATGAGCTATTACGGTTCGGTGAAAGTCGTTCCCCGCTACAACGTCATGGGAGTGGCCAAGGCCGCCCTGGAATCCAGCGCGCGCTATCTGGCCTACGAACTCGGCCCGAAAAAAATCCGCGTCAACTGCCTCAGCGCCGGCCCTGTCAATACCCTGGCCGCCCGCGGCATCGCCGGCTTTTCCGACATGCTCAAACACTACGAAGCCCGCGCCCCGTTGAAACGCAATGTCCTGCCCGATGAACTGGGCGCCGCCGGCCTTTTCCTGGCCAGCGACGGCGCCGCCGCCATCACCGGCCAGGTGCTCTACGTGGATTGCGGGTATGAAATCATGGGCATGTGAGGAATGGTGAATTGAGAATGGCGAATTGTGAATGGTGAATGGAGAAATTCCGTGTAACCTCTCCCCGCCGATGTCTCAGGAAAGGGTATGAGTGAACCATCTGATCCAAAACGGTGTCCCAAATGCGGGCTGCCGATTCCCGGCGACGCGCCGCAAGGGCTGTGTCCCAAGTGCGTCCTTCTCCAGGCCTCCCTTCCCACCGGCGGAGCAAAAGGCGGACCCGCGCCTTCGCGGGCGGAAGTTGCGGCGGCGTTTCCGCAACTGGAAATCCTCGAACTGATCGGCCAGGGCGGCATGGGATTTGTCTTCAAGGCGCGCCAGCCGAAACTGGAACGCCTGGTCGCGCTGAAGATTCTGCCGCAGGCGCTGGCGGCGGATCCGGCGTTCGCGGAACGGTTCACGCGCGAAGGCCGCCTGCTGGCGCGGCTGAATCATCCCAACATCGTCGCCATTCACGATTTCGGCCAAGCCGGCAGCTTCTTCTACCTGTTGATGGAATTCGTGGATGGCGTTAATTTGCGCCAGGCGATGCGGGCGGGCCGGTTCACGCCGGCCCAGGCGCTGGCGGTCGTGCCCAAAATTTGCGAGGCGCTGCAATTCGCGCACGACGAAGGCATTCTGCATCGCGACATCAAACCGGAGAACATCCTGGTGGATGTCCGGGGCCGGGTGAAGATCGCCGATTTTGGCATTGCGAAATTGGTGGAGGATGCGCAGCCAGGGGGCACGCTGACCGGCAGCGGCGCGATGCTGGGCACGCCGCATTACATGGCGCCGGAACAATTGGAAAAACCGGGCACGGTGGATCATCGGGCGGACATCTATTCGCTGGGCGTGGTCTTTTACGAAATGCTCACGGGCGAATTGCCGCTGGGCCGGTTTCAACCGCCGTCGCACAAGGTGGAAATGGACGTGCGGCTGGATGAGGTGGTCTTGCACGCGCTGGAGAAGGAGCCGTCGCGGCGTTACCAGCAAGCCAGTCAAGTGAAAACCGCCGTGGAGACCATCGCCGGCGGGCAGCCGCCGCCCGCGCCGGTTTCGCCCGCGCCGCCGCCGGATCGCTTTTGGCGGCGCATGGCGGTGGCGATGGCGGTGCTGTGTCTGGTGTTGATTGTGCTCGTCATCGGCTTTGCAAGGCAATTGCACCTGGCCAACCAAAGGCCTGTGGCCAGTGCGCCCACTCCGAGCGAGGAGACACTCCTGCTCAGGTCGCTGTTGGCTGCGCAAAAGGCTGCGGCAAGCTCGCCAAAGCCTGTGGCCAGCGCGCCCAGTCCGAGCGAGGAGACGCTTCTGCTCCGGTCGCTGTTGGCCGCGCAAAAAGCTGCGGCAAGCTCGCCAAAGGCTTCGGTTCCTGGCGGCGGGACGGAAGAGGAGGCCGCGCCTTTGGTGTTCGATTCGCAGCTCGTTGTTGGGCAAGATCACCAGGCGCTGATTTGGCATGCCCGATGTCTGATTCCCGCAGACCACCTGGCGCGACTGGTATTTGTGGTATGGAGCAATGGCGTTCCCGCCATCCAGCCGCGGTTAAGCGGTTATCTCAAAGCCACTCAGAAGCCGGTCGTGTTGCAAGACATGCAGTGGACATGCGACAAGAAAAGAGTCGGGCCTGATGGAGCAACGAACACGGCGGCATGGTACGTCTATCTGGGTTGGCTTTACACAGCCGCCGGCGGGATTTCGAATCAGCCTCCCAGTCGCAAGTTGGAAACCGCTCCTCGATCCGTTCTCCATTCCGGGCATCAGCTTGCCATTCGTCTGGCAGAATTCGATCGGACCGCCGGTTTCGCAAGCAATGGCTGGTCTGGGGTGGAGATACGCTTGTTTCTTCAACCCCTCACATCGCCCGCCGTGCGGACCGATCCCAACGAGGTCGAGGGCGCCAATTATGTGGCAGGATTCGGTCTGGACGGGGAGTCGGAAAGTTCGATCCTCAAGCTGATAAAGGAGCTTCCCATTGAGCCGCAACCCGTCGAGAAGAGTCCGTGAGAAATGTAACATTCGCACTGAGTCAGTCTTGGACGGTAGGGCGAGACTCTGTCGAGCCGTGACTTTTTCCCCGCGAAATCGAATTTCGGCTCGACAGAGTCTCGCCCTGCCTTTAACCACCGTCACTGACGCATTGCTAGCAGTGGAGAATAATTGATTTGAGCACCAACGATTCAACTCCGCTCCCCGCCGCGCCTGCGGTCTTTGTCACCACGCGCTGGACGCGGGTCCTTGAGGCGCGGGGGGATTCGACGGAAGCCAAGGCGGCGCTGGGCGACTTGTGCGCGGCCTACTATGCGCCGGTGTTCGCCTTCGTTCGCCGCAACGCGCCCCATGAAGATGCGGCGCGCGATTTGACCCAGGAATTCTTCGCCCGCCTGCTCGCGCGCGGCGGCATCGCCGGCGCGGACCCGCAGCGCGGCCGCTTCCGCTCCTTCCTGCTCGGCGCTGTCAAACATTTCCTGGCCGACATGCGCGATCACGACCGCCGCCTCAAGCGCGGCGCGGGCCGGCCCATCGAATCCCTCGATGCGCAAACCGGCACATCACCCGGCCTGCAAGCGCCCGATTCGCAGGCGGCGGCCCCCGACCGCGAATTCGACCACAAATGGGCGCTGACATTATTGGACCTGGCTCTGGCTGCGTTGGCCCAAGAATACAAGGAGGCCGGCAAATCCGGCCAATACGAGGCGCTGAAACCGTGGTTGACAGGCGACGGTGAGGACATTTCCCAGGCGGAAGCGGCCCGTCAGCTTGACATGAACGAGGGCGCGGTCAAAGTGGCCATACACCGCCTTCGGCGCCGGCTTCGAGACGCCATCAAGAATGAAATCAGCCAGACGGTGAAGGACCGCGCAGATATTGACTTGGAGATGCACGATCTGTTGGAAGCGTTGCTTTAATTCTGTCGCCTTAATGCTTGCAAAATTGTCGGGATGGTTTGCCGTTCGGCTCGCCATTTTTGGAAATCCAGCGACGGAACATGGTCTTCGCTCCTTGGGAGCCGGAAGACGCCGGTCTGGCCTTTATTCGAGAATCCCTTTTCACCATTCACCATTTACCATTCATAATTTCCCATTGTCAATCAAACGTGTCCGGCCCACGAAAACCGCCAGCGCCATCTGCGTTCCGGGCTTGACGCTCCTGGCCGGCTGCAGCGTTTCCGGGTCGAAAAACTCCACATAATCCAGGCGCGCCCCGGGCTGCGCCGAGATCATCCGGGCCGTTTCCCGCCGCAATTGCGCCGCCGCCACCGGCCGCCGCGCCACCGCCTCCTGGGCGCGCTGGATCGCCCGCCACAGCACGGTGGCCTGCTCCCTTTCCGCGGGCGAAAGGTATTTGTTGCGCGAACTCATGGCCAGCCCGTCCGCCTCGCGCACCGTGGGCGCAACCACAATCTTCACCGGGAAATTCAAGTCCCGCGTCATCCGCCGAAGGACCGCCGCCTGCTGAAAATCCTTCGCTCCGAAAACGGCCGCCGTCGGCAAAACCGCGTTGAACAGCTTGGCCACAACTGTCGTCACCCCGCGAAAATGCCCCGGTCGCGCCGCCCCCTCCATCCCGCCCGCCAGCTTCTCCTCCTGCACCGCGGTGCTGAAATCCGCCGGGTACATTTCCCCGTCGCCCGGCGCGAAAAAGACATCCACCCCGGCGGCGCGGCAGAGGCGCTGATCGCCTTGGACATCGCGGGGATACCGGGCAAAATCCTCGTTGGGCCCGAACTGGGTGGGATTGACATAAACGCTCGCCACCACGCGCCCCTTGCGTCCCGCCAATTGGCGCGCGCGCTCCATCAAACGGACATGGCCGCGATGCAAGCACCCCATCGTCGGCACGAACACGACGGCTTTTCCGGCCCGTTGCCACCGCCGCGCCAACTGCTGCATGGCATTGATTGTAGAAACAATTCGCACGCCGCAACCTTGAACAAAACCGCCCCGCTGGCAATCCAATTTGGAGACAAACAGGAACCGCGGACAAGGCCTCCTTGTCGAAAACCCATAATTGGGGTAAGCTTCCTGGCATGAAAACATTAACGGTGGAAGAAGCCACACCCGGCTTGGGCCGCTTGGTGGACTTGGCGCTGGCGGGAGAGAAAATCCAAATCCGCAGGGGCAATGGAGTCGTGGAGTTGCGGCCCGCCAACACCGTTCAGCCCGCCGCCCAGGAGCAGTTGACGCCACACGAGGCGTTGCGACTTTTGCAGGCGGAAGGGCGGCTGACTCCCGTGCAAGCGGAGCGGTATCTGAACGAGGTGCGCGAGGAACGTTTTGCGGCTGACGACCATCGTCCGGCATGATTCATCTCGATACGAATTACCTGGTAGGGCTGCTGGTGAAGGATTCTCCTCAGGCGTCCGAGGTGGACGGCTGGCTTGCCGCCGGACAAACCCTGGCCGCAAGTGCCATCGCATGGACGGAATTCCTGAACGGTCCAGTGACGCCGCTCGAAATTACCAGAGCAGAAGCGGTCCTACAGTCGAGAATAGTCCCTTTCGCCAAACGGGAAGCAATTTTGGCCGCGGAATTGTTCAACAAGACCGGGCGTCGGCGCGGGTCGCGGTTTGACTGCCTCATTGCGGCGACGGCGATTTTGGCGCAAGCAGAAGCGGCGACCGTCAATCAAGGGGATTTCAGAGTCTTTTTGCAACACGGGTTGAAACTGGCGGCTGCGCCGCCTCTTCCACCGCCTTCAACCGAGCAGGTCGCCAAAGAAGATTGATTCCGGTCCGTCTTCAGACGTCATCCCGGCGTCGCCCCGTTACTTCGCCATCACCAGGTCGTTGGCCTCGTCGCGCGACTCTGACTTGTAAGCTGCCGCCTCGCCGGGCGCGGCGTTTCCGAGCGCGGGTTCGGAGGCTTCAAGCGGCGACTGTTTTTGCTCACTGACCGCCTCATCGCTCTTGTGGAATTTGACGCTGACGATTTTGCTCACGCCCTGCTCCTGCATGGTCACTCCGTAGAGCACGTCCGCCATGGCGATGGTCCGCTTGCTGTGGGTAATGATGATGAACTGGGAGTGAACCAAAAAGCGCTGCAAGACGCGGATGAACCGGTTGATGTTCGGCTCGTCCAGCGGCGCGTCCAGTTCGTCCAGCACGCAAAACGGGCTGGGCTTGACCTGGTAAATGGAAAAGAGCAGCGCCACCGCCGCCATGGTCTGTTCGCCGCCCGAGAGGAGTGAAATGTTCTGCAACTGCTTGCCCGGCGGTCGCGCCACAATGTCAATGCCGCATTCCAGAACATCGCCCTGGTCCACCAGAATGAGGTCCGCCTTGCCGCCGCCAAAAACCTCGGTGAACATGACCCGGAAATTGTCGCGGATTTTCTCGAACGTCTCCACGAACATCTGGCGCGTCTGGGTGTTGATGCGGTTGATGACCTCCAGCAACTGCGTTTTGGCCTGGGTCAAATCGTCGTTCTGCGCCGTCAAGAACTGGTGCCGCTGCTCGGTTTCCTCGTATTCGTCAATTGCCACCAGGTTGACCGGCCCGATTTCCTCAATCCGCCTTTGCAGGGCGGCCACCTGTTCGGCCACCGCCGCCCAATCCGTCGCCACCCCGCTGGCCGCCATTTCCTCCGGCGTCAGGGTGTGGACTTTGGGCGGGCCTTCCTCGGCCAGGGTGATGGTGATGCACTCGCTGCGGATGTCCTCCAACCTCACCTGGTATTTCTCGCGCGCGCGTTGGCGCAAATTATCGCAAGCCATGTTTTTCTGGGCCAGTTCCACCTCCAGGACGCCGCGTTGCTCCTGCAATTCTGTCAACAATTGCCGCTGCCCGCGCAACGCCCCGTCCACCCGCGCGATTTCCTCCTCCTCCCCCCTCTTTTGCTCCAGCCATTGGGCGATGCGCGCGTTGACCTGCTCGCGTTTGTGCCCCAGCGCGGCGATCTTCTGCCGCGATTCCGCGATCTCCGCCTCCGCCTGGCCCTTGCGCTCCAGGAAGGATTGAATGTCGCGCCGCCGCTGTTCCACCAAATGCCCCAACTCGGCCAGGCGCTGTTCCAGCGGCCTTTTCTGGCTGGCAAACGACGCGCACAACTGCTGCTCGGTGGCCAGCGCCACCTTGGTTTCCGTCAACACCGCGCCGGCCGCCTCCCGCTGCTGGCGCAAGTTTTCCAGCGCGGCCGTCCCTTCCGACAAACCGGCCTGGGCCTGCTGCTCACGCGCTTGCTGCGCGGCGGCCTGGGCGGCCAGGCCTTCCCTCCGGCGCGCGCCTTCCGCCTCTTGCGCGGCCAGGCTGCCGATCTCATAGACGACCGTTTCAATTTTCTGCTCCAGCACGCGGGCGGAATTTTGCAGCGCATTGTATTCGCCCTGGCGCGTGGCGATGGCCACTTCCTGCGCGCGCAATTCCGTCTGGGCCTGATGCAGCCCCGCCTGCAACTGCGTCTGTTCGCTGAGCAGCGCGCCTTTGCGCCGGCTGGCTTCCGTCACGCTCTCCTGCAGCGACGCCGCCGCGCGCCGCAACTCGGCAATCTGATTCTTGCGTCCCAGAATCGAAGCCGGGGCTTTGCCCGATCCGTTGCCGTTGGCGCAACCGCCCGTGAAAATTCCATGCCGGTCGAGCAGTTCGCCCGACGGCGTCACAAAATCAAACGCGCCCCCGCACTCCCGCCACGCCGCCGCAGCCGCCGCCAGATCGGGCGCGATGAGCGTGCGCCCCAGCAAGTTTTGCAGCAGCGGGCGCACCGCCTCCTCCGCCTCCACCACGCCGAGGACGGGGATCATCCCGGCCGGAACCGCCGCCGCCGGGAGGCCGTTGCCGTTTTGCAAATCCAGAGCGGCCACGCTGGCCCGCCCGGACTTGGCGGCGCGCAGGCCGTCCAGAATTTGCCGGGCCGACTCCTCCCGGGCAGTCAACACTAATTGCAAATGGCGCCCCAGGGCCGCCTCGACCGCGGCCACATGCGGCTCCGGCGCGCGCATGCCGTCGGCCAGCAAACCGAGCACCTGCTCGGCGTTTTTCAGCGCCGAGAGCGCCCCCGCCCCAAACCCTTCCCGCTCGGCGTCCAATTGTTCGAGCAGATGGAGCCGGGAACGGTTCTCCGCCTGCTGGCGCAGCCAGTCCTCCATCTCCTGCGTGGCCCGGCCCGCTTCCTCTTCAATGGCGCGCAGACGCTGCTGCCGCTCCTCCAGCGTGCCGCGATGCGCCTGCGCGTGCATCCTCTCCGCCTCCGCCATCGCGGAGAATTCCCGCAGCCGCGCCGCCAGCCCCGCCCGCTCCTCCTCCAATTGCGCCTTCTCCGCCGAAAGCTTTTCCAACCGCGCCGCGTTGCCCTCTTTTTGCAGGTCGAGCGAGACGATTTCATTGCGCGTCCGGCTCAATTGCTGCGCGGCGGAAAACGACTCCGCCTGCGCCTGGCGCAAGGACTCCAGCGCGGCGCGCAACTGGTTGTCCACCGCCTGGAGCGCCTCGCTTTTGGCTTGCATGGCGCGTTGATGCGATTGCACCGCCGCCGTGGAAGCGGCCAGGCGCTGGCTGGCTTGGCCCAACTCCTCTTCCGCCACGCGCCGGCGTTCCTCGGCCTGGGCGATGTCGCTGCCGGCTTGGGCGTTTTGCGCCTGCCAGTCCCGCATCCGGTCCTCGTTGAACTGGATGCGGTGCTCATGCCGGTCGCTGTCCCCCTTAAGTTCCATCCCCTCCTGCTGCGCCTGGCTGATCAGCAGTTCCTTTTGCGAAAGCTCATCCCGCCGCCGGCCGATTTCCGTCTCCCGGCTCATGACGTTCTCAGTAATAATTTCCGATTCCGCCCGCGATTTTTCCGCCTGCGCCTGGCGGACCTGGATTTCCACCTGCAACAAATCAAACTGATGCCGGGCCAATTG
>Ga0326727_10020554_pt1 | contig 13094 bp, 9 predicted proteins | sample MB2enrmetagenome_FD_207643 | JGI IMG/M metagenome (GOLD analysis project Ga0326727, IMG submission 207643) | Lab enriched peat soil microbial communities from McLean, Ithaca, NY, United States - MB29MY | ecosystem: Environmental > Terrestrial > Soil > Wetlands > Peat | place: USA: New York...
GTCTAACGCGGGGAGAGGGTTGGGGTGACGTCAACCCTGGCGATGACAGTCTGCGTTGACGCCAGTCACGCATTTCCCCGGTCTTCTCGGAACAGGTCGAGCTTCTGCTGCACCGGACGATCGGAGAAGCTGAACAGCACCGAGTCCGCGTCGGCCTCGTGGGTGACCCACTGCCAGCTCGGCACCACGAACAGGTCGCGCGGGCCCCATTCGAAGGTCTGGTCGCCGATCCGCGAACGGCCGCGGCCTTCGATCGCGGCGAACACGGTGGCGTCGGTCGAGCGATAGCGCGCGGTCTTGAAAGCCTTCGGCAAGAGCTGGATGAAGGTGCCGATGGTCGGCATCGCGAAATCGCCGGTCTCGGGATTGGAAAACTTCAGCTTCAGCCCGTGACAGGCATCCCACTCGTCGCTGCGCTTGGCCTGCTCCAGCGCCTCGCGGGTGTAGGCATAGGGATAATTGAAGATCGGCGAGGTTTTCGAGGCGCGCCTGGTGTCGACCGGCAGCAGATTGTGACCATAGCGCGCAAAACTGTCGCCGGCGGGACGGGTGATCTGCTGCTGGTCCTCGCCTGAGTCCTCCGCGAACGAGGCGTCGAAGAACTGCACCATCGGGATATCGAGCCCGTCCAGCCAGTACATCGGCTCCGAGGTCTCGTTGCTGTGGTCGTGCCAGGTCATCGATGGCGTGATCACGAAATCGCCCGGCGCCATCGCCGTCCGCTCGCCGTCGACCGAGGTGAAGGCGCCGTTGCCCTCGAGCACGAAACGCAGCGCCGATTGGCTGTGCCGGTGCGCCGGCGCGACGTCGCCGGGGATGACCATCTGCACGCCGGCAAACAGCGAGGTGGTGATTTTCGACTGGCCCCGCAAGCCCGGATTTTCCAGCACCAGCACCCGCCGGGTGGCTTCCTTGGCGGTGATCAGCTTGCCGGCTTCGGTCATGTAGTCGCGGATCGAATCGAATTTCCACAGATGCGGCCGGCAGGCGCTCTTCGGCTCCCGCGTGATCAGGTCGCCCATCACGTTCCACAGGGCCGAAAGGTTCTCGCCGTCGATCTTGCGATAGAAAGCCTCGCGCTCCGGGGTCTTGTGTACGGCTTCCATGAAAGGCCTCCCTTGGTCATTATTGGCTGCGTTATTGACAGTATACTTACAATATGCTTAGCGTCAACCGCGCGTCCCGCGCCAAGAATTTTTTTCGGGAGGCGGCCATGAAGCTGCACGGCTATTTCCGCAGCAGCGCCTCGTACCGGGTGAGAATTGCCCTGAACCTGAAGGGCTTAAGCGTGGAACACCTGCCCCACCATCTGCGCCGGGGCGAGCAGCGCGACCCCTCCTATCTCGCCATCAATCCGCAAGGGCTGGTGCCGGCGCTGCAGGATGATGCCGGCGCCGTCCTCACCCAGTCGCTCGCCATCATCGAATGGCTGGAGGAAACCCACCCCGAGCCACCGCTGCTGCCGATCGAGCCTTGGCGCCGCGCCAAGGTCCGCGCCTTCGCGATGGTGCTGGCCTGCGATACCCATCCGGTGCAGAATCTGAAAGTGCTGGCCCGGCTGCGGCAACTCGGCCTGCCGGACGATCAGGTGACGGGCTGGGCGGCCTGGGCCAACCAGGAGGGCCTCTCGGCCTGCGAAGTCCTGATCGCGGGCGAAGCCGGTCCGTTCTGCTTTGGCGACACCGCGGGTCTGGCCGATCTCTGCCTGGTGCCGCAGCTGGCCAATGCCCGCCGCTTCGGCGTCGATCTCACCGCCTTTCCGCGGCTGCTGGAGGCCGAAATGGCCGCGAAGCATCTCAAGGCATTCGCGGACGCCGCACCGGAGCGTCAGAGCGATGCCGAATAGACCGGCCCCGGTCACGATGGATGCCGTCTATGACGCGCCCGGATATCTGTTTCGCCGGATGCAACAGATCGCGGTATCGATCTTCATGGAGGAGTGCAGCGCCGTCGACCTGACGCCGGTGCAGTTTGCCGCCATGGTCGCGATCGGCAACCATCCCGGCATCGATGCCACCCGGCTTTCCGCGGTGATCGCGTTCGACCGCTCCACCCTTGGCAGTGTGATCGAGCGGCTGGAGACCAAACTCTATGTCGCGCGCAAGCCCGCGGCCGAGGACAAGCGGGTCAAGCTGCTTTACCTGACCAAGGCCGGCGCGACGCTGTTGCACGAGATCGTGCCGGCGGTCGAGCGCGCCCAGCAGCGAATGCTGCAGCCGTTGAAGCCGGGCGACCGCAGGACCCTGCTGGCGCTGTTGACGCAACTGGTCGATCTCAACAACGAAGCCTCGCGGGTGCCGCTGCGCGCCGAAGACGCGCTCGAACATTTGAGAAAGTCAGGGTGAAAGTCAGGGTGATTGCCGCGTCGTCCCGGCCTTAATTGAGGTAATGGAGCCCGCATTCGCGGGCTGCGGCGTCATGCCAAGGTCGGAACGAAACGCTGCTTCTACGCCACCGCCGCCATCTTGCGCGGGCTCACCACGTATTCCTTGAGCACCACGTCGGTGGTGTCGACTTCGACCATCGAGACGTCATAGCTCCAGAGGTCGGCGAGATGCTGCAGCACGCGCTTGGTGTCGATCTCGTTCAGCCGGGCCCCCTTCACGACCGAATGGCGCAACATCAGCCGCCGGTCGCCGGCGAGGTCGACGTCGACCACCTCGATGTTGGGATCGATGAACCCGACATCATGCTGCCGCGCCAGTTCGCGCCTGACACGGCGGTAGCCGCGCTCATCGTGGATGGCGTCAACCCGGATGCCCTCGGTTTCCTTGGGATCGTCGTGCAGATGGAACATCCGCATCTTCCGGATCAATCGCGGGCTGAGGAATTGGCTGATGAAACTTTCGTCCCGGTAATTGGCCCAGATATCGCGCAATACCGCCATCACGTCGCCGGTTCCGGCGATGTCCGGAAACCACTCGCGGTCCTCCTGTTCCGGATTGGAGACGATGCGCTCGATATCCTGCATCATCGCAAATCCCAGCGCGTAGGGATTGAAACCGGAATAGCGCTGATCGTCGAAGTCCGGCTGGAACACCACATTGGTGTGCGATTGCAGGAATTCGAGAAAATTGCCGTCGCTCAACTGGCCGGTCTCATGCAGGCGGGTCATGATGCGATAATGCACGTAGGTCGCGGTGCCCTCGTTCATCACCTTGGTCTGGCTCTGCGGATAAAAATACTGCGCGATGTGGCGAACGATCCGTAATAGCTCACGCTGCCAGGACTGCAGCCGCGGCGCCGACTTTTCCAGGAAATACAACAGATTTTCCTGCGGCAGCCCGAGCAGTTTGCGGCGCCGATCCAGGCTGAGCGATTCGGCGCTCTTGACCGGCCCGGTCGGAACCGTCCGCCACAGATCGTTGAAGGCGCCTTCCTCGTACAGACGGCGTTCCCCGGCGCGCTTCTCTTCGAGGCGAAGATCGAGGTTCTTCTTGCCGGGGTAACGATCGATGCCATGCGACATCAGGGCGTGCGCGGCATCGAGCGTGTGCTCGACCGCGAGCCGGCCGTGCCGCTCCTCGCATTGCGCGACATACTTCTTGGCGAAGTCGAGGTAGTCGAGAATGCCCTTGGCATCGGTCCACTGCTTGAACAGATAATTGTTCTTGAAGAAATGGTTGTGGCCGAACGCCGCGTGCGCGATCACCAGCGCCTGCATGGTCGCGGTGTTTTCCTCCATCAGGTAGGAGATGCACGGCGATGAGTTGATCACGATCTCATAGGCGAGGCCCATCAGGCCCTTGCGGTAGAACGCCTCGTGATGAGCGAAATGCTTGCCGAACGACCAGTGCTTGTAGAACAGCGGCATGCCGATCGAGGAGTAGGCATCCAGCATCTGCTCCGCGGTGATGACCTCGATCTGGTTGGGATAGACGTCGAGCCCAAGCTCGGAGAGCGCGACCTCCTCGCAGGCGTCGTGGATGCGCTGCAGGGTCGGGAAATCCCAGTCCGCGCCCTCGAACAGGCGCTCGGCTGTCGCGGTCATGGCGCGGCCTTCTCCTGCTTCTGGCGGCGTTGGAACAGATCATGAAATACCGGAAAGATCTCGCTGCGGTCGGAGACCTTGCGCATCGACAGCGGCGCGCCGGCGGTGCGCAGGCGCTCATACAGCGTCCACAGCGACGAATCCGGCATCTCGAACGTGCTGCCTCGGTTGTCGCCGACTTCCAGATAGGCGAAGAACTGGCTGACCGGCAGGATCATCTCGGTCAGCAGCCGACTGGTGACGGCGCTGTCCGACAACGAGTTGTCGCCATCGGAAGCCTGGGCGGCGTAGATGTTCCAGTCGGCGGGACGAAACCGCGACCTGACGATCTCATGCATCGCCTGCAGCGCGCTCGATACCAGGGTGCCGCCCGATGCCGGCCCATGAAAGAAGGTATCCTCGTCGACCTCTTCGGCACGATCGGTATGGCGAATGAAGACGATCTCGACGTGCCGATAGCGCCGCGTCAGGAACACGTAGAGCAGCATGTAGAAGCGCTTCGCCAGATCCTTCATATGCTCCGACATCGAGCCTGACACGTCCATCAGGCAAAACATCACCGCCTGGGCGACCGGCTTTGGCGTGGTTTCAAAGCGGCGAAAGCGGATGTCGATCGGATCGATGAACGGGATGCGGCGCATCTTGGCCTTCAGGGCGTCGATCTCCGCCAGAAGCTCGACCCGGCGCGCCTCATCGCAGCCTTCGAGCTCGGCTTCCAGCTGCTCGATCTCCTCCGGCCGCGGCCGCCGCAGCGCGACCCGCCGCGCCATCGCCAGCCGCACCGTGCGGCTCACCGAAATATTGGCCGGCGAACCGGACGTCGCGTAGCCGGCGCGACGCAGGCCCTCGCTTTCGACTTCGGCGAGCTTGCGCTTGGCGAGATCCGGCAATTCGAGGTCGTCGAGGAACAGGTCGACGAATTCGTCGCGGCTGAGAACGAACCGGAACGCGTCTTCGCTGTCGCCTTCACCGGGCTTGGAGGGTCTTCCCCTACCCTCGCCGCCCGAGCGCGGCAGGATGTCGCCCTCAATGAATTTCTTGTTGCCGGGAAGCACCATGTCGCGGGTGCCGCCTTCGCGGTGAAAGCGGGGTTCGTTCATCCCGTCGAGCGGGATGGAAATCTCGCCGCCTTCCAGGACATCCTTGATGTCGCGGTCCTGGGAGGATTTCTTGACGGCACCTTGAACCAGGGCTTTGGCGCGACGCAAAAACCGCTGCCGGTTTTCGAGGCTCTTGCTGCCCGGGTTCAGGCGCCTGTCAACGATGTGCATGGTCACGCTTGCATCCGCCTCAGCCTGCCTGCTTCACGCGCATGTACCACTCGACCAACCGGCGTACCTGACGTTCGGTATAGCCGCGGGCAACCATCCGCGAGACGAACTCGCCGTGCTTCTTCTCGGTCTCGCCATCCTTCTTCGAACCGAAAGAAATCACGGGAAGCAGATCCTCGACCTGGGAGAATATCCGCTTCTCGATCACCTCGCGAATCTTTTCGTAGGAGGTCCAGGACGGGTTCTTGCCGCCATTCTGGGCCCGCGACCGCAGCGAGAACTTGACCACCTCGTTGCGGAAATCCTTGGGATTGGCAATGCCGGCCGGCTTTTCGATCTTGGTCAGCTCCTGGTTGAGAAGCTCGCGGTTCAGCAATTGACCGGTATCGGGATCCTTGAAGTCCTGATCCTCGATCCAGGCATCGGCATAGTCGACGTAGCGGTCGAACAGGTTCTGCCCGTAATCCGAGTAGGATTCGAGATAGGCCTTCTGGATCTCGTGGCCGATGAATTCCGCGTAGCGCGGCACCAGCTCGGCCTTGATGAACTCAAGATAGCGCTTCTCGACTTCCTCGGAAAGCTGTTCACGGCGAATGGCCTGCTCCAGCGCGTACATCAGATGGACCGGATCGGCGCCCAGCTCGGAGGTATCGTGGTTGTAGGTCGCGGCCAGGATCTTGAACGCAAAGCGCGTCGAAATGCCGTCCATGCCCTCGTCGACGCCGGCGGCATCGCGGTATTCCTGAACGCTGCGCGCCTTCGGATCGGATTCCTTGAGGCTTTCGCCATCATAGACCCGCATCTTGGCGAACAGCGTCGAGTTTTCATGCTTGCGCAACCGCGACATCACCGAGAAGCGCGCCAAGGTTTCCAGCGTGGCCGGCGCGCAAGGCTCCTTGGCAAGCTCGGAACCCTGGATCAGTTTTTCGTAGATCTTCTGCTCCTCGGTCACCCGCAGGCAGTAGGGCACCTTGATGACGCAGATACGATCGATGAAGGCTTCGTTGTTCTTGTTGCCCTTGAAGCTCTGCCATTCGGATTCGTTCGAATGCGCCAGGATCACCCCGGTGAAGGGGATCGCACCGATGTTCTCGGTGCCGATGTAGTTGCCTTCCTGGGTCGCCGTCAGCAGCGGATGCAGCATCTTGATCGGCGCCTTGAACATCTCGACGAATTCAAGCACGCCCTGGTTGGCGCGATTGAGGCCGCCGGAATAGCTGTAGGCATCCGGATCATTCTGGGCATAGGTTTCCAGCTTGCGGATATCGACTTTGCCCACCAGCGAGGAGATATCCTGGTTGTTCTCGTCGCCGGGTTCGGTTTTGGCGATCGCAATCTGGCGCAGCCGCGAGGGCTGGATCTTGGCGACACGAAATCTTGAAATGTCGCCGCCGAACGCTTCGAGGCGCTTGTAGCACCAGGGGCTCATCAGGCCGCTGAGACGGCGCCGCGGGATGCCGTATTTTTCCTCGATCATCGGTCCGAGCGTTTCCGGATCGAACAGGCTGAGCGGGCTCTCGAACACCGGACTGAGCTCGTCGCCGGCCTTCAGCACGTAGATCGGGTAGACCTCCATCAGCAGTTTCAACCGCTCCGCCAGCGAGGATTTGCCGCCGCCGACCGGTCCCAGCAGATAGAGGATCTGCTTGCGCTCTTCGAGACCCTGCGCGGCGTGGCGGAAGAACCCGACGATGCGCTCGATGGTATCTTCCATGCCGTAGAAGCCGGAGAAGGCCGGATAGACCCGCATCGTCCTGTTCAAGAAGATACGGCCAAGGCGTGGGTCCTTGGCCGTGTCAATCATCTGAGGTTCGCCGATCGCAGCCAGCAGCCGCTCGGCCGCATTGGCATATCTCATCGGGTCACCTCGACACGACTCCAGATATTCCGCCATCGACATGTCGCTTTCGCTTCGGGCCTCGAAGGTCCGAGCAAAAGCATTGAACAGGGAATCGTTGTACATGATCCTTCTCCTCATCCCGTCGACTGCGCGGCTGAACGCGCAGCAAACTTCCAAGCCGCCGGAGCACCATGCATCCGTTCGAGAATCAGCGTCGGCACTTTAGCCAATTGAACACTCCGCCGACTTCATCGCGCAACGCAGAACCTGGGCAAACGCTGAGCCATAAGCGAGCATTTGCCAAATTCTTGGGCGAAACAAACAATAATTCGTTAACCAACGCATTAATTCTGGACAATGTAACTGCACCGCAACATCCGGGATATTACGCAAGGCTGCGCCACGCGGAACAGAAACGCGCTTGTCACTCGTAAGGTTCCATTTCCGAGGGTGGAGTCGGGCTCCGCACGATACCGGTTAATTGGCGCCAATATCGGTCCGGTTGCGGTCCGTTTGAGCGCATTTATCTGGGACAACGCGCGTTTTGTTTCGGTGCTGGAGCCGATCGCGAGCCGAGACTCGGCCGTTTCCCGTAGACAAACTGAGCAGCTTTCATCAACGACCGTCGTACTCCTTAAGCAATGCTCCGCACGTGTCGGCCAAAGCACAATGGCCGGAAAATGCGATTTCGGGACATCGTCACCGATCTGCAACATTCAAAAATCATGCCTGCACGCGTTGTCCGATGCGCATCCGCGTCAAAGCCGCAACGTTTCCGAAACGCCGTCATTCCGCAGTTCACGATCCCTGGAATTTTACGGGGTCGACGGGGATCTGCATCAGAGCGAAGTCATCTGCTGTTTGGCTCCCGCAGAGTCGCCTGTCGGTGCCCCCAAGTCAATCGTGGCTAATGCGGCATTCGGTCCGATAATGACCTGATACGAAAGCGAAAAATAAAATTTCAACCCGGCGCCGAAATGCAGAGCAAACTTTCGTTCGGAGTCGGTCGGCGCTATCGGCGGATAAAATCGGGTCCTGTCTCTCGATTCGGCTTGGCCGCGTGAAACCGGCCACCGGAGTTTCCGCACGCCGGTGTCTCCCCCGGGCATTTTCCTTGCGCACTTCCTTGCGCGCTTCTTTGCGCTTTCCTGGGCGGCGGCGCTAAAGCCTGATCATCCGCTTGCCGCGGTTTTCGCCGGCGAGCAATCCGATCAGCGCGCTTGGCGTGTTCTCCAGGCCATCGATGACGTCCTCCTCAACTTTCAGTTGGCCGGAGCCAACCCACGCCTGCAGGTCGCTCAAGGCCTGGTCGCGCCGGTCCATGAAGTCCATGACGATAAAACCCTGCATGATGAGTCGCTTGACCACGATCAGGCCGGGCACGCCGCGCGGCCCATGCGGCGCCGGCACGCCGTCATACTGCGAGATCGCACCGCAGCAGGCGATGCGGCCGCGGTTGTTCATTTGCGCCAGGCAAGCCTCGAGAATGTCGCCGCCGACATTGTCGAAATAGACATCGATGCCATCGGGCGCCGCGGCCTTCAGTGCCTTGAACACCCTGCCCGCCTTGTAATCAACCGCGGCATCGAAGCCGAGTTCTGATGTCAGCCAGCCGCACTTGTCCTTGCCGCCAGCGATGCCGACGACGCGGCAACCCCGGATCTTGGCGATCTGGCCGACGATCGATCCGACCGAGCCGGCCGCGGCCGAGACCACGACGGTCTCGCCGGCTTTCGGCTTGCCGACATCGAGCAGCCCGAAATAGGCGGTGAGGCCGGCGATGCCATAGATGCTGAGCAAGTGCGTCATCGGCTCGAGCTTCGGCATCCTCTGCAGATGCCGGGCCGGGACGACGGCGTAATCCTGCCAGCCCGTATCGCCGAACACGATGTCACCAGGCGCCAGTCCGGCTGCGTTCGACACCACGACTTCGGCGATGCCGCCGCCGGCCATCACGGTATTGGCTTCGACGGCGGCGCGATAGGTCGCGCCATGCATCCAGGCGCGGTTGGCCGCGTCCAACGAAATATAACGCACCCGCAGCAAGGCCTCGCCGTCATTCGGCTTCGGTATCGCGGTCTCGGCCATCCCAAAATGCTCGGGCCCGAGTTTTCCGGTCGGCTTTTCCACCAGCAAGACCTGGCGGTTGATCTGGCGGTCAATCTTGTCCTTCACGGCATGTCCCTCCCTTTGGCTGTTCTTGATGCAATCCAAGCGCAGGAAACGGGCAAGCTGCCCAAGAGGCGACGCTAGTCGGCGGACGTTCAATGCACAACGGGAACCTCGAGCGCAGAACCGACCCGTCGAAGCAAGTTGCGCCCGCGCCGAAATCTGCCAAACTCGCCGCCGCCGAGACTTACGGGGTGCCAGAGATGTCCAACAAGTTTACGCAATACATTCTGATCGCAATGCTGCTCGGGATCGTGATGGGGGCGCTGGTCTTCAGCTATCTTCCGGATATCCGGGGCGATATCGCCGCCGACGTGAACCTGATCGCGATGCTGTTCCTGCGGCTGATCAAGATGATCATCGCGCCCCTGGTATTTGCCACCCTGGTCGGCGGGATCGCCCACATGGGCAGCGGCGCCAAACTGGGCCGGATCTTTGCCAAGACAATGGGCTGGTTCATCAGCGCTTCCTTCGTCTCGCTGCTGCTGGGCCTGGTGATGGTCAATCTGCTGCAGCCCGGCGCGAATTTTCCAGGCACCCTGCCCGACAAGGCACAATCCACGGGCCTGCCGGTGTCGGCCTTCTCGGTCGAGAAATTTCTCACCCACCTGATCCCGACCTCGATCGCCGACGCGATGGCCCAGAACGAGATCCTGCAGATCGTGGTTTTCGCGGTGTTCTTTTCGGTGGCGATGGGGGCGATGCCGGAGCGGTCCAAGCCGATGCTGGCCCTGATCGACGACCTCGGCCACATCATGCTGAAGGTCACCAGTTATGTCATGATGTTCGCGCCGCTGGCGGTGTGGGCCGCGATCACCGCAACGGTGGCCAAGAATGGCCTGCTGGTGCTGTGGAAGCTGGTCGTGTTCATGGGCGGCTTCTATCTTTCGCTGATGCTGCTGTGGGGCATCCTCGTCATGATCGGCTTCGTCGTGATCGGACCACGCTACGGCCTTCTGCTGCGGCTGATCCGCGAACCCCTGATGATCGCCTTCTCGACGGCGAGCTCGGAAGCGGCCTATCCCAAGACGCTGGAAGGGCTCAACCGGTTCGGGGCGTCGGCGCGGATCTCGAGCTTCGTGCTGCCGCTCGGCTATTCCTTCAATCTCGACGGCACCATGATGTACTGCACCTTCGCCAGTATCTTCATCGCCCAGACCTACCATATCGAGATGTCGCTCGGCACCCAGTTCGCGATGCTCGCCACGCTGATGATCACCTCGAAAGGCGTCGCCGGCGTTCCCCGCGCCTCGCTGGTGGTGATCGCCTCGACCCTGGGCCAGTTCGGCATTCCCGAGGCCGGCCTCTTGATGATCATGGGCATCGATACCTTCCTCGACATGGGACGCAGCGCCACCAACGTGATCGGCAACTCGCTCGCCACATCGGTGGTGGCGAAGTGGGAGGGCGAACTTGCGCCCGCCCATGCGCTCGGCCCCGACGACGTCGTGCCGCCGGACCTGATCCCCGGCGAACTCCCCGCGATGGCCGGCCGTTGATGGGAGCGATCCATGCACCCAACCGTGCGGCGGACGATCGGGGCCATCGGCCTGTGGCTGGCCGGGTGCCTGCTGGCCACATCGGCGTCAGCCCAGGACAGCGGCGTCGGGCTTAGCCCGACGCTTTCCGGTATCAAGAACCGTCATGCCGTGCGGCTCGGCTATCGCGAAAGTTCGCCGCCTTTTTCGTTTCTCGATCCGGCCAACCGGCCGATCGGCTACAGCCTGGAGCTCTGCGAAGCCATCGTCGACGAAATCGGCGCCGAGGTCGACGATGCCGATCTGAGGATCGAATTCGTCAAGGTCACCTCGGACGACCGCATCGCCGCGGTGCTGCAGGACAGGATCGACCTCGAATGCGGATCGACCACTGCCAACGCCGAGCGTGCCAGGCAGGTGGCGTTTTCGCCGCTGATGTTCGTGGCCGGCACCAAACTGATGGTGCCGAAGGCCTCAAGCATCTCGACGGCCGCCGACCTCAAGGGCAAGACCGTCGTGGTGACCAAGGGCACCACCAACGAGCAGGCGATGCGTGCGGTCGACAAGAAGCTTTCGCTTGGCCTCAACATCATCGTCTCGCCCGATCATGAGCAATCCTACCAGATGCTGGCCAGCGGCCAGGCCGACGCCTTCGCGACCGACGACATCCTGCTCTATGGCCTGATCGCCCGCCACAAGGCGCAGGATCGATTCCGCGTCACCGGGGATTATCTCTCCTATGATCCCTACGGCATCATGTTTCGCAAAAGCGAGCCGCAGCTGGCGGCGGTCGTCGAACGCACCTTCCACAAGCTCGGTTCGAACCACGATCTGCTGCCACTCTACAATAAATGGTTCGTGTCGCGGCTACCGACCGGCGAAAAGCTCAATGTGGAGATCTCGCCGCAACTCGAGGAAGCCTTCAAGGCATTCGACGACAATGAAGGCGCCAGCAATTAGTGCTGCGCTCATGCGGTCAGTTGTAGGGTGGGCAAAGCCATCGGGCCGCGCGAACGCGCGGGCCGACGGTGTGCCCACCATTTCTCTGCGCCCGGTGTGGTGGGCACGGCGCAAGCGCGCCTTTGCCCACCCTACGCGACCGAGCCGAAAGCGTATGGCCGACCCCGGGTCGAACGAGGGCGACCACAAGGGTCGCCCCTACGCAATCGACATGGCGTAGGGGCGCCCCTCATTGGCGCTAGCTTAAGGTCCAGCGGTCAGCCCGAGCCCGCCGCGCCGGTCTCCGTCCGCCTCTCCCCTCGCGGGAGAGGCCGCCGCGTAGCGGCGGGTGAGGGGGTCTCTCAACGGGCCGTGTCGCTTGTAGTGAGACCCCCTCACCCCAGCCCTCTCCCGCCAAAGTGAAGCAAGCGCTTCGCTTCGGGGGAGAGGGAGCGCAGCAGCGCAAGCTGATCAGCCGATGGAAACGCTGCTGGAAACGCGCCTACCATCGCAGGCTCGGCAACACGAAGTCCGGGACCGCGGCGTGGCGCCGCATTTCCTCCCGGAGGGGATGATCGTCCGGATTCGAGGACAGCCCGGTGCGGACCAGCGCGGTCGACAGCCCCGCTCGCTGTCCGCCGCCGATGTCGTGTTCGATGCTGTCGCCGATGGCCAGCGTCGCGCCCCGCGCAACTTGCGGATTTTGCTTCATCGCCGCGGCATAGATCGCCGGATAGGGTTTGCCGACAAATGTGACGTCGCCGCCAAGCTCGCGATAGAGCGAGGCGACTTCGCCTGCGCTGGGTTGCAGACCCTCGCCGGTCAGCATCAGCCGGTCCGGATTGCAGCACAACGCCGGGATCTTCGCTGTGGCCGCGGCCGCCAGCGCGACCCGGTAGTGATCAAGCGATAGCTTCGGCGCCCGGCTTGCCGCGATCAGGATGAAGTCACAGGCCGCGGGATCATCCACCAGCGTCATTCCGATCTGGTCGAAGCCATAGTCGTAGTCTTCGTGACCGAGCAGGTACATCCTGCGGCCGGGCACGAACGGCGCGCCAAAGGAGTGATCGAGGATGCCTTGCCAGGCGACTTCGCCCGATGTCATCACCCCGTCAAAGGATCCCTGGGCAAAGCCGAACTCCTCGAGCCGCGCCGCGTTGGCGCTGGCGCGCTTGCCGGAGTTGGACAGCAGCACGACCGACTTGCCGGACGACTTCAGCCGTTTCAGGCAATCGACGGCGCCGTCATAGGGACGGACCCCATCATGCAAAACGCCGAACTGATCAATCAGGAACAAGTCGAAGCGTTGCCAGATCGAGCTTAGTCCGACGATCCGCCGGCATTCATCCATGGTGAGTTCCTCGTCCACGACGATCTCCTTCCCTAAGTATGCCGGCCGCGCCCAG
>Ga0326727_10020559_pt1 | contig 13092 bp, 11 predicted proteins | sample MB2enrmetagenome_FD_207643 | JGI IMG/M metagenome (GOLD analysis project Ga0326727, IMG submission 207643) | Lab enriched peat soil microbial communities from McLean, Ithaca, NY, United States - MB29MY | ecosystem: Environmental > Terrestrial > Soil > Wetlands > Peat | place: USA: New York...
AGTGCTCCACTCGGCGCTCGATGCCCGTCCTGATTACCGCGCGCTGGTCACGCAACGGGAATCCCTCATCGAGCAGCAGAAGGCATCGCGGGCGCGCTACCTTCCCACGCTCACGGTCAGCGGCGACTACGGCGCCCTGGGGCGCACCTTCGGCTCCCTCGCGGGGATCGGCGACGTTCAGGCGACGCTCAGCGTCAATTTGTTTGACCGGGACCGCACAGGGGAACAGAAGGAAATCGCGAGCCGGGTGAAGCGCCTGGACGAGCAGATTGACGACCTTGGGCGGGGGATCGAAGAAGACTTGCGAAAAGCGGTGCTCGATCTCCAGTCCACCGCCAATCAGGTGGACGTCACGGAGGCGGCCCTTGATCTCGCGCAGCGTGAACTCACCCTGGTTCAGGACCGTTTCCGCAATGGTGTGAGTGACAACGTCGAGGTTGTGTCCGCGCAGACGACGCTCGCGGGCGCCCAGGACGACCGCATTATGGCGCTCGCGCGTCATGCCGATGCAGGGATGGCTCTGGCCCGCGCACTCGGCTCAACGGAGACGAATTACCTAACCTACCTCGGCCGGCCGTGAGCCGGTCGCCGGGTGAAGTTAATGCGAGGAGGCAACACGGTCATGAAACGCATTATTCCGCTTCTACTGCTGGCGGTCGTCGCGGCAGGGGCAGTCCACTTCTATCCTAAATGGTTCGGCAAGAAACCTGCCCAGAACCTGCTGAAGCTCTCGGGCAATATCGAGGCGCACGAGAGCCTGCTGAGTTTCAAGGTGACCGGCCGCATCGTCGAATTGCCGGTTGATGAAGGCATGACCCTGAAATCCGGCGACTTGCTGGCCCGGCTCGATAGTGACGATTACCGGCAGCAGGTGGCGGTGGACGAATCCGCTATTCGCGTGCGCGACCGGCAGCTCGCCCTCGGACTGGCGGGCAGCCGGAAGCAGGATGTTGAGGAAGCCCGGCAATCCGTCCTCGACGCTCAGGCTGACCTCGACCAAAAAAGGAAGGACTATGAGCGCTACCAGGCGCTTTATGAAAAGGATGAGATCACGGCGCAAACGCGCGACCTGGCGGCTACAAACGTGACCCGGGCGCAAGCTGCTTACGACCGGGTGCGACAAGTTCATAGCGAGCTCGTCGAGGGAACGCGCAAGGAAGAACTGGCCGTCGAGCACGCCAATGTTCACCAGGCAGACCAGAACCTGAATTTGTCCCGCATCCGGCTGGCCTATACGGTGCTGCGCGCGCCCTTCAACGGAGTGGTGCTGGTGCGGCAGGCGGAGTTGGGCGAAGTGATTTCACCCGGCACGCCGATCGTGACGCTGGCCGACATGGATAACATCTGGCTTCGCGTGTACGTGCCCGAGCCCGATCTCGGCAGGGTCCACTGGGGCCAGGAAGTTGAAGTGCGGACGGATACCTATTCCGGCAAGACGTACCGGGGCCGGATTTCATTGATTTCTTCCCAGGCGGAATTCACCCCCAAGACCGTGCAAACTGAGAAGGAGCGCGTCACGCTGGTCTACCGCGTCAAAGTGGACGTTGAGAACCCGAACTATGAACTGAAGCCCGGAATGCCAGCCGACGCTTATATCAAACTGAACTAGCGAGTGTCGAGTGAACTCTGAACCTGCCATCATCGTCTCCGCTCTCAGCAAGCACTTCGGTGAAGTGCGCGCTGTCGACCGGCTCACCTTTGACGTGCACGCGGGAGAAATCTTCGGCCTGGTCGGGCCGGATGGCGCCGGAAAGACAACAACCCTTCGCATGCTCGCCGGTGTGTTGTCAGTGGATTCCGGTTCGGCGAGGGTGGCGGGTTGCGACGTCCAGCGCGACCCGGAAGGCGTCAAGCACCACATCAGTTACATGTCCCAGAGGTTCGGTCTTTATGAAGACCTCACCGTGGATGAAAACATCAGGTTTTACGCGGACCTGTTCGGTGTCCGCCGCCGGGAGCGCGAGCAGCGCTCCGCCTCACTGCTGGCGGCTGCCGGTCTGGAAGACTTCCGGGGCCGCCTGGCCGGGAATCTGTCGGGCGGAATGAAGCAGAAGCTCGGTCTGGTCTGCTCGTTGATCCACAGGCCCAAGGTGATCCTTCTCGACGAGCCGACCAACGGTGTCGATCCGGTATCGCGGCGTGATTTCTGGCGAATTCTTTACTCCCTGGTGGCTGAGGGGGTGGCGATCTTGGCCTCGACCTCCTATCTCGACGAAGCGGAGCGCTGCCATCGCGTCGGTCTCCTGCACCAGGGGCGGATGCTCTTTTGCGACCGGCCCGATGCTCTGAAAGCAAGGTTTCCCGGCCAGATTCTTGCCGTTCATGCTTCCGAACCGGCGCAGGCGCGCGATGCGCTCGCAAGCGCTCCGGCGGTGCGTGGGACGCTGCTGGTGGGGGATCGCGTCCATGTGTTTGTGGACGATGCGGATCTCAGGCTGCCGGAGTTGCGGGCGCGTCTCGATGCGGCGGGGGTTTCCTGCGATTCCATCGGCCGCGTCGCACCGAGCATTGAGGACCTTTTTGTTTCCGCGGTGGAAGGCGGACCGCCGGCCGCGGCCGGGGCAGAACCGTTATGATCCAAAACGAATCATCCGTCGTGGTCGAGAACCTGACGAAGCGGTTCGGAACATTTACCGCCGTGGACCGGATCAGCTTTGAGACGCGGCGCGGTGAGATCTTCGGCTTTCTCGGTCCGAACGGCGCGGGGAAATCCACGACCATCCGCATTCTGTGCGGCCTGCTGAGGCCCACCTCCGGCCGGGCGCTGGTGGCGGGGCTTGACGTTGCCGCCGAGCCTGAGGCGGTTCGCCAGCAGATCGGGTACATGTCGCAGAAATTCTCGCTCTACAACGACCTGAGGGTTGGCGAGAACCTACGCTTTTTCGCGGGGCTGTATAGCGTCCCGGCCAGGGACATTCCGGAGCGCATCGCCTGGGCCCTGCGCATGGCGGGACTTGAAGGGCGCGAGGGATCTCCCACGAGTGCGCTCGCCGCGGGCTGGAAGCAAAGGCTGGCCCTGGGGTGCGCGGTGCTGCACCGCCCGCCTATTGTTTTTCTCGATGAGCCCACATCCGGCGTCGATCCTGTCTCGCGCCGGCAATTCTGGGACCTGATTCACCACATGGTTGCCGAAGGCATCACTGTGTTTGTCACCACGCACTACATGGACGAGGCGGAATACTGCAACCGTCTGGTGCTGATTGATCGCGGGCGCATTGTGGCGATGGGCACGCCCACGGAGCTGAAGAGCCGGTCCATGAAGGGCAAGCTCGTGCTGGTGGAGTGTGAACCGCTGGGGCCGGGGCTCGAAGCTCTGCGCAGTGCTCCCGGCGTGCTTGACGCAGCGGTATTCGGAAGCAGCCTTCACGCTGTCGTCGCCGATGCCGAGGCCGCTATGCCCGGTATTCGGGAGGCCCTCGGCGCCCGGCGTCTCAAGGTGGGACGGATGGAACAGATTCCACCCAGCCTCGAAGACGTCTTTGTCTCTCTCACCACATCGCGTGAATCGAAAGCGGGGAGGCCTGCATGAGCTGGCGCCGTATCCTGGCCATGACGCGCAAGGAAGTGATTCAGATCCGGCGCGACCTGCAAAGTCTGCTCATCATCTTCGCCATGCCCCTGATCCAGCTCATCATTTTCGGTTATGGCGTGAACCTGGATGTTAAGCACATTCCCCTTTGCGTGTACGACCGCGACGCTACACAAACCAGCCAGGACCTGCTCAAGCGTTTTCAGGCCACTGATTACTTCAATATCGTCCGGGTTGTGGATAACTACCGTGACGTCGTCCGGAACATCGACTACGGCGTGTGCACCGTGGGCGTGGTGGTGCCGCCGCAGTTTTCGGAACAACTTCGCTCGACCGGCCGGGCGAGCGTGCAGGCCCTGCTCGACGCCAGCGACAGTAATACGGCCAATATTGGGATGGGTTACGCCCTGGGCATCGTGCAGGCTTATTCCTCTGACGTGCAGATTGACTGGCAGCAGCGGCACGGCCTGCCTGCGGAAGAGTCGGGCGTCACCATCCAGGCAAGGACCTGGTTCAACGAGGACCTTGAAAGCATGGCGAATATTGTGCCGGGTGTAATCGCCATGGTGATGGCTGTCGTGGGTGCGTTTCTGACCTCGCTGACGATCGCGCGCGAGTGGGAACGCGGCACGATGGAGCAGCTCATTTCCACCCCTGTGGGCCGAATGGAAATCCTGATCGGAAAGCTGATTCCCTACTTCATCATCGGAATTGTGGATACCGCGATCAGTGCGGTGGTGGCAGTCAAGTGGTTTCGCGTTCCCTTCCGTGGAAGCTGGCTGGTCCTTTCCGTTTGCTCGATATTGTTTCTTATTGTGGTGCTGTCGCTCGGCTATCTGATTTCGGTTACCGCCAAGTCCCAACTCGGCGCCAGCCAGATGGCCCTGCTGTCCACCTTCCTGCCGGCTTTTCTGCTGTCCGGTTTCATCTTCCCGATTGAACAGATGCCGGTGGCCGTGCAGTGGGTCACGCGCATCATGCCGCCGCGTTATTTCGTGTCCCTCTTGCGAAATGTTTTCCTGAAGGGGACCGGGGCCCGCCTGATGCTGGGAGATCTGACCGCCCTGGCCATCCTTGCGGCGGTCCTGATCACGCTGGCCACCCGGGCCTTTCACAAGAGGCTGGAATGAGATTCCGTCAATCGCTTGCGCGCATCGGCCACATGTTGAGGAAGGAGTTTGTCCAGACTCTGCGCGACCCGCACACCCGCTTTCTGCTCTTTGGCCCGCCGATTATCCAGATGCTGGTCTTTGGTTATGCGGCCACTATGGATGTGAAGCACGTGGCGCTGGGTGTGCTCGATCTGGACAATACGCAGGAGAGCAGGGAACTGGTCTCCCGTTTTTCCTCCAGCCGCTATTTCGACCTCAAGAAATACGCCCTGCGGCGAGACGACCTCCGCCAAGGCATCGATCGTGGCGACTTTCTTCTGACCCTCGAAATCGATTCAGGCTTCGCCGCGCGCCTGCGCAACGGCCAGGCTGCATCCGTACAGGCGCTGGTGGATTGTTCCAACTCGAACACGGCCCTGGTGGCGCTGGGGTATCTCAACCAGATCGGCGCGGAGTTCAGCCGGAACTATGTGATTGACCGGTTTCAGCGCCTCCGGCCGCAACTGGTGTCATTTGTGCCGCAGGTGGATCTCGAAACCCGGCCCTGGTTCAATGAAGGGCTTGATAGCCAGTGGTATTTCGTCCCCGGGGTCATCGGCAACGTCATGCTGATCATGGTGATGATGCTGACGGCCTTCGCCGTGGTGCGTGAGCGGGAGATCGGTACGCTGGAGCAGGTCATGGTCACTCCCATTCGCCGCTGGGAGTTCATCCTGGGGAAAACCGTACCGTTCTTTCTTATCGGCTGCTTCGATGCAACGATGATCTCGCTTGTGGGGACCTTGTGGTTTGGCGTGCCCCTTCGCGGAAGCCTCATTGTGCTGGCAGCCGGATTGATGGCCTTTATGCTTGCCGCCCTGGGTCTCGGGCTCTTTATCTCGACCATCTCCGCCACGCAACAGCAGGCCATGATTGCCGCCTTCTTCTTCAATATGCCGATGATTACGCTCTCCGGGTTTGGCAACCCAATCAGCAGCATGCCGCGGTTCTTCCAGATTCTGACTTATTTCAATCCGATGCGCTATATCATGCGGGTTCTGCGCAGTGTTTACCTTAAAGGGGTTGGGTTTGACGTCCTCTGGCCGGACATTACTCTGATGGCCACATTTGCCCTGGTCTTCCTGACCATCAGCATCCTTCGCTTCCACAAGTCGATTGAATAGGGGCGTCTTGCGCTCTGCCTCTCTGCTGCCCTAAAGCGCGCGGAGCAATACTTCCCGCAGTTCGTCCACGGTGAGCGGGATGGGATTGCCTTTGGTGCTGCTGGCTTTTGAGGCTTTCTCGACAAGAAGGGGCACATCTGTTTCCTGAACTCCGTATGAGCCGAGAGAGGGAATCTCGAATTCCCGGCACAGTTCGAGAACCCACTTGGCCCCATCCTCCGCGGTAGCGCGTGCCCTGCCCGTCAGCAGGCGCGCCACGGTTTCGTAACGTTGCAGAGTCCCGCTTTCGGGGGCGCGAGCACGGATGGCGCGAATGTTCACGGACATCCCCTGCGGCAGCAGCGCGGCGCAGAGGGCTCCGTGCGGAGCGCCGAACATCCCCCCCAGCGGGGCGGCGAAGCCGTGAACCACGCCCAGGCCGGCGTTGGCCAGTGCGAGTCCGCCCATGAGACTCGATAGTGACATATCTTCCCGTGCTACGACATCGCCGCCCGAGTGATAGGCCCGTCGAAGTGACCGGCTTGCACGGCGCAGGCCCTCCAGGCAGAAGCCGTCCGCGAGGGGATTGGCGCGGATTGAAACGTAAGGCTCAATCAACTGGGTGAGCGCGTCGAGGCCTGTCCTGGCGGTCGCCGCCGGCGGCAGGCCCAGCGTCAACTCGGGATCGACCACCGCGAGGCGCGGCAGCATCAACGGGCTTCTGAGGCTCACTTTCACCCGGTGTTCGGCGGAAGCCAGCACAGCGTTGCGCGTGACTTCGGACCCGGTGCCTGCCGTCGTGGGGACGGCGATGAAGGGAACGGAAGGGCGATGGAGCGGCAGACCCTTCCCAATGACTTCCAGGTGATCGCTCAACTCGCCTCCGTTGGCGAGAAGAGCTGCAACGGCCTTCCCCGCGTCGATGGCGCTGCCACCGCCGAAAGCAATCACCACCTCGCACCGTTCGCGGCGGGCCAGTTCGACACCCTGGCGAACCAGATCGACGGAGGGTTCTCCATCGACCGCCAGACCGGTGCACGCCACTCCCTCCGCTTCCAGTTGTCCGGCGAGGGTCTCGGCGCGCTCCGGGGAACGCCCGGTGACCAGCAGCGCTCGCCCACCCATTCCCCTGGCAGCGGGAGCTACTTCGCGCACCACGCCCGGTCCAAACAGGATGCGTGTGGCGGTGGCAAAATCGAAGCGCATGGTTGCCTTACCATCCCTCGTCGGCAGGAAAGACATTGGAGTATTTCGCACTCGCGCGGGGCTCCTCCATCATCGGGGCCACTTTATCGCGCCACGCGGCGTAATGCGCCGTCTCCTTGTGCCGGACCGTGGCTTCGTTGCTGCGGTAAACCTCGACCAGCATAAAGCGGGCAGGGTCATCGGCCTGCTGCAGTACGTCAAAGCGGGCGATCCCCGGCTCCCGCACGCTATGGCGGGCGTTCTCAACGGTGGCTTCCTTGAAGGCCTCAATGGATTCGGTCTTGACTCTCACATGAACGTGAACGATGAGCATGGATGGTCCCTCGCAATCAAAAATGCACAGGCTCGGAAGGCCGGCCGGCGGCGGCTTCAGGAAACGCGCCGCACCGCTTCAGCGCCTCAGCCAGTTCGCAAACGGAACTAGCAATCCAGGTTGGCGCGGGTGAACCTGAAATCATTGATCGGTCCAAGAAAAGTGAGGGCGAGCTGATCGCTTTGGAAGAGTTCGCGCGCCACATCCAAAACCTCGCCGGACGTCACTTCGTCGATGCGCCGGGAGAGTTCATCGAGCGAGACGTATCGCCCGAAATAGATCTCCTGCCGCGCGACATTGGACATTCGACTGCCTGTCGTCTCGAGACTGAGCAGCAGGCTGCCTTTCAGGTAGTCCTTGGCATGCTGGAGTTCTTCGGCACTGATGGGCGCGGACTTCAACTGGCGGAACTCTTCGAGGATAAGGTTCAGAACATGTGGCGCATTCTCCATGGATGTGCCCGCGTAAACACTCATGCACCCGGCATCGTGAAAGCTGCTGAGACCGGAGAAGACCGTGTAGGCAAGCCCGCGTTTCTCGCGAATATTCTGGAAAAGCCGTGAACTCATTCCGCCTCCCAGAACCGTGTTGAGGATATAGCAGGGAAATCGCTTCTCGTGCGACTGTGGGTAGGAAGGCGCGCCAAGGCAAAGGTGAACCTGTTCAAGATCTTTCTTATGGCGATGGCGGATGCTGGGGTGGGGTGTGGGCGGCGGACCGTTTTCGGCTGCAGGTCCGGGGACGAGGTCGCCGAGCGCCGTTGAGACCAGGTCCACGAAGCGCGAATGCTCGAGGTTTCCCGCCGCGGCGATGATCGTGTTGTTCGGCGCGTAATGGCGCCGGAAATAGTCGCAGAGCTGTTCACGGTTGAAACCGCCCACGGTGCGGCGAGTGCCCAGAATGGGCCGGCCCAAGGCATGGCCCCGCCAGTAACTTTGGGTGAACATTTCGTGGACGAGGTCGTCCGGTGTGTCCTCCACCATCTTGATCTCTTCCTGGATGACCTTGGATTCCTTGCTGATGTCTTCGGGTTGAAACAGAGGGTTGATGAACAGGTCAGAAAGTATGTCGAAGGCCCGCGGCACGTGCTCGTCCAGGGCCTTCGTGGAGAAGCACGTGCACTCCTTAGCCGTGAAGGCGTCCAGATGGCCGCCGATGGAATCCGCCTCCCGGGCAATCTGTTCCGCACTTCGATTCTTTGTTCCTTTGAAGAGCATGTGCTCGATGAAATGTGAGATGCCGTTCTCGTCCTCACTCTCCTGGCGAGAGCCGGTCTTCACCCAGATTCCAATCGAGACTGAACGAACAACAGGCATCGCCTCGCTGAGGATTGTGAGGCCATTGGGCAAAACGTCTTTGCGAACTTCCGACACAGTTTATTCCCTCGGGATGTAGGAGATTGGGTCCGGTGTGTGGGCTAAATACGGGTTGCGGCACATGCCCCTGTTCCCTATTTCTATCACAGAGCAAGGGAAAAGGCCACGAAAACAGGAATGACTTGGTGATTCCCCTTGCGTGAAATTGACCCTCTGCATATACTTATTGGTTCCACGCCTGTGGGACGCTGGGCGTATGAAAGACTGTGCCAGCGAGTTGGGCCTGTAGCTCAGGTGGCTAGAGCGCACCCCTGATAAGGGTGAGGTCGGTAGTTCAACTCTACTCAGGCCCACCAACTGAATCAATCAGTTAGCGGAAGGCGTTTCCCTCACATCTTGCGCTTGGTTACCATTTTGGTGCACACCTGCCTGAATTATGACCGGATTTGGGGCCTGTGCGATAAGGTCTAGGGCCACGCGCTTGGCTTCCGTCCGAATGTGCGAATAGTGCTCAAGCATCTTACGGCTGACGTGTCCCGCGATTGCCATAATGGTCTGGTCGGATGTCAGGCTTTCTGCGAGCTTGGTTATGCAGGTGTGGCGAAGGTCATGGAAGCGAATCGTCAGGCCCGCCCGCGAAAGAGCGGCGCGCCATGCCGACCGCCAAGACTTGATAGGCTTGGAAGGGTCAATTCTTTCTTGGTCAGGGTTCTCGCGTTCGATTCCTGCCGCCTCGCAAGCCGGGAAGACATAATCCTCTGGCTTGGTGTCAGGGAAGCGGCCTACCCACTTCACAAGGGCAGCGAAGGCCAACGGGTTAAGCGGAATCAGCCGACCGCTCCCGCCTTCGGTCTTGGTTTTGCCTACTGTTAGTTCCTTCCTGAAAAGGTCAATCTGATTCCATTGCAGGGTGCGGATTTCATTCTTTCGCAGACCCGTGTTCAGGGCCACCGTCACGACCGTGTGCAGGAGTTGATTAGACTCGCAGGCACTCAAGAGTTTCTTCTCTTCCTCACGGGCAAGCGCCTTGCCGATTCCCTCCGACTCCCGCTCAAACTTCACATCACCCTGGAGGTTGGCCCACAGCTTGTGCCGCTTGAGAATCTGACGCAATACCTGAAGCTCTTTGTTGAGTGTGCGAGCCGAGGCATTCTCAGCTTTCCGCTTTGCTTGATAGCGAGCGATTGCCTCGGCCGAAATATCGCACAGCAACAGGGAGCCAAGTTCAGGCGTAAGGTGGCAGTCGAGGGCCACGCCATATATATCCTTGGTGCGCTCAGCCAAGTGTGGCTTCACTTCCGCGAGCCACGCAGTTGCAGCTTGATCGAAACGCGGTGGGAGGGTGCGCTTTTCAATGCGATTCCACGTTTCCTCAAACTGCCGCCTTCGCGCACGTTCGGCGTCCCGCGCTACTGTCTTACTCGTGGTTTTGGCCGACTCGTGGACAATCCGCCCCGCGAAGCGAAACCGATACCACCAAATCTTTTGCTGCCCTCGCTGATAAAGCATGTCACTTTACCCCCTTCTCGGTTTTGTTCTTTCGCGGCCTTCCGCCCAGCTTCCCGTTTTCCCTCGAAGACTCGGCCTTGCGCTTGCTAGTCACAGACCCCCGACACGCTGGGCAGTAGCAAACCAGCGGTGTTCCGTGAATCTTGCACTTGAGCGTGATCGACATGTCCTTACCATAAACCTAACATGTTAGGATGTCAAGAGACTTTTGCACACCGTGATAAAATACTCACAGTAATAACCGAGTCGGCTAGGTCGACGGACCGAACGGCGGGCTTTCCCGGCCCGCCTGCCGGCCCCAATCCGGGAGCCACACGGGAGGTGGCCATGCCGAAACCTTCGCCAACACATGTCGGGTTTGACCAGATTGTGAAAGACCGACTCGACCAAATCCTTGAAGACCGTGTGGCGAAGCGCAGGTTCGACCGGCTAATAAAACTCCGCGCCATTCCCGAAGTGCTGGCAAAGTGGTTCACCCTCATCCCACAAATGGACACAAGAAGAGGCCCCCTTGTATCAGGAATCGGCGATCGGACGATGAGGAAACTCCCTCACACGATAGAGGCAATGGCGAGAACACTCCAACAGGTAAACGAGAGCCGCATCAGTCCGGCAGAGGTCCTGCCCGGAATGCCCCCGATAAAGTACCTCACGACCGGCGAGACCTTTGCCGTGGGAAGCTCCGTTAACAATTGGGTCGGCGCCGGAATCCATGGCCAAAAGGCGACAGTTTTCCGGGTTCTGCCGCAGTTCCTGCGGGACTACGCGACCTGCCTTCGGTTTCTTATCGGGTTGGCAGAGCATAAGCAACTAAAGACGATTAACGGGTTTCAGTACTCCGAGGAGCAGGTGGGGGTCTTATCCCTTCTGGGACACATTGAAGCAACCACTGGCGAGCCGCACTTTACCGCTGTGGCGGATCTGCTGCGTGCAGCCTTCGAGAAGGCGGGGGTTACAGATTCCCGGCGGATGGACGGAATAAGCGTAGAAGCGCTAAGAAAACTCTGGCATCGGAAACCCTTTCTCCGGCTGCTCGTCGCTCAAGCACAGCAACCTGGGCCAGCTCGTAAATCACTCACCTGAAGGCATCCGTAACAAGGCCATTTGCACCGTCAGGTGCATCATTGCACCGGACAAAACAATGCACACATATCGCTCAGGCGTCCTCGCCTTGATAGCCCTTCTTAGTAAGAATGGACCACATGAGAGGTGACCTATGTTGACCGTTGAGCAAGTGGCCCATGAATTGGGCCTGAAAGAATCCACTATCCGCGCTTGGCTACTGAAGCGGAAATTTGCGTTTGTCAAACTCGGTCGATCCGTCCGCATCCCACGTGCGGAGGTCGAGCGGCTCATTCGGGAGGGGACCATCCCCGCACACGAGCCGCGGCGATGAGCCTAAACAAAATCTTCGGCAGACTTGAGGGCGTGAAGCGCAATGGCAAGGGTTGGATTGCCCGCTGCCCTGCCCACGGAGACCGCAACCCCTCACTTAGCGTCCGCGAGGACGGCGACAAAATCTTGCTTCATTGCCACGCGGGCTGTCGAATCGAGGACATCTTGAGTGCTATGGGGCTTACGATGGCTGACTTATTCCACGACCCGGAGAGACCGAATCAGAGAATAGCCTCAACCTACCCTTACACTGACGAGAAGGGGACACTGCTTTTCGAGGTTGTGCGCTTCGAGCCCAAGGCCTTCAAGCAACGGCGCCCTGATGGGAAGGGCGGATGGATCTGGAACTTGAATGGCGCCAGGCGTGTGCTCTATCGCCTGCCCGAACTGCTCAAGGCAGAATTCGTCCTGGTGCCCGAGGGCGAACGCGACGTAGAAACCGCACGGCAACTGGGTTGCGTCGCAACCTGCAACCCCGGCGGCGCTGGCAAATGGCATCCTGAGTACTCGGAGTTCCTACGCGGTAAGCGCGTCGTGGTCATCCCCGACAGAGATGAGACGGGCCGAAAGCACGCCCGCGAAGTCGCCTGCTCATTGTTTGGCGTGGCCTCGTCCGTCAAGATTCTGGAGTTGCCAACCGGCAAGGATTTGAGTGATTGGGCCGTTCCCTTTGGCACGGGTACGAAGGCCGGATTAGTAGCCCTTGAAGGCACAACGCCAGCGCTTACGGCCGCCGACATCGCCCAATTACACGCTAGCCCCACGACCGGCAGGGGCTTCTGCCTCACGCCCTTGCGCGAGTTGATGCGCGAGCCCGAAGAGACCGTCACCTGGCTGCTTGACGCACTGCTTCCCGCTGGGGGCCTCTCTTTACTTGCTGCCAAACCCAAGACAGGCAAATCAACACTGGCCCGGTGCTTAGCTCTCGCGGTTGCGCAAGGGGATGATTTCCTTGGACGTTCAACTGGCGGCGGGCCGGTGGTCTACCTTGCGCTGGAAGAGAAGCGAGATGAGGTTCGGAGGCACTTCGCGGACCTGGGCGCGACGGGCGACGAACCGATTCATGTTCACTGTGCCGCTGCCCCGCTTGAGGCCCTCCCGGCCTTGGTTGAAGTGGTCAAGCAAATCAAGCCGGCGCTGGTCATCATAGACCCGGTGCTTCGGATGGTCAGAGTAAGAGACGCTAACGACTACGCGCAGGTTTCCAACGCTCTCGAACCGCTCATGTCAATAGCTCGCCAGCATTCAACGCACGTCCTGCTTGTCTACCACTTGGGGAAGGGCGAGAGACCCGATGCGACGGATTCCATTCTAGGGTCAACCGCGTTCTTTGCAGCGGTCGACACCGCCTTAATCATGAAGCGGAGTGAAATGTACCGCACGCTCCAAAGTCGGCAGAGGTACGGGACTGACCTACCAGAAACCACCCTCGAATTTGAGCCGATTTCTCGCAAGGTGTCGCTCGGAGTTGAAAAAAGCGAGGCTGACGCCGACCGTGTCGCCCAAGCCATTCTGGAATACCTTAAAAGCTGCGAAGAGCCAAAGACTGAGCCGGAGGTCAACTCTACAG
>Ga0326727_10020560_pt1 | contig 13091 bp, 8 predicted proteins | sample MB2enrmetagenome_FD_207643 | JGI IMG/M metagenome (GOLD analysis project Ga0326727, IMG submission 207643) | Lab enriched peat soil microbial communities from McLean, Ithaca, NY, United States - MB29MY | ecosystem: Environmental > Terrestrial > Soil > Wetlands > Peat | place: USA: New York...
GGACCCTGCCACAGACGCGTCGTGAGATCCAACGCCTGTTGTTTACCTGGACCGGAGAGTGCGCGTATTGTGGCAGCGTAATTCGCAAACGAAACCGTCCACCTTAACTTAACGTAGTAGTACTAGGCCCAAGCCCCCAGCTAATCCAAAATCCAAAATCTAAAATCCAAAATTCAGACTGTCCCACAGGCCGTCCACCTTTTTCTTCACCGCCGGGTCCATTTTGATCTCGTCGGGCCAGGGGCGGGTGAAGCCCTCGGACGGCCATTTTGTGGTGGCATCCACGCCCATCTTGGAGCCGAAACTAGGGAGGCGGGAGGCGTGCTCGAGCTGGTCCACAGGGCCGAGAGTGAACTGAATGTCGCGCTCCGGGTCGATATGGTTGAAAGCCTTCCAGGCCACCTCGCGCAGATTGTGAACGTCCACATCCTGGTCCACCACCACAATGCATTTGCTGAACATCGCTCCCGGCAAACCCCAAATGGCGTTCATTACTTTTCGGGCATGTCCTGGATAGCTTTTGCGAATCGCAATAACTAAGAGATTATGAAACACCCCTTCGGCGGGCATGTGCATATCGACAACTTCAGGCATCTGCTTGCGAAGCAGGGGAAGAAAGATGCGTTCCACGGCATAGCCCATCCAATAGTCTTCCATGGGTGGAGGGCCGACGATGGTGGAGACGTAGATGGGGTCGCGGCGTCGCGTCAGGCAGGTAAGATGAAACGCCGGGAACCTGTCTTCCAGCGAATAGTAGCCGGTGTGGTCACCGAAAGGCCCCTCGACACGAATGTCGTCGAGGTCCACAAAGCCTTCCAGCACGATTTCCGAGTCGGCAGGCACCTCTAGGTCAACGGTGCGGCATCTGACCAGCTCGACCGGTTCCTTGCGCAGGAAACCCGCGAAGAGGAATTCGTCCAGATCCTCGGGCAGCGGGAAAATGCCGGAAAGCATCGTGGCCGGGTCGGCGCCGATCGCCACCGCAACTTCCATGCGACGGCCTTTGCCCTGGCGCTCCAGCCAGCGGAAATGCTCGGCCCCGCCCTTGTGGATCTGCCAGTGCATGCCGGTGGTCCGGGAATCGTAGACTTGCATGCGGTAGCAGCCCACGTTGCGGCGGTCGTTCTTGGGACTTTTTGTGACTACCAGCGGGAAGGTGATGAAATGCCCTCCATCCTGCGGCCAACACTTCATGATCGGCAAACTCGCAAGCGAGGCATTCTCGGTCTCGACGATTTCCTGCACGGGGCCGGACTTCACGCTCTTGGGGAAGAAGGACCCCAGCTCGGATAGCTTGGGGAGCATGCGCATCTTGTCGAGGAAGCCCTCGGGCGGTTTCATGTCCAACAGGTCTTCGATGCGCCGGGCCACGTCCTCGAGCGAGCTGACCTCCAGCGCCAGTTCCATTCTTCTTTTGGACCCCAGCATGTTGATGAGAATTGGCATGGAGTATTCCGCGTTGTTCTTTGCCAAGCGCGGCTTCTCGAATAAGAGCGCCGGTCCTCCAACCTTGGATACTCGGTCCGTAATCTCGGTGATCTCCAGGTCCACATCCGCTTCCATGGAAATGCGCTTCAACTCTCCCTCGCGCTCCAAGCGCCTCGCGAACTCGTGCAGGTCTTTGTAAGCCACAGCCACCTCTCAACTGGAAATGAAGAGTGCCTCGTCGTGGAAGCATTACAGATTACGCGGGCCAAATCAAGGTCGCCTTGACTTCGCTACGACCCCGGCGGATACTTACCTTGGTTGGTCTACGAATTCTGGGGCGAAAATGAACATCGCTTCCGAGCGGCGCCACTGTGGACTTGGCCCGACTCCCTTCGGGTTAGCTCCCCGGCGTGCCCGGGAACCCATCTGGCGAGGGAGAGTCGCCGCACTCCTACTGTTTGTCGGCTTACTGCCGGCGGGCATTTTCATCAGCGTAAGGGCGACTGCCGGCCAAGCCTCGAGTGGACAGGAAATCGCCACCCAGGACGTTCAACCCACCTTCAAGGTGCAAGTGCAGCGCAATATGGTGGTCGTGCGGGTGATTGTCCGCGACTCGAAGGGTCGTCCTGTGCCCCGCCTGCGGAAAGAAGACTTTCGCCTATGGGACAACGGCAAGCCGCAGGAGATTGACCAATTTGGCGTCGAATCTTCCAGCGGCGCTTCGCCCGTGTCATCCCCGGCCCCCAGTAAGGAGCCGGGGGAGGAAGCCGCTTCAGAAGCGGGGGCGGCGAACGTGACGCCGCGGAACTACCAGGCGCTTTACTTCGATGATACCCAAATGACGTTTGAAGACGTCGGCCGCTCCCGCGATGCCGCCGACCGGTATCTGGCCAGCAAGCTGACTCCAGCGGACAGGGCAGGCATCTTCACCTCCTCAGGCCAGGGCAACCTGGACTTCACGGACGACCGCAGCAAGCTCCACGAGGCCCTTTTCAAGCTCCGACCGAGGGCCCGCATCTCAACGGGTTTAACTTCCTGCCCTGATATTGGGGAACATCAGGCTTTCTTGATCGCGCAACAGCAGGACCCCGATGCGACTGAAATCGCCGTGGAGGAGTCTAAGATGTGCAAAGGAACTTCCCAGGCCCAAGGGGCAAGCGACGTGCAGTCGGAGGCAACGCAGCTATGGAATCAGTGGCAAACGCAGGCTGAGGCCGTATTGCGAGGCCTTGAGGAAGTCGTTCGCCGCACCGCGATATTGCCGGGACAGCGCAGCGTCATTTTTCTTTCGCCCGGTTTTCTCCCCTATAACATGGAGTATCGGATCGCGCAGGTCGCGGAGCGAGCGCTGCGGTCCAATGTAGTCGTCAGCACCCTGGACCCCAGGGGCCTGTATGTTATCACTCCCGGTGGTGATGCCAGCCACCAGACTATTCTTGTCCCCAGCCGTCCGGATTTGATGGCGAAAAAACAACAGATCATCCGGGACGGGCTATCCCTGGACGAGCAGGTTCTTTACGGTTTCGCAGAGGATACGGGCGGCCAGTTCTTCCACAATAGCAACGATTTGGATCAGGGCTTCCGACAAGTGGGGACGCTTTCGGACGTTTATTACGTTCTGGCCTTCTCTCCCCGCAACCTCAAGTTTGACGGGCGATTCCACAAGCTGAAGGTCAGCCTGGCGAACCCCGCCGGCTTCACCCTTCAGGCGCGACGCGGCTATTTTGCGCCCAAAGCGTCGGAAGATGCGGCCGCCCGGGCCAAGGAAGAAATTGAACAGGCAATTTACTCCCAAGACGAATTGAGGGAACTCCCGGTCGATGTTCACACGCGATTCTTTAAACTTAACGAATCCGACGCGCGGCTTTCCGTACTTACCCATCTTGATGTGAGTGCCGTCCGCTTCCGCAAGGAACAGGATCGCAATCTAGACAATCTGACCTTTATAACTGTCCTCTTCGACCGGGATGGAAAGTACGTCATGGGAAAAGAGAAACGGGTGGAGTTTCGACTCCGCGACAGTACCCTTGCGAGGCTGACGCAAACCGGAATAACACTGAAGACGGAATTCGACGTGAAGGCCGGGACGTACTTGGTCCGCCAGATCGTCCGGGACTCCGAGGCGGGTCAACTATCCGGGCTGAATCGTACGGTTGAGATTCCGTATTAGGACGTGGTGTATGCGTTTAAGAACAGCTTTTGTTGTATCCATGCTCCTACTGGCGGCAATTCGAGGTCAGAGATTTGAGAAACAGGGCCTGCCTTGACTTTGCTGCGACCCGGGAGGATACTTACCTTGGTTGGCCTTCAAATTCCGAGGCGGAAATGGACTTCGGTTTCGAGTGGCACTACCGCGAATCTCGCCCGACTGCTCTCAGTTTAGCCTCAAGCCCGACACGGCAGCCAACCTTGCCTGGACGTGCCGGGCCCGCCGCACTTCTACTGTTTGTCGGCTTACTGCCGGCGACCATTTTCATCAGCGTGATGGCGACTGCCGGCCAGACCTCGAGTGGACAGGAAATCGCCACCCAGGACGTTCAATCCACGTTCCAGATTAAAGTGCAGCGCAATATGGTGTTGGTGCGGGTGATTGTCCGCGACAGGAATGGTCGTTCTGTGCCCCGCCTGCGGAAAGAAGACTTTCGCCTATGGGACAACGGAAAGCCGCAGGAGATTGACCAATTTGGCGTCGAATCTTCCAGCCACGCCTCAACCGTGGCGCCCCCGGCTCCCAGCAAGGAACCGGAGGGGGAAGCCGCCTCAGAAGCGGGGGCGGCGAACGTGACGCCGCGGAACTACCAGGCGCTTTACTTCGATGATACCCAAATGACGTTTGAAGACGTCGGCCGCTCCCGCGATGCGGCCGACCGGTATCTGGCCAGCAAGCTGACTCCAGCGGACAGGGCAGGCATCTTCACCTCCTCAGGCCAGGGCAATCTGGATTTCACGGACGACCGCAGCAAGCTGCACGAAGCCCTTTTCAAGCTTCAACCAAGGGGCCGTATCTCAACGGGTCTAACTACCTGCCCTGATATTGGGGAATATCAGGCGTACTTGATCGTGCAACAGCGCGACCCCGATGCAACGGGTCTCGCCATAGGAGAGTATACGTCCTGCATTTGTGGTGATCCCTCCGACAAGGCCGCACAAGCAACTTGCGCAGGCCAAGCGACCGCTTACGTGGAGTCGTATGCAACGCAGCTATGGAATCAATGGCGAACGCAGGCTGATGCCGTATTGCGAGGCCTTGAGGAAGTCGTTCGCCGCACTGCCGTACTCCCCGGACAGCGCAGCGTCATTTTTCTTTCCCCCGGTTTTCTCCCCTACAGCATGGAGTCCCAGATCGCGCAGGTCGCGGAGCGAGCGCTGCGGTCCAACGTAATCGTCAGCGCCCTCGACCCCAGGGGCCTATATGTTATCACTCCTGGTGGCGACGCCAGCCAGCAGGATATCGTCCTCTCCCGGCGTCCGGATTTAAATGCGTTAAAAGCGCGGATCATTCGAGACGGGCTATCCCTGGACGAGCAGGTTCTTTACGGTTTCGCAGAGGATACGGGCGGCCAGTTCTTCCACAATAGTAACGACTTGGACATGGGCTTCCGGCAGGTGGGGACGCTTGCGGACGTTTATTACGTTCTAGCCTTTTCTCCCCGCAACCTCAAGTTTGACGGGCGATTCCACAAGCTGAAGGTCAGCCTGGCGAACCCCGCCAGCTTCACCCTTCAGGCGCGACGCGGCTATTTCGCGCCCAAAGCGTCGGAAGATGCGGCCGCCCGGGCCAAGGAAGAAATCGAACAGGCAATCTACTCCCAAGACGAATTGAGGGAACTCCCGGTCGATGTTCACACGCGATTCTTTAAACTTAACGAATCCGACGCGCGGCTTTCCGTACTTACCCATCTTGATGTGAGTGCCGTCCGCTTCCGCAAGGAACAGGATCGCAATCTAGACAATCTGACTTTTATAACTGTCCTCTTCGACCGGGATGGAAAGTACGTCATGGGGAAAGAGAAACGGGTGGAATTTCACCTCCGCGACAGTACCCTTGCGAGGCTGACGCAAACCGGAATAACACTGAAGACTGAATTCGACGTGAAGGCCGGGACGTACCTGGTGCGCCAGATCGTCCGGGACTCCGAGGCGGGTCAACTATCCGGGCTGAACCGTACGGTTGAGATTCCATATTAGGAGGTGGTTTATGCGTTTAAGAACACCTTTTGCTCTATCCATGCTCCTGTTGGCGGTAATTGGAACGCTGGGGCTCCGGCTTGCTCTCACCCCTGCCCAGACCGGAGGATCGAAGAGCGTCGATCCCCAGGTTGCTGCCACCTCCCCTCAGGTCATCAAAGCGGAATCGAACCTTGTGCTCGTCGACGTCATTGCCACAAACAAGAAAGGGGAATACGTCAACGATCTGGACGTCAAGGAATTCCAAGTTCTCGAGGATAATAAGCAACAAGTCATCGCCAGCTTTTCTCGAGCCGGGGGGGCTCAGGGCCCCAAGGGTCCAAGCCAGCCGCGCTACATAGTGCTCTTCTTTGACGATTCCACCATAACCCCGGCAGATCAAATGTATGCAAGAAAGGCGGCCGACCAGTTCGTGGAAAAAAGCGCATCGCCGGATCGCTTGATGGCGGTGGTGGACTTTGGAGGAACGACCCGAATCCTCCAGAATTTCACGTCCGACGGAGAAAAGCTGAAGCGTGCGACGGCAAGCATAAAATTCTCTTCAGTCTCGCCGAATATATCCACGCCGTCGAGCGATGTTGCGTCCATGGGGGGAGCCGCCGCCGCGATTGCGGCGATGGGACGGGTTACTAAGGAAGAAGCCAACTTCGGAGCCCGGTCGCTCCTTCTGGCCATACGCAGCCTGGCGAAAACCCTGCGGGTCGTCCCTGGGCGCAAAACGCTGATTCTTTTCTCCGAAGGCTTTCCACTTACCGGAGAACGCCAATCCGAGCTCGATGCCACCATCGATGCGGCTAATCGAGCCAATGTAGCGATCTACCCGGTGGACGTGCGAGGCTTGCAGGCAACACCTCCGCCTCTGTCAGGGGTGTCGCCAGGTTCGTTTCTCCTCGATTCGCCATTTCCGCACGAACCAGGATTGCTCGCTTGCTTGGCGGGTGCGCCCGACCCCTCGCCGCAGCATGGCGGGGGCGGTGGTGGTGGCGGGACCGGAGGTGGCGGGACCGGAGGAGGTGGCGGGACCGGTGGTGGCGGTGGTACTGGTGGTGGCGGCAAGGGTGGCGGAGGTGGCGGGACCGGAGGAGGCGGGACCGGAGGAGGTGGCGGGACCGGTGGTGGCGGGACCGGAGGAGGCGGCGGCACCGGTGGTGGCGGCTCCAAGGGTGGCGGCGGCACCTCGGGAGGAGGAACTACCGGGTCCGGCAATCGCGGTACCCCCGGGAATTCTTACTCGAATCAACCCAACAGCGCTGGTCAATGTAACAACTCGGCGCTTGCCTTCTCGAATCCTGATTGCCCGCAATCCCGGATCCGTTCCTTGATTGACCAAAGCACTACCACCAACCAGCAGGTTCTCTCCGCCTTGGCTCGAGGGACGGGCGGCTTTACCATATTCAATACCAACGATTTCCTTGCAGGATTGAATACGATCGCTAAGGACTTGGACGAGTATTACATTATGGGTTATGTCCCACCCAACCAAGAGCACGACGGGACTTACCACAAGATCGAAGTGAAGGTGACCCGGAAGGGGGTGCAGCTCCGCCACCGTAATGGTTACTACGACCTGAAGGCTCCCGACCTGCTGGCCGGAAAGCCCGAGGGGAAAACCCTCGAAGAATTGGCGGCAAGCTCTCAGCCTGGACAAGTCCCTGTTTTACTTAGTGCTCCTTACTTCTACAGTTCGCCGGGCGTCGCGCGCGTTTACGTCTCGCTCCAGGTCCCAGCTTCGGCCATCGACTTCGAAAAGGAGAAAAAGGACTTTCATTCCAAGGTGGAAGTGCTGGGTATTGCCTCCCGGGAGGACGGAGCTGTCGCCGCTCGATTCAGCGATACGGTAAAGCTGGACATGGAAAAGAAAGATCTGAAGGAGTTCTCCAAAGGGCCCTTCAAATATCAGAACACCTTCAATATTGCACCGGGAAACTACACGCTAAGACTGGTTCTGAGCGCGGGCGGAGAAAAGTATGCAAAGTATGAAACACCTTTGACCGTTGCCCCCTTCGACGGCAAACAGCTCGAGATCAGCGGACCCGCTCTCAGCAATGATTTTCGTCCCGTGAACCAGCTTTTAGCGAGCCTGGATTCACAACTGCTCGAGGATCAACCTCCGCTGCTCTACCAGGGCTTGGAAGTGTTCCCCCAGCCGGGGAATCGTTTCCCGCGTGGCGACAAGGTTGCTTTCTATGTCGAGGTGTTTGAACCCCAGATGCAATCGGCTTCTGCACCCCGTGTGGGGGTGCTCTTCAATATCGTGGATCGCAAGACCAACCAGCGAGTGTATTCCTCGAAAACCGTACTTGTGGATACGCTCGCGAGCTCGGGGAGCCCGCTGATCCCCGTGGCAGGGAAGATTCCCATGGACAGCCTTCAGGCAGGAGAATACCGGCTGGAGGTCCGGGCCCGGGATTCTATGGGTGGGGCGAGCCCCGTCTGCACGGCGGACTTCGTTCTTGAATGAGCGCCGGGCCATTGCCGATTGACGATTGCTGATTGGAGAAGCAGCGCGGGAACCTGATTTATTGGCGATTGACGATTGCTGATTGCCGATTGAAAAGGGAGCGTGGGAACTGCTCCCGCTTTCAATCGGCGATCGACAATCGAAAATCGTCAATCCCCTAGTCCCCAGCTCAGGGGATCGACTTTCCCCCGTCCACCACAAACACCTGGCCGGTGATGAAATCGCTCCGGGTGGCGAGAAAAAGGACCATCTCCGCGATGTCTTCGGGGCGGCCGGCCTTCCTGAGCGGAGTACTGCTGATTATTCTCGCCATCCTTGCATCCCGCCTCTCACCCGGGAAGAGAATCGTCCCAGGAGCCACGCTGTTTACCTGGATGCGCGGCGCGAGTGCTTTCGCCAGGGAGCGCGTGAGCGAAATGACGCCCGCCTTTGAAGCGCAGTAGTGGATGTAATCCGGCCATGCCTGAAGCCCCCCAAGAGAAGATATGATAACAATCCGGCCGTGGCCCTGGCGCCGCATGACTCGGGCTGCTGCCTGGGCACAGAAAAACGCTCCCTTCAGGTTTATGCCCAGCATCTTGTCCCAATCGTCTTCGGAAAGCTTGTCCCACTTGACGGGAAAGAAGATGCCCGCGCTGTTGACCAATAAATCGAGCCGCCCGAAGCGTTTCTCGACCGCCCGGAACATTGCCGCCACCTGTTTGGGCCGGGAAACGTCCGCCCGCGCGGCGATGGCGTGGCCCCCTAAACTCTTAATCTCTCGCACGCTAGCCTGTGCGCCTTGCTTCGATTCGTTGTAGTGCACAACAAGCTTTGCTCCAGCGCGCGCCAGGGTTAACGCGATGACGCGACCCATGCGCTTTCCTGCGCCGGTTACCAAGGCGACCTGATTTTGAAGTGGACGATTGTTCATCACACCTGCATTGATATCACGGCCCAGCGGAATGTCAAGCGGGCTTGTTTTCCGGTGTAGCAGCCGGTCGGAAAACCTGGCAGTTCAGCCCCGCAGGGACGCGTCATTTTCACGATCCGTCCCTACACATGTTCGAGCCAGGCGGTGAAATGCCTCAAAAAGGGAGCTTCATAGGTGAGCTTCAGCCCGCGAATCCGCTCGCGTCTCTTCCACACCTCCAGAATAATCTCGATGACGTAATCGATGTGGCTCTGCGTATAGACGCGGCGCGGGATCGCCAACCGGACCAAATCCATTTTGGCCGCACCGCCGAACATGAGCGTTCCGATTTCCACTGACCTGATGCCGCCCTCGAGGTAGAGTTCGCAGGCGAGTGCAACACCGGGAAACTGTTCCAGGGGGATGTGTGGCAAGAAGGCTCGCGCGTCCAGATAGATGGCATGCCCGCCAGGCGGCTGGACGATGGGCACGCCTTGCTCGGCGACGTGCCTGCCCAGGTAAGCGGTGGAAACAATCCGATAACGAAGATAGTCCTCCTCTAATACTTCCTCGACCCCTACGGCGATCGCCTCGAGGTCCCGCCCTGCCAGGCCGCCATAAGTGGGATAGCCTTCGGTAAGAATCAGCAGGTTCTTCTCCTGCTGGGCGAGTGCGTCATCATTCGTGCAAAGGAAGCCGCCGATATTGGCGAGCCCGTCTTTCTTGGCGGACATTGTGCATCCATCACCCAGGCTGAAGATCTCTTGCGCAATCTCCTTCGGCGTCTTCGACTCGTAACCGTTTTCGCGCAGCTTGATGAAGTACGCGTTTTCCGCAAACCGGCAGGCATCAAAATAGAGCGGGATAGCATGTTTGAGACACACCGCGCGGACGGCCCGAATATTCTCCAGCGAGGCGGGTTGGCCACCACCGGAGTTGTTGGTAATCGTCAACATCACCAGCGGCACACGCTCCCTGCCTGCGCGCTCAATCAGGCGTTCCAGCCCCTCCACATCCATATTCCCCTTGAAGGGAGATGGGGTCGACGGTTGCCTGCCTTCCGACGCGGGCAGGTCCACTGCCTCTGCCCCAACGAACTCGATATTAGCGCGCGTGGTGTCAAAATGCGTGTTGTTCGGCACCACGTCGCCCTTCTTGCACATCACGCTGAAAAGGATGCGTTCTGCCGCGCGCCCCTGATGGGTCGGGATAACGTGACGGTAGCCGAAGATTCCCTGTACCGACCTTCGGAAGCGCTCAAAGCTCTTGCTCCCCGCGTAACTCTCGTCTCCTTCCATTATCGCTGCCCACTGTCGCGTGGACATTGCCCCAGTGCCCGAGTCCGTGAGCAGGTCGATCAAAACGTCCTCCGCCGGAAGCAGGAAGAGGTTGTAATGGGCGGCGCGAAGCAGTTGCTCTCGCTCCTCGCGCGTCGTCCACCGTATGGGCTCCACCGTCTTGATCTTGAATGGCTCGATAATCGTTCGAACCGGCATGATGTCCCCCTGACAAAGAATTTATGCTTAGCTTAACCCATGAAGGGTAGCACTGACTAGCGCCTGATCTAAGGGCAATTCCACTCCAGCCTGCCCCTTGGCAGCCGTCACACCGGGAAACTGTTCCAGAGGAATGTAGGGCAGGAAGACGCGTGCGTCCAGGTAAACGGCGTGCCTGCAAAGTGGACATTTCCGGGATTATGTCTTTGACGGGCCCAGGCTAAGAACAATTTAATTTTTCTTGGTGGGCAGAGTGCGAAAGTTAAGTTCGGCACTTGACGGCTGGTATTTAAGGGTCAGCCTCTGAACTGCCGATAAGAAATATCGAACGTGAATGTGACAGATCATCTGTCAGCGATAGAGTTCACGATCGGTAACACGGTACGCCAACATGCCGAGGTGATGTACTTCAAAAAAAACAGGAGAGGTGAATCTAATGAAGAAAGCAAGATTCTCACGATACTATCTGTTGTTTTGCCTGCCAGTGTTGCTTGCGCTGGTGGGGCTCGTTTGGGGTCGGCCCGCTGTAAACGCTAACTTCGACACTGATGATCTTAACGGTCGCTACGTCAGCGCAGAGTATGGGTACGACATTTCTTCGGTCCATGACGCAGGGGGTGGAAATGTCGGGTCGCCAATCTGGTTTGCCACGAGCGCCGTCATGCAGGCTGACGGCGTGGGACACGTGTGCGGCGAGTCCGATGGCTTCTACTCGCTTATGACCAATGGAGAAACTCCGGGTGGCAACACCGGTCCATCCTACTTCCACGGAACGTATACCATCGACCATAACGGGCGGATTACGATCAGCACTTGCTCGGACAGTGGATTCTGCGCGACCAAGGGTCCGTGCGGTAGCGCCAACAAGGTGCAGGTGGGTTACCTGCAATCGACACTGGGCAACCTACTTACTACGGTGGAGCAGGAATTCGGCGCTCCGCCAAACGCCTCTGCGGGTTTCCTGGTCCACTCAAGGACGTGGACGAAGGATTGATCGGGGTTGCCCTGATCTGCGGCTATGATGGCGAGTGCGGCGGAAAGGACTCGTAGGGCACTCGTGGAACAAATCTCGGAGCCCGGGCGCCGTGAGGCGGTCGGGCTCCTCTCCCAATCCTCCGGAACATTTCTGATTGACACCGATGCTCCGCCGCGCTATTCCTTGACGCCCTTCCACCCATCCCCTAGAATCCCAATTTAGAGCAGTGCTTGAAGCGTAGAGGCGGCTTTAGCCGCCGGCCGACGGACCATCTGGCGAGCTGAACTCGCCGCTACGTGAACCTGTTTGGCGATCCCGCAGACACGGTATCGCCGCTACAATAACAAAGTGACCCACTACCGAAAAAAGTGCAGGGCGACCGGGGATGAATCACAAATGAAAACTCCTCCATCAAGGGCTCGAAATCTTAAACCAATGAAACTTGACGTGCTCGCCATCGCCGCGCATCCGGACGATGTCGAGCTAACCTGTGGAGGCGCCATCATCAAGATGGCCGAAGCCGGCTACAAGGTGGGGATCGTTGACCTGACGGTTGGCGAGTCCGGCACGCGCGGAAGCGTGGCGCTGCGCAAGAAAGAATCCGATCGCGCTTCCCGGGTGATGGGGATCGCTCACCGGGAAAACCTGGGCCTGCCCGATGCGGGAGTCGAGCACCGACGCGATTACAAGCTCAAGATTGCGCAGCGTATTCGCACCCTCCAGCCGCGCACGGTGATTTTGCCCTACTGGGAAGGCCGCCATCCCGACCATTATATTGCCGGGCAAATCGGCTACGAAGCCTGCTTCCTTGCCGGTCTCGCCAGGTTGCCGCTCGAAGGCGTCCCGCATCGCCCCCACAAGATCATTTACGCGTCACTGTACGTGCTCACCTTGCCCCCCACCTTCGTGGTTGACATCACGGACCAATTCGAAAAAAAGCTCGCGGCCGTCCTTTGCTATGCCTCGCAGTTCTCGCCTCGCCAGGATTGGCGGAACTTGTTTCCCTCCCGCGAGGATTGCCGCGAGCGGCTGGCGGCCCAGGGGCGCCATTTCGGGGAAATGATCGGCGTGCGCTACGGCGAGCCGTTCGTGACCCGAGACATCGCGGCCGTGGACGATCTGGTCAACATGCCCGTGCGTTCGATTTAGGGCAATTTGGGCGGGACAATGGCGCCGTAAGAGATGGGAAGAAGCATCGCGTTTATCGTCGACCTTTTCAAATCGCTCGAAAAAACTCTTGACAAGCTACGCTCAATATGATAGCCTAGTAAATGATGCCAAGCCGTTCTGCCATAACCGTCGAGTCCTCACAGATGGTTCCATCACCCTTCTTTCAAACAAGACAATATGTCATTTGCCGCGCATTGCTACAACCGCCGTAATTTCAGAAAATGAACGAACGAAGCAGGAATGTCTATGAAAACAAAGGACCGATGTCGAAAACTTGGGAGCTAAGCTGGTATATCTATGAAAACACAAGGCTTACCTCTTAATAGTTGGAATGTTGTTGAAAACACAGGTAGTTGTGCGCCGGGATAAACCGGCAGGAAGCAGAGGATGAAAGATCCTCACGAGGAAGGAGTAGCGAACCACTCGGCCCCGAGTTTTGCGCGGTAGGTCGCGAGGCCTGCCGTGAAGCGTAAACAGGGG
>Ga0326727_10020562_pt1 | contig 13090 bp, 12 predicted proteins | sample MB2enrmetagenome_FD_207643 | JGI IMG/M metagenome (GOLD analysis project Ga0326727, IMG submission 207643) | Lab enriched peat soil microbial communities from McLean, Ithaca, NY, United States - MB29MY | ecosystem: Environmental > Terrestrial > Soil > Wetlands > Peat | place: USA: New York...
ACCTCGACCCTGGCCGCGCGGCCATTTTCGGTCGCGGGGCGGAATTGCCATTTCTGCAAGGCGGTGAGGACGAACTGCGCGATGGCGAAGGGCTGCGGGAAGACGACGCTGAGGTTTTCAAAGCGGCCGGATGTATTGACGAAACCGTGAATCATCAGGGCGTCGGCGTCGATGGCGCCGGACGGGAGATTGGGCCGCACAATGCTGTACGGCCACGGGGCATCGAGGCGGGAGACGCCACCGCTGGCGATGGTCTCGGCGTCGCGCGGCCTTGAGTACTGCAGTATCCAGTTTTTGGACAGGCCGACGTGGAGATATGCGGTATAGACAACCCTGCCCTTCCATGCGTCGGCGATCTCAGGGTATTGCTGTCCGATGCTGTTGCCGACGACCACGGCGGAGAAATGGCCCTCTTTGGACATGAGAATGGGAGTCGTCGTAAGCTCGCCCAATTCCGAGGCGCTTCCCGACTCGGAGTCGCCTTGTCCGCTGCCATTCTGCATAGAGGAGTTCCTGCCCTGTCCGGGAGCAAGGCCGCCCGATGAGTCCGATTTCGGCGATTCGGATACCGGAGGCAGCTCTGCGGTCCCGCTTTGCATATGCAAGTCGGAGAGAGAGAGGACAGCGGCTGGCGTGGGCGTGGCCGAAAGCTGCGATACCGAGGATAGAGGCTGTTGCACCTGGACGGAATTGCGGTTGATAACCGGCGACGTGTTGCCGGGCACGGCCTGCGATTTGAGCGAGAGCTGATTGTTGGACGAGATCGCGACGTCGGCGACCCTGAGCTCCTGATTCGGCCGTTCGAGTACAGCCGGAACATTGGGGGCGGTCAGGTTTTTCTGCAAAGGCGGAACAATTCTCTTGACGACCGTCTTGCTCGCAGACCAGAGGACTAACTTCGGCACGGGAATTTGCTGGGCCAGCTTGACGGTGTTAGGAAGATCGGGCTGGACCAACGTCTGCAATCCCGGATTCGGCAGGGGCATGGGGTGCGACTGCGGCGCTGGCTGTGTCTTGTTGGGGTGTGCGGCATCCTTGGGCTTAATCGGATTACGGATGCGCGCGTTCGCCTCCTGGGCCAGTTCGCTCAGATCGAGCTGACGAATCGAATAGCGTTCGGTGATCACGCGAGAGGAAGGGGGCTTGTATCCGAGGCTGAAGCAGACAATAACGGCAGCCAGGGTATGAATGATAAACGACCCCGCAAAGGTCCAAGGCTTCTGGTGGGGCGTGGATGCGGCCACGAACAGCAGCGCGTCGCTGTCGGGCATCGCCGGCAGAAACGGATCGAAAGCAAAATCCCTCTCCGGCGCATCACCGGTTTCGGGAGCAAAATCCTGCTCCGCCGCATCACCGGTTTCTGCAGCACGAGTCTCCGCTGGCGGATCGTCGGCGATTGCGCCGATGGCAAGCCGGCTCTGCAATATCTTCCATGCCGGCGAATCGGAATCTTCGATATTTGGCGCACGACGAGCCAAAAGGGGCCCCCGACCTCGGAAAAATGCGATGCACGTTAAGCGACCCGTAACAGCTTCGATTGCGCATAAATCCGCACTCGGCCGCGGGGCGTCCGTGGTGGTTATTGTAACGAAGAAAAGTTACGTTGGGCGATGGCCGGTAGCTTTCTTGATACCCTAGGTAACAATATCCACAAATCCCCCTGAAGCCACAGGGGATGAGGGACTACACTGTGATGGCACTGTGCGCCCTGGGACAATGGCGATGATCCTGCAGGCCGGATTGGCTGCAAGTTGCCGGATCGGTAAGAGAAGACAGGCAGAGAAGGGCGGGGTAGGCAATTCGCCCGCTTGAACGGAGTAGGGATGAACCGAAGACTGCTCACGATTTTTTGCATTGCGTTCGTGATCGCCGGAATCTGCTCTTGGGCGGTCTATAGGATGGTGGGCGCAAAGGTGGCGGCCAACAAGCCGGCTCTGACTGCGCATGTGGTTTCGGCGGCAAGAGACATTCCTCTAGGAACGGTATTGACGCCCGCCGACCTGACCACCATCTCGATCGCCGGCGAAGCTCCCAAAGGGGCCATTCTGAAAATGGATGATGCGCTGAACCGCGGCGCGATCTCTGAGATTTACCAAGGCGAAATCATCATGGAGAGCCGGCTGGCTGGTAGCGGAGCCGGCGGCGGACTGGCGCCCACGATCCCCAAAGGCATGAGGGCGTGCGCGGTGAGGGTGGACGAAGTGGTCGGCGTGGCCGGATTTGTGATTCCAGGTTCGCGCGTCGACGTGCTGGCTTCGGGCACGCCTCCCAACTCGAGCTCGGCCAATCAAGAGACGCAGACGCTTCTGCAGAACATCCAGGTGCTATCGGCGGGCACCGACATTCAAAAGGATGCGACCGGCAAGCCGCAGCAGGTGCAGGTTGTCAATCTGCTGGTGACCCCGGAACAGGCCGAGATATTGAGCCTGGCCGCCAACCAGCTCAAGATTCAACTGGTGCTGCGCAATCCGCTGGATACCGAGATGGCCAAGGTGCCGCCTACGGCCATGAGCAGCATGTTCTCGACGGGAGCTCCGCCTCCTGCTCCGCCGAAGGGGCCGCGCCGGGCCGCGGGCAGTTCACCCAAGCCTGCGCCGCAGACCTATTCGATCATCGTCAGTAATGGCTCAAAGACCACCGAAGAGAAATTCGCAGTACCCGGGGGACAGCATTGAGATCGACGACTGGGATCACCCTCACATTTTGCAGTGTGCTGATCGCGGCTCTGTGCGCCGGACAGGCAGCACGGGCACAAGCCGCTCCGTCCTCCACGCCGTCAGCGGGGGCTGCGCTCGAAGACGCCACGAATGAACTGAATGTGGAAGTGGGCAAAGCCGTGCTGGTGGACTGCGCGCAGCCCATACAGCGCGTAGCTTTGGGCGCGGGCGAAATCGCCGAAGTCTCGACCGTGAGTCCCACGGAGATCATGATCACCGGCAAAGCGCCGGGAGCTACCAGTTTGATCATTTGGGATATTCGCGGCGGACGGCAGTTTTTCAACGTGACGGTGCGTCCCGGCGCCGAGGCGACAGAGGGCAAGCTGGACGGGGTGCGGCGCGAGCTGCGAACCGAATTGCCCGGCGAAAACATCCGCGTGTCTTTTGCCAACAACAATATTTTTCTGCGCGGTACGGTGAAGGATCTGGCCAGCTCGGCGCGCGCCGTGCAGATTGCAGAGGCATCGGGAAGCAAGGTGGTGAACCTGCTGGACGTCACGGTGCCCAAATCCGATCCGCAGTTTCTGCTGAAGGTGCGCTTTATTAGCGTGGATCGTATTAAGGCGCTATCGCTGGGCGTTAGCCTCTACGATCTTGGATTGGGGAATGCTCTGGGCGGAGTGTCGGCGTCACTGTCAGGTACGCCCACGATTGCGGGTTCGGGCGGGGGCGGCAGCGGAGGGCTCTCGGGATCGGGCGGCAGCGCTACATTCAACTCGCAGGGGAGCGTATTTGCCTTCTTTCCCGGCCTGAACGCGGGTGCGAACATCGAGGCGCTGGAGAACGTGAACATTGCGGAAACGCTGGCGGAGCCGAATCTGATAGCCATGAACGGCAAGGAAGCCAGCTTCCTCGCCGGTGGAGAGTTTCCTTACCCCACCGTGTCGGGCTCGTCAGGGGGGACCACGGCGGTCACCATTGAATTCAAGGAATTTGGCATCCGCTTGAACTTTATCCCCACGCTCACGCCGCGCGGCACCATTCGTTTGCAAGTGGCGCCAGAGGTGAGCGCGCTGGACTACACGCACGAGGTCAGCATCTCGGGATTCGTAGTTCCCGGGCTGACAACGCGCAAGGTGAACACCGAGGTGGAGCTGAAGGACGGGCAGACGTTTATTATCGGCGGCCTGCTGGATAAGAGCATCACCGACGTATTCCAGAAGATTCCATTTCTGGGCGATATCCCGATTATTGGCAAGCTATTCCAATCGGAGTCGAAGACCAAGAACGATACCGAGTTGATCGTCATGGTCACGCCGGAGGTTGTGTCGCCGATAGAGGCCGGCGCGACGCTGCCGCAGCTGAACTTCCCGGATCCGAAGTTCCTGAAGCCCAATTCGAACATACCCATGCACCAGCCGGATACGAAGACGGCGGATAACACGTTGCCGCCTCCCGCTCCTGCCATTCCCGTGGAGACTTTGATCGAGAGCAACAAGCCCGAGAAGCCTCTGATCATCGAGTCGGGAGGCACCGGGTTCGGTCAAGGTGGAGGTGGCGGGATTAACGGTGGGGCGAGCAGTTCGGCTCCAGCTTCTGCCGCACCGAGTGGTCCGCAACAGTAGTGGCTGCCGCTACGCGGCGGCGCAGGCAGCAGAGACAAGCGGATGAATCCTTTGCTTGGCTTGGCGAAGGGGGTACGGGGGTGGTTTTCTCCCCCCCCTTCCGTCTCTCGGAATCCCCAACAGGTTTTTAACGTGACGCGGGGTACGATACTTGCGGCGCGTCTCGAAACAGCGGGCACAGGGGCCGCGCGCAGAAAAGGCCTGCTGGGCCGGGAGTGCCTTCTGCCGGGCGAGGGGCTATGGATCGCTCCCTGCGAGTCGGTACACACCTTCTTCATGCGCTTCCCCATCGATCTCCTCTATCTGGACCGCAAGCTTCGAGTCAAGAAGGTGCGCCACTGCGTAGGGGCGTGGCGCATGTCGGCGTGTTTAACGGCGCACAGCGTCCTCGAGTTGCCGGCGGGCACGATCGCGTCCACTCGGACTGAGCGTGGCGATTCCGTAGAGTTTGCGCCCGTGACCACCGGGAAAGTGAGCGAACTCAGCTGCACTGTTTCGCCCTCGGGCCCTTCTCCGGGGGAAGATGAATCCGGCTCAAGATGACACGAAAGCGACTTGATGGTCTCTATCTATTACTGCTGGGAAGCGCCGCATTCCTCTTGCTGGGCGCCGCCCTGGAGAACGCCTCCCCAGTCGCGATGGTGGATTTCAAAGTGGTTTACTACCCGGCGCGATGCCTTATTGAGCATTGCGATCCCTACAATGAAAGTGAGGTACTGAGCATTTATCGGGCGGAGGAAGGATACCGCCCATCGGATACCGCGAGGAATCGCCAGGTTTTGACGCGGTATTTGTACTTGCCGACCGCATTCTCTTTCACGGTTCCTTTCGCGATGCTGCCTTGGGGGCAGGCGCACACACTTTGGATGGCGCTCATCGTTGGGAGCCTCATCTTTTCTTCGTTTCTGATGTGGAGTCTTTCTGCAGACTACGATCCAATCGTTTCTGGCGCCCTGATCGGGTTCCTCTTAGCCAACAGTGAACTACTTGTGATCACTGGCAATATGGCAGGGATTGCTATCGCTCTTTGTGCGGTCGCCATCTGGTGCTTTCTTCGAGAACGGTTCGTCCTTGCCGGCATCCTCTGTTTTGCGGTGAGCCTCGCATGCAAGCCACACGATACTGGCCTCGTTTGGCTCTATTTCTTATTGGCTGGCGGAGTTTACCGCAAACGCGCTCTGCAAACCCTACTGGTTACGGTCGCCGTTAGTTTGCCTGCAGTCTTATGGGTTTGGCATGTTGCGCCGCGCTGGATTGAGGAATGGCGCTACAATCTCCTGGCGTTTTCCGGACCCGGTGCTATGAATGACCCTGGGCTCACCTCCACGGGCGCCCACGGTCTGGGTATGATGGTGAACCTTCAAGAGGTCGTCAGCGTCTTCTGGAACGACTCGCGCATTTACAACCCAATCACATATCTAATATGTGCGCCGCTCTTACTTGTATGGGCGATCGCCACCCTGCGATCTCGCCCTTCGCGGCGGGAGGTCTGGCTCGGGCTCGCGGCAATCGCGGCGCTTTCCATGCTACCGGTTTACCATCGGCAAATGGACACCAAGCTGCTGCTGCTCACGGTTCCTGCGTGCGCCATGCTGTGGGCTGAAGGCGAGCTCATCGGGTGGCTTGCGCTTCTGGTCAACAGCGCCGGGTTCTTGTTGACCGGCGATCTTCCGTGGTCGATCATCGTTGGTCTTATCTGCAATCTGCATCTATCCTCGGAGCGCCTGACCGGGCAAATCGTGACTGCCGTGGAGGTTTTTCCGATTCCTCTGATCTTGCTGGTGATGGGTGTCTTCTATCTATGGGTCTATGTGCGGCGATGTGCCGCTCACACCTCGCCCCAGCAGCTCAGAACCATGCAGTGTGAGTGAGCGCACGGCGTCGCCCCAGGAGTTGTGAAGCTGCGCACTTGAATAGCGCCGGCCTTCGACGACGTGGCGCGCGAAGAGATACCGGGCGAGTCTCGCAGGAGCGAGATCAGGCAGAACGCATATTAAGGTGAGCGGCTGTGGCCGTCAGGCTGCGCTGCCATCTTCCGTTTCTGGCGTGGGTACGGCGCTCCACTGTGCGCGGACCGCGAGAGCCACTAGCACCAGGGTCAAGCCCGCAAAGCAGCGCAGCAGGATGGGAAGTGCGATCAGGATTCCAGAAGCGAATCGCGCCCCAAGCGACCACGCGAGCGTGAGAGCAAAAAAGCCGCCAGCGCGGCGGAAGTTGCGCGTTCCTATGCCGGAGGCAAACGCCCCGAACGCCATTCCCGGAATCAAGTCGATGACGTAATGCTCTCCGGTGGACAGGGTGGCCAGGCATGTTGCGGCAAGAAAGAGAAACGCAACCGCCTTCCAGACTCGGCCCGGCGCAAACATAAGAATCACAAATGCGGTGCCAACGTGCAGGGAAGGAAATGCGTTTGGCATTCCTGCCAGGCGCACGGCTACGGGGGGAAAAACCGGCGAGCTCAGCCACTGTTTACCGAATGCATAGACTGGCCCGCACGCGGGGACAATGGCGTAAAGCAGCGGGCCGGTAGCAAGCTCCGCGACGTAGGCCATTACGATTGAGCCAGGGCATCGCCGGTAATGCGTCAAGAGGTACCAGGCGATCATCATGGGAATCATCGCCTCGTAGACAATCACAAGAGGAAAGTGCGGAAAGCCTTGCAAAGGCCGCGCGATGGCGCCTGCCTGAATGCCGAGCGACGCATCCATGCGAGCCAGGACGTGATCGAACTTCCAGGGGAAAGCCGCGCCTTCGCGGGCCATGAAGATGGTGACGAGCGTGCCGTAGAAGAGGTTAAGGATAAGCGCGAACACAAGGCCAGCCCGGGCTTTGTCTTTCTCGTCCCGAAGCATCCAGATGATGGAAAGACAGAGAGACGTCAGGGCGAGGAAGGCAGGATGCAGAAGTACATCGGTTATGCGCATTGGGCACCTTAGCGAGAGGATCTACCTGAGGCAGTGAGCGAAGCGCGAACTGGCAGAACGCCCGGCCCACGGGATGCGGCGCGCGCCAACAGACACCATATAAACCACGCCGGGGCGGTCCAGAGGTAGTACGGGGAGACCGGCTTGGCGCCGTTCAGGAACTCGATCACCACGACCGCCGACATCAATGGAAAGAGAATCAGCAGAAGTCTGGAATTCTTCGCCGAATAGAGGGCCGCCAGGATGGCCGGCAGCACGATGACTTCATCAAAGATCCATCCGTGGGGTGCGCACAATTCGGAAACCAGCAGCAGCAATGCGCCGTGATGGAGCCAACTCCAGGTGGCGCGCCGAGTCCAGAAATACCAAAGCCCCCAAACGCTGGCGGCTGCCGCTGGAACGTATTGCAGCCAAATCGCATCGCGATCGACAGCAAAACGAAAAACCACGCTTAATGTGGGTATGAAAGCCGTCAGAATCACCGGGTTGTTGTGTACCAACGATGAGTATTGGGACCACGCATGTGGGTCGAAATAATAGGAAAGCGCGCAACTGGCGCCCAATGCCGCAGCCAGGCCCACGAGGACGCGATAGGCTTTCCGGTGCAATATCCACACAAGCATGACGATGCCGAACGGCACGAACAGGTGCGGCTTCACGGTGCAAAGGAGAAGAGATGCTCCTGCCCAAAACGGCCGCGATTCATGAAAGTAAAGAAAGAGCACGACGCCCAAAAGCATAAATGCGCCGAGCTGTCCGGCCATCATGCAGATATAGACTGGAGCGAAAAAATAGCAGAGCAGGTGCAGGCCATTATCCTGCTTTCCATGCAGTTCCCAAAGCAACCTGACCGAAACCATTAAACAAAAGATGAATGCGCTAAGCCACAAAACTGCGCCTGTCTTTGCGCCGAAAAAGCCAAGCGGCAAAACGAGGAAAAAGGCCGCAGGCATATCCAGCGATACGTTCGGCCAAGTGCCGGTGAGCCCTTCGTTGTGTTCGATACGGAAAACCGCCGTTGTATCGTAGGGGCATTCATGGTGGACAAGCTGTTTTCCCGCTGCCCAAAAACCGATGAAGTCGCTATTGCCTAGATTGAAGGAATTCACGAACAGAACCAGCATTCCAACGCTGAATGCAAACAAGCAAGTAGCGACCAATGTGCTTGCGGTTTTCTTTGTCATTCTTTCCGTTCACACCCGGGATTGGAGCAGCAAAGACCGCAACAGCGATTTTCAGCTCGGAGCCGAAGCGCGCTTTGGTGATTACTCCTCGCAATTATATCCACTGGAAAGCTCGTGAAAGTGCTGTCTCCTAAAAAGAATCGGGCGCGAGACCTGGGCGAATTCAAGCGTGGCAAAGACTGTGGACCTCCCTTGCGGGGACTAGCCCGCTGCGTCCGGGCTCCTGGCTATGTCTGGTCGATCCTTCGAGAACGCGCAATGAGATACCAGACGAGCCATGCCGGAGCGGTCCAGAGGTAAAGGAGCGAGACGACGCGGACGCCGCAGATCATTTCGACGTCTATGGCGAAAATAGCCAATGCGAGAACCGTCAGAAGGCTGCGCCAGCGGGTGGCGTAGACGCCATCGAGAAGGGCGGGAATGACCAGGCACTGGTCATAGATCCAGCAGTAGGGCGCGGTGAGCAAAGAGACGAGCATCAGCAGACTGCCGTTGGTCTTCCAGTCCCATGCGGCGCGGCGACGCCAGTAGTAGACGGCGGCCCAGATGCAGCCGAGCGCGGCAGGCAGGTACTGCAGCCAGGCCGCCGCAGGGTCGATCCACTGGCGCAGGGCGCGCGTGAGGCAGGGAATGAACTCATCCGCGACGGCAGGCGAGTGCAATAGATGGGTGTAGTCGATCCAGACGCGCGGGTCGATCAAAGAGGCGGCGGCGCTCGTAAGCGCGAGGGATGCGGCGGCGCCGGCCAGCAGCTTCCAGGCCCGCGAGACTACGATCCAGACAGCCAGAGCGGTGACAAACGGCAGGAAAAGATGCGGCTTGAGGGCGCAAAGCCATAGGCCAGCCCCGGCGAGAAAAGGCCGTGAGCTATGCCAGCGCAGGAACAGGGCCAGCCCCAGTAAGGAGAAGAGTGCGGTCTGACCCATCAGGAAGCAGAGCAGGGCCGGCGTGAAGGCGAGCGCGATCCAATGGAGGCGATTGGGAGGATCTCCGTAGAGCTGACGGACAATGCGTACGGATACGAGAAGGCAAGCCAGCAGGAGCAGGGACCAGACGACCGCGGCTACCCGCAAACCGACGAATCCCAGCGGGTAGGCGAGCGGCAAAGCCCAGGGAGGGTTGCGCATGATGAGAACGCCGCCGGCTTTCAGGCCTTCGGCAGTCTCCAGCGCGGAGATGTCGTCACGGTCGTAGGGATTGCCATGGAGGACGAGTTGCCGGCCTGTGGCCCAATAGGAGACGAAATCGCGTGAGCCAGCCAGACTGCGCGAACCGCCGGGGTATCCGGCAATCTGAATCGAAAAGTAGAGAGCAGCAAATGCCAGCGTGAGCCCGGCGACCAGCGCAATCGAGATCTCCGCCAGGTCGTGCCGTTCTTGCGCTGGTGGAGTATCGAGCTTGCCAGCCATAGAGGCTATTCTCATATACTCGCGTTTTGAAGTCGAGAGAATGTTTGAGCAACGGACAGCGATGCCGGGGAGAAAATGCCGCAAATGAATGATCGCGCTCGCGTGGCGATGAAGTTCTTGATCGCATTGGCTGCCGCAGCAGCCGTGCTTGCGGCTTACATGGTCGGCTACCGAGACGACAGCGCCGCAAAAACCGACTTCATCAGCTACTGGGCAGCGGGACATCAATTGGTCCGCGGGCAGAACCCTTACGATATTCAGGCCGTGCGCGCGCTGGAAATTGCGGTGGGACGAGATCCCGGCGTGCCGGTGCTCATGATGCGGAATCCGCCGCTGGCGTTTTTTATGGCTCTGCCGTTGGGATGGGTCGCACCCAAGGCCGGCCTGATTCTCTGGGATTTTTTCCTGATCGGAATCTTGGGGCTGGCCAGCCGCTTGCTCTGGCGGATCAACGGCCGACCGGACAGCCTGCTCAATTTCTTCGGATTTGCATTTCCGCCCGCGGTTGCATGCCTGATGGCCGGGCAGACCGGAATCCTGCTCCTTCTAGGGTTAGTGCTCTTTCTTTATCTTTTTAAGGATCGCCCATTCCTTGCCGGCGTGTCGCTTTTGCTGTGCGCGCTCAAGCCGCACTGCTTCGTGCCATTCGGTATTGCCCTCCTGCTTTGGTGCGTTACGGCAAAAAGAGGCTATCGCATCCTGGGCGGTTTCGGCGTTGCCCTGCTCGGGAGCTGTGTGCTGGCTTACGCAATCGACCCCCATGCCTGGGCCCAATACCAAGCAATGATGCGCGCGGGCGGAGCGCTGAACGAGATTGTACCCAAGCTGAGCGCCCAGCTCAGGCGGGCGATCGATCCGCACGCCGTATGGATTCAATTTGTTCCCGAGATTGCGGCGAGCATTTGGACGGTCTGGTACTTCTGGACGCGGCGCAAATCGTGGGATTGGATGGATCATGGGATGATTCTGCTGTTGGTCGGAGCCATTTGTGCCCCGTTTGGATTTCTGACCGACGAAACCATGCTGCTTCCAGCGATCCTTGCAGGAGCCTACCGGTGCATTGAATCGCGACGGCCCCTTTGGCCCCTTGCGGTGCTCACCGTGGTGGGAGTCCTGGAACTCGAGATGGGCGCGACCATCGTCTCGCCGTACTATTTATGGACGACGCCTGCATGGCTTTGCTGGTACCTCTACGCAACGGGGAGGTTTTCGCGGCGGACAGCGGCTCCCGCCAGGAGCCTGCAGCCAAGGCAGGTTTAATGCCGCCGACATCGATCTTCGAGGCCTACAAATCGAATCTCCTCGCGAGCCTGGCTAAGGTGAAGGCGTGCCGGGGGAAAAAGACGAAAATGGAGCAAAGAAAGCTTCTTCCGGCACCGAGAATTCGACCTTCGGGCGGCTCGATGAATGTATACGGAGCCGCTCTTTGGGGCCGGAGTAGTAAACAGTTGTATACACAATTCGAATCCCCTAATAGTGGTATATTATTTCTACGCTATTGATTTTAAAGTGCAGGCTGACGTGTCTTACAATGGCACGCCAGATGCACTGAATCAAGCGCCCGGCTGAGGCTGGGAAATACAACCATCGGAGAGGAACGAAAATGAATAATCTGTTTCTGGCAATGTATGTGAAACTGCAGGACCTGTTGAAACACGAGGAAGGTCAGGATCTTATCGAGTACGCCCTGATCGCAGCCCTGATCGCCGTCGCCGCCATTGCTGGCATGAAGAATGTGGCCAGCGCGGTCAACTCTCTCTTCTCGAACGTCAGCAGCCTTCTGGCTTAACTCCTGGCCGCACCACGTACCCCAGGACCTCGGCTTCTTGATGGGGAGGCACAGACCGGCACTGTGCTGGTGTGTGCCTCTTCTGTCAGGCTTGAGGCTCGGGTCCTCTACAACGAGGATACAGGCCGGGTAAGACGGCGTGGACTCTCGTGGAATCGATCCAATCGGCTTCAGTGTTCTTGCACGACTCGAAGCTTCATGGAAGCGCGCACGTCGGCTCTGGCAGCAATATCGCTGCAAGCAGGGAGCTGGATGCGCGCTATATATGCTTCTAGGTCGTGACACTCAAGAGCCTGAAGAACGGCGGAGTAGGTTGGGGTGTGTGGAAACGCATCGCTTGTTGTGCTGGTGCGGTTTTTCTGTGTTTATAGCGCATCAGCTTCGGTGAACAGGGTGCTCGCGAGTGTTGGCAGCTCATCTCTGGAAGAGATGGGAAGCCAATTTCGGATGCACGATTTCACCCGGTACCTCGGTTTTTCCGAGGGAACGATGCGCAACCCTCCTGCGGGCGGGAAACGCGCCTTCTCCTCGTAAAGAGCGAGCCATTCCGGTGATCGGCACTTCACGAGCCAAGAGGACAGAACTGTCCAGGCCTCGGCTTTCATGTCGGCGAACCACTCCAACGACAGTGAAAGCGAGGCAAAAAGAAACCTTGGTGTGGGTGATCGTCGATCATCGAGCGATAGGGGTGTGCAGGAATGAACCACGCCTTTGCAAGCTTGCAAGTACGACTCCGCGCACTGATAAGAGAGGAAGACGGACAGGATCTGATTGAATTTGCTTTGATAACCTCGATCCTGGTTCTGTTAATGCTCGCGACCTTCCCTCCATTCGCGGCAGTCGCGAACTCTGCTTTCAACAACGTCAGCAGTTTGCTTGCCTGATCTCGCCTAATCTTCGAAGCGAGAGTCATCTCAGGCAAGCGCTGGCGGAAGTATCACTTTGGCTCTGGACCGGGCCACGCTTTCGTAGATTGAAATGCGGAATGAGGCTGGATGAAGGCGGATCGTCCGCGGTCATCCAGCCGTTTTTTTTGCGTTGAGAGCTATCCTCCGTCAGATATGGCTTCCGAAGCCGAAGCGCAGAGGCGTCTGCGGCAACGGAGAATCTGCGCCGGACCCAGCCCGCACATGGGTTATGATCGGATGCCAGACGTCGAGACCAGAATGCGAAGGTGGCAAGAGGGGTTCGCGCAGTTAGATTCGGGCCGGGCAACCTCCCCGTCATGCCGTAGAATCTCGATAATTCCGCACGTTTCATGATATTTCGCAGAGACGAAACTGGACCGGGATGCTGCTGCCCGCCGCCATTCGAGCCCATTCGGTGCTACCGAATCGTTGCACAAGGAACGGCGCGGATCGCAGCTGTCCAGTCCACAGCAGCGCCAAGAGGGGAAGTATGCGGCAGAAGAGAGATTCGACGCAGCGGAAGGCTCTGCTTTGCCTCCTTATCAGCGCCGCCATCTCCATCGTCTGGGGCTCGATCATTGCCGCGAACTCCTA